>Ga0222656_1000330_pt1 | contig 19471 bp, 21 predicted proteins | sample AntAcemetagen472_FD_179808 | JGI IMG/M metagenome (GOLD analysis project Ga0222656, IMG submission 179808) | Saline water microbial communities from Ace Lake, Antarctica - #472 | ecosystem: Environmental > Aquatic > Non-marine Saline and Alkaline > Saline | place: Antarctica: Ace Lake... | reverse complement strand
TTAAAGTATAAGAAGAACCTGCACTCTAAAGGTTTTGGCGGTGATATGATTCTTGTGGAAACCGCTTCGCAGGCTCAGGCTGCCTCCCCCTTGCCCCCGGCTACCGCCCCCTTGCCTCCGGCTACCGCCCCCTTGCCTCCGGCTACCCCCCTAAAACCAGCCCTGGAGAGCAGTGAAACTGAATCCGTTTATTCGAAAAAGAAACTTATCCCTGATATCCTTGGTAGAGATGTTATGGAATTTGCACCCCATGATTCGGGTAGTAGCGAGACTAACACAGCCGATAAAGTCCTGGATTACGAGGGTGGCCCTGTCACGGATAAGGAGGAAGCGGAAAAGGAGGGGCCGTCGGCTGAACCAACTGATGGAGTACTTGCCATAACTTTGGAGAAGGCGACCCTCCTTGCGCTTGAGAACAACTGGGAGTTTCGAGTGGAGCGGTTTAGCCCGGATATTCAGAGGACCTATGAGGAGGATGAGCGGGCGGCATTTGATCCTATTGTGTGGGCAGAAGGTGGGTGGAAGCGGGACAGGGACAAAATCGATAGCGTAACAGAAGGACCGGTGGTCTCAACAGGAGTTTCCGAGTTTCTGCCTACCGGCACATGGTTGGACCTGGACTTCGGGGTCGAACAGGAGGACAAGATCATTGTCACTAATCCTGATGAAGAATACGAAACGAATTTGAGTCTCACGGTTACTCAAGCCCTGCTGAGAGGGAGGGGGCTTGATGTCAATCTTGCTAATCTGCGTCAGGCCAGAATAGATACGCGCGCATCCGAGTACCAGTTACGCGGTCTGGCCCAATCGCTTCTCGCAGAGGTAGAAAACGCATACTGGGATTACACCTTAGCCAAAGAAGAAGTTAAAATATATGAAGCTTCCGTCGAGTTGGGTGCGAAGTTGGTAAGGGAGACCATAGAGAGGATTGAACTGGGACAGTTGGCAAGATCTGAGATATTCTATGGTGAGTCGGAAACGGCGAAGCGCCGGCAGGACCTTATTGATGCTCAGAGCGCCCGGGCCAATGCCCGGCTGAGATTGTTGCGATTGCTCAATACGCCGGGCGAGAATTTTTGGCAGAGGAAGGTAGTGCTGTTGACCCTACCTGAGAGGTTGGATCCTCAATTAGAGGGAGTAGGTCAGCATATAAAGGTTGCGCTCCTCATGAGACCGGATCTGAACCAGGCCCGACTCGCCGTTCAAAGGGGTGAATTAGAGGTGGTCAAGACAAAAAACGGTGTGCTTCCCAAACTGGATTTTTTTGTGAGCTTAGGAAGGACCGGTTATGCTGCCTCTTTCGGGGGTTCGGTGAGCGATTTTGGAAAGGGGGAGGGCGGTCTGAACGTCTATGCCGGGCTCCGATTTGAATTCCCGATCGGTAATCGGGCGCCAAAGGCGCTATACAAGAGGTCAACCCTGGAGTTAGAACAGCAAGATCAGGCATTGGAAAATATGGCACAATTAGCCGAGCAAGATGTTCTTTCTGCCTACATTGAAATAGCTCGTTCCAGTAAACAGATCGTTGCTTCAAGTGCTACTGTCAAGTATCAGACAGAGAAATTAGGGGCAGAGGTTGAAAAATACCGCTTCGGGAAATCGACCATGTTCAGAGTAGCCCAGGCGGAGAGAGATTTGGTTGAAAGCCAGGTCGATGCCGTACAAGCAGTAGCCGATTATATTAAATCGCTGACCCAGTTCTATCTCGTTGAGGGATCGTTGTTGGTCCGGCGTGGGATTTCGGCCCCGGGCAGGGAACCGGTGGACCTGATATCCGGGAATTAAATATTGACGATTGTCGATTGACTATTGAAAAAACCCGCAACCCCTTCGGATTGACTATTGTCGATTGACTATTGACTATTGACCTTGGACTTCGGCCTCTCAACTTGACCCGCAACCTGTAACTTGGCGCCCTTGGCCCTTCAATCAACAATCGACAATCATCAATCCCAAGGCCCGCAACCCTTTACGTTAGCCCCTCCATTTTTTTAACCATTAGATGATGGAAATCGTCTACGCAATTAAGGGGAATGTCAACCGGCTCAGAGCTTAGGAGTGCGGCATAGGAATCCTCGTGCTCCGGGGCAAAACCGTGCATTGCCGGCAGCGCCTTTATCCCCATATCGCACGGTTCGATCTGCCAGCCAGGATCCATAAGAAGATATTTCTCGCCATACATGTGATTCTCAAAGTCAATATCATATTTTTTCTCCTCCTCTTCTGACAACACGTGGGAATGAGGGACCTGATGAAGGAGGTTCAGGATCCTCTCCTCGGCCTGTTTATTCAGAAACCAGAACCTTCCCATAGTGGAATCGTAGACCGCCACATAGTCCTCCCCGAATTTGAGACCCAGACCTTCTACCTGGCTTTTGACATCAACTACTCCTGCCAAAGTCGTCATTCCATGGTCGGATAGTACTGCGAAATAGAAATCGTCGTATCTCTTTTTTACCGCTTCTATGACTCTCTGAATCTGCCCACTGTACCACTCAATTTTTTCATCAATCTCCTTCCCATCCTTTGTTACCATATGAAGCAGACCATCCATTGCGGCCGTATACAGGAACGCAAAACGTATTTCTCCTTCCTCTATCTCTTTAATCAACGCTTCGATATTTTCAATTTCTTTCAACCGCCAGTTGGAAATGTGATATGGAATGCCTTTTTCCTCGAGCTTATCAGCGAGATTCTTGACCGGCTTAATCCCGTTCGGAACAAACATATCGGTTTTTTCAATGTAGTCAAAGTAGTGTATCCGGTCGAATGGCATTGCGTACATTTCAAAATACCCGGTATACCCATACAGCTTGGCCACTAATTTTGAAAGTATATGACGCACCCGCCACCTGTCAACGATAGAACCGGGTAGATATGGGAGCAAAAAATATTTGAATATTTTGAAGGGCGATTTATCGGGGGCATAATAGTAGAAACTCAAGTGCTTGTGTATGGTCGGTTTTTCCCCCGTCAGAATGGTTGGAATGGCAGTGGACGAGTATCCAAACTGCATTCCAACCCTGTACCTGTGGGGGGCAAGGTCTTTGAGGAAGTCGCGGTCTTTGATTATTTCCCAGCCCAAGGCATCTATAAACATAAAAAGAGAAAGTTTTTTCATTTAATCACCTCCCCATTATTACTTGCGAGCAACCTCTGCGAGTGAGTTTAACTTCTCCTTTAGTGTTTGAACGGATTCATCTAATCCATCCAAGGAGTTATTGCGGGCCTCCTCTTCACTCTTCAGAGCCACATCATAAATTTCCATCAGTCCCAGATTACCCGAAGCGCCTTTTAATGAATGGGCGGCCTGAGCGGCTTCCTCTGCATTACCTTCTTCAATAGCAGAGCTAAGTTTCTCTATATCGGCCATTCCGGTATCAATAAAGAGTTCAAGTATCTCCAAATATTCATCTTCTTCTAATCCCAAATTTTCTGCCAATTCCTTGATATTCATAATGCCTCCCTTTCTTAAGACCCACTTTTCATTGCCTTTTCTTTACCCACAATCCACCAAGATAAGCATTCTGCCTGAAAGACCCGCCAGTACAGAATCTTTCTCCATAGGGGAGTCACCTGAAGACCGGGGGAAATGTATTGTCGGGAAGGATGACGCTCCTTCCTCCCTGGATGGTTCGGGGAGCCCGGCTCCGAAGATCTCGGCTACATAACTCAGAACGTCGGGGGCAATCGTCACAAGGCTGCCGCCGTCCGGAAGAGAGCGACCGAACAGGCCGAACCATGCGTCCAATACATGGCTGAGGTGGCGCTCCTCTATAGAAGGGTGTGAATCGGAAAGGGGGAGGTCGTCGAAAAGACCGTGTGAAGGGTTCGCCTCCCCGAGGGCCTCTGCAAGGGGGGATCTTTCCGCCTTCACTCGAAGCAGCATCTCATCTGCAGAGTTCCGGTCCTCTTCCAGTTCCCGTATTAAATGGAGGACGAGATGCCATTTGAGTGCCTGTTCAGCAACAGGCTCGCGAACCTCCTTTCCTGTCTGACGAAGGGCGTGTCTGATTTCCCACGTCGCACCCTCTCCTTCCCCTGTGGGCAGAGGGGTATATCCCTGGTTCTGGCTCATCCAGAGCCGGGATTCAGAGAGGAATTTCCTGAAATCCTCCGGGGGCTTCAGGTCTTCAGGGGGGCGCACGATGGTTACACGGCCGTCATTGTTTTCTGTGCCGGCAGCAGACTCCATGTACCATGGTTGACAAACGGTTATGGAGTCAAAAGAAGACAATATCCTGTCCCTGGCAGCCCCAGGTAGATAAGAATGGGGAAACAGGGTTGCAGTATGGTTTTTCATATTTTCGTTATGACCTGTTGTCATGCCTCGAACCCCGCTTTCAAAAGGCCTTTTCTCGCCTATAGTTCCTGGTCCCGGTACTGCCGGGCCAATTCGGCATAGCCGGCGTCTTCCCATTGAAACTTCTTATCACCTGCATAACCTCCTAATTGTCAACTATTATAAGTGGTGGAGTATATGTAGTCAAGCCCATCAGAACTCCTTGCATCGACACGGCTTTTCTGATAGATCACGTAGGACTCTAAGAGATCATAAAACCATTAAAAACTTATTTTTAGTGTCCTTCGTGTGCTTCGTGGTAAAATATCTCTTTTGTTTTCTCCGAGTCGCAGGCCGGTCTATCCGGGTTAGGAATAGCAAGAATGTCTGGCGTAATGGAAATCCTTTTGATTGTTGCGATTGTTTTGGGCATTTTTATGCTCCCCAGACTGATGGCCAGAAAATCGGAGGGGGATCTTCAACTCTGTGATCAGGGCTTTAAATTTACAGGACGGATTCGATTTGCCATCATGGCTTCTTTTTTGTGGGCGGCCATCGTTGCGTTTTTTTTGGAACCCTGGGAAGGCCACTGGCCTCTATTTTTCTATGTTGCGGTAGGTCCGGTGGCATTGGTATGGGGAATCTACTGGGTGTTTTCGGGTTTCAGGAAAGAGAGAGGGTGAGGAAAAATTCGCAATTCTGGTTTATCCGGGGTAGGTTTTCAACCGGGATGTCTTGCTGGGGACTAAAGGGGATGATTCGCATAACAGATACCATCGTCATTGATGAAAGCGAAATCCAGGAGGATTTTATCCGTGCCTCGGGTCCGGGAGGGCAGAATGTCAACAAGGTTGCCACTGCTGTCCGGCTTCGCTTTGACGCGGGCAGATCCCCCTCACTTCCCCCGGATGTTCTCAGACGTCTTGCTGTTTTGGCCGGAAGTCGGATGACCGATGAGGGCGTCTTGATCATACATGCCCGGCAATTCCGCACACAGGATCAAAACCGTCAGGATGCCATGGGCCGGCTGACCAGTCTAATCCGTAAAGCGACCTTGAAACCCAAACCCCGCCACAAGACAAAGCCGACCCTTGCATCCAGGAAACGTCGGCTGGAATCCAAGCGCCGCCACGGCCAGACCAAACGGATACGACAGTCTGTTCCTCACCACGAGGAATAGAAAAACCATCTCATCCCTTAACCTTTGAACCCGGGTCAAAAGGGAACATTATCGGCTAAGTCGTCTTCAGACTCCTGCAACTCAGCTATTTGCCGGTCAATGATGTGTCTTTTTTCTGTATTTTTTTCGAACATATCTTTCAGCTCATAATAGGCGTCAAACCCGGATTCGATGGTGCTCATGTAAAAATCCTGAACCAGGCTATCGAAACGATCCAGGTCTTTTTCCTGCAGGCACGCCGTTTTATAGCGATTGATCAGCTCTGATAGTACATTGTCAAATTCCTGGAAAAAGGAAAGATCATCGAGAAGGCCGCTTTCAGTGGGATATCTATCCAATCCCCAGAGAATCAGGTTTTTGAGGTTACTATTTATTTGCTTGAAATATCTCCTGAATAAAGGATAGTTGGGCTGATCGGCATATTTTTCTGTCTGGAATGCGTCAAGGATTTCGTGTGTCAGGGGCCCGCTTTCCTCAAAAAACGTTACCAGCACCTGCTGGTTTTCGGTTTGCGGCACTGCTGCCCGTTCTTCTTTCTCTTCTTCTTCCCATGCATCATCATCGAACCACTGAAACCCTATTTCTTCCAGCTTCTCAACATAGTTATCAGGGTGCTTCCTTATGATTTTGCTGACCTGCTCCAATCGAGACTTATCGATATCGATTTTCTGGTAAGCGTCCGAATCGCAGGCCTCATCAATTTCATAATCATCCTCCGGATATGCCTCACCTGTAATGCATGTAAAACAGGCATATCCTGAAAGTGCCGATCCGATGACCCAGATAGGATTGCTGCAGGCACACTTGACGTCATGCTTGTATGCGCTAAGGGCGTCATCAAGGGCTTCGGTAAGTTGCTTGCGGTCTTGATCTTTGTTATATTCAAGATGAAGGTTTACATATTTCTCGATGCTGATAGGGATAAAGCCTTGTTTCATTATTTTGCTCCTTCAAATAAGAATTCATAGAGATCCTTAACCGATTTCATGCCTGAAAGTTTCATGCCGTCGGGTGGCTTCGAACCCATCAAGTTGGTCTCAGATAAAAAGCAGTGCGAAAACCCCAATTTTTTAGCTTCCCTCATTCTAATCTCAGGCTGGCTTACCCCTCTCACCTCACCGGCAAGGCCCACCTCTCCAAATACCACGATGTCACGGCTGATCGGCTTGCCTAAAAAGCTGGACATCATGGCAGATACGATACCGAGGTCCGCCGCGGGCTCATCTACCTTCAGTCCTCCGGCCACATTAACAAAAATATCCTGATCTCCCAATTCCATTCCCAATCTTTTCCCCAAGACCGCCACAAGCAGGGAAATGCGGTTTTGGTCCACACCGATGGCCGTTCTTCTCGGCATGCCTAATGGGCTTGGACTGACTAATGCCTGGATTTCAACAAGGAGAGGTCTTGTCCCTTCAATGCAGGAGATTACCGCAGATCCCGGCACGTCTTCAGGCCTTTCTTCGAGAAACATTCTGGATGGGTTGTCCACCTCGGCAAGCCCTGAGTCCTTCATTTCAAAGACGCCTATCTCGTTGGTTGAACCATAACGATTCTTGGCCGCCCTGAGTATCCTGAACGTATGTCCCCTGTCTCCCTCAAAGTAGAGGACTGTATCCACTAAGTGCTCCAAGACCTTTGGCCCGGCAATGGCGCCATCCTTAGTAACATGGCCCACCAAAAAGACGGGGGTTCCCGATCCTTTTGCATAGGCCATCAGACGTGAGGCCACTTCCCTTACCTGTCCTACACTGCCGGGGGCCGAAGCGATATCGTCAGTGTAGAATGTCTGGATCGAGTCAACGGCCAGAAGGTCGGCCTTCAGCGGAACTACTCTATCAAAAAAATCTTCAATGCAGGTCCCTGTCATTACATAGAGACCTTTTGAATCAATGCCAAGCCTCTCGGCCCTTAACTTTATCTGCTGTGCGGATTCCTCCCCCGAAAGGTATAAAGAACGAAAATCCTGCCGGGCAAGTCTGTCGAGCACCTGTAGGATAATAGTCGACTTTCCAATCCCGGGGTCTCCGCCTATAAGGATAAGTGATCCGGGGACCACACCACCGCCAAGGACTCGATCAAACTCGGCCAACCCGGTCTTCAATCTCATCTCAGACGCTAAGGATATGGCATCGATACGCTCCGCCCGGCTCATTGTAGAAGACCTTGCTTCCTTTTTGAAAGGTTTTCGGATCTCCTCTACCATGCTGCTCCACTGGCCGCAGTCAGGGCATCGACCCATCCATTTAAGGGCTTCATAGCCGCAGCTTTGACAGACGTAGCTCGTTCTTTCTTTCTTAGTCATGCTGATTGCTGATACCTCTATCCTGGACGAACTGGATTTGCAAATTCAGGAAAGTTATTCCCACCTGCCATCATCTCTTTTCCTCAGGTCAGTGTATCCTACTCTCCCCTGCTCATTAATAAATGATGTCAACAGCCAGTTCACCACACTGATCACTAAGGCTCCAAACAGTGCTGACCAGAACCCGTGAACCTGAAATCCTGAAATTACACCGGATGCCATCTTCAATAATAGAGCGTTTATGACAAACGTAAAAAGGCCAAAGGTCAGGAGATTGATGGGTAGGGTCAGGATAAAGAGGATAGGCCGAAAAAAAATGTTTAAAATGCCCAAGATAGCCGCGGCAAAGAATGCGCTGAAAAAGCCGCTTACTTCGATGCCGCTTATCAGATAAGAGGCGATCACAATGGCTGCTGTCAGCGCTAACCATCTCACAAGAAGTCCCATGTTCTGTTTGGCTCCCTTTTTAGTTAGTATCCCCGAACCCTGTCTTCTCGATGATCCGGGATTTTGAAACATCCACAGCTTTGCTGAGTGCGGAGCTATGAAACTTGCCGGCTAAATGGACGGGGCTTTTTCCGTAGATGGGATCCCAGCCCGAGGGATCTGCTGTGCAAAAAAACTGCACTTCGAGTCCCATGCGTATGATTGCCTCATTGGGTGGCATTCCGACCATTCGCGTAGCAGCATCCCAGGTTGCCCCGCAGGGTGCTCCACGCACCACATCTATTCTGGAAATGCGCCCGTCATTAATGTCCATAGCGAATTCCGGAGCACCAAACAGCTTACCATATTTTCCGAGACAGGCCTGCCTCGGAAGCGCACATCAGGTGGGGGGGGTAAGAACCCCTTTGACCCTGCTTTTCTTGCCAGAGGCAACCACAGGTATTCCCTTTTTGAGGCAAATTAAGGCAAGGTCGTGGGATAGATCAGGATGTTCTAAAAAATCCAGAACCAGCTCTGCCCGAATGTCCTCCGGGAGGAATGGAGTTGTATCGTCAATTATGGGTGGAAAGGTCTGGTCAATGGCAAGGACTTCAATATTGAACAAATTATTCCCGAATCGTGTTATCCCCTCGATTTTCCCCTGCCCACTGTTGTTTTGCTGAAAAATTACTATTTTTTGAGGAATCGCAACCATTTGTTACTCCTGAGATAATTCCATTATTAAACAACTCTGATTCTATGTATAACATTTTGAAATGTCAATCCTTTTAGGGCCCTGAATTGCATGTTTCTCAACCGAGGGGCGTGCACATCCGATGGCTTCAGCGTCCTTGTGCATAGTATGATTCCTGGTAACTTTTTGAGGTGGGACAAGTAAGAAAAAATTCTTTTCCCTTGAAATTATAACGAATTTGGGCTAATTAGAAGCCTGCTCTGAACAGTTCCTAAGGAGGATTTTATGTTGAGAACCGGTTTTGTAGGATGGCGAGGAATGGTTGGATCGGTACTAATGGGCCGTATGAGGGATGAGCAGAATTTCAGGGGTTTTGACCCGATTTTTTTTACCACCTCCAATGTGGGCGGAAAGAGTCCTGACGTGGGTCTTGAGATCCCTCCATTAAGGGATGCATACGATGTTGACCTGCTTTCTACACTGGATATCATTGTCACTTGCCAGGGCGGGGGTTACACAAAAGAGGTTTACCCGGAGCTTAGAAGGAAAGGCTGGAAGGGTTACTGGATAGACTCGGCTTCAACCCTGCGATTAGATGACGATTCTATTATTGTCCTCGATCCTGTAAACAGATCAGTCATCGACAAAGGATTGTCATCAGGAATCAAGACCTATGTGGGTGGTAATTGCACGGTCAGTTTGATGCTCATGGCCCTTTCGGGTCTGTTTGCGTCCGGCCATGTTGAATGGATATCTGCCATGACATACCAGGCCGCCTCGGGTGCGGGGGCCAAGAACATGAAAGAATTGATTGCCCAGATGTACGTTCTTGGAAGTGTCTCAAAGAGCCTGTTGGATGATCCCGCGTCTTCGGCCATTGCCATGGACGAGGCGGTTACAGGGGAGATGAGAAACAGCGGTTTTCCCACTGACAACTTTTTGGCGCCCCTTGCCGGAAGTCTCCTTCCGTGGATCGATTCTCCAATGGAATCAGGCCAGACCAGGGAGGAATGGAAAGGTTCTGTGGAAACGAATAAGATCCTCCGGACAGAACCTCCGATCCCCATAGACGGTATCTGTGTGCGTGTGGGAGCCATGCGCTGCCACAGTCAGGGGCTTACCATTAAATTAAACAGTGCTGTCCCGCTTGATGAATTAACGGAAATAATCGGGAGGGGGAATCAGTGGGTGGACCTTGTCCCGAACGATAAGGAGTCCACACTGAAATACCTGACCCCGGCCGCGGTAAACGGAACCCTGACCATCCCGGTGGGCAGACTCCGAAAGATGTTGCTGGGACCTGAATATCTGGCTGCTTTCACTGTAGGGGATCAGCTCCTCTGGGGGGCAGCGGAACCTATTCGCAGGATATTGAATATAATAATTGGGTATTGACAAAACAGCCGGTATGAATAAAATACCTGCTAAACAGTGACCGCTCGGAAGTGGTAAGCTCACTGGTGGGGCTCCCGGACTTCAAATCCGGTGTGCCGGGCTAAAACCTCGGCAGGTGGGTTCGATTCCCATGCACTTCCGCCAAACAATTACAAGAAAATCAATATTTTAAGTCTATCGTGATAGTGCTTGGTCAACGGTTTGGTCAACATTTCGGAAAAACACCTCTAAGGCTTTAATCCCTTTTTTCTGATCGTCGATATCTACCTTATTATAACGGTCATCCATGTCTTTAGGTGCGTGTCCTGTAATGGACATCCTCACCGATTTTGAAACTCCTGCTTTTCTCATGTTTGTGACGAATGTGTGCCGTAAATCGTGAAATACGAAACCGCCCTTAATATCACGGCCCCATAAGATCCCAACATCTTTACAAACGCTTTTCAAGGCAGTGCTGAAATTCCGCCCTATTGGCCTTCCGTGATATAGGAAAACAACATTGGTATACATTGGCCTTGGCAGCTTCATCAACATCTTATAAACTTCATCAGCCAATGGAATAGTTTTAGGTTTACCCTCTTTAGTGTCCTCAGCTTCTAAATGCTAAGTCCCAGTTTATTTGAACCTAAAATCTCACATTATGATAGGTGTCAAATGGGTACCGCATTTTTCCTCTAAAAGCCTCTCAGTACGGGGTAAAGAGGCTTTTAAAGGAAAAATGCTATTGATTGATTAATGTGAGACTTTCGTGCCATTTATTGTGAGACGTAGCATCTAAACGGATGATTTTATCTTTCATGTCCACTTTATCCCATGTAAGGGAGAGGATTTCACCTTTTCGCATTCCAGACCAATACCCCATAATCAAGATATTCTTTAGATGTATAGGTGCGTTATTGATAAGCCTTTGATATTCATTCTGGGTCAAGATTCGATCCCTGGCATTCATATTTCTTTTCAACAATGGTTTCACCCTTTGAAATGTCTTGAGGACATCGCCTCCTACCATATCATTATTGAATGCCTTAATGATCACGGTTTTTGCATAGTTGATCTCATCGTCAATGGTTTTGGGTTTCAAACCTTCTTTTTTTCGCTTTGCCTGAAGGTTTTCAAGGGCCATAAGTTTGATACTGCCCACAATCTTCTTTCCCAACTCCTTATTGAATTTATTCAGGTATATCTCTATCGTCTTGTAAGACGCCAGCGCCTTGACCTTCTCAAGATCCAGATACCATTTTGTTATTTCATTAAAAGTCATTTTGGTATCCTGCTTGATGTCAAGGATACGGTTTTCCGCCTTCTGCACAACCCGTTTACTGTGGAATTTTCGGGCATCTTCGATTGAATATGGATTCAAGTTCTCACCTTTAACGGACTCCCGCCTCTGTTTACCGCCCGGCAGCCTGTAAGCGATCCAGTACTTAACCCTTTTTGAGCCCTTAGCCTTGTCCAGGTCCTCCCCACATTTGCAGACTTTGTTTTTAACTGACTGCCTTGCTCTACAAATGGGGCACTCTGCTAATATCGCCATAATTTCTCCTTTCTGTTAGACTCTTGGGTTGAAATCTCTCAAAACTTCATTATTCGTCTGGCAATGGCCAAATTTGTGGTCAATACCCGATGGCCATAGTAGCATACCCCCGTCCAAAGATGGAAGCAGGGGAGGGCGGTCTACCTTAACAGAGACTGAACAAGGACGCCTGTCCATTCCTTGCCTGTCATGGTCTTAAGCCCTTGTCTGTTCAGTTCGTCAGCTATTTTCGTGTATGGCATACGGGGCATGGCCTTTTTCTTCCGTCTCAGTCGCTTGATTTCCCTAACCACTTCCGGCATGGCTTCTTGATAGGATTTACGACCCTCACATTTGCCGGTCTCTTTCCGCTTCCGCTCTCTCGCCACCCGCAGCTTTCTGACAAGCAGGTTCTTTTCAAGCTCAGAGAATACACCCTGAATCTGTACCAAGGCCTTTCTCATGGGATCTGACATAACCGCCTCAGTGACATTCTCTTCAGTCCTGGCGGATAACAGCTCAATGTTCTTGCTGGCGAGGTACACAATCAAGGTCTCTTGTATCCGGTATTCCCTGGCGAGTCTATCAAGTCCCTCCACGATAACGGTCTTTACACCATTTTTAAGGATCTCCGAAACCATTTCCTGAAATGCTGGCCGGTCGGCTTCGCCTTTTGTGCCGGAGACGCCTTCTTCCTTAAACACCTGGACGATCTCGATTCTGTTCTTTCTTGCGTACCGTCTTATGTCTTCTTCCTGCCTGGTAAAACCATCGCCCTCAGCCTGTCCCTTACCACTTACCCTGAGATATGCATATGCTTTCATGTCAAAACCTCCGTTGTTGGCTTTACACCTATTATATGCTTTATCAACAGGTTGTCAAGCTATTTTATGAGGTAATCTAAAGAATAACTTATATTCATATTCACACAGCGCTCCTACCATGCGCAATTATTTCACCCAGCATACCCCCCCTGTTTCAATTCGCGCTCGTAAGAAAAAAGCTGACGGCTCGGTTCACTTTTGAAACCCTATGGTGATTTGAAGCCCCTCCCCCCATAGGCCCCATCGCCCGAGCTAAATATGGAGGGGATCAGGATAGAAAGATCGTTGGGATTAAAAGGCTATATAGGGGGCCTCTTATTCTTACAGGGCTGACAAAAGTTCACCGTGCGATTAACCAAACGCACACACCCGATAAATTGGACTTTTTTAGGAGAACGACAACATGGTAATAGTCAAGACAAAAAAGGTTAAACTATCCGAGATTACCCTAAATAAGGAATCCCTTTTCTGGCAGAATGACGGGTGGGGGTCTCCCGTTCGGTTGGTTGGTTCCATATTGTAGGTCCCCTAGCCTTTGATCCCCAGGTCATGATCCAGAATCGGATCTCATCGGTTCCTGATACAGAAGCCATGAGATGGATAGAAAACCTGTACGCTTAATCCAATCAACTCGGGGCGGAGACCGAGAAGGTCTTCACCCTGCCCATTATTTAGGTGAATCTATATGGCTGATATTAAATGATATTTTAGCGCTGAAAGGCTGGGCTTTTAGCAGATAGCACAGGTTTTCGTGTTATCAAAATTTGGTCGATAACCGTGACATTTTAGTATAGAAGTCGTATTCTTTATGGCCCCGGCGAATCCATCCGTTTCCCTTTTTTAATTCAAACTCAGATATCGGGTATCCCAAAGACTCTGGCCCTTCCTTTTCCTTTCCATGCCTCGCCGGTTTTTTGCCGTTTATATGATGAAGTCGAGGTCCTTCTTGGGCAGTTCCGGGCCGGGATAGACTTTTTTCGGGTCCAGGTAACAACCAGACAAGGAAACAAAAAAATGCAACGACCAAGGGTGTCAATAGGATCGATTTCAGTTTCATTTTAATCTCTCCTAATCAGCCTTGCGTCGATCCCCTGCAAACAGCGAAACGATCATAACGGAGAATAGGTTATAGATTTAAAACAGTCAACCCTGGAACATGAGGCCCGATTAAGGACCCAACTCTCAGCGATATTTAAGCATAAAGCAACTTCGCTTTCTCTACATCCCCAGTCCTCTTTGCTTCTTCATCCTATCCATCTGCAAAAAAGCCCCCATCAGGAAGACTAAAACCTGATGAGGGCCATCTGTCGCTGTTTCCGGTGATAATTATTTCAACACATATAGTAAAGACCTATCCGGGGCGTTCGGAAGCTATCACCTGCTCCATAAACTCATCATCGGGGTAGAAATTCCAGACATAGTTGTGGATCTCCTTTTTCATCCGCTTCAACTCCCCGCCCGTTTCCAGGGTCTGCGCCTTTTTGTAGTGCCAGCACGCCTTGGCCCATGCCTCATGATGCACCGGGTTGTTCGGGTATACCGATTTGGATCGCATGGTCCAGTAATTCCCTAATTCCTGAGGCAGATGCGGGTTCTTCACCCCCGCAAAATAGGCCGCCCGATCCATGAAGATATCCGCCGCGGGAAGCCACTTAGAATGGTAATCCGCCTCCTTCCACTGATGCGCATACTCCCCCCCAACCTCAGATGATACTGCGCCTCAAACCGATTCAGCAGCACTGCCTCTTCCAAAGCCCCCACAATCCACAGATTACGCAGATTCCCGCCGATTTCTGTTTCTGACCTCCGTCCTCCGACCTCTGATCTCTGACCACTGTCCTCCGTCCCGGCATCAATTATTAATTTCTTTGTGTGCGCCTTTGCGTGAGATTTCAGTGCCCGCCCCGTAGCTCCGGAAAATGGTACTGGGGTCCTTCGCATCTTTGCGGTTCAGAAACCAAAAACCGCATCATCCGTGAAATCCGTGCCAAAAAAATAAAGCCAGAAGCTAACCACGTTATTCCCTAACAATCTCGCTATCGCGTAAATCTTGCGCAAACATGATGTGATTTGAACAGATGGGTAATAAATTAAAAAAATCATTAAAAAAGGATTGACAAGCTCAAATTGATAATGATAGCATTTCACAAAATAGTTTTGGTATATGTTAAAAGAAGTCTTAATAATAGATAAGTCTGGGAAGGAGGGAAAAATGTGGATTCGTAAACATCGGTTATTAGCAGAGGCCATGGTGGTTTTTGCCCTTGTCTGTTTTACAGCACCGGGTTTTGCCGCAGATCCCTTTGCGGGACGTATTTTACCCACCCAGAAAGTCTCTTTTTTCAATGACGGACAGAAGGTTGGCCAGTACACCGCCGAGGCACCTCTCCCCTGGGATACCCTTGTTAAATGTGAAGGGCGGGCCGGGGTGCGAATAAACAAGATGGCTCTGGTGTTTGAGGATGGCAGTTCATTTATGATCTCCCGGACGGAAATCGGCAACATATTGAATATCAAGAGCGGCACTGCCTATTTTGCCTTTGCGTCCCTCCCTGAAGGACTGACCTTTGTCGCACCTCAGGGTTTCGTTGCGCCCGAGTTTATGATGCTCAACGCTTCCACCGGGAACCAGATGCTGAAGGGGTATGTCAAGGTCGATAAATCCGCATCGGAGTTGGGTATCCTGGAAGGCGGGAAACTCACGGTTCGAACCGCTGATGGGAATCACACCATCAACACCGGTCAACGCCTCATCCTGGCCCAAGCCACATTAGCGGGCGGCGGAACTGCTGGTACCGGGGGCGGTGTGGGATTTTCCACCGGTACCATTGTCGCGATGTCGGCAGTGGGCGCGAGTCTGCTTGCTGTAACGGCTTTGGGAATCAACGAAATGAATAAGGATGAGGGAAGCCCCTTTACACCCCCGCAGTAATTAAACTGTTCAGAGGCCGTTTCCAAATTTTCTTTCTCAAGTGCGCCCCTTTTACAAGGGGGTTTTGTTGTATTTCTAACCCCAAATCCCTCCTGATTCCGGAAAAATGCGGTAAAAAATTATTACAATACAGTTTGAGGTGAGAAGGTGCACTCTGGAAAACAACGAGGAAGGCAGTCGTTCTGGCGAATAGTGCTGTGCATCATCGCTTTCCTGGCCTTATTGGTGGGATGCGCCAATACTGCCATGACCAAAAACGAGATGGTCGAAACCCGTATTGCTGAACAGAACCAGGCAAGTCGCACCGATAAGCGCAATGAGCGCATCTTTAGCAGTGTTCAACCAAAGCAGGCGGCGACAGACCCCCTACTTGGACCGGGCGATCTTCTTGAACTGAAGGTCTTCGAGGCCCCTGAACTGACGACCCAGGTTCGGATCAGTTCCCGCGGGTTTATCACGCTTCCGCTGCTTGGCGATGTGGAGGTTGCGGGACTCACCGCACGCCAGCTGGAAATAAAGGTTGAGGATTTGTACCGGGCCAAATACATCAGAAACCCTCATGTGAGTCTTTTTGTTCAGGAGCACCTGAGCCAGAAAGTCACCTTTGTAGGCCAGGTCAAAACACCCGGTACTTATGAATTACCGGCCCGGATGAAGCTCCTGGATGCCCTGGCCCTTGCCGGCGGCCTCACCGAAAAGGCCGGTAACACTGCCCGGGTTCGTCGTGTGGGAAAAACAGACGAAGAGACCGGCGCCTATGTGGTGGACCTGGACCGGCTCATTAACGAAGGCGCAACTGAATTGAACATTCCTGTCCACGGTGGCGACGTTATCTTCGTCGATGAAGGTGGCATGTTTTACGTGGACGGCGCTGTCCGGAGAGCAGGCGCATTTCCCATCAAGCCGAGAACCACCCTCGAAGAAGCGATCATGACCGCCGGAGGCTTCCTCTCCTATGCAGACGCTGAAGACGTGGTTCTGGTACGCCGAAACTCAGAAAACAAGCGTGTCGTCAGTCACATGAATCTTGAAATTGCCAAGCATGGATCGCACCTCATCAAGGACGGGGATATCCTGGTGGTGGGCTCGACCTTCTGGGGGCGGGTTGCCAGCGGTGGCGGCTTCAGTCTCGGCATTCCCTTCATCGGCGGCATCAGCTACTCCAACCCGGAAAGATATCGCTGATGGCTGATGGACTATGGGCCAATTTTCATGAGCTAAGAGCCATCAGTTTAACAGCTTAACAGCTACTCCCCGTCGAAGCGGTAAGTGAGGCGTGAAATCCGCAAAGCACCTTTATTTAGTTTTAGATCCATGAAAATCTCGCCATGGCTTTGCCCACTTCCGCCATCAAAAAATTTCCAATCCAGATCGAACCGTCCTTTCATAGAAACCGTATCGCTTCCAACAACTTGCTCAGTTCCATCCACGAAAATACGGTAGTCCAGGCTTTGCACTTTGTCCCAGATCTCCATGTAATCAGGCTTACGCGCCTTCAGGGGCTTTCCGTTTTCCATGGCATCGGCCGTAAAATATGAAAAAAAGGTCTCTGCGTTTCCCCTTTCATAGGCCGCCGTATACTTTTTCAAAAAAGCAAGGACCTGTGAGCGTTTTATGAAGGGAATCTTGTGGGTCTTCGGAAGGGGTATATCGGGAAAAGCGGGTAGGGGTGACACACTGGAGGCGTGAATAGAAGAATCGGTAGGGACGAGGTCTTCCGAAATCGTGGGTGTTTGAGCCTGAACCATTGCTGAGACATTGGGTTCAGGCATTTCTATAACCTTCTCCTTGGCCGGCTTCAGCACATCTTTCGGCTTTTTCTTAGGCGATTCTGGAACGACCGGTGCCTGTGTTTTGGCCGTTTCAGTGGGAGGCAGCGCCTTGGCTTCAACAGGTTCAGGAAATGGCTCAGAGGGGGTCGTCAATGTCCCGGAGGCCGCTGGCACGGTTGTCCCCTTGCCTTCGGTTTTCAGTTCAAGCGACGGCTTCTTTTCTTCAGTGGACTCCGGCATCAGTTTCTCTTGATGCGGATCACCATTCAGCTTACCCTGTACTTTCGCAGGTTTCCTGGACTCGACCGATTCAGGCACAGCCACAACAGCCGTTTTCAAAGGCCTCAATACTGGCTTTTTTGGTGTCGGTTTTTTTGGTACCGGCTTTTTTGGTGTCGGTTTCTTTGGTGTCGGCTTCTTTGGTGCCGGCTTCTTTGGCGCCGCCTTGTCTTCGACCACCTCAAGCAGAACAGGTGCCTTGTTTTCCATCTCACCGGGATCAGGTTCCGCCATTTCCCGGGCCGACCCCGGGTCGGTAGAAGACGATACCTGAACCAACTCCAGCATCGCCTCCCGTTCATATACTATGCTCAGCGCCCATGCGATCACAACCATGACCGCCACCACAGCAGCGATTCGATAACATGTCTTCCGGAGCTTTCCTGGAGGCCGTCTCTTGTCCCTTTCACCGGGACTTTCCCCCGGACGCTGCTCATGCCACGAACCCAGCTGCTCCCGACAATGATCATAGGCTGTCCTGCCGTTTGGGTCTATGAGGGCGTCATATGCGGCTTTAACGGTGACAAAATCGGTTGAATTCTCAGAGGTCTGCCGTGCCGTATCCGGGTGGAGCTCAAAAGCCTTTTTCCGGTAGGCCGCGCGCAGTTCCTGGGCGGTGGCCGAGGGCTTCAAGCCCAGGACATCATAATAGTCGATCTGAACATCACATGTACTGACCAGACCCAGGGCAAAGGCAGCCGGCTCAAGCCGCTTCTTCAACCGGTCCGGATCCATCCCGCGAAACCGCAGAATGCGCGAGGCCCGCCGGGCAAGTTGTCGATCGGGACCGGATATCGGCGAAACCAGGGCCTTGCAGAGCAAAAGGCGGACGCGTTCATCCGCCAGGTAGGTGATCAGGGCGGGCGTGGCCCAGTTTCCGGAAAGGGCCACCAGGAGATTTGCCAGATTTTCAGGATCCTCCAGCGAATTCTCCTTGGTCTGGCTTTTACCCATGAACCATCCCCATTTCATGCTGATTAACCTTCGCTCTTAAGCGCCTCCATCTTTTTTTGCAATTTTTTTCTGGACCGATGTCCCTTCTTGTGGTCCTCGCCGTATTCATAGTTGTAGTAGTGCCGATAGTAACGGTAATAGGAACGATACCCGTATCGTTTGCTGAAATCAACCCTGTTGATCACGCACCCTAAAATATGGCCGTCGACATTCAGAATACTCCGCTTGAAATGCCGCACCGCATCCCGGGTGGTCTGGCCCAGCGTGATGACCATGATGACCCCCCCCACCCTGCGGGAGAGGACCAGGACGTCCGCAAATCCCTGGTTGGGCGGTGAATCCAGAATGATACGGTCGTACTGCCCCTCCAGATGCTCCATGAGTTTACCAAAACGATTGGAGGACAGAAGCTCCACCGGGTTCGGCGGGAGGGGGCCCGCGGGAATAACAAAAAGATTGGGCACCTCGGTGGAAACCACTATTTCCTCATCAGCAATCCCGGCTAAAAAGGTTGAAAGCCCCTGCCCCCGGCCATTACCGGAAGCGACAGCCTCAGAAAAAAGCCTGTGAATCCGGGGTCTTCTTAAGTCTGCATCGATTATTACAACCCGCTCTCCCGCCTGGGCAAAGGCCATACCCATGTTGATGGCCAGGGTGGTCTTTCCTTCCCCCTGTGTTGTGCTGGTAAACAGGAAGCTGCGGGTGTGGGCATCTCCCCGGGCCAATTGGATGGAGACCTTGGTGGTGCGAATCGCCTCGCAAAGGGCCGATCGGGGATTTCCGAGAAAGGCCTTTTCAACCGGAGGATCGTCAGCTTCGACCTTGACCTGGGGCGCCACCCCCAGGATGGGGATGTGGAACCGATCGCTCATTTCTTCCGGTTTGGTTATGGAATCGGCAAAGTACTCCATTAAG
>Ga0222656_1000327_pt1 | contig 19604 bp, 13 predicted proteins | sample AntAcemetagen472_FD_179808 | JGI IMG/M metagenome (GOLD analysis project Ga0222656, IMG submission 179808) | Saline water microbial communities from Ace Lake, Antarctica - #472 | ecosystem: Environmental > Aquatic > Non-marine Saline and Alkaline > Saline | place: Antarctica: Ace Lake... | reverse complement strand
CTCAGCAGGTGTTTTTCCTGAGAACGACTGATGGGGTCGTTCAAAGTTGTAAAACTCAAAATATTCTTTCAACCCAGTAATCAATTCCTTTACTGTTTCAAACTCTTCGAGAAATATCTTTTCGTACTTCACTGACCGCCATAAACGTTCTATGAAAATATTATCCATGCAACGTCCTTTGCCATCCATGCTGATCTTGATACCTCTTTCTTTCAGTGCATCAGTAAAGGCACTACCGGTATATTGTGAACCTTGATCGGTATTGAATATCTCAGGGCTGTTATGCTTGCGAAGAGCACTCTTCAGAGCATTCACACAGAAATCGTCATCCATGGTCACAGATACCTCCCAGGACAAAACATAGCGGCTTGCCCAATCCATAACTGCCGTCAGATACACAAATCCATGGGCCATGCGGATATAGGTAATGTCGGAACACCAGACATGATCAGGCTTTGTTATCGACAATTTTTTCAGAAGATATGGGTACACCTTATTCTCTTTGCGTGGCCTGCTTGTGTTCGGCTTTGGGGCCACTGATTCAATACCCATTAAGCGCATCAGTCGTTGAACACGTTTGCGGTTTACAGGAAAACCCTGGCGGTTCAAAAAGTCCCTCATCTTTCGACTCCCAAAAAAAGGATGCTTGAGAAATTCTTCGTCGATAAGCTTCATTAATTCTAAATTCCCATTACTTTCAAAAGTGAACACCCTGGGCCGGTAGTAAGATGACCGGGGCAATCTAAGCAAGTAGCACTGTCTGCTGATACTGAGAGCTGAATCTTTGGGATCTATGCATTTTATCTTCTCACCTACGCTCATTCCAGATAACCTGTCTTTTTTTTTAACCAGTCCACTTCGATCTGCAATTGTCCAACCTTTTTATATAAATGGTCTCGCTCAACCTCATTCTTCTCAGCCTCTTTGTTTTTTCCCCGAGTAAAAATATCAGGGGCTGCCTCAAGCAACTGCTTCTTCCATCTGCCTATTTGATTAGCGTGTACCCCATATTCTGAGGCCAACTCAGACATTGTTTTTTGACCCCTTATTGCATCAAGAGCAATTCTCGCCTTTAATTCATTGCTATGTTTTTTTCTGCCCATTCTATGCCTCCTTTTTCTTGGAAACACACCTTAACACATTGTCTCGTTTTTGGGGTCCACTATAATTTGTGCCGGGGTCGATGTATGGCTCAACACGCCCCAGAAACCCAGGGAAGCTTCCGGCACCAGCGGCATGAAAACAGCCCTCAACGGCGTTCCCAGCCTGAGCATACTGGATGGGTGGTGGATTGAAGGTCATGTGGAAGGTGTAACCGGCTGGTCAATCGGCAATAGCTGGAAAGCGGAAAGTAATCCCGCGGATGAGATTGCCTCGTTATACAGCAAACTTGAATCCGTGATTTTGCCTATGTTTTATCAGGAGCCTCGCAAGTATGCCCACGTCATGCGATCGGCTATCGCTATCAACGGCTCGTTTTTCAATGCCCAGCGGATGATGTTTCAGTACTTAAAAAATGCCTATGCCAATGAAGCAACGCCCTGACCTAACGCTGATAATCATCTAAGTGCAATTCAACCGGGCAAGCTATTTCAGTTCAGGCACTTTGTGCGCATCGGTTCCATTTAAAGGGATTCTCGAACATGGAAAAAGAACCACAATTGGAATATATTTGCATTCAATCGGCAATGCGAAATTGTTGCTGCGGCATATCATAGCTGCACATGGGAACAAATTTGTCGATCCTGCTGATGAAAAACAATATTGCACACTTCAGTGATTTGTTTGACGGACATAATATTCTGATCTAATAAAATTTCTCTTATAAATCGTTGTTCGTTACTCTCAATATTTTCTTTGGCCTGAATAGTTAGGGCTTTGATGAGGTCGTCAGAAGAGATAAACCCTTTCTCTATGGCGGTGATTCCAAAGAGCTTCTCGTATTGATCTATAATCCCAGGCAGATATGACATATAACCCTCCTCCCTTCTTTTTTATTTAAAAGCGCGGTAAAAAATACTACCGGTATTTCTTGATTTGACTCGGGGCTTCCATACCCCTCGCCCTCACGGGCGGCGATTCAGCCGTCCAATTCCACTATCCTGCAGAATTGTCCTTTGCCTTGCAAAAAAAATGCTAATTTTTGCATTGGAAACTTAATTTGTGCCCATTATAGATTTATGGATGGGCACTAATGAGTTTTTTGTTCTCCATGGGATTATAGAGCAAGGTGTGTGCCAATATGACGTCGAACTCTTAACTCAATGAAATAAATGTTAAATTAGGACTTGAAAGGAAAATGAGGTAAGGTAGAAAAAACAGAATCGGGTAAGAATACCCTGAAAGAAAGGGAGGATTGAAAGATATCTAATTGACAATATTAAGAATAGTAAGAATCGGGCGTCATTGCCTAAAATCAGGTTATGATATTCCGAATTTTTTCATCTTTATATAAAGCGTTTTCGGATCGATTTTCAGGGCATCCGCGGTTTTTCCTTTGTGCCAACGGTATTGACTCAATGCTTTCAAAATAAAACGTTTTTCCTGAATATCCATGGCCATCGCAAGACCGTCAATTCCCTCTCCAAAATTATTATCTATACCCAGTTCTAATTTATCCGTTTTTTCTCCCATGTCCAAAATGGGAAAATCACCCAAGACAAGATACCTTCGAATTACACTGAGCAGTTCACGGACGTTTCCCGGCCATTCATAATTATATAGAATATCCATAATTTTGCCGGTTAAGACCGGTTTCTTTTCATCCTCGCTGTACTGTGTGAGAAAATGATCAACAAGCAAAGGAATATCCTCTTTTCTTTCTCTCAAGGGGGGCAAGTTTATAGGAATCATGCTGATCCGGTAATAGAAATCTTCCCGCATCAACCCGTTTTTAACCATTTCGGAAGGCATCCGGTTGGTCGCAAAAATGACACGAACATCTGATGTTCTACCTCGGGTATCGCCCACAGGTGTATATTCTCCGCTTTCAAGCACCCGGAGCAGTTTGACCTGCATATTCAGGCCGATTTCACCCACCTCGTCCAAAAATAAAACGCCTTGGTGAGCCGTATGAAAGTAACCGTTTTTATCCCTATCCGCTCCGGTAAAGGCGCCTTTACAATGCCCGAAAAATTCACTCTCAATTAAGTTCTCAGAAACGGCGCCGCAATTCACAGGAATAAAGGCGTTGTCGGCACGATCGCTCATCTCATGGATAGCTCTTGCCACCAGCTCCTTGCCTGTTCCGGATTCACCCAGAATAATAATGTTGGCGGCGGCGGCAGCAGCCTTCACGATGAGTTCATAGACCTTCTGCATGGGAGTGCTTTTTCCGACAAGGCGGCCAAACCGGTACCGTTCCTTAATGGTAGACTTGAGTTTGATATTCTCGTTTCGGATGGTATTGGCTTCTTCCTGAATCGCCGTTTCCCGATGCATATCATCGGTAATGTTCCTTATGGTGGAAAGGACCGCTGGTCCTGTTTTCCATTTAATAACGCTGCTGTTGGTTGACACCCAGATTTTTTTATCATCTTGGGTAACACAGACCCCTCGCTGCAAAGGTTCAAGAGTTCCGTCATACGCTTTGAAATCAAACACCTCTGCAAACAGATCCCTGAACTCGCTCTGAAAGATTTGAACAACGTTCGTTCCAATGAGTTCCTGAGGATCGGAGTACCCCAGCAATTCGACAAATGAATGGTTTGCCAATAAAATATTTCCATCTTGAACAAGAATAACGCCGTCGGGCATTAGTTCAACCAGCCGCTCAAATCTTGCCCGTTCTTCAGCCAGAGCCCTTTCCGCCTTCTTTCTATCCTTTATTTCTCCCTTGAGTTCTTTGGCATAGATTATGGACTGTTCATACGCAATTTTTAATTCTTCAACCTTTTGTTCAAGTTCTTTTAAGCTTGGCTTTTTGGCCATTAGAACATCCTTCATTTGAAGTCATAATCAAATTTTCCATTCAACATTCCAACATCCCAGCACTTTTTAACTCACGCTGCTACTGAAACAATACAATAATGGGATCGGGACGTCAAGGGAATACGGAATATCATGACCGGGGTTCGGGCAATATTGACCGAAAATCAATATTTATAATATTAACAAATAGATAAACGCAATTTATCTTCTTTGTCTCAGGGTGTTTTCACCCGACTCCCTTTTTCTTCATCCTAACCCCGCGGGATCTTTTTATCATAAAATAAATATAAATTCAGTAAGTTAAAAAAATAGACCCCATGTTGGCACATACCTTGCTCTATTACTAACCAGAATCTTCAGCATCTGGAGTGGTGCATTGGCGCTATCATAAAATTTCTCTGAAATTTTACAACTTGACAAGATTAGAGGTTTTTTAATGGCGACCTGTTTATAGCATCGGAACGGAAGAATGGAATGCCGGAATATTGAGGGTAAGGGCGGAAATAAAGCATTTAAATTGTAAAAAATCATGGCCAATAACATTCTAAAATATAATATCAACATCTTATTGAGAAAGCAGTTAAGAACGCTATTTTCGTGCTTGTTGTGGATAAATTTGGTGCTGTGGTGTCTGTACGGTACGGCACATGGAGAAATATTCAGTAAAACCTCGTGGCAAAGTTTTGAAACCCGATACACGATCATCCATTACAAAACGTTGGAAGACCTTGGGAGACTGAATGCGAAGATTGATTATTCGCCGGGTGAATGGGGGTTCAAAAGTCTCTTTTCCGGCGCTAAGGACCCCGTGGCTTCCATCAAGAAAAAAGTCGATGCGGTATTTGAAAAAGTCCAGGCAATACTGGATATGCACGGAAGGATTCAAAAAGTCGTCATTAGAATTTACCCGGATAGAAAGCGTTTTCATGAAGTCCGGTACACCGTCGGCAGGGAAAAACATCGTCTTCAGGCATGTTATGTTTATGAACAGAACACTATATACATCAATAACGATGATGTGCATGAAGGCGTTTTAGCGCATGAGATGGCGCACGCCATTATCGATCATTATCTCACGGTTCGTCCCCCAAGGGCAACCGCTGAAATTCTGGCTCGTTATGTGGATAAACATCTTTACTATTAAAAACCGTATCGAACACGTATGGGGAAGTGACAGGATGCACGACAACCTCTTGGAAATAAACTTGAATCAATGGGGCTATGAGGTCCTGGTTGTCGACAACGGGAATGCTGCCTGGGAAGAGCTTCAAAAACCGGAATTCCCCAAGTCGGTAATTTTGGACTGACTGGATGATGCCCGACATGGAGACACTGTACAGGGCCAAGCGTGAAGGAGGAAATCGTGTGTACACTGCGAACAACGCGTGTTCGCATACGTATGCAAGTGAGTTGGCTTCGCTCACAAATGGAATAATGTAAAAAATCTCCCATACCAATTCTTACGCCAAATAAAGATACATACCCTCTTTTTTTTTGTAAACCGTCCAAAGCTTGCCGTTCAAAAAGACTCTTGATGAATGATCTTACGCTATCTGAACTCTTGAAATTCGAAAAATTTTGATTTATACTATTTTTATATTTTGCCCAATTTCTAAACAATCAGGCGAAGATTGGCGGCGGTAACGCTGACACCGAAAATTAAGGGAAGAACCATGAAAGTATTAACTATCCGGTTTAAAAATATAAATACGTTGAAGGGGGAATGGGAGATCCATTTTAACCGCCCTCCGCTCCAGGAAGCAGGTCTATTTGCCATTACCGGCCCCAACGGGTCCGGTAAGACCACTATTTTTGATGCCATTTCATTAGGACTTTACGGTGAGACGACCCGTCTTAAAAATTTACCGGAGCAGATTATGAGCAAACAAACCTCGGACTGCTATTGCGAGGTTACGTTTTCGGTGAACAGCCATGTGTTTCGCTCGACCTGGTCACTAAGCTTAACCGATGGCAAACCCAATGTGCCGGCGATGAGACTTGTCGAATTAAACGATGCGGAACAAATTCTTGAAGATAGCATCGTGGCGGTTCGCACCCGTATCACCGAACTGACCGGTCTCGATTTTAAGCGCTTTTCCCGATCCGTAATGTTGCCTCAAGGGGAGTTTGCGGCTCTTTTAAACGCCCTGGATTCCGAACGAGTGGAAATTTTAGAAAAAATTGTCGGCAAAGGAATATATTCCGAGTCTATAACAGCCGCTTTTGAAAAAGCCGAGATAGAAAATAAAAAACTTGAAGCACTAAAAGAAGCGATTCAAGATTTTCCTCCCATGCACGCGTCAGTAATTGCGAGTCTTCAGGAAGCGGTTCAGCAGTTGGAAGATGATTTTCGAGAGGCCGAAGATTTATTTTTCAAATTAAGCGAAAGGGAAAAACAGCTTAAGCGCCATAACCAATTACAAAAGAAATACCACGAAAATAAAATTGCTCTTGTCGAAGCTCAAAACCGCAAAGAACAGATGAAAGCAGACCTTGAGCGTCTAAAAAAGGCCATGGATGCGGCAGGTTTTGAAAAAGACCTTGAACGGCTCGGCAGCCGCAAAACCGAGGCGTCCAAGGATTTGGATGCACTAAGAGAATTTGAAAAAGAAACTGCGGAGTTGGAAGATCGACTGAGGGTATTGACGGAAAGTGAAGAGATTCATGCCATTGGGCTGGATCAGGCTCAAAAAACCTGGTCCGAACAGCAGGGATTAATTGAGAAGACTATAGAAATTGACGGTCAGATTGAGGCGGCAAACAATGCGCTTGTAAAGTTGCTGGAGCGCAAGGCATCGGTCCAAGAAGAACAGAACAAGATTCAGCAGGATCTGCTGGCGACTGAGCAAAAGATCACAGAAAATGAAGCGCTTCAAAACAATACGGAACGTTGGCTTAAAGAACATGCCGAATATGAAGAACTGGTCAAACGGATTCCCATGATCGGAGGCGCGCTGGAACGGTTGCAAGCGATCCGTCACAGTATGTCAGAAAATTCCGCTCAATATAAGTCGGCCGTGAATGCCGAAAAAAAAGCGTCTGCTTTGCTGACGAAAACCACGCGTAAAGTCGAAAAACTTCAGAGCAAAGCCGAGAAAATCAAGGCCCGAAAAGCTGAACGGGAAAAAATGGCTTTCGCCCTCAAGGGCGACGTTTCCCCGGAAAATTCTGAAAACATGTATACCGCACAGAAAGATCGGCTGGTGAACTATCAATCCATGCTTAAGATTGCCAAAGCATTTGCCAAGCAGGAGGCAGGGAAGGAAGAAGTCCTGGAAAAGGCATTGAAACAAGCTGAGCAAGAACTCGAAGGCTTGGGGAAGATATTTGAATCGGAAAACAAAATTTTGTCCGCCATAAAAACTACGACCGGATTCATATCTTACAGAAATAAGCTTAAAGCAAAAGAACCCTGTCCTCTGTGCGGTTCACCGGATCATCCTTATGTGACTACCGGACTGCCGTTTGGAAAAGAACCGGCCGAGGCTCTTAGAGATCAGGAGAATAAGCTAAAGCAAATCCAAGATCAAATGAAAGCCCTTTCAGACCGGATTTCCGGACTTAAGAATCAGCATGAACCTTTGGTGGAACTGAGAAAAAAATGGAACCTGTTATGTCAGGCAACGGGAGTCGAATGCACGATTGGGGATCGGCATTCGGTTAAGAAATCCATTCGGACACTGAAAAAGGATATGCGAACGCAAGAGGCCCAAATCAAAAAGATTCGAAAACATTTTAAGAAAACAGAAAGATTTGACCAGGCCATTAACAAAAAATCAGCTGTGTTGGTTGAGAGGCAAAAGCTTTCGGATAAACTTCAAAATGAGTTAACTATGCACCAAAATAGGGTATCTTCACTGGAGCTGGAAGCTCAGAATGATGAACAAAAGGAAGTGGAACTGATACAAAGCCTTGAGCAGGATCTTGAGATATTCAAAGAAAAGATACCGGGTCCTGGAGCAGAAAATGAACTGAATCAGCGACTGGAAGCAAGAAGGGTTGACTTTCTCAACCATCTGAATGCTGAAAACGAATTAAAAGAACAGGCAATCCTATTAAAAGACAAGATCGAGGCCTTACCGCAAGAACTTAACCGGTTGAAAACAGAAGCAAATAATTTGGAAGGGCAGATTAAAGGCGACCGAGAATCGTTACTCGCGCTGCAAAACAAACGAGAGATGAGCTTTGGAACCGGAGACCCGATTCAGGAAAAGCGGGAAACCGAAACAGGATTAATAGAGAAGAAAGAAGAAATAGAAGCCATCCGGCAACACATCCGAGAGGTTCGAGATACCCTCTCGGAAAAACAGCGGTTGAAACAGAGCACGGAAAAAAAATATCGGGACATTCAAAAAGAATGTGAAGATCTTGAACAAAATCTTTCGACCCAGGTTATTGCTTCGGGCTTCAGCACCTTGGAGGATGTCCAAAGCAGTTTTTTGGGTCCTGAAGAACAGCAGACCATCAAAGATAAACAGGAAACCACAGATCGCGAACTCGCCGAGTGTACTGCAAATTTAACTGCAATCCGGGAAGAATTCGACGAAGAGGGAGAAAAGGAAACGGCTGTGGAATCTCCGGAAGATTTAAGCCTGCAGGTTCAGGATGCGCGTAAGCGAAAGGATGAACTGGAAGAAGCGCTCTCCGCCGGCTTGGATCGTCTGAACTACCAGAAAGCCATGGAAAAAAAATATGAACAAAAAATTCAGGAAATGGAAGAACAGGAAAAAATATGCGATCGAATGCATGAAGAAAAAGAGTTTTTTGAATCGGCAGGAGAGGCTGACATCAAAAAGCGGGTTCAAGAACTTATGCTGGAGCGTTTACTCGAACACAGCAACCCACGACTCGAAGAACTCAGTGGCCGGTATTATTTGAGATGTCGTGAAAAACATGGGCTGGGGTTGGAAATCGAAGACCTTTTTCATCAAGGAGCACGCAGACCCATCAACACATTGTCCGGCGGCGAGAGTTTTTTGGTCAGCCTTGCAATGGCCCTGGGTCTTTCAGATATTGCCAGCAATGGCCGAAAAATAGAATCTCTTTTTATTGACGAGGGCTTCGGTTATCTGGATGATGAGACCTTATACAATGTACTTTCCACGCTTAAGAATCTGAAAAAAAACGGTAAAATGGTGGGTATCATTTCCCATGTCAAGCGGCTTGAGGATGAAATTTCCACTAAGATACGAATAAACAAAATTTCCGCAGGGGTGAGCGGTTTAGAAGTGGTGGCATAACCCTATTCCGGAATACCTTTATACGCTTATGATCCGGCAGGCAGCGAACGGGCCGGTCATTTTTTTTATTCACATTCCCAGGATCAAAATAATGTGCTATAAGATTTATTTGAAGGTTCAAAACACGATGGACGGTTTATAGGCAAGACATTGTTGTCTACTTAAAGATCGGGAAAGAAGGTATGGCGGCAAAGCTCAATTTTCAAAGAAAATTCTCAGCATTACTGGTTTATGGAAGGCCTCCTCTGGTGTTTGGTGGCATGCTCTGCGGAATTGCGGTTATGTGGACCCGAAACCCGATGCTCTACACCTTGGGGGTGTCGCTGCTTTTTATTTCCATGAGTTTTGATATGATCGACGGGTGGCTTACAACCCGCTTTCATCTCCACTCCACATTGGCTCATCTCACCGACCGCATCATGGACAAAATTGTTTATTCAATCATTTTCCCGCTGGTGGCAGTGGGCATTATGTGGCGGGTTCTTTTTACCTCTCCCACTGGAACCAAGGCCCAATTGCTTCATGGCATTTTTGTATTGATTTTGTGCGTAACCGTTCTGATTCGTGACAATTTTGCTCATTTTATGCGTTTTTTCGCTATGCGCACCGGACCGGAGCCGGAATTAAGAGAATTTACACGGCTAAGAACAATTGTGGCCGCACCGATAGGAACCCTCTTGTACGCGCATGCTTTTTATGTTCCGGGCGGCCCGACTTCTCTGATTTACATCTGGATTTCATGGCTGGGTAATCTTCATTTGCGCGTTTTGTTTTTAATCGAAATAATATTTTTAATCATAAATTTTGGATCAATTGCTGCATACTGCCGAAAATATGGAACCTACTGCCTGGACGAGATCTGTGATGAGGATGAACGTCTGCGGCTAAACATTTTGTCCTTTTTCCCCAACTCATTGACCATCATGAATGCCCTAATGGGGTTACTGGCCGTGCTTTTTGCTTACCAGAATCGCATTCGTGAAGCCTATCTTTTTCTGATTGGCGCCGTGATTTTTGACAAACTCGACGGGGCTCTGGCTCGAAAGTTGGGTCTGACGGAACCCCTTCACACACAGAATCGGCCGCATCACATCAGCTTTGGAGGTATTTTGGATGACATTGCAGATGGCGTTAGCTTCTGCATTGTTCCGGCCTGGATCTTTTATTTGTTGCTTGCCGACGTTTCGGATCCGGTGATCCGGCAACTACCGGTGGGGCTGGTGGCCGTGCTGTATACCCTTATGGGGATTGTCCGGTTGATTTACTTCACTATTGACCGCACCCCGATTCCCGGATTTTTTAAAGGAATACCGACTCCGGCCGCGGCGTTACTGGTGGCCGCACCGTTAATCATGTTCAACCAAGCCGTCGGGGATGGTTCGGAATGGGCTCGTTACTGGGGTATTCTCTGTTTTGGTTTGATGATTTTTTCAGGGATTATGATGAACTTTTATCCCATACGCTACCTGCATCTCGGACGCTTTATAGACAGACATTCCTGGTTTGGTCGTGTGAACCTGCTGCTACTGGTCATTTTCATATTTACCCCCTATCTGGGATATGCCGCTCTAATTTATATGTTCCTGTATGTGCTTTCGCCCCTGGTAACCCACCGCATGCTGCCGAAAATCGGATTATAAATATGATAATCTTAAAAAAAGGAGATAAAAAGATGAATAAAAACAAGACACCATCTATAGGTTACCTAATTATGATGATCGTATCCCTTTTTCTGATTACTGCTTGCGCTTCCACCCCGATCAGTTCGGAAGAAGTGCCCAGCATGGTAAGTGCTGAAAACCCGGTGGAAATGGTTAACCAGCTGGGTGGGCATATCGCCGATGCTCGTAAAAATCAGCTGAATGTGCTTTCACCCACCTGGTACGCTAAAGCTGAGAGTTACTATCTAAAAGCTAAAAATGATCTTGAAAAAGGCAAAGAGCTTTCGGACGTCCAGAAATACGTTAATACTGCAGAAACGCAACTGCAAAAAGCAGAAGAAATGGCTAAAATATCTCGAACTACCTTAAGCGAGCTGATTGAAGCAAGGAACAAGGCTCGCGTTGCCGGTGCTACGGATTTGGGCAAGGATTATGTGACGGCGGAAAAAAGGTTTCTCGGCCTTACTCAAGCCATAGAGAATAATGATTTGCGTTATGCTCAAAATAACCAGAAAAAGCTTTCTGATGCGTTCCGTCAACTGGAAATCCGAGCAATTAAAGAAAAAACCATCGGCGAGGTAAACACGCTGATTGATCAGGCTGAAAAAGAAGGTGCTAAGAAAATAACGCCCAAGTCATTTGTCCTGGCCCAAGAAAAGTTGAAGGACGCCGATGAATTCATCACTGAAAATCCTTACGATAAAGATGCGATGAAGAAGAAAGCCGATGAGGCCCTGTTAATGGCCAAGCGGCTTCATCCCTTAATGGATCAGAGCCGGAAGATCAAATCTATGGATCCCGAACAAATTGCTTTATGGATGGAAGACATCCTCTACAAAACAACCCGTAAACTGTCGGCTCCGGATATGCGGGATCAGAACTTCGAGGTCCAGGTGGAGAATATTCTCGGCACCATAGAGACGCTGCAATCCGATCATGATTTCATGATCAAAAAGGTAAATTCCCAGCAGGAACAAATGGAAGTTCTGAACCAGCGCATCGCCCTGCTCGACAAACAGACTCGCAGGGGTAAGGCCGAAAAAGATCGTCTGGCAGCCGAAAAACAGTTCAATCAAAGATACAATGAAGTTCAGGCATTTTTTGACAGTGACGAGGCCGAAGTTTACAAACAGGAAAACCAGTTGGTCATTCGTTTAAAAGCCATTAAGTTTCCGGTGGGTCAGAGCATCCTTATGCCCGGAACTTATACTCTAATGAGTAAAGTGCAACGGGCCATCAGAATCTTCGGCGAACCTCAGGTGGTGGTTGAAGGGCACACGGACAGTACGGGCTCGGATGAAGTTAATGAGCACTTGTCCCAACAACGAGCCCAAGCAGTTATGGAATACCTGATTGCCAATAAGACCCTGCCGTCCGAGAAAATTATAGCCGTTGGATACGGATCGGTAAGGCCACTGGCGTCTAATAAGACATCCCAAGGACGGGCCATCAACCGCCGTATCGATGTAGTTATTACGCCTAGGGTAAAGCCGGCGCTGTAACCAACAGACCCTGCAAGGTGAACAAGGTCTATAAAAAAACTTGGGTTATGCTTTGCACTTGCAGCCCGGAACCAAGCCTTGCCAAAGAGGTTTTTTGACCGGGGCGCGGCCGGGGAGCAGATAACCATAATTGATACAACTACAGATACCGGTGGTTCTAATATGGATGCCAAACATTGGCGATGGTTGCTCCTCAACCGGTGGATGCTGGCCGTAGTCGGAGCAGTCTTGCTGTATGCCCTGCTCGGATTTTTGCTGGCCCCCAGGCTATTCAAACGCTATGTGAGCAATTATGCCGAAGAAAAACTAAAGCGCAAAGCATCAATCGTCGAGGTTCGCGTCAACCCCTTCCTATTCACATTTGATGCCCAGGGCTTTGTGCTCAAAGAAGCGGACGATAGCCCCATTATGGGCTTCGGACGTGTGTTCGTAGACTTTGAACTTTCGAGTCTCTTCCGATGGGCGTGGACCTTTGCTGACATTCGCATCGAACGACCGTTGCTGCACGTGGAGATCCGGCAGGACGGCCGTCTCAATCTCGCAGCGCTTTCCGACAGCCTTCCCAAGTCCAAGGATTCTCCCACCCAAGACGGTCGCCCGCCGAGGCTGCTGGTGCAACACGCCGAAGTCATCGACGGCAGTTTCACCTTCAGCGACCGTTCCGATTTTACTCCTGCCACCGAGACCTTCGCGCCTTTCAATGTCGAGTTCAAGCATATATCTACACTCCGGGATCGCAAAGGCCCATACACCGTCAGGGCCAACTTGCCCGGCGGCGGAACGATCGACTGGAGTGGCGAAGTCTCTTTGCACCCAATTTTTTCCCAGGGCCGGTTAAGCGTGTCCGGCTTTAAGCTGGCTACAGCGTGGAAATTTGCACAGGATGAGTTGCAACTTACCGAGCCGGCGGGGGAGATAGACTTCAGCACCCGTTATCGATTCAATTATCAAAAGCATAACGCCTTCTTGACGTTGAACGACTCAACCCTCGCACTAAAGGGCCTTGTGCTCACGGAAAAGGGTAAACCAGCCCCCATGCTTGCTCTGGAAACAATTGAAGTCACTGGAATGGGCTTCGACCTTCAAGCACGGGAGATTATGGTTCCAAGCATCACCGTGCGTGACGGTAGAATCGCAGCATCGGTTAATGAGGAGGGAGTATTTAACTGGCAGAACCTTGCGGTGCGCCGGGAACCCAAGGACGTGGCTGAGCCCATTGCCGGTGTTTCAGAATCCAACGGCCCTCCGTGGCGCCTAAAAGCAGGAGCGGTGAACGTGGAAAACGTTGCGTTGGATTATACAGATCGCAGTCGCGCCACTCCCTTGACCCTGGCTGTCGGCGGGGTGAATATTCTGTTGAACGCGTCGGCAGAAGTTGGTGCAGGGCCTGCAAATGTAACTGTGGATGATTTAAAGGTAAAGATGAACCGCGTCGCGTTTTTCGAGACCGGTGACAACATTCCCTTTGTTGCGATGGACGTCCTCTCGCTGGATCACGGCTGCATCGATATGGGCACTCGCTCCGTAAAACTCGCACGGGTGGGGGCTGTCGGTGGAGGAATATCTGTGGTGCGCGGCAAAGACGGCCGGATCCAGCTGGCTGAGATGCTGGCTCCCGCCGATCGAGGCAAGGTGAAGCGCGAGATTGTCGAGACCGGTGAGAAGGCTCGAGCCGAGGGCAAGCCCTGGTCGTTCAGGCTTGATGCAGTTGAGTTGAACGGGTTCAACGCGGAACTTCAGGACCGTAGCTTTGATCCTGCCGTGGCCTACGACCTGAAAGATATCCGCGTATCGCTAAACCATCTTACCAATGACGGCAAAACGCCCATTGATTTTGACGCCCGGCTCAATGTAGCACAGGGTGGAAGTGCAAGATTCAGCGGGCAGGTCAGCCAGACCGGAGATCATGCCGAAGTACAGGCCAGCATTGTGGATATAAACCTCAAACCGCTGCATCCGGCCCTGGCCAGATTCGCAAGGCTCGCGCTCGAGTCTGGAAATCTCACCGTGTCGGGCCGTATGAAATATCGATCCGATAAATCCAGGCCACAGGTGCAAGCCGGCGGCTCCATCAGCCTGGGCAGCTTCAGGCTGAACGAAAGTGACACTGGCGAACGGTTTTTTGAATGCAAGGATATGTCCGCCACCGGACTGACGTTTGGATTGTCGCCCCATGGTCTGAAGATCCAGAAAGTGAGGGTGCTGGAGCCCGGCGCCAAAATTGTGATCTTCAAGGACCGCAGCACAAATCTGGCCAAGGCAATAAAGAGCCCGGAAGTGGTTGATGTCGAGGAAACATCACATCCGACACAGGCGCCGGCCGTGGCGCCGAGCGTAAATCGGGCACTTTTTCCGGTGAGAATCGATCGGGTTTATGTGGAGAAAGGAGTTGTCGATTTCGCTGATCTTAGCCTGGTGCTGCCCTTTGCCTCCCGGATAACCGAGTTTAACGGAGGGGTTACGGGCATTTCTTCCGACCCGGCAAGCCGAGCCTCGGTTGCCTTCAATGGTACCGTCGACGAATACGGACTCGCAACGGTTCAGGGCAGGTTGAGTCCGTTCATGCCCAAAACTTACACGGACATCACTGTGTCCTTCCGTAACGTGAAAATGAAGCCCTTCAGCCCCTACAGCGCCACATTTTCCGGACGCAGAATCGCATCCGGGATGCTTAGTCTCAACTTGGAATACAAAATCCAGGACAGTGAACTTCTCGGCGATAATCAAGTGGTGCTGGAACAGTTCACGCTCGGCGAGCGGGTGGAGGCACCAAATGCGGTTCACTTGCCCCTTGATCTGGCAATTGCACTCCTTACCGATGCTCAGGGCAAGATCGATGTGGCCGTGCCCGTAAAGGGCAATCTGGACAACCCCGAATTCAAATACGGGCATGTGATTCGGCAGGCGTTCATCAACCTGATTACCAAAATCGTGACTGCGCCATTCCGAGCGTTGGGCGGTCTCTTGGGCGGTAAGGGCGAGCAGATGGACGTCATTTCTTTCTATCCCGGAAGCGACCGCCTTTTGCCGCCGGAGCTTAAAAAACTTAAAACCGTGGTTGAAGCTTTGGAGAAGCGCCCTCGGCTGAAGCTTGTAGTGCAGGGCCGGTTTGATCCCAATCTCGATGGTGAGGCGTTGCGTACACAGCGGGTAAAGCGTGCCCTCGCCGGGCAGATGGGCGTGACACTTGCTCCTGACGAGGAATTTGGGGCCATTGCGCTCGAAGATGCAAAGACCCAGCAAGCTCTGGAGAAGCTGCTTGAGATGCGGAGTGGTGACAAGGCTGTGGCCCGTTTCAAAACCCAATACGAAAAAGTGACCGGCAAGAAGGCCAAACGGGTGAATCCCGCATTGGCATTTTTCGGCAGGGAAAGTTCAGATACCGCCTTTTACCGGGCAATGTTCAAGGAGTTGGTGATACTTGAACCACTCACGGACACCGATCTATTAGATCTTGCTCAGCGGCGCTCGGAAGCCATCGTAACCCATTTTAAAACCTTTACCGGGTTGGACATCACGCGCGTGACTGCAGGAAGTTCCGGTCCCGTGGAGGAGACCGCCACCGAGATCGTTAACAGCAGACTTACACTAGACGTCGTTAAGCCAGCGGCTTAGTTAGTGTCTATCCATAAACGGCATCTTTCGGCCCCCGGCGGCGTTCTCGCTCGTTTTCAATTCTCGAAATAGCGCGCTATGCCTGCGGTTGAAAACTCGCTCGGGCCTTACCGGAAACCAAAATCTACCATTTCTGGATGGACACTAGTTAACGGAAATATTCCACAAGCGGAGATCTTAATCACCGGCCTTACAAGAAGGGGAAAAGAGTTTTTGCACCACTGAAGTTTCAGTTGAGGAAAATTTGGCGAAGCAGGTCCGGTTGGATTAAGGTGGATACCCTCGTTGATACCAAGTTTAGAAAATAATTATGGAAAAGAAAAAAGTTTTAATTGCGTATTTTTCGCCGGCAGGCTCCACCCGACATGTGGCCGGGATTATAAAAAAAAAGTTCCAAGCACTGGGTACCGATACATGGATGTTGGATCTGGGTGAATGCAGGGACGGTGCTAAGGAAATTTCACGTCAGATTGAAGAATCAAAAGGAAACAGCTGTCTTTTTATCGGCTCTCCGGTTTATGTTTCGCATGCGGTCCCACGGGTCATGGAGTGTATTGCCGGCTTAACCGAGAATACCGGAGCGTTTGCTGTTCCGTTTGTTACCTGGGGAGGTGCTTGCAGCGGAATTTCTTTGTTTGAAATGGGAAAAGAATTATTACATAAAGGGATTACGGTTTTGGGGGCAGCCAAGATACTGGCCGTTCACTCCTTGATGTGGCAGCTTGAGAATCCTTTGGGAAAAGGACATCCGGATTCTAATGATGATCGAATGGTAGAGGACCTGGTGAATCATATCCATTATAAACTTCACAGTGACATCCCCAAAGAAATACAACTGGCGGATCTGGCCTATCAAAGTAAAGAGAATCATGCAGAGATGGAAAACATCAGCCTGGAAACCGCCAAAGCCCATATGCCGAGGCGTGAAATCGATACGATGTTGTGTAACCAGTGCCAAATATGCAAGGAAGTGTGCCCTGTGGATGCCATTGCATTGACACCGTATCCCGAGTTCGGCCACGGCTGTGTTTTTTGTTTCAGCTGCATGAAACAATGCCCGGAACAGGCCATAAAAACCGATTTATCTGAAATTTGGCAGCAAATAAAAGATAGAGCGGTATTTTTTTCCGAACATCTTCATTCACAAATATTTCTGTAGCTGTTATTTGCATTGTTACCGCCTAAAAATGAACGTTCGTTATATTTTCTTATAACCCAAAAACCACCGTACCCAAGACCGACATGATTAAAACCATTATCATGAAAATGAAATCTAGTATCAAATCAACAATTGTATCGAACATATTTCCCACCCTAAGTACATGTATTCGTAAATACGGTCACGTATTTATAACTTGGTTTATTCATTCTATGTATGCAAAAGTGTAAAGTGCCTAAAGTTAAGGTATTCTATCAATTTTAATTATAATTGGTCGCGCTGAAAGCGCGTTCCGCAACTTTAGCTCACTTTAGGCACTTCAAACTTCAAACTTTTGGACTTCAGCTTATACGGAATAGTGTCCAGATAAAAATACGTAATCGTATTTATGAATTAGAGCACTAAGTCGGGTCATTGAATAACAGGTCCAGCATAATATCAATGGAGCGACAGGCAACACAAAGGATTGTTCCGTCTTTATTAATCAGAACTTTGGTGGGTACGCCTCTTACCCCATACATTGATGCAACCCTACCATCCGTATCCAGAAGAACTTTATAAGGAAGTTTATGTTCATTTGCATATGCAGACACTTTCTCTTTGCTTTCATGGATATCTATATTTAGAATTTCAAATCCTTTTTCTTTGTACTTTGTGTATAATTCTTTTAACTGAGGAATTTCTTTACGGCAATAGGGACACCAGGTTGTACCAAAAACCAAAAGGACCCCTTGACCGGTGTAATAACTTAATTTGACCTTATTGCCGTTAAGGTCTTCAAGAGTAAAATCAAGTGCTTTATTTTCGATGCTCTGCTTTTTGATATCCCATTTTTCTTGTTTGGAAGCATCTTCCGAAGAAAAGCAGGCGAATAAGCCAAATAAGCTGAAAACTAAAATGATACCAGACAGCAATCTAAATGTTTCTTTCATATCCACCTCACGTTACCCCCGAAAATTTCCGGCAATAATTAAAACGTCTCGGATTTTATACAACTTCATGAAAATTCCCTGATTTCTTCAACCGTTAAAATTTTTGCACATTCTGAACCATGTCTCGCATTCATTACGGCCGGTTTGCACGAACATCTTGTATCCATATGAAAAACAAAAAGGCTTTTACATGCCGCCAGTCGATCTGATATGCTTTTGAAGATATGAGTTGTGCCGACTTTCTTTGGACCGTTGCAAGATGGGCACAGGTGTTAGGGAGCAAATGAACCATGGCGGTAATCAACAAAAACATCGACAAATCGGAAATTTCCAAATTCGAGGCTCTATCTTCCCGCTGGTGGGACCGCGACGGTGAGTTCGGCGCCCTGCACGATATCAATGAGACCCGGCTCCGATACATCAACGACCGGACCGGTCTTGCCGGCAAACAGGTGCTCGACATCGGCTGCGGCGGCGGAATTCTCTCGGAGGCTATGGCAAAGATCGGTGCCCAAGTCACGGGAATCGACGCCGGCAAAGGCCCGATCGAGATCGCCAGAAGCCATATGGTTGAAAAAGGCTTGAAAATCGATTACCGCCAAGTTACCGCCGAAGCCTTTGCCGTATCCCATTCGCAGTGCTATGACATCGTCACCTGCATGGAACTGCTCGAACACGTGCCCAAGCCATGGTCCATAATCAAAGCCTGCAAAGAGCTGGTCAGGCCCGGCGGCCATGTGTTTTTTGCAACTCTTAACCGCAACCCGCTGTCATACCTGCTGGCGATCCTAGCGGCTGAATACCTTTTCGACCTGGTACCCAGAGGAACGCATCAATACAGACGGTTTATCAAACCTTCAGAGATGATCCAATGGGCCCAAGCGGTTCAACTTAACCCAAAGAACGTCTCCGGGTTGTTATACATTCCCCTGTTGCGCCGCTGCATTCTCGGCGGACCGGCCTGCGTGAACTATATGGCGCATTTTTCCCGGCACGGCAGCCTTCAAATATGACAGGAGCACATGTAACGATACGGTTCTATTTTTTGGTAAGCTATTTCCTGAATCTTGCACGAGTCGGAGCCTTTCATATGCAAGACACTTAAGGGCGAAGCCATAGTCTGCTATTGCGAGGCCTTAATAACGCAGCAGATGAAAGCCTCCGGCTCGCCCCTTGGGGTGAAAATTGATGATAATAAAAGGCATCATCCGATTCACCATTTGGGTAAAATGTATGATGTGATGATGTTGTTTAACCCCGCTTCAATTAAGGATTATATAGATCCTCATCAATTTTCATGCAGGATTCAGGTATTTTTTTATTTGAGATTCTTCCCAGGCTTAAATGTAACCGCATTTTTACCCTTGATCTTAATTTTTTCGCCTGTCTGTGGATTACGTCCCATCCGGGTTTTTCGATATACCTTCTTAAATGTTCCAAAACCTACTAGGGTCACCTTGCTGTTTCTTTTCTTCAGACCCGTTGTAACACCATCAACAAATGATTCCAATGCCGCTTTGGCCGCAACCTTTGTAATGCCCGCATCTTTAGCCATCTTTTCAACC
>Ga0222656_1000304_pt1 | contig 20685 bp, 15 predicted proteins | sample AntAcemetagen472_FD_179808 | JGI IMG/M metagenome (GOLD analysis project Ga0222656, IMG submission 179808) | Saline water microbial communities from Ace Lake, Antarctica - #472 | ecosystem: Environmental > Aquatic > Non-marine Saline and Alkaline > Saline | place: Antarctica: Ace Lake... | reverse complement strand
CTTCGACTTGACAATACCCAAAATCTGGACACCTCATCCAATGCCCCAAAAAATGCCCTTTTGGCCACTTTGGGGATCACATCTTTCCTAAAAATACCCTTTTCTTGGCCCTCGCTTATAATATCCTCAATTATATCCAAATACTGAATGAATTTTTCATTCTTATATTCCTTCATAAACTTGCCGCTCTGCCGCAGCTCCACCTGAATAATCTCTGCCATGTCTTGGTTCTTTTCAATAAGATCAAGATGGGTTGATGCAAATCGCTCAAGCCTTTTTGCAGGATCATCTATTCCAGAGATCTGGACTTCCATATTATCAATCACGGCCTTCATCTGTTCCTCAAAAAGAGAGATCAAGATATCATCTTTGTTTTCAAAATAGATGTAGATAGTGCCATCCGCAACCTTTGCCTCTTTGGCAATTTCTGATATCTTGGATTGATAGAAGCCCTTTTTTGCAAAAACCTTGGTAGCCGCTACTATAATCCGATAATATTTTTCGTTATTTTTTCTTTTACTCATAGTTCTCACCGCCAATGAATGATTATTCATTCATGAAGCGAATACCATTGCCTGCAAACAGTGTCAAGACCTTTTCTATGCTTTTTTCGCAATTCGCTATCCTAAATTAGTAGAAGTACGGGGTTTTAAATCCGAATAAAATTTAGCTTGAATAACTTCTTGACATGAAATAGAATATTAAATTAAATTCTTTAAAACCATTTCAAAAAAGAAAGGTGGGTGATAAATTGCAACGGAGGACTTTGGCATAAAGAGGTAATGACTCAATCTATTTTATCCAAAATAACTAAGGAGGGGAGCTATGCGCAAATTACTGAGTTTGGCAACTATCTGTTTGATTGTAGTGGGAATGATCGCCATCGGTATTCCAACGGGCGCTTTCGCCAAAGACATAAAGGTCGGGGCAGTTATTAACCTGACAGGTCCGGCTTCCACGTGGGGACAATTCCACGCCAAGGGACAACAGGACTATTTCCGGTATATTAATGAGGTAAAGGGGGGTATCGGCGGTAACAAGATCGACTTGACTGTCGTTGACCATGCTTATAAGGTCCCTGAAGCCCTTAAATACGTCAAGAAATTTTGCACCTCTGATAAGATGGACATGATTGCTACCTGGGATGCCGGATCCGGGATTATGGCGAAGCCGATCATTCAGAAGTATAAAGTCCCCAACATCAACTACTCCACCTATCAGGGCATCCTCAAGCCACCGGTAGCCTATGCGTATCTTCCCTATGGAAGTTATATTATGGACTGCTACGCAGTTCTTGAATACATCAATGCAATTCATAAAGGAAGCGCTCCTCCCAAAGTGGGCCTCTTGACCTATAATAACGCCTATGGAAAATCGATTCACAAGGCAAGCAAGGAATATGCCGCGAAAAACAACATAAATATCGTCGATATCGAACAATTCCCCCCCAAGACCTTGGACCTCAAGACCGAACTTTTGAGGCTGAAGAAAGAGGGGGCCGAATATATCTTCATGCAGTGTCTTCCCTCTGCAATCATTATGGCCCTTAAATCCGCAGACCGAGTGAGTTACGATGTGCCCTTTTTCGGGACCTGGACATCCACGGATCCCGATTTCTTTAAGCGTGGCAAGGGGATTATTCGTAACCGTATGCATATGCAGTTTCCAGGATGTCTGCCGGGCGACGGAACACCAGGAATTAAATTAATGGAAGACCTAATGAAGCGGTATAAGACCGTGGAAAAATTTGATTGCTCCTATTGGGAAGGGGTTGTTATCGGTTCCATCATGGCAAGGGCCTTCCAGAGAGCAAACGACAAATTCGGTAAGATAAACAGCCAGTCTGTAAATCTGGCCCTCGAGACTTTCCAGAATGAGGACTTCGGGGGGCTTGTTCCCAACATCACTTACACAGACACCGACCATGGAGGCTCTTTCACTGCGAGAATCGTAAAGATCAATGAAGATCAGACATATACACCACTCACAAAATTCTGGATCCCAGGAAAAGAAAAGGTGACCATCATAAAATGAAAGCCTTTCGAGGTGAACCGAGTATCTTCATCTCAGCCCGGCCCGAAGAAAGACGGGCCGAGCTTGAGGTGACGGACCTCACTCTAAAGTTTGGCGGCATTACTGCCCTCAGCAAGATCGATCTCTCTGTCCACAACGGAGAGCTGCTTTCAATAATCGGTCCAAATGGCGCAGGCAAGACAAGCCTGTTGAACTGCGTTACCGGTTATTATAAACCCCAAGAGGGCCAGATATTTTTTAACGGAAAAAATGTCAACCACCTCTCAACCCATCATCTTACTAAAATTGGAATCGGCAGAACCTATCAGAATATTGAACTTTTTCCCGGCATGACGGTGCTATCCAATATGCTGTTGGCCCGACATGTGCATTGTGAATATGGTGTGGGAAAGGCCGCCCTCTTTTTAAAGAGCGTACGAAAGGAAGAGGTCCATCAGCGGGAAATTTTGGAAGAATTGATCGATTTTTTGGAGATGCAATCGATCCGTAAGCAGCTCGTCGGCTCCCTCCCTTACGGGATGAGAAAGCGCGTTGAATTAGGCCGCGCATTGGCACTGCGACCAAAGCTTCTTGTGCTTGACGAGCCCTTTGCAGGTATGACATTAGAAGAAAAAGAGGACATGGTACGGTTTTTGGTTGAATTAAATGAGGCGTGGAACCAGACTATGATATTGGTGGAACATGATATGTCCATCGTGATGAGCATCTCGAAAAGAGTGGCGGTTTTCGATTTCGGGGTCAAAATTGCGGAAGGATCTCCGGATTTTGTTCAAGACCACCCCCAGGTCATAAAGGCATATCTCGGAGACACCTCCAAAATTGAATAGACAGCCTCCAACGCATGTGAGTAGTCGATAAAAAGATGAATGCCATTAACAACAATATTGAACGTATTGACCAGGAGACCTTATCCTCCTTAGGGCAATTTACCTTACCCCAAATCTTGTTGAGACAGTCGGAAAGGTTGGGGGATGAGAGGATTGCACTAAGGGAAAAGGCCTACGGTATATGGCAGACCTATAACTGGAAAGATTATTTTCGCTATGTTAAGCTTGTTGGATTGGGTCTGATTTCGCTTGGGCTCAAGAAAGGGGAGAATGTAGGGCTAATCCTCGAAAATGACCCGGAATGGCTTTTTGCAGAGTTAGGGGTCCAGTCCGTGGGGGGTGTTGCACTTCCTCTCTTTACCTCAGCCGTAGCCAAAGAGTTAGCTCAGGGGCTAAACCGCATTGAAGCTGCATACGTCTTTGCCCAGGACCAAGAGCAGGTAGACAAGCTTCTTGCATGCAGGGAAGATCTCCCACATACAAGGCGCGTTATCTATACCGATCCGACCGGCATGAGGACCTATGGGGATAATCCCTGGCTGATCAGTTTCAGACAGCTCCTTGATCTGGGTGAAGAATTAAACAAGGAACAGCCTGAACTTTATAATGAGAGATTATGGGAAGGGAAGCCGGATGAAGTTGCCTTGATGCTTATGACCTCAGGTACAACCGGGGTGCCTAAGCTGGTTATGTTGAGCCACATCAATTTTATCGACATGGCCTCCAAATGGATTGAAACCGCGCCCATAGGCATAGGGGACAACTGGGTCTCCATTACACCAACCGCCTGGATCGTAGATCAGATGTGGGGCGCGGGCATCACCCTCTGTGGTGGTTTGGTCATGAACTTTCCAGAGACCTTTGAAACCGCCGTAGACGACTTTAGAGACATCGGGCCTACCGTTATTATTTCTTCTTCAAGGTTCTGGGAGGATCTTGCATCCAAGATCAGGGTCAAAATAAACGATTCAGGATTTATTAAACGTCGTCTTTATAATCTGTTTCAGAATATCGGGAAAGAGATAGTTGATCTGGAATCAGAGAAAAAACAAATCCCTGCACGGCTGAAAGCCCTCCGGTGGGCGGGTATGCGGCTCGTATCGCAACCTCTCTTAGACCGGGTAGGCTGCCTCAACTTTCGCGCAGCCTACACAGGAGGACATCCGATCAGCCCGGATGTGATCCGATTTTTCAGGGCCAACGGCCTGAACTTGAAACAGTGTTACGGCCTCACAGAGACATGCGGGATTTTTCAGGTGCAGCCAGATGAGGAAGTCAAACCGGAAACAGTGGGCAAGCCACTTCCCGGGACTGAAGTCAAGATCACTGAAGACCAGGAAGTCTTAGTCCGCAGTAAATCGAATTTTGTAGGATACTATCAGGACCCTGAAGCGACTGCCGAAGCATTGAAAGATGGCTGGTTCTATACCGGTGATGCTGCTTATTATGATGATGACGGGCACCTCTTAATCATCGGTCGAAAACAGGATATTATGAGGACCCACGAGGATGAGGCATTTTCGCCAGATTTTATTGAAACAAGACTGAAATTCAGCCCGTATATTAAAGAGGCTGTTATCTGGGGAGAAGGAAAGAATTATCTCACGGCCTTCGTCAATATCGATTTCGGTAATGTTGGTAACTGGGCGGAAGACAGAAAAATCCCCTATACCACATACACAGATCTGTCCCAGCAGCAGGCCGTTGAGGGGTTGATCCGGGGAGAAGTAGCCGAAGTAAACAATCAGTTGCCCGATCCGATGAAATTAAAAAAAATCATTCTACTCTATAAACTCTTAGATGCAGATGACGAAGAGTTGACGAGAACGGGCAAGGTCAGACGGATGTTCGTCTTTGAGCAATACAAGAACCTCATTGATGCCATGTATTCCGATAAAACTGAATTGCCTATAAAGGGTGAGGTGCGGTACAGAGACGGGACAGTAGGGACCATAGAGACAACGGTAAGGATATTGACAGTATAAGGGGGCGTCTCCTGATATGGAATTTTTTCTTCAGCTTCTGGTAAATGGCATTTCTTTAGGTTTTCTTTATGCCCTTTCCGCGCTCGGATTTGTCATGATTTTCAAATCGAGCAGCGTGCTCAATTTTGCCCACGGGGAACTTATGGCAATAGGAGCCTTTCTCTTTCTTGCCCTCTCTGCATGGGCTGATTTGCCTATTATTTTGGCATTTGTCTTGACTTTGGCCGGGAGCTTTACCCTCGGTTTTATTTTAGAGAAATTTTTCCTCCGTCCCCTGATCGGAGAGGCCCTTATCCAGGTAATTATGTTGACCCTGGGGTTGGCGCTTATGTTCCGGGGGCTGTTGCTCTTCATCTTCGGAGGGGATATCCACGATTACCCCAAATTTTTGCCCGAAGCTCTTTCTTTAAAGTGGGGAGCTATTCAGATTCCATCTGTGTACGTGGCAGCATTCATAATCGGGATACTGTTCCTTATCCTGTTTGGGCTCTTCTTCAAATATTCATCACAGGGAATTTACATGAGATCCGTGGCTGACAACCAGCCCGCCGCTCTCTCTCTTGGAGTTCACGTGAGAAGGGTCTTTGCCCTCTCATGGGCTATCGCAGCCTTAGTTTGCGCCATGAGCGGCATTGTCTTAGGGATCATCAATGGAATCAATGTCCACGAACTGAGCGCCATAGGCCTCAAGGTGTTCCCTGTTGTGATTTTAGGCGGGCTGGACAGTATCGGTGGAGCTATTCTGGGTGGTATTATTATCGGTCTGTTAGAGACTTTTACCGGGGGATACGTCTCCTCATCTTTACGGGAAATCATACCCTATATTGTACTGATATTCATCCTCATGGTAAAACCCTACGGCCTCTTTGGTTTGGTGGAAATAGAAAGGGTGTAATTGATTGTAGATTGTAGATTGCAGACTGAGGAATTGTGAAGAATTATGAAAATGCGTAAACTTCAGTTTCACCCCTGCGGTAGCTTCCAAACAAGTTACCAGCAAGAGTTGACGATCTTCGGCACAGACTTCGGCCGGCTCTGGTTGGGCATAGGGCTTCTGTTCCTTTTCGGGGTAATACCTTTTATAAGCAGCCCCTATACCCTTTATATCCTCAACTCTATAGGGATTTATGCCATCGCGGCTATAGGGCTTAACCTTCTCATAGGATATACGGGTCAGATTTCACTCGGTCACGGGGCCTTCTTTGGCGTTGGAGCCTATACCGCCGCCATCTTAGCCACGAGGGGGGGAGTCCCTTTTTTGTTAACGGTGCCGATTGCGGGGATAGTATCTGCCGCCGTGGGGATGGTCTTCGGTCTCCCTTCAGCCCGTCTTAAACACCTATACCTCTGTATCGCCACATTGGCAGGGCAGTTCATCATTGAATATGTCCTGGTGCAGTGGGAGGGCCTCACAGGGGGCGCCGAAGGGCTCGTAGTTCCAAGCGCTAATCTCTTTGGCCTGGATCTCGGTGATGACCGAGCCTTTTTTTATGTGATATTTATCTGCTTTGTTTTGATGGCATTAATAGCCGTTAATCTGATTCGCACAAAGATCGGCCGGGCTTTTATTGCTATCCGGGATAATGACCGGGCCGCTGAGGGGATGGGGATTCCGATCTTCCCATACAAACTCCTATCCTTCGCTATAAGCTCCTTTTACGCCGGTTTTGCAGGGGCCCTTTTTGCCTACTACACGATGGCTATCACCCCTGAACCCTTTAATCTGGGCCTATCCATTGAATATATTGCCATGATCATAATCGGGGGTCTCGGGAGCATCCCCGGCTCTATCTTCGGCACAGTATTTATTGTTGGCCTAAATGAACTGTTGAGTCATATTACAGAATACCTGATGAATGTAGGCTCCTCCACCGGGGTAGCGTTGACTATTGCCCCTCTCCGTGAATTCGTATATGGCCTGGCCATAGTCCTGTTTATCATCTTTGAACCAAAGGGCCTTGCAGAGGTGTGGCGCATTGTGCGGTCTAATTTCAGGCTGTGGCCATTTTCTTACTAAGGTTTTAAACTATGCAAGATAATGTCAGGTTGCTTATAAATAATATCAGCGTTGTTTACTCTGATGTGATACAGGTCCTGAAGGGCGTGTCCCTTACCGTAAGGGAGGGGCAGGTGGTTTCTCTCTTAGGAAGCAACGGGGCCGGCAAGACTACCACCCTCAAGGCAATTTCCGGCCTGCTCAAGCCTGAAAACGGCAAGGTCACCGAGGGCTCAATCGAGTATGACGGGAAACCTGTCCAGAATTCTTCTCCCGAAGAGATTACCCGAAAAGGGATCATTCAAGTCCTGGAAGGAAGACAGGAATTCAAATACCTGACCGTCGAAGAAAATCTTAGGGTCGGCACTGCCACCCGTTGGACCAAACCATACCAGAAAGACCTGGAAATGGTATATGGCTATTTTCCCGCCCTCCTTGCAAGGAAAAGGGCCCTGGCAGGGTATTGCAGCGGCGGTGAGCTCCAGATGCTTGTAATAGGGAGAGCGCTGATGGCCCACCCAAGGCTTTTGCTCTTAGATGAGCCATCCTTAGGTCTTGCCCCGATTCTTGTCAAAGAGATATTTCAGATTATCAGAAGGATAAATGAGGAGCAGGCCGCAACATTAATGCTCGTGGAGCAAAACGCAAATATGGCCCTCCAGATTGCCCACTATGGCTATGTGATGGAAAATGGGAAGATCGTTATGGAAAGCAGCGCGGAGGATCTGCGTGAAAACCCGGATGTGAAAGAATTTTATTTAGGCACCGCTGCTTCAGGAGGCCTCAAATCATACAAAAACGTGAAAGCTTATAAACGTCGTAAACGTTGGCTCTAAGATTGGGCACAAAATAAGCCATCTACCCTTACCTAAACTTCAAACGGCCTTCATCCGGTCCCCTGCATCAATCCATCCACCATTGGAGAGCTGAGCTTCATGGGTTCCACCAATCCCCTTCCAAAAGAGACCCTCTGGCAAGAAGGTCCCTTCAAATTTATAAACCCTGATGATTTTGATGCATTAGGGATCGATCCGGCATATGTCCCTATAGGGACCTATGTCTCTTTCAAACACCCATCCCAACTACGGAGCAGATTTGGTGGCAATGCCTATGGGGTAGGCCTTTTTGAGGACTATGACCGACTCAAACCGAAAGAGATAAGACAACTCCATGCCATAAGCCTCGAAAACCCCGAAGATATAAGGGTATATTACAAGGAACTCAATGAGATATACCGCAAGATGGGACTTTTGATCAGGTTTTCCAGCCTCGGAAAACGGTACTACCTGATCCCTGTCCATCTCATATCCAACTCCCTTACCCACATCAAAGCCAGAGTAGAAGAAATTAGCAAGATCGTTGGTTTCCACAGAAAAAAATATCTGAAAGAGTCTTACAGCATAGGTGTACTGTCGCATCATGACGACTTAATCCTGAATGAGCTTTCTTTTCGATTTAAAGAGCACAATGTTATCGCCTTGGACTCTCTCGAGAAATTGTCTGAACTGAACCAGAGCCTGGATCTTGTCATACTGACGAGTGATCTATATGAAATTGTCCTAATGGAGGAATTCAGCCCTCTTGCTAAAGAAACGCTTTCAAAAAGACGGCTCGACCAATATTGCACCCATCTCCTCTGGAAGGTCCGCAATTTGCTAAAAACAGACGGTGAAGTCTTTTTGATCGCAGACCATTTAACGGCCAAGACCAATCGAACCGCGGAACTCGTTTTCAAGACCGAGCAGGAAGAAAAAAACTTCGCATTGTTCAGTCATACCTTTGGTACAAAGAAGAGATACAAGATCAAAGATCACACCGTCACAGCAAGCATCTTTGATTTACAAAAATATTTGAGTGGCTCTTATGTTGAGCAAGAAATTGTAGACACTTTACTCGGGGGGAAATCTTTTGAAAGAATGCCCCTTGAGGAGATAAATGACCTGCCATATATCAATTCTCACTTTGCAGGTTGGTCTTTTCCAATTGACCAGGAAAAGATTTGGGCCAAACTCTTTGAAATTTTTTTTGACAAGGTATTTCTCAAGCCTGTGGTGCCCGATCCAGTCAAAAGGGAGTGGAAAAAGAGATTTTCATGTAAAGACTATTCTCCTAAATACATCATGATCTATTTGGGACAGAAAAAGGCCCTTAAAACCAACGTAGCGGATGTCAAACGGGATGTGATGGAGTCAAACCTTATAGGTTGTCCCGTAGAACTTGTAGCCGATTACAAAGACTCATTTGAGTATCTGATTCAAACCCTTAAAGTTATTTTAGGAAGGCTTAAGAGAGGCAGCTATCAAATCCTGCCGCAGGTCTTTATTGATCGCTTGAAGCAGCCTTTGGAAAACAAAAACAGGAGATTCAAGGCCCTTAACCATGTAATCAGGCTGACAACAAAAATCAATCGCCTTGAGAAAATAAAGGGTTATCTGAACCCCGACAGGATAGAAGGCCCAAGGACCAGACTGCTTGAAAATATAGAGGCCCTGACCCTTTTTGGATTTAACTACAATGAGCTGAAGGAAATCATTCTTATCGTCCTGGGACATACTGCTTTTGGTCGAATCATCTCCGGTAAGGTAAGCGAGAAGGCTTTGAAGCCTGTTTCTGACCTGGCCCGGACATATGACGTCCACCAGGCGTTTAACCTGCTCCGTTATTGCCGGTTGATGACCTTAGCCGAAACAGAGGCGGCCCGTGGCTCTGAATTCACTCATGAACAGCTCTCACAACTCTTTGACCTTTATGAATCGACAGTAAGAGTTGTGGTCAATCAGGAATTGGATTGGGATCAGCTTTTGGATGAGAAAATAGCCTCCATGGGGGGGATACACTACAAAATTGTTCAAAAGATTCTCATGATGATGAATTATTTCGAATTCCTCGATAATTGGGGTGAACTCAGACAAAAGGGCCAGATGGAAAAAGAGGCCTTAGCTGACTATGATGAACGGAAATTAGATCGGATAGAAAATGTCATAAGGCTTGTCAATACAATAGAAGAATTCGAGGAGATGTATCTTAGGCTCGATCCCTTGCAACTGCCTCTGTTCTATAGAAGATTTCTCGAAGTGGAGTTCCATGGGACAGGACATCTCTTTGAAAGAATGGATAGTCGAAACGTGTTTGTGCTTCTCTGGATTGCAGTGATTCTGTCACAGGGCGAAATCATCAATTTCAACCCAATCTTGGCTGATGTAAGCACGAAGAAAATTGAAGATCAGGTGAGAAAAGTGGAGCAGGAGGCGTCGTCCATAAATATTGAGCGCCTCGATCTGACCATCCTCAGACAGTTTAGAGATCAGTTGAGCCAAGAGAAATCCTCATTCATATTAGGGACTGGTTTTCAGCTAAGCATCTCATCAAAGACACAAGTATTGGAAATTGCCTATAAAGACATATCCAAGGATATTGAAAAGGTGGCCTCTCTGTCAAAGAAAATACTTACCCGGCCAATTTCCGAAATGCCACAGGAAGAGCTGAAGAGCTTAGAGAAATTGTTTTCTGATCTTGAGACTTTTTTCCAAAGCCATCTCAGGGTCGTGAAAGAAATCGATTCTACCTTGAAATTGCCTGCAAAGCAGAAGAGATGGTTTCAGGAAACCAAGGAACTTAGAGAAACCCTGAGATCAAATTTCCCGAGCGTCATGTTTCGTCCTGAACATCTATATACTGATCTTGCCCTCCTTTTTTATAACGCACCCTCTCTCTTGAATTTTCTGCTCCCCGAATTTATGTCCCTTCAGGACCTCGACATCTCCGGACATATTTACTTAACTTCTCCTGTCACTAATTACATTCTTGCTGCAACAAGAAAATTCCAGGCCTTGATTACGCATGACAAGCAGGATTTCCAGGACATAGACTTCCTGCACAGGTTAGCTCAGAAGGAATTTGGACCCATGGCCACTGGCATCGTGGGACTCAGTGAACTACAGTTGGAAAACCTTGGGGAAATTATTGAGGGCTTTAAAGGCAACCATGCCCTCTTTGACGCATTGGCCAAATCATTCATATTTCAGGATCTCGGAAGAGTACCCGCCCTTAGAAAAAAGTACAGCGAAGAGATCAACCCGGCAGACCTCGCCGGGGCCGGCGCACTTTTTGTGGAAAGGGAAGAAATCGCTGAAAGATATGGTCTTAACGAAGATGAAAAGTCGTATCTTATTTTCCTGGTCAGGCATCACGCCTTGCTCCATCATACCGTACGGGGAGAGATATCGTTTTCTGCCATACAATCGGTCCTCTCCCCCCGCGACAAGGAACTCTTTGACGCATTTCTTGTATTTTCATTTATAATGCTTTCTGCAATCAGAGAAGATCTGATCCTTGAGGATCTGGCGATTCGATTTTTCCAGATAAGGGCCATGTGTCATAAGGTAATTGATGGTGAGATGACCCTTGAAGGTGAGTTAAACAAGGTTTTTGAAGAGAGGGGCTCCCTTTTTTGCGCCCTTGAAAAGCACCAAACCGAAGGACTTCCTGAGGGCGTTTCATTAGCTGATTACTTGGAATCAAAGGAATGGGAGGAAATAGATAGACCAAGAATTATCAAGGCTGGGAGGATGATTTTTGCTACAGAAAGGTTGTTCAGATTGCGCGGTATTAGGTATGCTGAATTTCAGGATCTCGTGAATCTTATGTTAGAGGTCCCTCTCAAATACATTCACAAGAAAAGAGAATTCCACAATGTTGGATACGCAACTTTTGAAAGAGAGGTTTACGAAGCCTTTCGTATATATAGAACCCTTCAGAGCCTAACAGAACCGGTGAGGCATTTCATGTTAGAACAGCTCATCGGGGATAGGGTGCGTATCTTTGGATATGAGAAGGTAGGCGGTTATTTAAGCTACGAGAGCCAGGTTAAACTCCTCTTAGTGGGACTATTGGGAACAAAGAAGATCAGATCAAATGATGAGCCGGTCTCTCTTAGTTTTTTGGGCATGAGCGAAGAAATTGAAAAACGTTATGAGGCGGTCAACGCCTGTCTGAACGAGCTTTCCATACAGAAACTCTGGGAAGAGAGCTACCAGTTGACCCATCTATTTAGCGCCAAAACCGGGATCTTACTGAGGAAGGGAAGTTTTCCCAATCTTCTTTCCGTGGATTTTCAGGACCGCATTTCTATCTCCCGTAAGATATCTTACCTGTCGTCTATTAATGATCTGGAACAACTGAAGAACTATTTTCATTACAGCTTAAGTTCTCTGCGAAAACATCTTTTTTATACAGATGATTACGAGCTTCTCCTTGAAAAGGCCTTTGAAAAGAGGATGACTGAAATCACGGATATGATATTGGAACGTGCGGAAAGACAGATGGGCCTGGTCAAGGATTTTGAAGATCTCCATAATCTGGTGAATGACCTTCTTGATCGATCCTGGGATATCGGCTTTTCCCGAGAGCAGAAACACAGGCTGAACGATTTTTACGAGGTGAAAAAGGATACCTTGAAGAGGGAAAGGCTCTCAGAAATTGAAGGGATACTTGATAGCATCCATGATCCGCAGGAGTTGAAGGACTACTGGCAGAGCATCAAATGGTATTTGCAGGGAAACCGTCGATTTCTCGGAAAGGAATTTGAAAATCTCATTGCCAAAAAGTTTGACGCGGCTAATGCTAAGATAGCTGCCAAGTGAAGCAGAATTCCCCGCAAAAAGCTCTTTTCCGGGTGTATCAATACATGAGGTGGGGAAGAAACAGGATGATCTGAGGAAAGATCATCAAGATGATAATTCCAACGATTACAGCTAACAAAAAGGGGAATATCCCTTTGAAGATAGATTCCAGGGGGACTTCGCCAATGACGTTTTTAGCCACGCCATAAACCACATAGACATTGATACCCACAGGCGGTGTGATCACCCCCATCTCCGTCACCATCACTATGATCAGGCCGAACCATATGGGATCGTAGCCGAGGCCGGTGACTAATGGATAAAAGATCGGAACCGTCAGCATGACAAAGGCGAGTGCATCCATAAAACAGCCGCCAAAGAAGTAGATCAGCACGACTACCGTCAGGATCATATATGGGGGCAGGTCAAATCCGCCGACCCAGGTTGCCATATCGAAGGGTATCCTGGTAACGGCAAGAAATTTTCCGAAGATGACGGCCCCGGCGATCAGCATCATGACCATACAGGAGGTCCTGAGCGTCTCGTAAAGGGACTTGACAAACCCGTCCCAGGTAAGCTGTCTCCTGATCAAAGATACGGCTAAGACACCGAAGACTCCGACGGCTGCCGCCTCGGTGGGCGTAAACAGCCCTATGAAGAGACCACCCATGACCAGGACGAAGACGGCTAAGGTTTCGCCCATGCCTAAGAGCGACTTCATCTTTTGCCCCCATGTAAATGTCTCTCCGGCAGGACCTTGTTCCGGATTCAGCCGGCATCTTATGTATATGGAGATGATAAAAAGGATGGTGATGAGAATGGCGGGTATGATCCCTGCAACGAATAGCTCCCCTATGGATTGTTCTGTCAGGATCCCGTATACGATCAGCACGATGCTGGGGGGCATGATCATGCCTAAGCCCCCTCCCGATGCCACTGCGCCGGTAGCTAATTCATCGGCATATTTATAACGTTTCATCTCCGGCAGCCCGACTGTTGCCATGGTGGCGGCGGTTGCTGGGCTGGATCCGCAAACGGCGCCGAAGGCCGTACAGGCGGTCACAGTGGCCATTGCAAGACCGCCGCGGGTGCTCCCCAGAAATTTATAACCCGTGTCATAGAGCCGGCGGCTTATGCCACAGTTAAATGCGAGCTGGCCCATGAGGATAAATAGCGGGATGGTTGTCAGGCCGTAGGAGGAAAAAACATCATAAATCGTCCTGGAAATAAGGGAGAGGCCGCCTTGAGGGGAAATCATGATGCTAAAGCCTAAGTAACCAATCATTGCCATGACAAAGGCTACGGGCATTCTGGACATGAAAACAATGACCATTATCACGATTCCGATTATACCGATCAGAGTAGGATTCATGAGTGTCTCAACTTGATGATATTCTGGATGATATCCCGCAGAATAATGAGTGAGAATATGACAAAACAGAAGGCAGCTATATAAATGATATAGTATTCCGGCAATTCTAAATTCATGGAGACTTCACCGGATCCATGCATCTCGTAAGCATAGATAGCCATTTGCCAGGTAGTAAGGAGAAAGAGGCCGAGACTTAGAAAACTGGTGCATAGGTCGATAATGGTTTGCTTCTTTTCTGAAAAGATCCTCACTAATATCTCTACCCCGATATGACCCTTGATCTGTTGCGTGTAGGGCAATGCCATGGCCACCGCAAGGGTTGCCATAAATCCGACAATCTCCACAGAACCGAAAATGGGATGTCGAAAAAACCGGCCCACTACGTCCGCACATGTCAGGAAGGTCATCCCCACCAGACATATTGCTCCGATTATCTTGAGTTTGTCCAAGATCCAGTCAATGGTTTTCCAGAATGTGTGCATAATCAAACTATTTCCGAGTGCATCTCAAAATATGCGTGTTTGGAGACTTCTGTGGATAAAAGGCTATCGAGACTTTGCGATGCTCGCTGTCAAATATTCCTCACCCGTAACCTTGCAATTTGCGTTTACCATTAACTAACAGCCGAAAACAAATAACGAATACCCAGTATCCAGTACCCAGCATCCAGCATCCAGCTATGGTGATGTTAGGGTCGATCTACCAAAGCAGATCGACCCCGTTTTCCGAAAGCTATTTGCTTGCTTTTTCTAAGGTTTGCATGGTGTAGCCTACAATTTCATCACCATTGAAACCCTTCTTGTTTAATACCTCAATGTATTCTTCAACGATGGGAGCGACAGCCTTCTTCCATCGTAGGCCTTCCTTTGCGTCAAGGCCGATGATTTGGCCCCCCTGGTTGAGAAAATAGTAGATCCCTATCATGTCGCTGCTGTCCCAGGCCTCCCCATGTTTCTTGACCCATTCTTTGTTAATCCCCTGAATGATTTGCTTCACTCCCATCGGCAGGGAGTTCCATTTGTCCTTGTTCATGACCACAAAGAAGGAGGTGGTATAGGCTGCGGGAAAATCGGCAGTAATATAATCGGTAACTTCTCCCAATCTCCAGCCCTTATCAGCCTCAAACGGGAAAACACCGCCGTCTACCACGCCTTTCTGGATCATCTGATAGGTTTCGGGCATCGGTTTGGGGACGGGTGTGCCGCCTAAGGCCTTTACAACTTTGGCACTGGTTCCGTGACCCCTGAGCTTCAGGCCCTTCATGTCCTCTATCTTCTTAACGGCTTTCCCTTTTGTGTGAATAAGGCCCGGCCCATGGGCGTGAAGGTACATGACCTCAGTGTCCTTGAGCTCTTTAGGCTGGAATTTCTCATATACAGAATTGACCACCTCGGTGGCTGCCTTGCCACTGGTATAACCTAAAGGGAGGTCAACGGCCGACATAACCGGAAAGCGCCCTCGGGTATAAGCTAAGACTGAAAATCCGATATCAGACTGCCCAGTCACGACGCCATCGTAGCACTGCTTAGCTTTGGTGAGGGTCCCCCCGGGGTAGTATTCAACCTTTACCTTACCCTGGGTCCGTTTCTCAACCTCCTTACACCAGGCCTCGGCCAATTTGCTCTGGATGTGGGTTGGTGGGAAAAAATTGCTGTAGGTAAGCTTTATGGGTTGTTGGGCCTGAGCTTTGTATGCGCCTACGGTCATAAAGGCGATTCCTATGATTGCAATCAGGAAAAACAAAAAGATTTTTTTCTTCATCGTAGCATCCTCCTTGCTAAATAGTAGGACCAAAATTACTCAAGAGATTAAAACGCCAGATTAAGCTATAATTTGGATTTCTTCACCTCCCCTCTCTCATCGGAATTGTTTATTATCGAGCTATTTGCCCCTATTGTTTACCGCACTCCTATAACAAAAACAACTAGAAAACAACAAAAAACCGAGCCCTGAACCTGCCATAAATTATATTGTGCTTATTGAAATAACCAGATTTCAGAACTACTACCAAGAGTCATGATTTACACCCATAGGGAGGCTATTTATCCAGTGGTTTTGCCTCATCAATCAGCATTATAGGGATGTCATCTTTGATCTCGTACATCAATTTACATTGATCGCAGATGAGCCCATCCCCGGCATCAGTGAGATAGATATCCCCTTTGCACTTTGGACATGCCAAGATATCGAGCAGTTCTTTACTTATGGCCATTTATCGCTCCTTTCAGTTATTACCTCTCTAACTCCTTCAAAAACCTTCTCCACCGTTATCTCCTCCATACATCTCATATGGTCACACTTCTTTTTGAAACATGGGCTACATTCAACATCAGCCCTGATGACCTTGTGGCCCTTTCCATATGGTCCGGTCCGCCACGGGGCCGTGGGACCGAACAGGGCAACCACAGGACATCCCATGGCAACAGCCATATGCATAGGTCCGGTATCAGTGGTAACCAGGAGCCTGCACCGGGTGTACAGATAGGCCAACTCCTTCAGGTTTGTCCGCCCGGTGAGATTAAGGGGCGCCCTCCCCATCATCCGCGCAATACGCGTGATAACAAGCCTATCAATATTACTCCCGGTAAAAGCAATCTCGCACGCCAACTCGTCCCTGATCCGATCGGCTAAGACCGCAAATCGTTCAGGGTCCCAGAGTTTGGTCGGCCACTTGGCAATCGGATTGATGGCGACAAGCGGCTTCTTCTCGATTCCATCAAAGTCCAGAATCTGGTCAATTGATCGCCTGTCAGGCTCAAAAAATGGAATATGGCCACTCCACCCGGCAGAATCGCACCCTAAGTATTCAGCCACCTTGAGGTATCGGTCAATGGCGTGCTGGCCATAATTCACCGGGATCGGCCGCTCATTCAAAAAGAGTCTCGCCCCCTCTCGAGACCCGCTCATGCCGATTTTTCTCTTTCCTTTCGAAAGACCGACGAGAATGCCGCTTTTTAGCAGCCCCTGCAGGTCAATGATTAGATCGTACTCTCTTGACCGGACATCTTTCAAGAACCGCGCGGCTTCACCAATCACAGGAAAAATGTTCCGGCCCTTGCGCATTTGCTCTTGCCACGACCTCCTCCGAGATATGATGATCCCACTAATGGCAGGGTGCCCTTCAATAATCCTGGAGGCTGCCTCCTCCACCAACCAGTCAATTCTCGCCTCGGGGAAGCCTTTTTTGAGCACTTCCAAAAACGGGAGTGCATGCACCACGTCCCCGATTGCGCTCAATTTTATAATTAGAATATTAACCGGACGATCTTTGCCCAACTCCTCAATTCCTCAATTCTTCAATTCCCGAATTCCTTTTAACAATCCACCTGGCCGCATCAAGGAGATCATCCGTGGTATGAAAAGGTTTAAAGGACAAATGGGGAAAAACATATTCCAGGTCCCCGAGACCGTAACCGGTCTTGACCAAGATACCTTTCAGACCGGCATTTCGAGCTAATTCAATATCAGTGCAGCGATCACCTATGATATAGGAGTTTGCCATGTCAATATCAAAATCTCCGCACGCCATTTTTATCAACCCGGTTTTGGGCTTTCTGCATTCACAGGCAGTGCTGTATTCTAATAGTTTTCCCTTGGGGTAATGGGGACAGAAAAAAATCCCGTCGACCCCTGCATTGTCTCTTGCTAACAACGCCTTCATATGGGCATGTACCTCATTGACCAGCTCCATTGGGAAATATCCCCGGGCAACCCCGGACTGGTTTGAAACAATGATCACCAAATATCCATGATCGTTCAATAGCTTGATCGCCTCAGCGCTCCCCGGAAGGAGCACAAACCGGCTGATATGGTTGATATATCCCATCTGCTCATTTATAGTACCATCCCTGTCTATAAAAACAGCGGGTTTTTTCAATGGACCTCCCTCCGCAACCTCTCCATCGTTTCCCAGACCTCGTCCGACCCTATGCTCAACATGCACCGGTGATCAGTAGGGCATTCAGGTTTCAGGCAAGGCGCACACTCTATTTCATGCTTTACAATCCTCGTTTTCGGGCCTCGCGGACCTGTGGCCACATGGTCAGTAGGGCCAAATATGGCCACTGTTGGCACACTCAGGGCAGCGGCTATGTGCATAAGGCCTGAATCATTGGTTGCAAAAAAAAGGCACCGGCTGATCAGACCCATGACTACATTCAATGATGTGCGGCCACAGAGGTTCAGGGACTGGTGACCCATTGAACTGCAAACATGGCTGCAAATCTCCTTCTCCTTACCGCTCCCAAATATGAGGATCTTGGCCCCCCACTCTTCAACTGCCCTGTCTCCGATCTCTGCAAAACGATCCGGGGGCCACCGTTTGGCCCCCCCGAAGATTGCGCCAGGGCTCAGGCCCACCAGAGGGTCTCGCTCTTTTATTCCCTCTGTGCCGAGTATCCTGTCGGCCAAATCTTTATCTTCTTGAGAGACATGGATAGTTGGATTACGGCTCTTTGCCTCCCATCCCATTCCCCTCAGGATAGAGAGATAATATTCCGATTGGTGGATTTTCAGGACCTCATCACTTGGCATGATCTTATGCGTCAGCAGAAAACCACGCCCGTCCGTACTATAACCAATGCGATATTTAACCCCCCCCATATATAACAGAAGGGCCGCTTCAAATGCGTTTTGGAAGAGGATGGCCAGGTCAAATCTGCCTTTCCGAATCAACCTTATAGCCCTGATCATCTCACCAAGACCGGTGAAGGCCCCCTCCCCCTTCTTGAATGCTAATATCCGATCCACTGCGGGATGGTTACTGAAAATCGGCTCAACCCATGGTTTTGCTAAGACAGTGATGGAGGCTGAAGGAAAATTCTCTTTGACAGCCTCTAATGCCGGCAGGGTCATCACCGCGTCACCCACCCAGTTGGTGGCGCGGATAATGACCCGTTTGACCTTTGCCTTATTAATCTTTTTGCGGACCAAGAGTTTAAGCACGACCGGCTAATCCTCTACACCTGAAAGGCCATTTCTAATTATTCCAAAAATGCCCTCTTCCCCCGGCAAGAAGGCGAATCTAACAGACAAATAGGCTAAGTCATTATGCATCGGCGCAGCCGTGGTAAAGTCGAAAGGGGCGATTCTCATCCAGTCTTTTTCCGTTGTAAGAAGATACCTGGCGCCAATCCTCTCCTTCATTTGGATCAGTTTCCTGATTTCATCCCTATCGAATGGGTAGTGATCTCTGAAACCCTTGAATTGAACCAGGTCCGCACCCAATTCGATCAAACTCTCTTGAAAGCGTTCAGGGCGGGCAATGCCGGCAAAAGCCAAGACTCGCTTTCCTCTCAAAAATCCAGGGCTATGCGCCTCACCCGAAAAGGGAAAAACCAACTTGTCCGGGATATGATCCGCACAAAAAACAGGCGTCGAGGGAAATCGCTCTTTCAAGAATGCCAATGTTTCTTGCGGCGAGCGCATAGCGCCTGGCGTATCGCGTATGGCGTTCCTCTCTGCCCTCTGCTCTTTGCTCTTTGCGCTTTGCGCTCTGCCCTCTGCGCTCCGCACTCTGCTGAACCGTGTAAGGATGAAGGCATCTGCCCTGTCCAACTGACTTAGGGGCTCTCTTAGAGGACCCCATGGAAGCAGATGGGCGTTTCCAAAAGGCTCAGGGGCATCAATCAGCGCCAGATTAAGGTTTCTCTCCAATCCTAAGTGTTGAAATCCGTCATCCAAGATAAAGAAGTCAGAGCCGAATTTTTTGTGCGCATACATCCCTCCCAGGTAACGGTTTTTGGAGATTACTACGGGACTGCCGGAAACCGCCCGGGCAAGAAGAAGGGGCTCATCGCCGGCCACTTGGGAATCTGCATGTACATGCTTCCCATCAGATACCTCTAAGACCTCCTGTTTGTATCGCCCTCCGTAACCCTTTGAAAGAATGGCCACGCGATGCCCCTCACTGAGCGCCCATTGGGCTAACATTGCCACTGCCGGTGTTTTGCCTGTCCCACCCGCGGTTATATTCCCAACGCTTAGGACAAAGCCTGGAAGTGACTTTCCTCTGAAAATCCCCTTCTCATGTGCTTTAAGACGAAACCGGACACCGACGCCATACAAAAGAGAAAAAAAGGCCAGGGGAAGAGACCATCGGCCGAATCTTCTTTCCTGATGAATCCTGGGCCAGTCAGGCACGGTTCATACTCCATGAGGTAAAGGATGATGCTTTGTGCTTAAATCTATCCTCCATGCCCTACGCTCCATGCTCCATGCAACCCTTCACATAGTCCACAACTCTTTTGAGCGCTCCCCGGTTTTTCTCCACAAACGCCTTTGCCCGCGCCCCGGTTCGGGTACGCACCTCTCCGTTCTCCAAGAAGGTCTTCATAGTTCTATAGAGTTCATCGCCGTTCCGGACCCGACGCCCGCCCCCTCCCTCAAACAGGGACTCCGCCATTGATACAAAATTATGGGTATGAGGCCCGAAGACCACCGGGATGCCAAAGCTCGCAGGCTCCAACAGATTATGCCCCCCGACCGGGACAAGACTGCCACCCACAAAGCACACGCTGCCGAGCCCGTATATACGACCCAGTTCACCCATTGTATTTAGAACCAACACATCATAGCTATTTCTGTCCCCGGAAGGAGTGTTGCGGGTTGCGGATTCCGGGTTGCGGGTTACGAGTTGTTCCGAAACCCCGGTCCTCAGAACGGCCTTCAGACCCATATCAGTGGTCATTGTCACGATCTCATCGGATCGCCCTGTATCTCTCGGGGCGACGATCAGACGCAGGCGCGGGAAAGAAACACGGAGCCGCTTAAACACATCGAGCAGGATCTCTTCTTCCCCCGGATGGGTGCTGCCTGCCACCCATAGGGGGTCAGCAGGTCCGAGGCCTAA
>Ga0222656_1000278_pt1 | contig 22317 bp, 25 predicted proteins | sample AntAcemetagen472_FD_179808 | JGI IMG/M metagenome (GOLD analysis project Ga0222656, IMG submission 179808) | Saline water microbial communities from Ace Lake, Antarctica - #472 | ecosystem: Environmental > Aquatic > Non-marine Saline and Alkaline > Saline | place: Antarctica: Ace Lake... | reverse complement strand
GGGGATGCCCTTTTGTTTGGTTTGAATTTATACCTTCACAACTCGCTATCATCAGGCCTTAAACTCAACAAAGTCCCAAAGTCCGCTCCGAGATCCTTTTATGCCTTTTATTGGCTGTATTATTCAGTCAGATCAGGTTAATGCCTGCAGAATATATAATTGGGAAGACAGCACGCCGGAAATAGATGGACAAAATCAGAAGGTTTTTTTGAAATTTAAATCATCATCAACAGGTAATTAGAGCAAATCCTAAATTACTCAAATCGAATTTTGACTCGATTCGGGTAAAAACTTAATACGAAATATGTTTTAGGTGAAAAAATGAGCACAAACTCCTTAAAGGAAATTAGAGAATCTTTCATGATAAGCAAGACCGAACTTGCCAGAAATTCAAATATATCATCATTCACTCTTACAAGAATAGAGCAAGGTAAACCCTGCAGAATGGAAACAAAACGAAAAATTCTTTTGGCTTTAGGGTTGAAAATTTCTGATAAAAACAAAGTATTTCATTAATCAAAGATTATTTCCAATTTGTGAAAGAGTATAAAGTACTACCCTTGGTAAAAGTGATGACTTAAAAGAATTGATTATGAGACAGAAAGATATTGAACATTTTAAAAAGATTCTGACGAATCAGTTGAAAGAAATATTAATCCATGCAGGTGATGTTGTTTCTGGCATGACCAATCCGAAGGAAAAATTACCAGATTCTGCAGATCGTGCTACAATTGAAACAGAACGGAATATTATGCTTCTCATTAGGGATCGAGAGAGACAACTTGCTGTAAAGATAAGTAAAGCTCTTTTACGAATTGAAAATGGTACATTCGGAATTTGTGATAAATGCGAGGAAGAAATTGCTTTTAAACGTCTTGAGGCCAGACCGGTTACAACTCTATGCATTGATTGCAAAACTAAAGAAGAAACTTATGAGTATGCAACATTTGTCCTTGAACAACAAAAAGGTCAGGATCTAATCTAATTACAAAATCCTCTGTTTTGTGTTCCAGCCTTTAGATCGAAAATTTATGATGCCTGTCTTTCATCAATTATTTTACAGCAAGAGATAAAATTTCAAGATATACCAATCTCCGGGTAGCCGCGCTTCAGGCTGAGTATTTATGTCGTTTGGCTGAAGCGCACAGTCTGAATAAAATCGCCAAAGTTATCAGTGCCGCCGGCCCGGAGGTTAATGCAACAGAAATCGGCCTGTTTTATCAAAATTTTAGCCAAATTCAGAATATGAATTACGTGATGGTTATTCGGATCGAAGACGATTGTAAAGATTTGGACCCTTGCCGGACGAAGTGAGGTGTTTGGAAAGGAAGTGTTCAGTAGGCCGGAAAGATTTTATCGAATCTACGAACCCTTCAGTAGAAAAGGTCTCGTAATCAACCAATTCAACACAAACTAACAAAAAGGAGTAACCGCTATGAAAAAAAGAAATATTGTTGTTCACTGTTTAGTGCTTCTTATGCTGATCGCCACCTTTGCGGCCTGTGCATCGACGCCCGAACGGGAAAGTGCAGGGGAATACGTTGACGATTCGGTCATCACAACCAAGGTCAAATCTCTGCTCGCAGCTGATGATTTTCTCAAGTCATTTAAGATCAGTGTCGAAACCTTTAAGGGCACCGTTCAACTGAGCGGCTTCGTTGCTTCTCAACAGGCTGTCGATAAAGCTGGTGAAATCGCACGTAGCGTTAAAGGGGTCACATCCGTAAAGAATGATCTGATCGTTAAATAGGTGAGCGTTATTCTCTCCCGGATGGTTTGCAGTACTGATGTTTGCGAATCTTCCGGCTTTTGCCTTTGCCCAATCACCATGTCCCGGAATTCAAGTGAAGATTCCGAACATAAGAAGCTGTAATGGACCCGTATGAAATTGTTCATTAAATGATAGAATAACGTGAAAGAAGGAGGGAAAAGATGAACTTTAAACTGATACTTAGCCTAGTCATGGCTGGAATGGCAGTATTATTCATAATCCAGAATGTCACAGTTGTAGATCTGAAGTTTTTATTCTGGACGCTGTCGATGTCCAGAGCATTGTTCATGTCCCTGATTTTGTCAACAGGAATTATCATGGGCTGGTTGCTGCACAGCTACTTTAAAAGATTAAAAACAGTAAATATGCAAAACAAGTCGCTGTAAACGACAAGACACTCGCTTGATGTTTCCAGCAGGGAATGCTCATTATTCAATTAGTTTAAGAAGGAGAGCTAAAAACAACCCAAACAGGTGAATTCGAGATGGAACAAACATTGATAAAAACCATAGAACTCAGTAATGGTTTGAACCTATACTTTTATGATATTTCCCGTAAACTGGCCGGCGACCGGTGGTACGTCGGAGTGATTGCGCGGATCGATATTCCACTGACTGATTCGCTGCTAACAAATCAACATCTTTCGCATTACAGTGTTGAAGAAATTAGGAACGTATTAGGGGAATCCGTTCGTTTCCAACAAAAAAGGGAGCGCCACTATATCGACGAGCGGGAAAAGGATAACTTGCTGAATAGCTTGATGGATTCTTTTATAGAGAGAACGTTAAAATATTTTTCCCATCCTGACTTTCCGGGCAAATATGTTCTTAAAGAATTTCAGACCTATCGTAAACGGAAAACATGGTACCAAAATGATTGACGTGTAAAGCTATAAATACATTTGAGGAGGTTAGGAAGCTCAAAAGGTTCAAGCTTCGAATCCGTAGGCCGCAGGTTCGAATCCTGCCGGGCGTACCAATGATTTCAAGGGATTATAAACTTGGGGTTGTAGCTCCTTTTCACTTTCGGGTCAGTTTTGCCAAAATTTTGCGACAAATTAAAACCAATTCCTTCAGATTGAACTTGTTTCAGTCGTTACGGGAAAAAGTTCCTGAATAGCCGACATGAATTCATCGAGCTGTAATTCGGGCCTATAGTAAATACTTTCCCTCAACCGGATCATACCCAGCCTGTCAAGAGCGAAAAAGTGTTCCGAAACAAGACGCCCAGCCTCCAAAACATAAGGCTGGTTTTCATGTTGATCTCTTAATTTAAGCGCATATCTCCACTCTTTTTCGGTCGTCGTCGACAAAATAGTGTATAAATCTAAGGCATGATAGCGACCGAATTCCTTGTCTGCATCTTCAAGCCTATCCTTGAATGCGAAGAGCTTCATCATCAAAAAAGTGTATGGATGCGGTAAAAATACCTCAGACTTATGGGGCTTCCCTGAACTGAGGTTTCCCGACATCAATACGGGTAGCAAGCCTTCCTCCAAAGTCAAAGCTTCGTCTACGGGATGGGCGTGAATGCCGACTGATGGTTTGGGTCTGGCGCGACGGGCGTCCGTCCTCACCTGTGTCCCGTGAAACCGGTCTTGCGGTCCGGTTAGGATGTCTATCTTAACGCTTGCCGAAACAGCACCTCCGGGACCGGGTTTGAAAACTGGTATTTTTCAGCGCCGGGAACGACCTTATAGTTCAGCCTGGCAATGGCTTTTGCCATGGGTTTCAATTTCGCTGATTCAATGAGCAGCTCCGGTCGCAAAAACAAATCGAGGTCATTTGTAGAACGTGGCTCCGGCCACTCCTGCAAAAGCGTGCGTATACCCAACCTCTGCACATCGCCGATTTTGAGATAAATACCGAAACCTCCGCTAATAATAAGTTTTATGTCTGTTCCCTCTATCTCAAAGAGCAAATCAAGCAATGATGTTTGGAGGTCGGGTATGGTAATCATGAATGCACAGTCTAAAAATTATTTATAATGTATGATTTTACCTGTTCGACAAAAACCTGATATCTGCTATATCTCTTGAAATATATGGTCAGCTCAAATGCTTGTGATATCAAATTCTGGAAATTAAACTGTCAAGTCAAGTCCGTCCTGTGGCATTTTTAATATCTTATTTGTTAGTCGAGATCGGCGCCGAAACAATCGGGTTTGTGTTGTAATTCTATCATTTAAGATTTGGCGGGTAGGCCCTGACGATACCACCTCCTAAGAACATTCTCCCTTATACCTTCTTCAGAATAAGGCGATCAGTCTGGTGCGCCGTAGCGCATTGACTCCATAAATCGCTGTCTGCTATTCATGGGTTCGCTAATCCGTAAGTTTTGCCATTGGTGTCTGCAATAAAAAATAAATGCAACTTGAATTTGAATAAAAAGTGGAATTAAATTGTTTTTTTTAAAAAATCTTTAATTACCACTTTAATCACATCATCAATCTCTTGCTTAAACGGTTGCCTCCAAATCGGCGCAACCCAGGACGGTGTGTGCCAGGGCTATATGTTTCACATCCTTCCAGTCCACCCCAAGAAGCCCTGCACCGTATGCATCCACTGCAACAGGATCACAGCCTCCTATCAGCTTTCCCACAGGCGGGTTACATTTCGGTCCACCCAGGTGATGTTTCGCCAGACCCACGCTCCCATCTAGTATGGTGAGGTCAGGTGTGCGGTAGAGATTCATTTCGAAGATGGATCGGTGCATATTTTTATGGAACCTGGATTTTTTCCAGACAAACCCGCCGTAGTGGGCAGGCGGCGCACATCCGAGCATGTTCTTCATGGTGAGGGTGACCTTTGCAAGTGAGTGTTTTTTGAGGACTGGAACGGATATGAGAAACGACTCCATCACTATCCGTGGCATCATGAACTGCGGAAAAACGCGGCATCGGTGGTCGGTGAGCTCAATGAGTTCGGCATGATTGAGATCCACCAGAGCAACTTCCTTGGACTTCGCCAGTTGGAAATAGCCGAGTTTCCGGAACGGTCTGCTCGTATTATACAGGGGTAATCCGCATCCCTCTGCAACAACTATCTCGGCGTCACTTACAGACTTTACATACTCGACGATCGCGGCCACGAGCTTTACCGAGGTCGTTATTGGAGGGGGGGAAGAATTTACCAAGTTGGGCTTGATAACGACCCTCTTTTGAAAACCAAGGACCGGGGCAGCCCCGAGCAGTTCCATAAGTGCCGGCAAGCTCTCTTCGTAACTGCAAAAATCTACAATTCCAAACGGTATTTTGCTCATATTCATCATATTTAATAGAAATTAGAACATCATCTTGTTTATGTATTAATATATGAAAAATCTTTTAGATGCAAATCGGCAATTTTGATATCTATTTTCATGGAAAATAATACGAGACCATTCATGTCATTTCAAAAATCATGCACAATTATCTGTGCACCATGCACAGATAATTGTGCATCTTTCCCTGAGCTGAAGCCTTTAAAGACTCTCTTTTAAAATAACTGCCAAGCAACGGCCTGTTAAAATAATCCCCAAACTCCCCATAAAACAGAGTGTTATAGTTACATCTGAACAGCAACATGCCAAATCGTCAGCTTTTGGCACATATATTGTAAACAACCGAATGCGATCATCAGACAAATAACCAAAAGATAAGAAAGAGATCAAATGATATTTTCAAGGAAAATCTTATTTGTAGATGATGAAGAATCACAAATCGAATTAATGCAAAACATTTTTATTAGAATGGGATACGATGCTGAATTTGCTAAAAGTGCAAAGGAAGCTTTGGAGATTTTAGACAAAGAGGACATTTCAATTATTTTAACAGATTTACAAATGCCGGAGATGGACGGTATCGAATTGTGTCGGCGAATTAGAGAAAAAGGCTCAGAGGTTGTTATTTATGGTTTTTCTGGTAATTTTTTAGGAGTTGATTCTGATCACCTTGAAGATATTGGATTTGATGGTCTTATTTGGAAGCCAGTCGGACTTAAAGTGTTAAAACGTGCGATTGAAGGTGCCTTTGAGAAAATAGACAGGAGGAGGGAAGCACACGAATGGAACATAAACTAATTGGTACCCATCCACATCTCGCTAACCTGAATAATCAGTAAAAACGTTGAACCAACAGGGTCATGCCTAAAGAATAGTGCATTGTGCATTTTTTCATCCCATCTGCTGTCTATTATTTTCCGTATCTTACAAATAAGTTCTCATAACCTACCATCAAATAAGGTTTTTTGCCTCTTTATAAGCATAAAACATAAGTTGGCATACATGTTGAATAGATTTTCACCTCAAATTCTCTCCAAAGGCAATTATACCATTTAAAAAGGTAATTATAGCATGAAACCTAAAATCATGTTCGTTAACGATTCCATTAAGGTACTTGAATCTTTAAAACGGTTTTTCAATGATTCAACTTATCATTTCTTTGGATGTGAAGATCCCTTTGAGGCTCTTGATAAAATGAAGGAAGCTGAGTTTGCGGTTGTGGTTGCGGATCAGTCCATATCAAAAATTGGTGTAATAGAATTCAGTAATGTCCGGTTAGGTTTTTGCATACATTAAAGACGGTGAAAAAATGAAAAAAAGTGAATTTTTTGCTTGACATTTAAAGAAAAATTTTCGTGGCGACTTGTAATTTTAACAATAATTACAAGGAGTTAAGACCATGCCACGATCATTTGAACCGTACCGAAAGAAACACTTTTCACCGTCATTTTATAAATTATATCAGCCGGTTGTAAGAATACTCCCTGAAACACCGGTACTTGAATCCAGAGGGGATAGACCGCTGCAAATGACTTTCGAAGATGAACTAAAAGCGCTAATTTTCTTTCACCTTGAAGAGCATAACTCGGGCCGTCATCTCATTCAAGTTTTTAAAGAAGATGACTTTGCTCGTAAAAACATTGCTCCTGAAGATGGTATTGAAAAAAGTAGTTTCTTCGAAGCCATCAATACCAGGGGACTTGAACAACTGGAATTCGTATTTCAAAAACTTAGCTGTGAAGCATCTAATATACTGCCCGATCAGCATCCTGAACTCGGTGAACTTGTTGCCTTTGATGGTTCACTAATTGACGCCGTACTCTCAATGACCTGGGCTGACTACAGAAAAGGTTCCAAAAAAGCCAAAGTTCATATCGGCTTTGACCTAAACCGTAGTATTCCAAGAAAGATATTTCTAACAGATGGCAATGGAGCTGAAAGACCATTTGTCAACAAAATACTCTCACCTGGCCAAACAGGGGTAGGTGATCGAGGTTACCAAAAACATGCTCTCTTTGACTCCCTGCAAGCTGAAGGCAAAAGCTTTGTGATTCGGATAAAAGCCAGCACAACCAAAACTCTTATTAAAGAACATAAACTCAATCCCGGCAGTATTGTTTTCTACGATGCTGAGGTTCTTTTAGGTACTGTCGAAAACAATAATCAAACCGAAAATTCTGTCCGCCTTGTCGGATATCGTGTGGATGGTGTCGATTACTGGGTAGCAACGGATCGCAGGGACTTGACAGCTGAGCAAATCGCCAAGATTTATAAACTCAGATGGCAAATCGAAAACTTTTTTGCATGGTGGAAACGTCACCTGCGAGTGTACCACCTCATTGCAAAAAGTGAATACGGGCTAATGGTACAAATCCTTGGAGGACTTATTACCTATCTGCTGCTTGCAATTTACTGCCACACGAATCACAAAGAGCCCGTCAGTATCAAAAGAGTTAGACAATTACGGATACAAATTCAAAATGAACTTCGTGATTCCGATAGCTCTACAGATCCATTTTTCTTCAAAGAACATAAACGGTATCGGTTACATGCAAGAACCTAACCGGACATTACTGAATAGAATTCTTTAAAAAGGCCAAACAATTGTCTCCGAATATCGTTGGAATTGTTATGACGCCCTGCTTTGAATTAGATAATGCATATGTATTATCTCAATTAATATATCATTACTGCAGCCTGAACATTTACAATAATAAAACTATCGGTATGGGTGTGCTTTCTTGTCCGTTGAAGATGAGGTAATTAGCGGCATGCCTCCGTTTGACCTTAAGCAAAGGTCAAACGGAGACCCGGCACCTATGGATTTTATTGGTAAATTTTGAGAAAATTGTAACACCATGATCCCGGGTGTATCCGGCGTGCCCTATCTTGGCATGACCCTTTTTTCCATTTGACTTATTTTACCTATATCTGTATTTTTCCAATTTGTCGAAGACATCCATATTGGTAATGCTTGATTTTTTGTCAAATCTACAATAAATATAATTCATTGAGAGCATCCATGACAACCACCATGAAAAAGATAAAGATAAGGGATGGAACAATGAAAAAAAACAGCTGCCGGTTTATTTTTCTATTTTTTTTTTACTTGGAATTTTTCAACTTTGCCCCTTGCAGGGGCAGAAGGAGGAACCATGGAATTAATAAGCTCGGCATTTAGTGAAGGCGCGATGATCCCTGGCAAGTATACCTGTGACGGGGAGGATGTGTCTCCACCGCTGAACTGGGGGGCACTCCCTGCCGGCACGAAAAGTCTTGCGCTGATCTGTGATGATCCGGATGCTCCGGTGGGAACTTGGGTTCACTGGGTATATTATGATATTCCGGCAGGAACGGAAGGCCTCCCGGAGAACGTGGTGCCGGATGAGCGCCCGGCACAGGGCGGCACACAGGGAGTCAATGATTTTCGTAAGATCGGCTATGGCGGTCCCTGCCCACCCGGAGGCACTCACAGGTATTATTTTAAATTATACGCCCTTGATACCCCCCTGAATTTATCTTCCGGAGCCACAAAAAAGCAAGTTTTGAAAGCAATGGAAAATCACATCATCGGCCAGGTCCAGCTTATGGGGAAATACAAACGCTAAGCACTAACTGATTGCATAAAAACAAAATATCGGTTAATAGAATAGGGTTCAGGAGTTCAGGGTTCAGGGGTTCAGGAACCTTGAACCCAAATGTTTACTGAAAAACATGAACATCGAACATTGAACGTCCAACATCGCCCCAGTGAAATAGAAAAAAAGTTTCACGAGGTAAAAATGTTGAATGAAAGACAAAAACAAGAGCAAGAATTTTACTCGATTTTACAGTAAATTGAAGAGCGAAGCGATATCATTATTCGACGTTCAATGTTCAATGTTCGATGTTGGACGTTCATCTTTTAAAACAATCTTGAACCTTTAAACCCAGAACCTTTGAACCCGGAACCCAGAACCTCTGAACCCTTAAAAAAGATCAAAGGAATGGATTATGAAACGCCTTTTGTATTCTGTTTTTATTTTGCTGGTGATGACCCAAAGCGTGGGTGCAGACGATAAAGATGTCGCAAAAAAATTATTAGAAAACGATATTGAGGCAGCAATTGCTGTTTTACAGAAAAAAGATCTTAATCAGCAGGAAAAAAATAAACAAGTTATCGAAATCGTAACACCTATCTTTAATTTTCCACTCATGGCCAAACTCTCTCTGGGGAGAAAATACTGGCCCGGCCTCACCAAAGAAGAGAGACAGAGATTCACCGATCTTTTTACCAAACGCTTGAAGGCGTCGTATCTCGACAAGCTCACGCTTTATACCGATGAAAAGGTGGTTTTTAAAATCCCTGTTCAGGAAAAAAGAAAAATTAAAATTCAGACCGAACTGATATCAAAAAATAACACGATATCCATGCTCTACAAATTTCATGAATCAAAGCACGGCTGGTTGATTTATGATATAGAAATCCAGGGCGTCAGTATTATTTCGACCTACCGGTCTCAGTTTGATCAAGTCCTCAGCAAAGGCACTATTGATGAGCTTCTGATAAAACTGGAACAGCCGGAGCAACCGGAACAACCGGAACAACCGGAAAAATAATTAATCCGTGTCCATCCAGAAATGGTGGATTTTGGTTTCCGGCAAGGCCCGAGCGAGTTTTCAACCGCCCCAGTACGATCTGCCGGACCTACGGGGCAGGCAGGCATAGCGCGCTGTTTCGAGGATTGAAAACGAGCGAGAACGCCGCCGGGGGCCGAAAGATGCCGTTTATGGATGGACACTAATCCGCTTGAGCTGAAACTCTTATCTAACGATTAATATGACAAAACTTCACTCTCTGACGGTCTCTTTTTTCGATAAGGTCATATTAAAGCGGCCCGTACTCACCATTATCTTTATTTTGGTGGTGGTCTGTTTCCTGGGGTATAAGGCAAAGGACTTCAGACTTGACGCATCAGCAGAAACTCTGGTTCTTGAAAACGACAAAGATCTGCGTTATTCTCGCCTTATCGATTCACGATATGGTCTGCAAGAGTATCTGGTGATGACCTATGCCCCTGAAGACGATCTGTTTTCAGACCAGGCACTATCAAACCTAAGCCGGTTGCGTGATGAATTAAAGGGGATGGCAAGGGTGTCTTCAGTGGTTTCAATACTGGACGTCCCTTTGCTGGAAAGCCCGCCGGTACCTATTAAAGAACTGGCCGCCAATATCCGGACATTGGAATCCCAAACGGTCGACAAAAAACTGGCAAAAATCGAATTTAAAAACAGTCCGCTTTATCAAAATCTTCTGGTCAGTCCGGATCTTAAAACCACCGCACTTCTTATATATTTACCCATTGATGAAATTTACAGGGATCTACTTGCCCGTCGCAATGGTTTTCAGGGAAAAAAAGCGGCCGGCTCCCTTACTGCTGCGGAAGGTGCTGAATTCAGAAAGGTCACCGAACAATTTAGAAATCATCGGGACAAGATGAGAAAGGCCCGGCATCAGGATATTGCTGAAATCCGTTTGATTATGGACAAGTATCGTGAAGACGCCCAACTCTTTCTCGGTGGCGTCAGTATGATCGCGGACGATTTGATCAGCTTTATCAAAAACGACCTGAAAGTATTCGGCCTTGGGGTGCTGTTTTTTCTAATCCTCACGTTAGGTATTATTTTTAGAAAAATACGCTGGATCTTTTTGCCCATACTCTGCTGTGCGTTTTCCGCAATTGCCATGATGGGACTTCTGGGATTGTTTGACTGGGAGGTTACGGTCATATCGTCTAATTTTATATCCTTACAGCTTATTATCACTATGGCCATAACCATCCACCTGATTGTGAGATATCGCGAACTCAGTTTGAAAAATCCTGAGGCCGGGCAACGGCAACTTATTCTTGATACGGTCCGTTTGAAGATGATGCCATGCCTGTATGCTGCGCTGACAACAATCGCGGGGTTCGGTTCGCTGCTACTCTGTGATATCCTGCCGGTTATAACATTTGGATGGATGATGGGTGCCGGGATTAGTGTATCCCTGGTAATGACCTTCCTCCTGTTTCCATCCGTATTGATGCTGACGAGTAGAGAACCACTGAGTCCCGGAAAAAAATCGCGCTTTTCACTGACGTCGTTTTTAGCCGGGTTCACCCAGGCACACGGCACATTTATACTCATAATAAGCTGTATTGCATTTATAATCAGCGCAATTGGAATATCAAGGCTGGAGGTTGAAAACAGTTTTATCGATTATTTTAAACATACCACCGAAATCTATCAGGGTATGAAAGTTATTGATCAGAATCTGGGCGGCACCACGCCAATGGATGTGATTGTTGATTTTGAAAAGGTTGAAGCATCAGCACCTGCCGCGGCATCTGAGACCGCAACGGAAGATGGTGATGAATTTGACGAGTTTGATGAATTTGATGAAGCGGAAAGCAAAAATAAATATTGGTTTACTTCCGACAAAATGGCCCGGGTTGTCACCGTACATAATTATCTTGACAGCCTGCCTGAAACCGGTAAGATTCTGTCTCTGGGAACCATGATGAAGGTGGCTGAGAAATTAAACGACGGAAAGCCCCTGGATAATTTTCAACTGGCCTTGCTATACAGCGAGCTGCCGGAAAAATTCAGAAATATGGTGCTAAAACCTTATGTGTCCGTTGAGAATAATCAGGTTCGTTTATCAATCCGTGTCAGAGATTCTGAAAAATCATTAAGGCGGAACGAGTTGCTTAAAAAGATCCGGCATGATCTGGTAAATGATCTGGGGTTAAAAAAAGAACATGTTAATTTATCCGGCATGCTGGTTTTATACAACAATATGCTGCAAAGTCTCTTTAAGTCCCAAATCCTGACGCTGGGTGTTGTCATACTGGCGTTGATGGGCATGTTTTTGATCCTTTTCAGGTCGTTGAAAATCGCCTTGATCGCCATTTTCCCCAATCTGCTTTCCATTGGCGTTGTCCTTGGCGCCATGGGCTGGTTAAAACTCCCTCTGGATATGATGACCATTACCATAGCCTCAATTAGCGTTGGAATTGCTGTGGATGACACGATTCACTATATTCATAGATTTACAACCGAATTTCAAATCGACCGGAATTATATTAAGACCATGCATCGGTGTCATGGAAGCATCGGCCATGCAATGCTTTATACGTCGGTGACAATCATTATCGGTTTTTCGATTTTAGTTTTGTCCAATTTTATTCCAAGCATTTATTTCGGTCTGTTAACGGGATTGGCAATGTTGATTGCCTTAATCGCTTCCCTGACGCTGTTGCCGCAATTGATCGTGGTTTTTAAACCGTTTGGGCAGGAAGCCATAGAGGGATAGTCCGGTTACGAAAGGTGTTTGATAATATGAGCAAAAGAAAACTAAACTATCTGTTACTGATTTTTTTGTTTTTCGTTTTTTTGTTTACAGGGTGTGCCCATAGACCGGTGACCCCTCCCCAAGCAGTATCGGAAGATCTGCAAGAAGATCAGGATCGACAAATCACAACCGGTGAGACCGAACAAATTCCACCGGACTCGGAAATGGAAGATAAATCTGATGAAGATTTTTTTGAAGACGAATTCGAAGAAGATAAAGTGCAGGTGGCAGATCCCCTTTCCCCCTGGAACCGGGCCATGTTTCATTTCAATGACAAACTTTACTTCTGGGCGGTTAAACCTGTGGCCAGAGGATATAAAGCAATTGCTCCGGATTTTATCAGAACCGGTGTAAAAAATTTTTTCCGCAACATTACGACTCCGATTAGACTGGTCAACTGCATGCTTCAGGCAAAAGGGAAGGCTGCGGCGGTTGAATTTTCAAGGTTTGTTGTAAACACCACCATTGGTGTTCTTGGATTCGGGAGTCCGGCTGACAAATATCCTAAACTTGCCCCTCCTGATTCAGAAGACCTGGGCCAAACCCTTGGCAACTATGGCCTTGGAAACGGGTTCTACCTTGTGTGGCCGATACTGGGGCCGTCCACATTGCGCGATTCAATCGGAAGGGCCGGGGACTTTTTTTTGGATCCTGTAAGCTATGTTGAGCCGACTGAAGCGTCTGTGGGTATCAGGGCATTTGATACCGTCAATAACACCTCATTTCACATAGGGGATTACGAGGCCCTCAAAAAATCGGCCATAGATCCATATACGGCACTTCGTGATATCTATCTTCAGGTCCGGGAAAATAAGATAAAAAAATAGCCAGATTATAGTATATTTTTTTCAAATAAAAATAAGAACTTGGGTAGCACATACCGGTTCCAGGCCCTCAGAATTACAGCTTGGGCGGACCCAGCCCTGAAGCTGATCAGATTCAGATCCTGAAACCGTCCGGTAACACCAAGAGAGACATGAGTTCGCCATGAAATTAACAGTTCTAAATGATACCCTCCAGCCCCTTGACTGCACGGCCGTCATCGTTGTGCCTGAACAAGCCTTAATTGAAGCCGGGCACATTCGCTGCCTGTCCGAAAATCAGACTGGGCAGAGCAAGCATGAATTTCATGCTTTGGGACAGATGGCGTTCATTCAATATGAAGACGGTGAGCTGTCGGCACAGCAGGTCCATGGCCCCCTGTGTGTTGCGGCCAAAGATGAGACCGTGGACATGAACAATGGAATTGTCATTTGCCGACTGTGCTCCGGCGTTTTGACCATCCTGAGCAATGCAGACCGTCCTGTGCGAAAATACCTTGAGACGGCCAATCGTTTTTGCACCCGTTGGGTGAGGCTCGATATCTGAATTTTAATCAATGCCTATCCCTAAAGTGCGATTATATTTTGCGCACCTGAGTTCATCCTTTGTTTCCTAAACAGCTGCAAGTTCTAAAGCAAAGCGTCGATTTCCGACGTCAAACGTTTCATTATTTCTCCGGCCTTTCCCATAAGGATATAATCACTGGTTCCCTGTGAAAGCGGGGTTCTTTCCGTATTGATTTCTATGATTTTTGCGCCGGAACGCTTTGCAATAGTCGGCATGAAGGCTGCAGGCTGGATAAGAGCGGATGTTCCGATAACCAGCATGATATCACATTCCGAGGAGACCTTTTTGGAGCGATACAAGTGTTGCGGCGGTATCATTTCACCAAAGAACACACACTCGGGTCTGTAAATTCCGCCGCAGTCACAGCGGGGAGGAATTTGGGTGAGATCGATTTCGGCTGTTTCTAATCTGCGGTTACAGTCCATGCACCGCTGCCATGCAAAATTTCCGTGAAATTCGATAACATCCGTATTGCCGGCCATCTGGTGGAGTCCATCCACATTCTGAGTGATAATGGTTTGTAATATCCCCATTTCTTCAAGGATGGCCAAGCCGTTGTGGGCATCATTGGGTCTGGCAGTGTCCATGATTTCTTTCATTCCTCTGATCAGGACATTCCAGACCTTTGCCGGATCTTTTTTAAAAGCGTCGATGTGGGCATACTCCATGGGATCGAATTTTTCCCATAGCCCGCCTTTTCCTCTGAAAGGGGGAATTCCACTCTCCACAGAGATTCCTGCTCCGGTCAATGCCACAACATTTTTTGCATGAACCAGATCTCTGGCTGCTTTATGAATATAGTCAGTGGTAATCATGGAGAAAGAAAACGGTAACCGCCGAGTTACAAATTAAACATCATATCACAGCCCACTGCGAAACATTCAAGTTTGTTTTGTTTTTCAGCGATATGTTGCCGGCAGGTCTCGACGATTTCATCCATTTGCCGGTCTGTCCGTTCCTGGTTTAAATGAAATAAGCCGAACTGTCCAACACCGGCTTCAAGAGCAAGATCAAGGGCATGGGTAAATACCGAGTGGCCCCATCTCAGTGTCGATTTATATTCTTCCGGCGTGTATTCGGCATCATGAATAAGGAGATCGGCGCCTGTGCAAAACTCGAGATAATCTTTATACGAAAGCCCCCCGGGATGCACAAAACCGAGTTCATTGTCTGTCAGAAAGACAAAAGATTTCCCATCTTCGGTAAATTTGTATCCGCTGCCGTTGTCGGGATGATTGAGTTGAATGGGTGTTACGGTTACCGAGCCTATTTCGAACTTTGTAGTGAATGCTCCCAGATATTTCATCTTTGCTTTTATCTCGGAATATCTCACCGGGAAGTACGGAGGGGCCATGAGCTTGGAGAGTATGGTTTCCACAAATTTGCTGTGAAAGGGACATCTATACAACATAAGCTCGACGTTTTCGCTGTAAAGCGGTTTAAAAAAGGGGAATCCCATGACATGATCCCAGTGGGCGTGAGTAAAGATGAAATTATACTTATACTGATTTTCATCCATTAACCTGTTTCCGAGCCTCCGTATTCCGGTTCCGGCATCGATGATTATGATATCGTCGCTTTTGGTTCTGATTTCAATACAGGTCGTATCCCCTCCGTATTTAATATAGTCTGTCCCTGAAACAGGAATGGAGCCTCTCGACCCCCAACACTTGATAAGCATAATACCCTTCAAAACAAATTAATTGGGAATTTCAACCTGTCTTTCCTAAAAAAGTATGCCAGATGCCGTCACGTTCCCATTTTTTTACGATTCGGACTCGGTTTTGAGATAGTTCGTAAAGCAAATCTCTGGCCTGACTGCGCAACAGGCCGGACAGAATAAACCACTTATTATTAAAAAACCCTGGCGAAGCTATGAGATGTTTCATAACATCATAGTGTATATTTGCTATCACAAGATCTGAAGGTGAGTCAATAAAATCCTCGGCACGCCCCTGAACAATTATAATATGATCTTGCAGTTGGTTTAAACGAACATTTCTCAAGGCCGTGCTTGCAGCTAAAAAATTAAAATCCACTGCAAGTATATTTTTGCAACCCAGCCGGGATGCGGCCAGAGCAAGGAGTCCGGTCCCTGTTCCGAGATCCAGAACCGACTCGATCTTTTCCCGGCTGAATATCAGTTCAAGGGCTTTAAGGCAGTCCTGTGTTGTGGAATGGGTTCCGGCGCCGAATACAACTCCTGGGTCCAGAAGGATGGACAGTTGGTTACGGCATGAGTTCATTCTTTTGCATTGCTTTTGCCAGGAGGGGATAATGCGGAACCGACCGACTTCAAAGGGAGTGATTTTACCTCCCTGCCATTGGTCGTAGGTCATATAAAATTCGTCAACAAGGGTCAGCTCCGGGTGTGAGGTTAATATTTTTTCCACTATACCACGGGAGGGGTTGGCGAAGAAAAGAAAAGAGAACTCATCTTCTTGCCAGTTACCGATAAAACTGTTGTCGAATATTTTTTCGTCCGGTTTTAATCGGCCTTGAAGATAGTATATATAAAGATCTTTGTAAGGGCTATCCGGAAATTTATCGCTATTTTCGGATCTGTGTTTTTCTTCAGTCATTTTGGGGTAAATGATCCATATACCAGTCCATTGGGTCCAGTATTGTATATCCCATGTTTTTTAGTTTTCTTTTCAACGGGGCAATGTTTTGAGTTAAAAGGTATGGAAAAATAGCCCGCTTTCCTTTTTCCCAGTATCTGGCAACCAGAACACTGCCAAATGAAACATGCTCTTCAGTAATGGCATCGACAATTTTTTTCATTTGCCCGAGTTTATTTTCCGCGATAATACATAAAAGGGTTCCGGGTTCTTCCAACCCCAGAACATTGATAAATTCGCGTAAAATATCACGGACGGAAACAATACCGATAAGTTTTTTTTGCTCATCGATAACGGGAAACGCTCCGAAGCGTTCTTTTTGTAACAGGATAAGGGCGTCTTGAAGGGTATCCAAGGGAGAGAGGGCAACCGGATTTTTTATCATGATATCTTTTATTTTAATCCCTGAAAAACGTTTTAATGTTTCCATGCCCATATCACCGGATATATGGGAAGAGGGCGAGACGCTTCTGATATCACGGTCCGTAACGATTCCGATGAGAAAATTACTCTCGTCGACCACGGGAAGGTGGCGGAACTTATTTTCGGACATTATCTCCCGTGCTTGCGAAATATCAGCGTTTATGTCGATGGTGACGGCATTTTTGGTCATTATTTTGCTGATAAACATTTTATCCTCCAATGGTTAAAGATATTAGGCATTCAATAAAATTTCAACATGGTTCGCGGCCAGTTCCGGAAGGCGTTCTATGCAGTATCCTCCCTCAAGTACGGAAATCAGCCTTCCGTCCGAGTACAGTGCCGCCAGCGCGACGATTCTTTGCATTAGCCTTGAATATCCTTGTGTTGAGAGATGAATATCTGACATATCGTCGTCCACATGGGCATCAAAGCCTGCGGATACCAGGATCACTTCAGGGCTGAATGCGCTCAAAACCGGCACAAGATCTCTTTCCACAAGACCCTGGTATTCTTTATCCCCCTGACCCGGCAACACCGGATAATTCCGGGTCGTTCCGATCCCCTCACCATTGCCGGTTTCAAAAACGCGTCCGGTTCCCGGAAAAGCGAATGTCGGGTGCTGATGAATGGAATAATAGAATACCGTAGGATCTTCCTCAAAAATATGCTGGGTACCATTCCCATGATGCACATCGAAATCCACGATCCCCACCCGTTGAATGCCCCATTCTATTTGCAGATATCTGGCGGCGATTGCAATGTTGTTGAAATAGCAGAATCCCAAGGCTCCTTCATATTCGGCATGATGGCCCGGAGGCCTGACCGCACAAAAAACATTATCCAGTTTGCCCGTCATGACAAGTCGTACCGCATCCAGTATGCCTCCCACGGCCAGAAGGGCGGTCTCAAAAGTTTCGGCGCAAATCTGATTGTCCGGATAGTCAAACGTGGAGTCGCCCGAATGACAGGCAGCTTCAAAACGTTTAATATAATTTTTTGAATGGACTGTTTCAATCCACTTTAACTCTGCCCGTCTGGCCTGAATTAAGGTCAGTTTAGGGAGAAGATCGGCGTCTTTTATTCCCTGATAAATCGCCTTGAGTCTTTCGGGTGATTCGGGATGATTGGGACTGGTGTCGTGGCGCAGATACCTTTCATCATACAGAAAGCCTGTTTTTTTCATAGGTTAACCACAAGATTTATTTTTCTATTGAAAACCTGGTCCTTTGGCCCAGGATTTTTACTTGATGATTTTTTCAAATATTTCGAATGCGGCTTTAACAGATTTATTCTCCTCAGGCAGCTCAATGGTCGGGCGTCCTTCCAAGTCGTATTCGTATACCATATCATCTTCAGGTATGATTCCGGCAAGTTCCAGGCCGTTATTTTTAATGAGGTTCAGAACCGTATCGGACGGTGCTTCCTTCGCCTGATTGATAATCAGATAACTTTTTGCGACACCGATGTTTAGATTTTTTGCAAGATCATTAATTCTCATGGCCGCCTGAAGCCCGCGGCGGGAGGTATCTGAAATCGTCAGAAGAATGTCCACATTGTTGGTGGTCAACCTGCTGATATGTTCCATTCCGGCTTCGTTGTCCATGACGATATACGGATAATTTCCCACCAGCTTATCCAGAAAATTTATCAGAAGCGTGTTTGCCGCACAGTAGCACCCCGAGCCTTCGGGTTGACCCATGACAATAAGGTCGAAACCGTCGTCCTCGACAATAGCCTGCTGGAGTTTCATTGAAATGAAAACATCTTTAGTCATTCCACCGGGTACGACCCCCTTTTTCATTTCTTCACGGGCGTTGCCCAGAGTGTCGGCCACTTTAAGGCCGAGAACTTCATTTAAGTTTACGTTGCTGTCTGCATCTACCGCAAGGATCGGTGTTTTGTTCATCTTTACCAGATACTTAATGAGAAGTCCGGCCACGGTGGTTTTTCCGGTGCCTCCTTTTCCTGCAAGAGCGATTGAAAACGGCATGTTATTTCATTCCTTTCCACGGAGACCTTTGCAAAGGTCTCTTTAAGATGATAAGTTAATTAAAAGGCTCGAAATTTTTCCAAAACCCATTACTCCATCATTCCATCATTCCAATTGTGAGCGAAGCGAGCTAATTTGTAAAGTTACTATTTCTACGAAGACAAATTAAGTCAGGTGAACGGATCAGTCAAGCACCTTTTATTTATGTGAGGTGTGAAACCGTTGAACAGTTTGAAAAGATTCAAACTCCTTGCAATAGATCAGGGTGTATGCTAAATTTTATACCATAACCCGGACAAACCGGAACCAAAAAGCATTGAAAATTGAAGATTGAAAAATTGAGGAACCATATCAAACATTTCATTAGGTTATTTCCTTAACTATTCAATATTCAATCGAAAATACTCAATTATTCACAATAAAGAAATAATGCTGTTTAGAACGTTTTGGCATAAGAACCACGAAATTCACAATTAAGGAGCTTTGGAGTATCCGGGATGGACTTTGAGCTGACCAAATCACAAAAAGAGATTCAAAAGGCGGCAAGAGAATTTGCCAAGGGTGAATTTCTCAAGGAGCTTGCACTTGAGCTTGACAGAAAACACGAATTTCCGGAAATAATATGGAAAAAAGCTGGTGAGCTTGGTTTTATCGGCATTCACTTTCCTGAAGAATATTCCGGACAGGGTCTCGGCGTTCTGGAGAACATTCTGGTTGCCGAGGAGTTTTGCAGCCGGGATTCCACCATTGCCAGTGCGGTTATCGGAAAGTTGAAGTAGAAATTTAAAAAAAAGAGTAACCGTTCAAAAATTCAGGGTTCAGAGGTTCAGGGTTCAACGTTCCTTGAACCTTTGCCTTGAACGGGTAAATCACAACCGTTGGTGAAAGAGGTTTCAGGTATTAGGTGTCAGGCTTAAGGGGGGGTGACTACGAGCAATTATATAATGGATTGGTGCAGAAAGCTCCAGAACGAGAACGCCGCTGGCAGTTAGCCGAGGAATCAGCAGTGTATGGCATAAATGTTAGGGCTGGCCCATTACTTCTGAATAATCTTCCTGAAACCTGACACCAAATAGCCATAGCAATCTCAGCAACCGACAGTCTTGATTTACAACCACCTTGAACGGTTACAACAAAAGGAGGCTTTTCATGCTGAATATCATAAAAAAATCCATGTTAACGGGTATCGGCCTTGCGTTAATCGCAAAGGATGAGGTCGAAGATCTGGCTAAAGAGCTTGTAACTAAAGGCAAAATGTCTGAAAATGAGGGGACGAAATTTTTTGAAGAGCTTCAGAAAGATCTTCAGAAACGGTATGAAGAAACTCAAAAAAAACTTGAAGACAGGGTACAGCAGACCGTTAAAGATTTTATGAAAAAGGCGGATGTTGTCACCGGAGACGAATTGAAGGGGTTGAAAAAGGAGATAAGGGAACTGAAAAAAGCGATTAGTGAAGGTTCGGACACAGCCAAATAAAGCATTTTTCCCCAACATAACAAGACTCTTACCCAATGCTTAGTATAAGAAAAATAGGCGTGGTCGGCCGAACATACCGCCATCTTGCGCGTTATCGCCAGATCTTAACGGTTTTTTTTAAGTATGGCTTTGGAGATCTGGTAGAACTTTTAAAGATAGAGCAGTACATTGAAATCGGTCTTCAGCTAATTTCAAAAAATCGGCGCAGCCGTCTTGAAAAGCTTTCCAGAGCCCAAAGAGTAAGAATGGCTTGTGAAGAGCTGGGACCTACTTATATAAAATTTGGCCAAATTCTTTCCACCCGCCCCGATCTTGTACCGGTCGATTTCATAAAAGAATTGTCAAAACTTCAGGATAATGTGCCGTCCAGGCCTTTCAGTGAAGTCAGTAAGATTGTTGAATCAGAACTGGGGGGTCCACCGGAAGATATTTTTGATTTTTTTGAAAAAACCCCCCTCGCATCAGCCTCCATAGGTCAGGTGTATAGAGCGACATTAAAAGACGGCGAAGCGGTGGCAGTTAAAGTTCAGCGTCCGGGCATTAAAAAGATCATAGAAGTCGACCTTGAGATTATGCTACATTTGGCGACCCTTATGGAACATCATATAGAAGAGATGTCCCTGCACCAACCAGTTAAAATTGTTGAGGAATTTGCCAGAACGCTTGAAAAGGAGATAGATTATACCATTGAAGCAACGAATATGGAACGGATTGCAAGCAATTTTTTAAATGATCTTACCATCTATGTTCCAAAGGTTTTTCGGGATACCACAACGGAATCCATACTGACGACAGAGCTTGTGGAAGGAATCAAGGTATCTGATATCGATCGGCTGGAAGAAGCGGGGCTTGACAGAAAATTAATTATCGTTCGTGGCGCAGATATTGTTTTAAAGCAGATAATTAAACACGGCTTTTTTCATGCGGACCCGCATCCCGGCAATATTTTTGTGCTCCCCGACAATGTGATCTGTCTTCTCGACTTTGGCATGACAGGATCTGTTGACCGGCGTACCAGAGAAGATTTTATCGATCTGGCCGAAAGTGTGGTGAACCGGAATGAATCTCGGGCAACGCAGGTTCTTTTGAAATTAACCTATTGGGATGAAGATCCCGATATTCGTTTGCTTGAAAAGGATGTTGCCGACTTCATGGGTCGGCATCTTCATAAACCTTTAAAAGATATTAAAATCGGTAAACTGCTGAACAATCTTCTTGAGCTGGCTTTCCAACATCGCCTCAGGATCTCGCCTGATATTTTCCTCATGCTAAAGGCGTTCAGCACCATAGAAGGCGTGGGTCTCATGCTCGATCCGGACTTTGATATGATAAAGCAGGCGGCACCGTTTATAAAAGAGGTAAAACATGCCAGAATGTCTCCCCATAGGATTACCGGTGACATCTTCAGGCTTGCAATAGAACTGTTTCAATTTGTGGAGAATTTTCCTAAGGATATACTATCCATCACCCGGTTGATCAAACAGCAGAAACTTTCCCTTAACCTTGAATACAAAGGTTTGGATAAAATGCTTTCCACGTATGACCAGATCAGCAACCGGATATCCTTTTCCATCATCATTGCCGCCTTAATTATCGGGTCCGCTCTTGTTATTATGTCCAAAGTGCCCCCCCTTTTTTACGACATATCGCTCATAGGGATTGTCGGATTTCTCGCAGCCGCAATCATGGGGATATGGCTTCTGGTCGCTATTTTAAGGAAGGGGAGGTTGTGACCGTTCAGAGGTTAAGGGGTTCAGGGTTCAGGGGTTCAGAGGTTCAAGGTTGTTTTGAGAAATGAAATTCCAACATCTAATATACTGAACATCGAACGTCCAACGTTGAACATCGAATAATGATGTCGCTCCGCTCCACAATTTAATTTTATTTGTTTCAAATCATCATTCCGATATTACATGACTTTCGGCCATTTGAAAACTTATTTGATTTAACTTAAGACAACTGCTTCTCGAAAGAAAACTCCATTCTTTTGCCTTGGGGTCCAATGACATGCA
>Ga0222656_1000277_pt1 | contig 22332 bp, 20 predicted proteins | sample AntAcemetagen472_FD_179808 | JGI IMG/M metagenome (GOLD analysis project Ga0222656, IMG submission 179808) | Saline water microbial communities from Ace Lake, Antarctica - #472 | ecosystem: Environmental > Aquatic > Non-marine Saline and Alkaline > Saline | place: Antarctica: Ace Lake... | reverse complement strand
CTCCGCAAATTCAAGAAGTGCAAGATCTTCCTCGTTCATATAGTGCATCGCCACCGACGCCTTGTAAAACTGGGCCTTTTCTCTCAAATCGTCTTCCTTCGTTGTCTTTTCAACGTGGTCAAAGATATGGTACGCGGCATCATACTGTCCTCTCTTAATTTCCAGAAATGCGGCATCGTACTGTTCCTCCGATGTTGCCTTCATTATGTCCGAAGGAACACCACCCGAACGCGCCTTTAATATACGCTGTATCCTCGACAAATCAAGTATTCCGAACGTATGTGCATATAGGACACCTCCTAAGAAGGCAATGACGGCAAGAGTTATTACCAGCGCGATAAACTGGCGAATGGCACGGCGGCCCTGAAGTCGGTCGTCACTGCCTTTCCATATTCCCATTCACTCCCCCCATTGCAGGTCATCTCATCAATATTGTCTTCAAATCAACGCGCCATAGAAGGATTAAAGACAAATTTCTTCCAGATGGCCTTCACCTCCGCCGTCTCTATGTCGATGACGAAAATCTTGACGCGGAAAACACCGTTCCCGCTTATCAGGACCCTGTATCCCGGAGTACCCACATACCCTTCAAGAAAAATAATCAAATCGGCGCCGACGAATTTACCCACGCGTTTCGCCGTCGCGGGATCAAATATGTCTTTCATCTGAATTTTCAACTCGGCAAGTGCCTCGTCCAGTTTGTTACGGGTAAAAATTCTGAACTTTTCGGATAAAATAAATTTTTCAAATAAACAATCGTAAAAAAATCTTTCGTCAGAATTCGAATCAGATTCGTATTTAACCAACTTTGCAGAGTCAAACTCTTCAAAACCGACAAAGGGAAGAAGCACCGACCGGTAGCCGCCCTCCCGTTCTTTTATCTGTGTATCAAGTGATTTGCAGGCCGCGGCGGCGAAATGTTCTATGATTTTAATGCCTCCATTATCCGCAAGGCAGGGACACCACTGTGCCGAGAAGAAAATAATGATAACGGAAAAAATGGTTATTCGTGTCGTCATTCGTACCAATAAAGCACATCGACCCTTCATGCACCACCCCTCCTTGCCCTCGATTTTTTCCTTTCTCACGTCACACAGCCCTTTTGTTCATTCAGCACACCTTGTGAAACCGAAGGGGTCGCGTGCATACGTATCAACAAAACTCTTCTACTGCACGTAGGCCATCTCAATCTCATTCCATCGATATCCGACGAGCCGGTAGTTCCGGTTGACGGCCAGCAGATATCCGAGATAGACCGTTTTTTCAGGAAAGATTACCCTCAGGGTGTACGTGGCGCCTTCCCGGGAGCATTCTTCAACCCGGCCATCGACACCGCGGGCATGCCGCACCGCGTCATAAAAAGACCTGTATTCCCTCTCGGACGGCAGGCCTCTCATCGTCACCATGATTTCGCGGACTTGAAACACCTCGTTTTCCTTCAATCGCCCCAGAAACTCTTCCACCAGAGGATGCGCAACCTGTCGACGAAACCCGTTCGGATGATCCGTCGTCAGGACCTCGTCACTGTCCAAACCGGCCGTGGCACTCCCGGCAATTTTATTTGAATGGTACTGTATATCGATAATGCTTTCCCCCGCCTTTTCACCCGTCAATCGGTACAACCGAATCTCTCCGCCGGCACTGTACCAATCGCAATTCAGGGTTGCATCATGCCTGCGAAAGGCCATGTCCGATTTGACATGAATGACAAGATCGGCCATAAAACGCATGACATCGTTACCTGCCTGCCCCAGCTGACGATGACAGAGTCGTGACCATGTCGCTTTCTTCAGATTATTTCGCAAATAGGCACTGTCGTGATAGCGGTATCCCAACGTGCTCAACTTTTCCGCGAGATGTGCCTCAATGATTTCACTGCCCTTACCCTGAGATATGATGAGTATCTTTCGGATGCTTAGCAGATTTTTCGTTACATCTTCCGCTTCGTCGCCGCTTTTCACCCACGCCCTGATTTTTACCCGATAGCACCCGCCATCTTTTCCTTCATCGAGGATCTCATAATCCTTGACGTATCCTCCCCACTTGATTGCGTACCAATCCGCAATCTTAAGACCCATCGAATAAATCGTTTCAGAATCGATTCGGGGTCCAAGGGTCTCAAGGACTTGCTGCTTTGCCGCAAAAATTGCTGTTTCACGGGCAATTGAAACATCTTGATCAATAATCGGCGCAACACCCTGTCCCTCAACAAATCGGGAGATATTATTCTGCGACCATGCGACATGCGACACGGCGATTGCCATGACAATACAGAGTATGATCGTACCGCACCGAATCCAGCGCACCGGCATAAGCCACCTATCAAAGAGAACATCGAAAAAAGAAAACCTTCGTCATTTACTCTGCAAACACTGCATCAGTTGACTACGATGACAACCTTGCAGCGTTTCAGAAACTCTGCCCCAATATCAGCGGAGGCGATTTTTTTGGCATCGCCTTCAGAGATTACGATGTCTCCCTGCAACGTGCCGTAGGTGCTCTCCGCCTTCACGACCAGCGGATGTGAACCGACCCTCTGGTTAGCGCTCGCTTTTTCCACGGAGCGTGCGTATCCCGCAAATCCCTCTATTCCGCCCGTGTTGAAATCCGCAATGCCGGGACCATAGACCTCCCGTGTTCCTTTACTGGTGAGAACGCGGGGGCTGACGACGGGTTTCACGCTTATGCCGCTTGCGTCAACGATAAGGCCCGTGTATTTCTCTGAAGCACTATCAGCGTTCCCTGCCTCGACGCGTGGAAGCATTTCGTGATTCTTTTGTACCCACCGGGACGCGACTTTTGAGAGGCCTCCGTTTATCGGCATGCGAATTGTCACTGTCGCCTCGGCATCACCATTCGTAGTCCATGTAAAATCTTCTTTCCACACATGGGCGTTTCGAATAACGCCTTCGGTTTCCACCTTCAATCCGTCATCAACGAGCATCCTCTTACGATAGATTGCCTTTCCTGTAATTCCTACGGAATTCACCGTTTCACTCAGGACTCCATAGCAGAGATGCCGTGCCGTAGTCAGGGCAACTTGCTTTGCCTGTACGCGATTCACCATTTGACTCATATCGGCCGTCCCGATTGCCGTTGCGTAGATGTAGCCCTCCTCAAAATCGATTCTACCTTTTCCGCCCCCCGGAGGGGTAATCTCTTCAACCAACTGAGCATAGCTTATTGTTATGCACCCACTCCAGATAAACAAAACCGCCAAGACTAAAATGACCGCAGGGTTTACACGATTTTTTTTCATTGCAGTTCCTCCTTGTATTTGTCGCTGTTATATGTTCGAAACATTGCATCGCATGCCATAGAAATTTTCTGAAAAAAATTGTACCTCCTACAATCTTTGCCTACATGTAATAATTGTCATATATCGGCATTCTTTCAACAACCCGTTTTATATAATTTTTTGTCTCATTCGGGGTCCTCTGCCTGAGAAGTAAATATACGTCATTTTCACTCATACTGTCGATCGGGTGCCGCCGTATAATTTTACGCTTAATATTGTGCGGCCCCCAGTTATAGCCACAAATTGAAAGATAGAGATTCTTCAAATCATTTGATATCGCATTGAAGTGCCGGAATCGCAAAAGATACAGATATGCCGCCCCCAGTTCAACATTATTGGCCGGATCATAGAGGTATTCGCGGGAGACATCTCCATCCTGATGATACACGTATCGGTACGCTTCCTTCCCGGCATAGCGCGGGATAATCTGCATCAATCCGATAGCACCGCAATGGGAAACGGCCAGAGGATTGAAATAGGATTCGGTGTGAATAACGGCCAGGACGAGCTGCGGTTTCAATCGAAAGCGACGCGCGTTTTTTTCGACAAGGGAAAGATATTTTCGCGCGCGGATGTCAACGTGATTCGGCACCATTGCGAAGCTCGTGGAATATCGTCTTCGCGTCAGGCCATCTTTTGAACGATAGGACTGGTTGTCCCCTCTGACAGCAGGTATGAGCTCCTTCTTTATAAAGCGGCCCTCTTCATTCCTGGATATCGCGTTTCCATCCCTGTCCACGACCTGGCCATCGAGAACTCCGTAACCGGATTTTACTTCCTTTTGAAAAATCGCTGTGGCCTGCCGCTGCAAAAATTCTCTCGCCCTTCGGGCGCCTTCGACATCATCCTCGACAACCGTCTCCAGAACAATTTCACCGTTTTCAAAATCGACACTGCTTCGTGTGTCCCTCCCTTCGTCATAGTCCACCCATGCCGTTTGCGTCGAGTGAACAAAAGTCTGCCATTTTTTCTCCACCTCCGCTTCCAGTTTTTTCCAGAGCGCATCCTGCTGTCTTTCAAGATCCTCCCATCTCGCGTCAATATCCCCTGAGAGCGCATCCCACTGATCATCAAGGCTAACGGCTGACAGGGACGCAGGACAGGTCCCCAGAAGAAATATGGCGAGAAGAAAACATGCTGCCTTTTTCATGACACAATCGCCTTTCTTTAGTGATAAAGGGGGTGCTAATAAATACGTATTTTTTCCTTCAGGTGCCGTATGATCAAGAGCGCATCGGCACCGGAGATAGATCCTTCTGGATCAAACCGTCCCGTCAGGATATCCTCCGCGCCCATGATCCCGCGTGTCGAGCAGACCATGATCGCGTTGAAATACGGGGCATCCGAGGCAACATCGGGGAAGGGAGAAGGCTGCCCGATATACCGCGTGCTCAGCGCTTCATCGTGAATAACCGTTCCGATAATGTCCTCTATCATCATGGCGTAGGCGGCTCGTGTCACAGATGCATCCGGCCGGAAGGCCCCGTCTGGAAGGACTTCCAACCCCCGCACGCCCATGCGAATAATCTGCTCTATATCCGCCGCAAGGGGATGCGCCTGAATGTCTGACGGCATCACCTTTACGGTATCTTTTGCCGCATCTGCGCGGGAATAGATTTCATCGATCTTCAGTTCCTGGATGAATATCGCCGCACAATCCGCCCTGGTAATCGCCGCACGGCCCGCAAGCTCCTTGCCGGCACCAACCCCCGGAAGGGCGCGTTGAATGCGCTGTACCAGGTTAATCTGTTCATCGGCCTCCGAAATCAGGCCCTTCTTGAGTTCAAGCACCGTGGCAAACTGCTCGATGGCGGCATCATATTTCTCTGCTTCTTTATATGCCAGCCCCATGTAATAATATGTCTGCGGTAGATCGCGTACGGCGAAAAGCGCCCTTTCGTAAGCTGCTTGAGATTTACCGAGCCATTGATTACCCTTGAAGAGGGTGTGTAATCGAATCAATCCGACATATGCCTCAGCTTTTTCTTCCGGGCTCTTGCTATACCGACGTGCCTGCGTCATTGCGTCGAGGGCGTCTTTTTCATTTCCACCATAACCCAGTACCAGCCCCTTCCCCCGCCAGGCAGGGGAATAGCGGGGGGCCAGCTCGAGCGCGCTCTCAAACTCCCGTGAGGCATCATCATACTTATCATCAGCCAAAAGACGCGACCCCATTTCGACATGGTGCTCCGGCGTGTCCAGCGCGCTCACCGGCTGCCGAACTTTCTGAGCACAGCCCATCAGCAATACTGCAACAACAGTAACGTACCCCAGGTATCTCAATACATCCGTGGTTCGATTCTTCATGCCAATTCTCCTTTTCTGTGGTACCTGCCATATATGATGTGCGTCTCCATGCGGAACACGCACACTTCCGCCATAAGAATGCATTCATCACCCGCAACGGAAAAATGGTGAAGGGACACACCTTTCATCATACCGCATGCGGTCTTTAAGGCGCACAACAAGCAGATTGTGATACTGTGTAATGTTAAAAGATAACCCTTTCGTATATTAGATCGCGGGTGCGCTCTTATCAATTCGAGTTAATTAACATATCTGAAGCAAAAGCAGAAAAGCACACTTCCTTCCAAGAGCGAATCCGCCACATCCTGTAAACAAGCGCAAAGAATAAAGAGGCCAAACCACACGTAATTACCGTCTCCGATGCAATGACATGACCAGTTACTCGGGAATTATTACATCACTTAATTTTTTTTTTCAAGGATTTAATGCTTGTAAAATCATAAATATAGATATGCCCCAAAGGGAACGGCCCAATAAATTGCGCCGTTCCCTTCGATGTGCCTGCGGCATCGGTAGCCTGAGCTTCTTCAAGGAAGTAATGGTGTAAAGGTGTAAGGGGTAAATCAGTCAAGGACGCCCCCCGTGAAATACGATTTGAGCCGATTCTTCAGATACATATTCCCGTAATGGGTCTTCAGATACCGTTCGCGGCGCTTCGCATCTTCCTCAGACAAACACGCCTCGTAATAGATTATCTTCAGCGGTCTTCTGTGCTTCGTCGATTCAACCTGCCCCTTCTGGTGCTGCTCAAATCGTAATGTTACATTGCCTGTATATCCAGTATACTTCCTACCATCCTTTTCACTTTGAAGTACGTACGTATAATACATGTCCCTCTCGCAATGTAACATTATTTCACTGGGTGCGGGCAACACGGAACCCCAGGTAGTTGTCCCCGTAGCCAGGAATGGTCCAGCGAATTGCGGACCGAGCGCTCCCGGCGCCGTAGTACCAGCTCCCGCCGCGGTTGACACGGCCGGCGCCTTTTGTTGGTCCCGTCGGGTCGGTCACAGGCCCTCTGGGATATTTCCCGTACCAGTCAGCGCACCACTCATAGACATTGCCGTGCATGTCGTACAGGCCCCATGCGTTCGGTGAAAAACTTCCCACATTTACGGTCTTTCCCCTGAATTTCCCCTTTGAACAACCCGGCATCGGATAATTACCGTTATAGTTCGCCTGATCCGTGGAAATGCATCTGCCCGCATAAAAGGGCGTTGTCGTCCCCGCGCGGCAGGCATACTCCCACTCGGACTCCGTGGGTAATCTGTACTTGTTTGTTTTTTCCTTCCTGTTGAGCTTTTCTATAAACTCCTGCACATCTCTCCACGAAACCTTTTCCACGGGAAGGTTGTCGCCTTTAAACCGTGACGGATTGTTGCCCATCACCGTTTCCCATTGCTTTTGGGTCACCTCCGTCGTCTGCATGTAAAAGGCCTTCGTGATCGTCACGCGGTGCCGACGTTCATCATCGTACCGCTTCGGCTCATCTTTCGGGCTCCCCATCATGAACGTACCCGCGGGAATCAGCACAAAGGTCTGGCCGATGGAGTTGGTGATGCGCGGGGCCGTCGATCCCGTACCAGACGACGAATCACTCCCGTCCATCGGGACAAAATCCAGGTCGTCGGATACATAGCCCTGCACTGAGAGTGCGCTGAAACATACAAAGACAATTAAAATACCGATAATCATACAACGCTTCATTCGCACACCTCACAGGAAAAGAGTCCTCATGGTGATTGGTTATTTATTGTTTATTAATGACTTCCTAATGTCTTGCTGATTGAAAATTGCTTCGTGATGCGTCACTCCTGTTTTTCCCGTACCTCATAGGGCAGGATCGCTTCTACGGTCATCTCGGCGATTCTACTGTACCGTGCAAAATATTCCGGCACGGTGTAGAGCACTCCCGTCGAAAAAAGATCGAAAAACGATACATCAGTCCCACTACAGGCCGTTTCCACCGCAGCAATCATGAAGGCCTCGCTGTCTTGTTTGTGGCCTTTCAGTGTGCACATGACAAGGTTCTGACCTGAGTCCTCTTCGGGAAAGGTGAACGGCTCTTTGCCTTTTACAATTCGTTTCGCATCATCTGCGTTGCGGGGATAGAGCATCTCGACCCGGTCATCGGCACGAAAACAGAAAACGGCGATCCTCGCGGGGCGTGTCACGGCGGCGGTCACCGTCGCCGCATCACCGGCGACGAAGGAAGCCCTCCCGATTCTCGCATCGAGACGAAACCCCGGGTTCGTTTTCTTTTCCGGTACCATGACATCCGCCGTCAGCGTCACCTTATATTGGGGGATGTCCATACCGTCTCTCATGGTGACAAAGGATGGCGTCCATGTCACATCCCGCTCCGCCACGATATAACCTGAAACAAAGGTCTTGAGATATTGCCCAACGAGAAGTCCGTTGCTTACAACAGTTGAACCCAAAACCTTAATCCCCGCCGCCTTTTCCACGGCGTCCGCCCGCGCGCGCTGAAGGGCGATGAGCTGACCCTCTTCAGGCGTAATCCCCGAAACGGCCGCCGCGCCTGTCCCCGTCACGTTTAATACGGTTTCCCCGTATGCCGAAAATGCGCAAACTATACAAAGAACGGCAATGACGCATTGGAGTATGCTCGTCCGACAGACACCTTTTGACAACAGCCCCGCACTTCCCCCAATCTTACCTGCCGCGTTACTACGGCGTACCTTTTCTTTCATCGTCTTTTCTTCTCCGATACGTCGCGCATCCGCGCAACGGCTCGAGTGGCCATGATGAACGTTCACATACCCGGTGAAGAGTGATTGATTAACCGATTCCGCTATTTCAGACGGGCAATCTCGTATTCGGCGTCACCGGCAACAACGGGGGTTTGTTTTCTCCCCGTCATGCGCTGCGCACGATAAGGGACCGAGTCGCACAGATACGTACGCATTTCCGTGGTAGTAATCCGTTTGTTCCCGTCTTTGTCCGCATCGCCGCGCAGCCCCTTTAGGAAGAAGTAGGTAAAGAGGCTGTGGCCCTTTTCATAATACCAGTGGCTCACCTGATCTTTCCCGGCGCTGGTGAAGACGACACCCTTGCCGATCTTCCGCACGGGATCGGCCGATCTGAGCATGGCCGGGCTGATGCCCGCAACAAGCGTGCCGCCGGCTGAATTGCCGGAAAAACAGGCGTCAATCACGACGGTGATGCGCTTTGCCGGCAATTGTTCAAGGTTTCGATAGAAGGTATCCATCGAAAAACCGTTCGAGGCGATGTAATTGACATCGGCATCAACGGGCATAAGAAAGGCGCCTTTCCCATCCTTATCGGGGGCGCCGTGGCCGGAGTAATAAATAAAGACCTCGTCGGAGCGCGCCGATTCCATCCAATCATAGAGCTGTCCTTTCGGATTCGCTGACGTACCGAATATCTTGGCGAGATCTCCCTGAGTGGCATTGATTTTGTCGATAATATTGTCCTTAGAGTATCCCATCAATTGCATTACGTATTTCTTCACATAAAGTGCGTCACGCTCGGCGAATTCCACATCGGGAATACCGTGCCCTCTGCTGGCATAACGTTTGTTTCCGATAATGACGGCCACCGCCTTGGGACGCTTTTTCCGCCCTGCGGGGATATTTTTATCAACATCGGCGATGAGGGAAAGCTCGCCTTTTTCTTCACCTCTCCCCTGAATATCAGATAGAAGCGAACCGCTCCGTCCACCCGCACCGGTTTTTCGCGCGATCTTCATCGGTTCCGGCACCGAGATGGTTGCAGCCTCGCCGCAGACGACCTTGAGCATCTCGTCATACGCCGTTTCAAAGGCCCTGTGCGACGGATAGTTCCCCTTCATTTGATCCATCGCCTTGATCGACGGCTGGCGTTTACCCGCACGGAATGCACGATAGCACGTCTGGACATAACGGTCGGCAACTTCCGTAAAGGTGTTCTTCAGCACGGCATCACCTCTGAATTTTTTCTTCCCTTCCGCCGCCTCGCGCAGCGCGGCACCCGGTTTGTCCGCGGCGAGGAGCGCCCAGCAATAGGCATTTTCCACCGCAGGGTCGAAGGTCGCCTTTTTAAGTCCCGAAAGGGCCGTGTCATGCTTTCCCGCCTTTGTCTTTTCAAGATAGTACGTCACATAGGCATCAACACTGTCTTCGTAGCGCTTCGTGATTGCATCGTCTTTCGGCCACTTCTTTTTCGCGTCCTTCGCTTGCGACAATGCGTCATAAAGATGTCCCGCCGCCGTAAGTGCGCGGATGTACGTATCTCTTATCTGCGGCGATTGCCCGTTCAGCTTCACCGCCTTTTTTGCATACACCGCCGCCTTCCCCGCGTCGCCGCCCCGTTCCAGCATCACCCAGGCAAGCAGATTCAGCCACGGGGCGCGTGAACCCCCCTTCTCCACCGCCATATTTAGATGCTTTTCCGCATTAGACAGCTCCCTATAGCGGAAATAGGCGAGCCCCAGGTTGAAATTGAGGGTCGCGTCATCGGGACACAGGGTCTGCGCCTTAATGAAGAGCTTTAGTCCTTCCCTTTTGTCTTTTTTGAACGCAGTGGCGGCGCGCTCGGCCACCTTTTTCGCCAGATAGCACTGGTCGTCCGCATAGATTTCCGGCACACCGATGACTGCTGTCATGGATATAATAATACACACAAACAGGATGGTTTGAAGGTATCTCATAAACTTATCTCCTCGTGGCGGCGTGGGTTGGCAGATCTGATTGTTCTACGTATGATACTCTCACGCGGCATGCAACACGTTTGCCTGCTACGGTCTTTCTCTATTGTGAATCCTTTTTTACTGAAATTCTCACTGCTTTGCAAGGTAAAGAATGGAAGCCATATTTTACTAACCTGCATCAGATTATTGCCAGCATGGTTCCCCTGATACGTGAATATGCAGTCACCCGTGGAAAAGGGTCGCGTGATCGTCACGCGGTGCTGACTCTCATCATAGAACCGTATTGGCTCGTCTTCCGGACACCTCACGGAAAAGCAAATACTAACTGCTAATAATCAATTGATAATTTGCCATTTATAATTCCCGCATCATCATTCGGAACTCATCATTCATCCCCTCAGCGCACCGAGTTTTTTTACCACCTTCTCTCGGGCCGCATCGCTCACAAAGGCGCCCTGGAGCCGCACAAGTGTTGAATCTTTCGGGTGGCGAAGGAGCATGTCACCGTTTCCCACCAGCGATTCGGCGCCTCCTTCATCGAGTATGATGCGGGAATCGATGGCCGACGCCGTGCGAAAGGCAATGCGCGCGGGCACATTTGCCTTGATCAGCCCCGTCACGACCTTTGCCGACGGCCTTTGTGTGGCCATGATGACATGTATGCCCACGGCCCGTGATTTCTGCGCCAATGTGACGAGCAGATCTTCTACGGCCTGACCGGATGCCATGAGCAGATCGGCGAATTCATCGACTATCGCCAGTATAAGGGGCATATTACCCCGGTAACTTGTCACGTCCCGCACACCGGCCTTTTCCAGCCGGCGATACCGTTCCTCCATCTCCTCGCAGAGCCACTCAAGGAGGTCTTGCGTCATGCCGGTATCCGTTATGACGGGATGGAGAAGATGAGGAAGCCCCGAGAAGACAGCGAGTTCCACCCTTTTGGGATCAACCATCACCATCCGAAGCCGCGATGGATGATACAGCGTGGCGGCCGTCACGATGAGCGCGTTCAGGAATACACTCTTTCCGCTCCCCGTCTCTCCCGCCACGAGGAGGTGCGGCATACGGGTCACATCCGCCCAAAAGGGCTCACCGCCTGTCCGCACGCCTAAGGGAAGAAAGAGACCTTGCCCCCGCATCGCCTCATCTAAACCGGTGTCACAGAGCGCGCCGAGGGGCACGGTGTGCCGGACGGCATTCGACACCTCAAGGGACACCGCCCACCTGGCCTGCGCGTCAGCAAGACGCACCTTCGCTCCAAGAGCAACGGAAAGATCGTCGAGGACTCCGCGAATGTCGCGAACACGCTGGCCCTTTTGCGGCATAATGTCCACCACGGTGACGACAGGACCCGGGCGGGCATCGGAAATGGCGAACCTGACATTCAGATCATCGAACACACCAGTTATCGTATCGAGCATGTCCTGTTCAACATGACACGCGGGCATTTCCTCGTGCAAAATCACCTTCCCTGCCTGAGGCATCGAAAAATCGAAACGTCTTTCCAATGATTGACGGCACATGCGCACCACCTCCGAAAGTGGTTTCGCAGTTATGACGGCAGCTGTCGTATCTTTGCCCTGTACGAGATCATTATTGCCGACCGGATCTGCGGGGCGCTTCTTATTGTCCTCTCTCCGCGCCGTCACGGACGCAGAGGCATGATGTATCCGTGCGAGGCGGGCAATCCAGCCGCGAAAGAGCATCGACAAAAGAATCACCCACAGAACGGCAGCGAGGCCGATGACAAAAAGAGGATGGACGGCATGCGACAGGTTGGAGGCAAGAATGGCCCCCAATCGCCCCCCAAGTCCGCCGGGGGGGAGACCTACCAGCCCGTCAACGAGGCCGCCCGTCATCAGAACGGCCGTAAAGAAAAGGAGAGACAGAAGCGTATCTCTCACACGTCGGTGCCTCTTTACGGCACCAAGAAAAGAAAGGCCCACAGAGAGCAACGCAAAGAGAAGCCCCACAACACTGAACCCGACCCCCTCCATCACGAAACGCCCGATGTAACCACCCAGAGAAAGCACGACGGCAAGATACACATCGACACCATGTCTCCCCGCATAGGTATAGGATGACTGGTAGGATGCAAGCACGCACATCGTTAAGAGCGCAGTGATGGCAATCCCGATCCAGCCATAAATGGGGAAAGACTTCCGTTCCGTATCTCTGTTTTCCTCCGCCTTCTTTCTCTTTGAAACCTTCTTTATCGCTGTTTTCTTTTTCATATCAACTACCTGTGTCATGGTAATTTCGCATCATTTATACCGATACTTCTTCGAGAAACGACTCTCGCCACGCAGTGTCTCCCGATTTGCCTGTCTGAATAATATTCATAAAGCCAGGATCAAGATTAGAAGTTTCTTCCCAACCTTTAAATCATTGTTTACTCTCTACAATAACAACGTCTTCTTTCCCATGCTTCCATTTGGCAACAGGGGTTTGTTGCAGATTGCGACCGAGCATTTTTAATGAGGTACTGTCAACCTTGCTTTTTATGTATTTGTCAAGATTCTTTACTCTAATGACACCTTTTTTATCCTTGGTTTCATCACCCCATAGTCCCTTTAATAGAAAATACGTGAAGAGCCCATGCTGTTTCTCTCGATATGCATTGCTGACCTGGTCTGGCTTTGAAGCCCCAAACACAATCAGGTTGTCCGATGCCAATATAGAATCTCTGACTTTTATAACGCCAGGTCGTGTCCCCGGCAGGATCAAATCTCTATCTTCCGACCGGCTCGCATAACCGCTGAAGCAAGCATCAAGAAAAACAAATACATGACGTGCCTTTAGCCTTCCCAGGGATGCATATAATTCGGCGGACGGAAAGGCAGTCCGCATCGGATTGGACGGTTTTCCATCATAAGGAAGAAGATAGGTCATTCCATCTTTAACACACGGCACACCATGGCCGGCAAAGTAGAAATAGACAGTATCTTGCTCCTCCACCAAGACCTGAAGGCGATCCCACAGCAGATCCTGAAGTTCACTGAGAAGAGCTTGATCATCAAAGAGGACAAAACTGTTCCCGGCGGGAACACGCAGCAATCTTTTGAAATATTCGTTCACAGCTTGCGCGTCTCTCCGGGCGAATGGAACCGGTGGAGCCCAGCGATAGTTTTCTACGCCGATGACGACGGACCACTTTTTTGAATCCGCATACCGACCGGGGAGAGCCAGTCGCATGGCATTTCTGTCAATATCGCAATAAAGCGAGAGCGGCGGCACAGAAGTTCCGACCGAATCGGCCGTGATTCTACTGACGGTAATGGTCTTCCTAGAGATGATGTTGTCGGAGTTTCGAGCGACAACGACTATGCTGTTTTCTCCGTCGTCCAGAGCCAAGCTTGCGGAAAAATGCTTATTCTTTATCCCCGAGGCTCCGAAGGTCCGTACGGGCACGGTTTCGCCGTTCACCTCCACTCTAATGTTGTCAATCCCCTTTGCATCGGCAACGTTTCCGAACAATTCGGTGCGGCTTTCATTTACTCGCAGACCGTTCCGGGGCTTTGCTATCGCAACAACCGGTCCTGTAGTATGCGCCGTCTCAGATCGCTGTTTTTTCGTGGCCACACCGACCACTTCCACAACTTCCGGCCTTTCGGCCTTAACCGTCAGGACCTGCTCAAACTTCGTGTCGCTGAAATCGGATTGTGTGAGGGAAACACGTAGAGGATATTCGCCGGGCTTAACTTTGCGAAGTACTGATAGATCAAACTCTATGGTTTCACTAAAACTCCTGGAAGAAATATTACCAACAAAGATCTCTTTACCACCCTGAACTATTATGCCAGGATTTAGGATATCCATTTTTAGCATAATGTTCTTTGCGTCGAGATCGCCTTCGTTTTTAACCTGAACGATAACGTGCGCACTTTCACCCTGTTCAACGAAGATGCCACCATGCCGCCCTTCGACCATTGCGCTATAACCGAGTTTCGGACTCCTGACCGTCACCGGTATCGTAAGAGTGTCGCCACTTTCGGGGAATTCAGACTGATGCAGTGCAACGTTTACTGCGATTTCCGGATCGGAAAACGACCGGGGGACATGGAGTTTGAATCTCTGCGTCGAAAAGGACAGCCCCGGCCCGATATCACCACATGGTTTGTCGACCGGAGAGAATTGTAGTGCAGGGACATTGATGTGAAGATTTACATTCCTAGACTGAATCCCACCCCGGTTCACAGGCGTGATTTCAAAATCGTATGTCTCCCCATTGCTTAAACGGGTCACTTCTTTTCCCCTGTAGAACAGTCTCGATTCATAGGACAGGACAGGTGATTGATGGCGAAAGCTCAAGGCTATTTTCTTTGTTGCCCCGCGGCCCGCGCGAGCGTCCGACGCGGCGAGACTGAAAGAGACATCGCCTCCTCTATATGTCCGAGGAATACGAAGGGCAACTTTTCCCTTAGCAATGCGCCCTTGCATTATGCTCCCCAGGGAAGCCTCCTTCTGAATTACCTCTATGCCAGAATCAACATCTTCCAATGCAAGCAAAACTCCGACAGCTTCCCCCTCACCTTGATTGGTGACGAGGCACATCACTTCAATTGTTTCGCCGTTTTCAGGGATACCGTTATCGTTTCCTTTAGCCAGACCAGCCATGCCGTCATTGATTTCATGGGACATGAGGGCCAGTTTCGGTCGCAGGAAGCTCTGCGCCGCCACATGTAATTCCACGGGGCGCGCATCGTAACCCCTTTTTTCATGAACCATGACAAGTAAAACAGTCGTACCCGATTGCAGTGAAAGGCCTGCTTTGAGGGGTATTTTGATGGTTTTTGATTCTCCCGGCTGGATGTCTCCGACTTTTGTGTTTTTTGGGAAATCAACGTTATTGTATCTGGTTTGTATTTCAACATTGACATTAAAGGCGGTTCCCCTGCCGTTGTTGGTAATGGTGGCGGTGATAATAGAGTGTTCGCCCGCATCGATGGTGGCGTTGGGAAGTAGGGAGGATTTGTCGGAGTATTTGATTTTGGTGACGAGCGAAGCGGGGGAAGTTTTAACCATTTTCGCCGATTCAGCATAAGCCTTGAATCTGTGCGAGGCGACAACTTTGTTATGAAAGTCAATGGCTGTGGACTCCAGGGCCCGGCCCCTAGCAATACTTTTCCATACCATTATTTGGAGAGACACGGAAGAAGAGGTAGCGGCCATAAGAAAACTGTCGGGAATCATTAAAGCTAACCCAAGTAAAGCAGTACTTAATGACGGCTTATAACTCCCTTCATTGACAAGATTATAAGAATTTGATTTCCAGTCATTTGTAACTTTGAGTGTCGATTCGGCCTTGAATATCGTAGGGTTGTTAGGAGACGGGACTCTCAATCTAACACCGGTTGAGCCTTTAAAATACTCCCAAGGTTCTTGAACACAGGATAATTTTAGTGTTAGTGGCGTAACGACAAGCTCCCCATGCTGAGGGTCATTATATCCTGTGCATATTGAGACATCCTTAAATTCCTTGTCAAATGTCTCCTTTAGTTTTTCCGCAAAATCAGGACCATGGTCCACATTTTTTATCTTTGCATCATTAATAATAATCTTTACAAATGCACCATTTCTACCAGGGTCAACTACTTTCTTCGTTATTCCCCCACAAGCACTAAAAATCACGACTGTCAGAACGATAATCGTTAAAGAGCTTTTTTTTCTTTTTACACTGTATAAGTTTGTAAAAAACATTTTCGTGTCCTCTTTTATATCCCGCCCTACGATTTCAGAGCGGTTTGCGGCAATCCCGAACCAACCATAAAAGTTACGGGACGTTCCCTCCGAATCTCTGTTTTCCTCCGCCTTCTTTCTCTTTGAAACCTTATTTATCGCTGTTTTTGTTTTCATATCAACTACCTGTGTCATGGTAATTTCGCATCATTTATACCGATACTTCTTCGGGAAACGACTCTCGCCACGCCGGACAACATCAGAATCATTACAATGCCAAGCCGTATACACATCCTCATCTTCGTACCTCATGACAGCATAGTATATCATCACAAGATGATGATTTTCATTCAGCTTTGTGAAGCATAATTTGTATGTACTTTGAAAACAGGGTGAAGTCCCCGTCTGTTGTATATATCGGGAATTTGTTTCTCACTGCCACTGCACAAATCAAGAAATCTGTATTCGACCCCTGTATCCCTTTTGATCTGCACGTATTGAAAAATTGTGCCGCTGCAATATAGTCCCCGGCAAGGACAGGAAGATCAGGAAAGCTTTCAAGATGGTTACGAAGTCTTATAAACTGTGATTCACTGCGAATCCCCGATAATATCTCCTGACGTATGGGGCCTATCATTTCAACACTATGGTTAAGAATCAATTTACGAAGCTCCCGGACCGGGGGCACGGAGCCTGCCTTTTCGCGCCTCAAGGCCAGAGACCATACACTCGTATCGACAATGACCTTCATGGACGGTTCCGCTGCTTTTTATAATCATAGTCAGAATCGTATTCCATCGTCCCGAACATCGGAAGAATTTGCTCTTGCTCCAAGTGACATACATATTCACTTAATGCTTTTGATACAGCGGCTTTCTTTGTTTTGTGACCGCCCAGTTTCACTGCTTTGATAATGAGATTATCATCGATCTGTAAATTAGTTGCCATACCAGCCACCTCCCATCAACCTCACACAATATTACATGCCATATTGTGTGAAATCAACAAATACTTTCTCACCGATACTTTCTTCGGATACTATATTTGGTTCAAACCGTTAAGACTAACCACCGCAGCTTGCGAACCGGCCTGCACGCAGGCCGCTGTAAAAGGTAATGGTGTAAAGGTGCAAGGGGTAAAACTAAAAAGCCCGGGCAACCCGGAACCCGTCGTCGTTGTACCTGCAGCCAGGACCGCCCCGGATGCGAGAAGCGGACCGCGCGTACCCGGCGTTGCTGCCCCAACCCCCGCCACGGAGGACACAGCGCGAGCCTGATGAAGGCCCTTTCGGGTCAGTGACATGTCCACCAGGATAATTCCCATACCAGTCTTTGCACCATTCCCAGACATTGCCGTGCATGTTGTACAGGCCCCATTTGTTCGGTGAAAAACTTCCCACCTTTACGGTCTTTTCCCTGTATCTTCCCTTGGTACAGTTGGGCATCGGATAATTGCCATCATAGTTCGCCTGATTCGTGGAGATGCATCTGCCCGTGGAAAACGCTGTTGTTGTCCCCGCGCGGCAGGCATACTCCCACTGGGCCTCCGTGGGTAATCGGTATTTATCTGTTTCTTCCTTTCTGTTTATCCATGAAACATACTTTGTCACGTCGTTCCACGATACGCATGTCACGGGATGCCGTTCCGTCTGTTCAAAGCCGGGATTGTCCCAATAGATGCCCTCTTTCTCCTCCCATTTTTTCCCTGTCCATTGATACGCACCGCCTCCGGTTTCCGCTTCTGTACGATATCCCGTACCCTTCGTAAATAAACGCCATTGTCCGACTGTCACCTCCGTCGTCTGCAGGTAGAAGGCCTTCGTGATCGTCACGCGGTGCTGTGTCTCGGCATCGTCCCGTTTCGATTCGCCCTTCGGGCTCCCCATCATGAATGAACCCTTGGGGATCAGGACAAACTCCTGGCCGAGGGAATTCGTGATGCGCGGGGCCAGCGATCCCGTACCGTACGACGAATCACTCCCGTCCATCGGGACAAAATCCAGGTCGTCGGAAACGTAACCATAGGCGGAAACCGCGGCGACACACACCACAAGAATCATAACTGCTCTTTTTACAACACTGACCATCCTAAACTCTCCCGATGGGTATTTTTTTAAAGGGTCACACAACCAACTAATACTCATATGTACCCCCTGGTTTCTTGTTTACAAACAGCCCGATCCTGTGCCTATTTCCCGACAGTCACCCCTTCCCCGGTGAACAGGTCCTTGATGCCCGCCTTCGCCAGGGCGGGGTTGAGAAATGCGGTAATTTTTTTCGCGCCCCGGGCATCGACAAAAGTATCTTCAAGGGTCAGTTCAGTTTTCTTCAGGATCTTAATACTCGTGTCCATGAGAATAAAATGATAGCTGAGTCCGCTGTAAACCAGCGAGGCGATTATGACGATGACTGCAAGCTTCTTCATAATATCACGACTCCCATAGTTGCGTTCCTGTATTATTACTCCAGCAATTAAACATATCAACTGTCATGCCAGACTTGATACGGCATCCAAGCCACTTCTGGATTCCCGTTTTCGCGGGAATGACGGGTTTGACATATATTGTTGCCGGAGTAATAATACAAAACAATGTCGCCATAGCCCGGTACACGTTCATACAAAAGTCAGCAGGACAGAGACCGCGTAATCGATAGACTTTTTGAGAAATTCGCCGAAGTCAACAACCTCCGGTTTTAAGCCTTTTAATATCAGTGCGCAAAAAAATGAATTCATTATCACAATCAGGTCAACGGACAAGAAATAACCCGCCCGCCTAAAATCACTCTGCCGGGTAAAGAGATAGCGAAACGTAAACAGCAGATGAAATGAAAGGAAAAAGCCAACAAGGAGTCCAAAGACAGGGGAAACCCTGTCGCCGATGCCTAAGGCATGAAAAATCAGGTACATCCCGAGAATCAGATAGGCATAGAGGGGAAAGAAGTACGGCGCAACGGCAATGACGGCGTTCTGCCGTGTCACCGTGACATGCCCACCGTGCACGCCTGCCCTGAAATCCCGCAGCGTACCTCCGAAGGGGATCGCCCATAGGGCATGGGTGAATTCATGAGCGAAAACATAGGTCATGAGCGGCTTGTGAAACACGAAATGAACAACGATATAAGCGCAGAAACCATAGAGGACATAATTCATACCACCGCTATACGTAATGCCGGAGATGACATTATACAGTGAAAGGGCGAACCCGATCGCTACGGGAAGCAACGCGATGGCTATGAGATTTCTGACAATCATTTTCATGAGTACTGTTCATCCCGACACGTGCCTACAACCGGATTCATTGCAGTTCTGTTTAAGTAAAACCTTCAATTCCCCTCAAAGAGAGCGAATGCCCATTGAGCCCGGCACACCTGTGCATATTAGTCACATTCCGCGCTATACATATCAACCAGGGTCTGCGCGTCGCCGTGCGCAGGATCAATTTCGAGCACACGTTTCCACTGGGCAACGGCGCCAGCAAGATCACCGGCTTCCCTGTATGCGAGCCCCAGCGTGTAGTGGTATACGGGATTATTCGGCATAAGCCGTGCCGCGTTTATAAAACGAGGAAGGCTTGATTGATGGTCGCCCGTGCGACCGTACATCATCCCAAGCATATATTGCGCGTCGGCTGCGTGGGGTTCCTTGGCCACAGCACAGGCCAGGATCGTTATTGCATCAGCCCTCTTACCTTCCGTCAGTTTTTTCTTTGCAACATCCATCAAACGTGAGGGGAAAGAAGCTTCGTCACCCGCGTCACCGGTCCCGACATCCTTGACAACGGACCGCACATCAATCCGTACCCCATCCGGCATGGGCGCACTGAGAATCGTGGAAATTTTCGCAAGTCCCCTCACCGAGGACAGCACAGCCGCAAGGTCGGTCGATCCCCACCAGTTATCGGACACATCCAGCACCTTATCGGATGGTAAATCAAAGGACAGGTTATATCCTCCATTTCCGTTGATACCATTTTCTCGTACCTCAGGTAGCGCGTCAGTGATAAGTATGCCTCCCCCGGTATTGTCCTTTATCGTGTTTTTCACGATACGGGGAGTCGACTCCCTGCATTCTATACCGATTTTGTTATTGATTATTGTGTTTTCAGTGATAACCGGTTTGGAAAGTTCCCGAATGTCTATCCCTACAACATTGTTCATGAAGGTACATTCCCGAACCGTCGGAGAGGATGATATCAGCGTGACGGCCGCGGAAGCATCTTTAATCTTACAATACTCCATGATGCTTTCGGAATCATTAGTATTGTCAAATACAATGCCGGCCCATCGTTTGCCATTCTGTATAGTATCGCTCGTGGAGAACCGTATTGGATCGCTTTCCGTCCCGTTCGCACACAACCGACCGGACACTCTTATACCGGGGCCGTTTGACACGACAACCGCCCCCGGCTCAACGCGTAGTGTCGCCCCATTCATGATTCGCACATTATCTGTAAGTACTATAGGACTTGCACCCGCGTACCATGTCGTGTCGGTATCAATCACACCCGAAACTGACGTCGGCCCCGGTTTCACGGGTACACAACGGCTATATTCGCTCATTTCACTTGTATTGCCGGCCCTGTCTATGACGGCAATCGTATAATAGTAATGTGTGTTGTTGATAAGCGGCGAATCCAAATATTCGGGGAGCTGTGTTCTCGCCACCTCCTCGTATCCGTTTTTCGGCCTGTCACTGCGAAAGACCGCATATTCAAGGACGTCCTCATCACCGCTTTCGTCCCATTTTATGACTGCCTTTCCATCCCTGCCGCCTGCGGTAACCGTTTCCGGCTTTTCCGGCGGCAGTGTGTCAATTGTGATTGGCCGGAGAGGTTCGACCCAGTGGGAAACATTGCCTTTCTCGTCGGCAAGGTGTCCCGTGACAAGACCGGCTGTCACATTATCGCCGGGCATCACTCTATAGGCACCTGAATAGACACCGGGTTCATTTTCGACAAGAGACAAGCCCTTTCGCATATCGGCAATATCAAAACTGCCCACAAGGCCGAGCGACCCGACCAGCGCCACATGGATGTCATCGCCCGCCGCCTTCCAGTCGTCTTTGGCGTCATGGGCGAAGAATGTGATGCGAGGTGGCCTTATCATCTCCGCAAGAGATGGCTCCGGGAGGGTTTTCAGAATCTCCCTCGAAAGGTCTTCTGATGTTTTGAGTATTTCTATGTCCCGCATGTTCAATGCCGCGCGGACAATCGCAGGTATAATCATGACAGGATTGAGGATCATCCCGCCGGCACGGTGATATGTACAATGCTTGGCCCTCCAACACACCTCACCCGTATACGCACTGACCATTTTCACATCCAGTTCGACAGAGACCTGAGAGACAGCACCGAGGAAGACCCGGGTAAAGGCGGTGACCTTTCCATACACCAACCCGTCCGCATGAAGAAGCTTGCCCATCTGAGCAGCATCCGTTTTGAGATATGCGCCTTCATCCAATAACCCTTCATTCCTCAGAACCGTGTCAACCCGATAAAGCTCGACATCGTGGTATTTTTTCGCGGCAAAAAAATTATAAAAACACCGCCGTACCACCCCGGCCGCGGCCTTGTCATCGGTCAAATTCTCGAAGGGAAGGACAGCGACCTTCTGAGGAATGATTTCCTTAAAACGGGGAGACAGGGTCAGTTCGTCGAGTTGCGGCAACGGTGCGTCTTGTTGTCCTTCCACATAAGGACCTATTCCGGCACAGGCAACGAACATCATGACAAAGAACAAAATAAAAACGTGCCAAACATAATTCACATTCTTTATAATGGGACTCTTTTTGCACAATAATATCCGATCCATAGCGAACACCACCTATCAGCGAGATAAGACGTATCCTCTTCACACTTTCATATTGACTTAACGAAAGAGCAACAATTCTCCGAGGCATACGCCATTGAACTTTTCCCTAAAGTCCGTTTGTCCCGATATTCGCGAAGCATACATCACTATATCCACCCGTTAATGCACGAGATTATAGCACATCAGCACTCGTGGCTTTCTTGTTGACTGCTTCGTTAAAAGAAAACAGATACCTCAATCAAAAATAATCATCAGAAGTAATATACCGCAGAGGTGGTCTGGTTTGTTAGGACAGGAAACAGTGATTCATAAGTGAGAAGCTGCCCTGGGTTAAAGTTCATGCCGCAACCTGTTTCTGCGGTAGTGAATCGGAATAAACCATAGACGGGGTCTTTCTGTCAAATGTATGGTGCCATCTTTTTTTGTTGTAGAACTCAAAGTAGGTGGCAAGCCCGCTTTTCACCTCCGCCATTGAAGCATATGCCTTCAGGTAAATATCCTCATACTTGACGCTTTTCCATAGCCGCTCGATAAAGACATTGTCCATCCAGCGGCCCTTGCCG
>Ga0222656_1000276_pt1 | contig 22336 bp, 9 predicted proteins | sample AntAcemetagen472_FD_179808 | JGI IMG/M metagenome (GOLD analysis project Ga0222656, IMG submission 179808) | Saline water microbial communities from Ace Lake, Antarctica - #472 | ecosystem: Environmental > Aquatic > Non-marine Saline and Alkaline > Saline | place: Antarctica: Ace Lake | collected... | reverse complement strand
GGCACACCCACTTTATACAGGCCCCCATGTCAGCGCAACGCTTCAGCGCAGTAGTCGTCTCCGCAATGCAGAAAAAAAGAATACTTGGAGTCATATCCAGGTATGTGATAATTCTAAAACAGTAGTTGGTAAAATAGGGTAAAATAGGGACACTTCCCGTATTAAATGGCCTTTGGTTTTTTTGGGCGACCGGCTTTACCCGGCAGTATCTTCCGGCAAAGCGTGGTCTCCAATCCCGCAATGAATGCTGCACTTCCCAGAGGCCGACCAGTAGATGTTTTAGTCCTGATCTTTTCATCCATCACTGGATCTTGCTGCATCAGGAATATTTTGTAAGTTCCCCGATCTTTTTCGTCAAACCACCCCTTACCCGTAACCAATTCATCGCCTTGCCCACTAATATGCGCCTGGCAACTCGACCGATTATAGCTCCAAGCTTATAGTTAGCTTCTTTTCCTCTTTTATATTCCTCCTCATCTACATATTCATACGGAAAGATAAAATCCCCATACCCCCTACGTATTGGTTTCAATGGCACCTTAATCATCTTTCTTTCCTTTTTCTTTTCAGACATTATCTTCTTTTTGTCATCTCCCGGCACAATTGCCTCTACAGGACATACATCAACACAAGCACCACAATCGGTACACAGATCTGCATCGATAACATATTCATCTTCCCTACAACTTACCGCCACTACAGGGCATTCATCTTCACAGGCGCCACAAGCGATACATTCATCGGTAATTACATAAGCCATTTGACAAGAACTCCCTTTTCCTTGGGGAAAGTGTAGAAAAATGGTAATTTCGTGTCAAGAGGAATTGACCACCATAAATTGACCATCATGTTGACCTGCTTGTGAAACAAGGATACCTTAAAAGCGCAAATGACAATGAATTTCTCGTAGAAGATGGGTTCAAGAAAACGGTGTCTGGATTGAGAGCCCCAATAAATCCGAAACCTATGAGCTTTATATTGACGAGTAGTAAAAGGTTGCAGCTATTTACAGACCAAACCCCAACAAATCCATCACACCCAGTCCTTCCCTGCATTCAGGACATAGATCATTTATATCCTCAACACCAATGTCCTGAAGAAAAATATCCGCCAGCTCCGTCGCTGGACTGACACCCAGAACATCGACTTCGGATTCATCAAATCCCCGGAAACATTTCTTGCAGGTTTTCATCACAATTCAAATTCACAACGGCATTGGAACGAAAAATGCTGACATTTGCAATTTAAAGTTACTCTAAAAGCTTGCTCGCCTTTCCAAAGCTTGTCACAATAACTTCCTTTTTCGCCCTAGTAGCTGCCACATATAATAAAGCTCTTTCGTGTATTTCTGACTCTCTTTGAACAACAGGATCTGATGTGTCGCTTCCTGTTCCTTCATAGGGTATTATTCCGTCATTTACACCAGCTATGATAACCCGATCAAATTCAAGCCCCTTGACACGGTGCATTGTTGCCAAACGAAGGCCTTGAGCCCTCCTGTCTTCAGACTCACTCCGCCGGATCAGGTAAGTTTCAATTCCCTTTTCTCCAATTGCGCTTTGATATTGTTTCAAAAGATCATTGTTTCGAGCTACCAGACACACTTCGGTCAAGGAACCCCCCTCAGCTTCAATCTGCTGAAGGCGCCGTATGATGAATTTAACTTCGTCCTTGAATGACACGAAGTGCTGGATCTCGGGAGAAACACCCTTCAGCAACGACTTATATCCCCTTTGATCATCCGTGCCGCCATCCAGATCATCAAAGCTCATGCCCTCAAGTAGTTTAACGGCCCATTTACGGGTCTCGTCCGTTGTGCGGTAATTAATCCTCAGCTTTCTTCCGCGGCCGCGGATATTAATGTCGCATCGGCTAAGCACAACTTTATGTCGGTAGATACGTTGATGTGCATCACCAACAATAAAGATATCGTTTTTATTGGCACCAGGAATCATTTGCCTTATCAACTTGAACGCCTGCACTCCCATGTCCTGAGCTTCGTCGACAATAATAGCTTGATAAGGCAGTATGCTTCCCCTTGTTTCGAGCAAAAGCCTTGCATCCCGCATGGCATCATCTGCCTCTTTCAGACCATGCTCATTAAGCAATATTCTGTATTCCTCAAATACGGGCCATATAGCCTCCCGTGTTTTGCGGTTCAGCCGAATTCCACGACTCAGGCGAGATGCTTTCATATATTCGACAATTGACGTTATGCCCTGGGGCTGAATTACTCGTTCCCATTCCTCCCTGTAAAAAGAATCAGGCAGATCAAGATTGGCAGGTTTCATATTCAACGCTTTGTCCCACAGGGGAGCTGTACGTCGTCCATAGTCGATATCATAGTTATAGCTATTGCGCTTCAGGAAGTCGGATACCCACCTGTCGAGATTGACAACGTCGATTCGACGCATTATTTTCTCACTGCATATTTTACTCAGATTGTCTTTAATATCGGCTGCAAGGTTACGTGTGAAGGTCGTAAACAAAATACGGTCATTTTCGCCAGTGAATATGTTCTGCGCCAGCCACCTTGCGCGATGCATAGCGGCCACAGTCTTACCAGTTCCTGCGCCGCCAAGCACCCGGACAGGGCCGTTCCACTGACGTTCTACTAATTTTCGCTGGGAGGGATGGAGGAAAACCCGCCATTTCTCGAGCGGAGCATTCAGAATGGCTGCCAGTTCCAGATCCTCTTCCACCATGAAGAAACGACGTTTGGAGTCGAGGTTGTCCAGGGCCTTCTCGTAATCATTTGTATCGACTGTTTCCTCTGCTTCCGCCGCTTCCATTTCTCGGAGTACTTCCTCAAGGGAAAATCCCGACGCTATAAAAAATAATGATTCGTATGATTCTTCGGGCAGATATTCAGCAATTTTGTCAAGTTCTTCCTCAGTGTTGAGACCACGAACGAGAGGAAGCAACGTTTCCGGTACACCCATGCGTATCAAATGCCGATTGGGAATATCAGCAAACAAAGTACCCTTAGCCTGTTTTGAAGTCTCGTCACGCAATTCCTGTGCAGATTTTGCATCCTCAACATCAATGACCTGGAGGCTGCCCGTTTCGGGATGGATCTTGTAAACTTTGTTTTCGGCCCATTCGTATGCCTTGTCGTGATGATCCACCCAGAGAAGCACATAAACGTTGCCGGTTTTCGGCTTTAGGACAATGCCCCTGTAAGACTGATCAATGCGCACAGAACGCAGGTTAGGATCCTTTGCTTTCTGAATCTTCTCATAATTTATACCGGGCAGAGTCGGATCTGATCGGAACTTATTAACGAACTCCAATACCTTTGCCTGCTGTTTCCTGGGAATACCGGAAAAAGCAGTTAAAAAATCTGATGCAACAGCAACCTTAATATTGTTTCTTGGAGTAGTCATCTATCCTGGACCTCCTGTTATGCTTTGTTTAAACCGATATATGCCTCAGGATCATCAACAACCGCGGTCAATGAAAAGACCTGCCACCCGACTTTCTCGAATACATCTGTAAAATCGAGTTCCGATTTCTGAAGAAAAGCAATTTTTTTGACTTCCCAGGCCAATTCAGCAGTTGCCACAATCTCACCAACGTTATCAACCAATTCGTACCCGACCTCCGGTATCGCCCATCCATTCTCAGACAGAATATCAAGCAACCCGTGAAGTTCCACACCTGTTACGGCGCGAACGTTCACCCAGGAACCATCTGCCGCTTCTTTGCCTGATACGACGGGCGCTTCTCTGATCTTAATTCCATCATAAGCATGATCTTTCAGACCCTCCTGTGTAACAAAGAAGGCGTATGGAATAAACTGAAGCAAATTATAAATGCGAAGATAACCGTTCCAGATATTCTCAAATTCTTTCCGGTCTCTATTTTCGACCTGGTCGTATAAACAACACGCTAATTTCATTCCGTTAGCATTGCTATTCTGGACTTCTTCCTGGCTGGCTAAAACAAAAAGCCTAAGAGGCACATCATCTTCCTGCTCCTCAGGCTCAAAAAGACCATATATACACGGATCTTCAACATCCTTAAAAAGTTCGACCATTTCTTCCGGTAAGGTTTTTTCGAGCTTTGTCGTCCACTCCTTCAGCACATCAGGATCGGAAAAACCTTGAGGATCAAGATTTATCAAGCCATGAACAAATGCATATAGCTGCCAGGCCATTTCATCGGGGTTCGATAGAAAACGCACCAACAACTCAAAGCTGTCAATCCTGTGAACATCCCTGAAATTCTCAATCTCAAATCCTTTTAAAAATTTACCAAAATTATTACCACTTGGCTTTCCTTTAGGGTCTGTGTAGTTTCTGAAATAGTCGGAAAGGGCATGATACCTGTTTTCTACATCCTTCCAGGTCAATAACCACACATTATACCGGCCGCTTTGAGAAATGGACATACGCTGGGCCATGTCTTTACCAATACGACCCTTGTGAAAAAAGAATCCGTCTGTAAAAACAACTATTGGTTTGACACTTTCCTGCGACCGTGCCGGATAAAATATAAAATCCGCACGGCTCGCGATGCTGACATTATCCCCAGTGCCAAGGTTCACCTGAGGCTCGATATACCATGCACGCATGCCTGTTTTGAGAAAGTATCCCGGTTTGCCATTGACCAGTTCCTTGCTCAGAGTTACCGGCAGATCATCTGTTCGCGTACGACGGAGTGCTTCAATAAAGCGCACCTCAAGTTCACTATCAAACAGACTATTTACATGCACGTTTTTGAGAGTTTCTGTTTTGACCAGATTATCCCTATGCTTCAAGATTTCAGACAGCAGTTCAATCGCGGCATCCCGCGAGGTTTCTGCCATGTGATAGCTGCTTCGATAGGCATAAAGACAGCGATAGCATCCGTCCTTTCCCGGATCTTGATTGCATGCGCATGTCCGAAGCGATTCCAGGGCCAGATCGAAGACTTCCAATAGAGGTTGTTCCGACCTCATAAGCTGTTTAAGGTATCCGGTACCACCCGGTATCGTATCGTACAAAACCAGGTATTTTTTTCTGTATGTTGATTCGGGAACGGGTTCCTCATAAACAGTAGTCTGCAGATGAGATATGTTGTTGCCGAATTTTTTCTTGAGGCCAAGCTGTAGCGCTGCAACGAAAGAATGCAGCTTACGTTCGGATCCCGCAAAGGTGGTAACGGGCAGCAGCATCCGTATTGCTTCAGATGAAAACTCCCTGTAAAGATACACACAATCGGTCAGGTTTTTATCCGACTCCTGATCACGCGCGGTGCATGTGAACGCATGTACAATTTTACCTTTATCATTCTGAACCTTTCCGCATTGCCGGCAAACGATAAACCCCTTTCTGGGAAGCTCCACCCCGGCTATAACCACATTTTCACCGGCTTCGCCTTTTTCCCCGAAGTTGATCTCTCTAAAAGATGCCTTCGACAGAAACTCAAATCCAAAAGGCAGCTCTTCGCTATCTACCTTATAGGCATCCGTAATGTGTTGATCCTCAAAATCGAGCATCATCTGTTTGTTATAAAAGCTTGGTATTCTGTCGTCATTATCATCTTCTATTCGACTTTCCCTGTCGGATGTCGTTGCAAATACCTGTCGCATACGGAGCATACGGCGTAGCTGTCCTTCGTCTGACCAGAGAGCGCTTCCACAACGGGGACAAACGGGTTTTTCCTCCTCTTTTCCCAGCAATTCCGTATGAGAGCAGTCGTTGCAAAAACGCCATGTTTGCACCTCCGACAGTTCCATATCTACCTGATCCACCTTAACCTTGCGCCCACCGGCATAAAAGTGGCTGTCCGGGGCCAGCTCATCGATAGCGCTTACCGCAGGCCTTTCGTACTCGTAGGTCCAGACATCGTAATTACTGCCACCTTCCTGTGTCTCCTCCTTTTTTCTATGAATAACCGAGCGCAACATTACGCCTGCCTCCGGAAACGCGTAATTTGGAATGAGCCCTTCGTCGGTGAAAAAGTTCAATGTATCACGGCTATTGATCCCGGAAACAAGGGCCTGGAGGGCGCTTTTTTCACGCTTTAAATCACCAAGCTCATCTTCATATTTGCGATCTCTGGCAGGGTCTTTTTCTTTTTTACGTATCTTGCTGTTCAGGGTACGGATCTTCTTGCGCAGGGATTCACGTTCACGGTGCAGGTTGTACAAACCTGTCATTATCTTGTATCTAAGACTGTCCTCCCACGCACTGTCTCCTTCAACAAAAACCTTCAGATGCTCAACAGACTCACCGGTTAGCGTTTCTGAAAATATCTCTACAAAACTACCAAACAAATCTGTCTGACTGTTTTCAATAAAGCGGAGAAAGTTATGGGGAAATCTCCGGTAATCAACCGGCTGTAGTTTGCTTAAAACCTGCCCGATCTTGGCGGGCAAGGCGGCTTCTGCAATGCCGGTTTCCACCCAACGGTCAAAGCAAAACGCCGTGAATTGTCGCTCCAGAACAGCCGACGCGTTCAAAAAAACATCCGGCGTATCGATACGACCGTCAATCATTTCTTCGGGTTCCGCAAAAAAGTAGAGGTCATGCGGCCGTGCATTTGCAACTGTAACATTCAGTGCATTTCCGTCACGGCGGCCAGCACGTCCGATACGCTGCAGGTAATTGGCCTGCGCCGGCGGAACCGAACAAAGCACGAGCGATGAGAGATCACCAATATCAATTCCCAGCTCCAGGGTCGGCGTACAGGAAAGGAGATTTGGATTACAGGGATTACAGTTTTCCCCGTCACCGGATTTGAATCGTGTTTCCAGTTCTTCCCTGTCTTCACGTGTTAGCAGACCCGTGTGTTCTCTGGCGAATACTCGTTCTACGTCACCTGTTGCATACAGCTTGCCGTAGTAATCAGCATGCGCCTCCTGCTTCTCATAAATGCCGCTACAGTGAAAACGCAGACAGGGCGCGCCGTCCCATGAATCCTGTTCAGAACCAGACACTGAAACGTTGTGGCTGCAACGGCGACATTGAAACTGAATCACCCGATCGCTGACCCTTAAGGCCTCAGGTTTTATCCCCCACACCCGATCATTCCTGATCTGTCTTTCTTCAAACAGCTCCTTATCCACCAACGCTTTGAGAACGAGATCATAAACCCTGTCAGTAACGGCGCTGATCAGAGGATTGATCTGAGTAAAACACTTATCTGCCCAGGATTGATACCATGTCTTTCGGTTTGCTGATCTGCTTAATAGCTGATCAAAACGTGTATCGCTTCTTGTTGTCAGAAAAACCGGAGCCCGCGTGCTTGGACCGAAATTCGGCATCCATTTGATGTGTTGTTGGGTGATTCTGTATGTACTACCCCAGCCCTCAATATAGCCCTTGAGTATCGGCTGCAGAATAGCCCCATGGTTTTTAAGATGAACGAAGAAGCCGGCGAGAAAACGCCGGAGGGTCATTTCATCAAGACCCCGCATCTCTCCTATCTCGTTTCGCAGTATCTCAAGAAGCAGGTCTGTTGCTTCATCCAGAAGCTTCACATCAACATGTGCCACGGAAGAACCCGTCTTTTCCAGCGTACGACCGATGCGCGCGCTGAAACCATACTCGCTGTTTATTTCCCACCCTATGCGTTTGTCCACATACGACCGCAAAGTGGAACCTTCCGGCAAGCGGCCGTTTTTTTCCAGATAACCATAGTCCCGGAACCACGCCATGTTAGGCGCTAAAAAGGTGGCGACGTAGGTATTTTTATCCATACGGTAGGACCAGTAACGAATAAATGCGCCGGGTAATTCAGCCAGCGTTAGCCCTTTCCCCTCATCAAACACAAACTTCTGAAGAGCGCTTCGAAAATTAAATCGATAGGTTCGCCCGGCAAAAAATCCGGCCCTGTGTGCGGCATCCTGAACAGAATCCGAAAAGGTAAGCAGCTTTTTGTCGTCGTTGAAGCTTGATGAGAAAAGCTGTGAGATCGCTACGCTGGTCAGGCTTGCCGCCCTGGAACCTATAAGGGTAAGACTGTTGACCCCTCCGCAAAAAGGACAATTATGCAAACCGATCATTCTATTCCTGCGACGTACCCGCGTATTTGGGACAAAGACACGGATAAGATTTCTATGGTTACAATTGGGACAGACTTCCGGATTTGCCTGTGACGTGAGATGCAGGCAGGAAGGGCACAAATGATAAAAGTTACCGTCTAAACCCAGCTTATGGATATCCCCGTCCTCTGGAAAGAGAAAGACTACTTTGGGATCATCACTGAAAAACCCGATGTAAAAGGACTGCAAATCCATGAGTACCGCAGAATCATTCTCCCGTTTCAACCCGGCCCACCCAACACTTCCACACTCGCGACAATGCACCACAGGTAAGTGAACCTGCAGTTGTTCTTCGTTAAGGTCATCCGCAAATCGCAGGCGGGGTTTTGGGGATACCTCTCCCACCATCCTGCGCAGTTCTCTCAGCCAGTATTGCAAGCGTACATACAAGAAAGGTTTTGTAGCGTTTTCGTTTTCGTCTTTCCATAGACGTGCCTCTGATATGAGCGCAAGCATGCTGTTTAGAAGATTCGTTTTGTAAACTTCATCAGCATTCTGAAATTCGGGCGTCACCTTCTCCAGTTCAGCGACAATGTCGTTACAGTTACGAGTACCCCCACCAAGCACCTTGAGGAGGTTCTGAAAGAAAATGTGTGTTCGAAGTTTTTCACATAGATCAACACGCCATTCATCATTTTTAAAATCTTCTTCAGAGATCTCCGCTCCAAGCCACAGTTTGTGCTGTGCCTGAATATATTCTCTGTACCCATCGTATGAATCAGGATCGAGCTTATCCTTTTCGTTCTCAGGAACAATATCAATTCGCGAAATGAGACTTCGTTCCAGAAATTCCCCGGCGCCGAGTCGCAATTCATTGATTATTGCACTCCCTTCAAAGGCCTCACCAAATATCTTTCCGGCATAATCAAGAAGGCTGCCCTGTTCGGCTTCGCCACCCAGGGTTGCCGAGGTTCCGACACAGCAGACAAACTCACGTGGCGTGTGAAGCCTCGCCTTGAGACGGCGCAAGAGACAGGCCAGATCAGTTCCCTGGGCGCCGTCGAAGGTATGCAATTCATCGACGACCAGGAAGCGCAGAGTCTCCGGCCCGTTTTGTTTCCAAAGCGGGAAATCCTTCGCCCTCACAAGGAGATAATCCAGCATCTTATAGTTTGTGAGCAGAATATCCGGCGGCTTGAGACGCATCGTATCCTTATTTGTAATGATGCCGTCCGGACTCATCACCCTGCGTGTATGCGGATCACGTTCGTTCTGACCGACATAAAGTCCCGCAGTAACATGTCCCTTGAGGTTTTCATTATTCCAGATGATCTTTGCGATACGCCCCGCCTGATCCGTGGCCAGGGCATTCATGGGATATATAATAACCGCCTTGATTCCTTCTTCGCCCCGGTGCCTGTGGCAATGCTCCAGTATGGGGTAAAGGAAACACTCCGTTTTCCCGGATCCGGTACCAGTTGCCACGATAGTCGAGTGAGGCTTCATGCCTGAAAGGCGTTCAAATGCCCTTTCCTGATGAAGAAATGGAGTGAAATCAAGTGGGATTTTCGGGAAAAAGTCAGGCCCTTCATTGCCTTGACGGAAGGGCAATTGGATAGACAAATAGGGGCCTTTAAAAATTCCACCATCTTCCGTAAACAGATTTTCTATGAGACCATTGAAAAAAGGCGTGGATACAGGAAATGTTGTTCTCAGAAAATCTTCTACGCCTTGCCTGACATGTTGCGCTAATACTGATGGAATCATTAATGCGCCTTTCTTAAATTCATTGGATCCCTTGCATCTACTTAATATATCGTGCTTTTCTCAGATCCCCTCCGCCTTCGGACGTTCTTTTATGCCTGTTTATGCGCGTTTATGTGCGCGTTTATTTTGGCTCGTGTTTTTTGCGAAGGACATAGTAAGTGCCTCTCCCCGTTGTTCCTAATCTTTCCAGAACTTCCTTCTCCATCATGTTTTTAAGTTCATTAGATGCAAGCCTCTGCTTTATTCCGTTAATCTCCCTGTATTCCCTGTTTGTTATCCTTCCATTCTCAGTGATATAAAGGCATGCTTTTAATTGCCGGTCATTAAGTCCGAATTTGTCAAAATATCCTTCCTCAAAAGTATCCTTCCTCAGTGTAACCATGAACCCCCCGCTAACTTCCTGAAATTCAGGTTTTGGGATTCCTGCTTTTTCACAGGCGATTATCATTCTTTGAATACCGCTGCCATACCGTTCTATGATGCTAAGATCATAAAACACCTGAGCAATCAGCTTATTTCTGGGTCTGGATGAATGTTCCGGTCGATAAAGATCTTCCAGCGTAATACCAAATGGCAGCGGACCGGGATTCCATATCTGAATAGAATTATCAAAGATTTTTATCTGAATATCAGGGGTGTCATTGTAATCTCGATGGCATATGGAATTGACTACCGCCTCGCGCAATGCATCAAGTGGATAGTCCCAGATTTCCTCTCTACGTGATTTTCCGGTAATAATAAATCGAACCTTCATATGCTTTTGAAGAAACTCCAATGTTTCGTCTATCTGTTCAATGATGGTTCCTCCAAACAGCTTGTCATCAATTATTTCTATATTTGTCCTAAATCGACCACAATGTACTTGTGCCTGAATCAATAGCGATTGAGGACGTTTGCCAAAAAGGAGAATGGCGGCCCATGTGGGGATGCCCTCTTTTACGAGTTCCAATTTTTCAAGGATTTCAGCAGGGTTTACACCTTTTTTAAAATTTCTCCTCCCCGTGGCTGAGGACAACTCAATAAACTCATCAACCTTCTCAAGATCAATATCATTCAGACTGGCATTCCTGGCCGGTAATGCATCCCAGCTACTGCCGGCAGTTAACAGATGCATTTGAGCAATCTCTTGTGGTGACATTTGTCGGTTACTGCTTTGCATCCTCCTGAAGCAACGTCCTTTTGTGGCCACCGGTTTTAACGGGAATTCCGGCACCTCAATAATGGCAATCCTTTTGCCCTTAATTTTATCCGATTTGATATCAGGGATAACAGTAGGCTCTGTGTTTTGAGAAATTCGATTTGCCCAATCTTTTAATGTTTCGTTGCTTATGTCCACACCTTTGATATTGCCCTGATTGTCCACACCGATGATAATTACACCACCACGGGTATTTGAAAATGCAACAGCCGTTTCAATGGCTTCCTTGTTAAACCCGGCCTTGAACTCAACGGTTTCTGATTCACCAGCCTTTATCAATTTTATGATATCCATATTTCACCTCGCGGACTGCCTTCCAAATTTCGCCTTAACAGTCACAACCTAAAAAGGAACATCTTCTTCATCGCTTGCACTCGACGCGTACGGTGACTCCAAAACGCCGATGAGATTCTCTGCTTTTGCAAACATCTCGTCATAGGTAATGATGTGCACACCGGGCAGTTGCCTCCTGAAAAGCTCGAACGATTTTCTTTGATCTCGTTCCTCAAGTTGTGTCTGTGCATTTCCAACAATTATGACGCATTCCGGATTAAAGGATTCAAACAGGCTTCCTTGTCCACGTGTAAGTGAAGTGTATTGCTCAGATAATGTGTGCCTGTAATTGAGTACCTGCATTACTGCGCCAGAAAGGTCCTCGGATAAATTGTAGATACTATTTCGATACTCTCTTCCAAGAAGAGGTGTCCCCGGAGTCTTTATTTCGATAAGAGCCGCATTCTGCGTTAATTGATTCTTAATGAGGAAGTCTACGATACTTCCACCGACATTCTCGACCGTCTTTCCGCCAACGTAAGCCTTTCCCTTCACGATTGTGACCGGCCAGGAAAATATCTGTTCGAGCACAAATGAATTTTCGGTAAGAGTAGATTGCCAAAACTCCTCATCTGTCGACAATGAATTCTTCTTCCATATATCTATCGCTGTTCGCAGACTCTGAATGCCAACTGCTACATTCAATTTTTTCAAAGAATCCTGACCGAGATCGACAAGCCGTTCTACCAGTGCTGTTGGATCATCTGCAGAAACCGCCCATTCCACAAGTCGAGAAAGAAGGGTAGAACCAAATTGCCTGTTAGCACTGAGGAACTGTGCCAGCTGGTACTGGGGCATCCCCACTAATTCCGTAATTTGCTTATTGACCTTGATATACTGGGACTCGCCCTGTGGAATTCCAGATTCAGCGTAAAGCTCGTACAGGCTTGAAATCTCCTCATAAAGATAGAGGAGTTCTTTTGACTTGACTTTAAGCTTGAAACCTTCGCCCTTTTTCAATTGAGAAAGTGGAATTGAGGGAAGATTTTCCCATTCATCATTTCGTCCTTTACACTGAAAGATAAAAGTTCCATTAACTGAAGCCTGATCATTTCGCGGGTTTTCAACAAGCATGGGACGAAAAACAAGCTGTGTAGTATTCGTTTCTCGAAGAACGATATCCGAGCACTCCGCAGACCGCTTTGACGTTGACTTAATCTGCATCGGATCTTGATCCGCCATACTATTTTCCTCCATCTTGAGCCAAAAGAAAATTTTTTCTTAAATCGAATCTTTTCTCAGCCTGGCCTAAATTCTATCCCAACATAGACTTTTTAATGAGTTCAGCTATAATGGAGACTCCGATATCTTTTGCTACTCCAAATACCCAATCACCAGAATTTCTTATGCGTTTTAGCATGCCTGGTCCATTAGCATTCTTAAGATCTTCACATGCCATGCTAACCTGAGATAGCGCCTTAAATTCATCATCTGTCTTGGCTTTTTTAGATAACTCAGTTCTCAGTGCCGTCAGATCATGTTTCAATGCTTCCATATCAATGGTTTGTTGTAAAGAGTTCCATTCTTCTATGAATGTCATATCAACCGAGTGGACATCGCCCCCTATAGCACTCCCGTAAACGTTGCAGTTATTGAGAACAATTACTTGATCGCCCTTCTTGTAAATACCTGTTTCAGATTTTCTTTCGATTATGTTTTTTACAATATTTGCGACTTTTTCTTCTTCTTCTTCATCTCCTCCGAAAAATTGTATATTTTCAATTACAAGTTTGCTTGCCGCCATATCTCTCTGTTCTTCCGGTTGCTTCATTACTTCTTGTGGTATGATAGTGGTTGTTGTGGATATTGAAGCTGTCGGAACGTCAATTGTAGAAGCCGATACCGCTACTGATTCTGTAGTACGATCTGAAACATTAAAACTTTCATGAAGTTCCGCATTTATTATCCTGTTTTCGGAGCCACAATCGGGGCATACGCTTTCATTCTCCCTACGATATTTTCCACAATTAGCGCATTGGATTAATTCGTTACTTATTTCAACCATGAATATCTCCTTATTATTCTACGAATACTGTCCTCGAAACAAAATTCATTTTAATCGCCTTTCAAATTCAGACCAGGCAATTTCGTAGTCTTTTTCACGGTCGCAGCGGTCGAAGGGGGCTTCGTAGATGATGATGCGTTCGCGGGGGCCGCCGGGGAGGGTATCGTCCGTGATGGTTCGTTCTACTGTGCCGGATTTCATGTCTTTGATTTCGTTCCACTCGGGGCGGGAGTAGCCGACTCCTGTTAATCCCTTGCTGCAGGTGAAGACGATGCTGCCGTTTTGGTCGTACCAGGTATCGTTCTCGTATTGCCTGAGGACGGGGAACTGGACGCGGTAGATGGTTTTGAGTTCATCCCTTGTAAAACCAAGGGCCATAGATACAAGGACGTCTATCTCCACAAGAGCCTGACGGCGGGTGTAATCGGTGCGGCTGGCAAAACTGCGGTCCCACGCAGAGGCTAAGCTGGAAAAGTGGCTATTGGGAAGTCGGGGATCAAGCTTTGTCCAGTGGTCTGACTTGAAGACTTCATTCCAAGATTCCTGCCAGAGGTCTGAGAAGTGGAAAGTGAGACAGTTGAGCATGAGCGTACGCACCCTTAAAGAATCAAATTCTTCAACCAATGGTAATATTTGCAGCATACTGCCATCAGCTTTGGGCTTACCGGTTGATTTCACAAAAAAATCAGCCGGTAAAGACTGCAATGTACCAACTACATCTATAAGGAATTTGTTGTTTTTAAAAGAGGTCGTCATTGCCGTGTTAATATTTCCAATTACACTTGGAACAATAGCACATATTAAGGTTCGCTCACCGGATTGACTGAGCATTGAGCGATGTACCATACGATAATATTCGGTTTGTAATTTTTTGCCTTCACCCCACGGCACCCGCGGGGTGCGCCGCTGGTATTCGGCGAGGTCGCAGTCCGGGACATAATTGCTGCGGGGCAGGTAATCATCGGGCAGTTCGGTGAGGTCGAGAATGTCGTAATCGGAGTTTAGACGGCATGTTGCGCGGGGCGTTTTGTAAAAGGGATTCCCCACGAAAAAATGAGGTCCCGACAGTATCCAGTCGCTCGCAGCATCGGGGTAACGCGTTTCGCGGCGAATGGTGCCATCCTTCTGTGCATTGGTTTCATGCCACATCTCGGTCGAGTAATACTCGTCTTGCAGATCACTCAGGCGCCGCGGCTGCGCAGCAAACTTTCTGAGGACATTTATCAACTGACATGAGTGAAGGGCTGGTAGGCGTGCCTGCATTGGCGGCGTTGCAGGTGCATCGTAGAGCCTCGCGAAGAGTGCAAGATCATCACCGGTTACCGTTATTATCCTATCGACGTGTCCCTGAACATTCCACGTATTTTCATCATCCTTGATTCCCGGTACAGGCCCGTGGCCGTTATGGTCGAAACAGGCGAATACTGTTTTCGGAGTATAGAGGTTGGCGATGTGGGTAAAATCTATGCCGTCGGTTTCATTGGCGTAAATATTAATACTGAATTTTGCGTGGTGATCCACTTCGGCAAACAGGTTTAACTCATTTTGAAATTGAAAATGCGCCCTCAATCTCGGATAGACTGCCTCACGAAAAATTCCCCCTCTGGGATCATCATATATGCCTTCTGGATGGAGAAATCCGGAAACTCCCGCAGAACTTCCCACCAACCACGCTTGGGGTAGAAAACACTTGTAGAGATTCGTCTGTACACCCCTTAGAAGCGAATAGTTCTGAAAAGCATTCAGGAAGTTCTGCGTTCCCTCTGCCTCTTCGAAGGCGGAGAGATATCTGCTTCTCAGACCGTATTTTTCGAGTGTTTCCTCCCTCATTACCGCAAGCTGTGAGGCGGTAAATTTACGGAGTGCGAAAAGGGGTTCCACGTCACCCATGACACCACCCTCGTTCCACTCGATCTTTATCCACGGCGGGTTTCCCAATACCAGATCAAAGCCGCCCCTGTCGGCAAAGATATCGGCAAACTCAAGCTCCCAGTGGAGGAAACGATGATTTTCGGCAAGCTCCCGAACCAGTGACAATCGTGGAAGCTCGCGGCATAGTTTGTCCACATCGACAAAACCGTACTTGTCCACCAGATCCAGGGCCGCCTGCCTCGGCATGGTATCGGGGAACAGGGATATCTGCTCGCCGACTGACGGTGTTGTATCGTAAACATCCCCTTCCAGGATGAGTGAAAGCTCCAAGAGGAATTCCTCACGGGTGGGAAGAAGGTCTGCTTTTTCAATCGGCCAGAACCAGAGGCCACACCAGTAATCCATGACCATTTTCAGGCGGCGGTATGGGCTGGAGCTTGAGATATTCTGCGACAGTATTTCCTGCTGATATTTGCGGTCTTTCCATTCGATGGCGGAGGGGTCTCTTCTCTTCTCCGGTTCAGTTTGACCGAAAAGGGTCAACTGGTCGCTCGTTACAGCGCGAATGATGCGTTGCTGCTCGGTGTGCCTTTTCCATAGCTTGTCAACGGCGGCGGACATCTTTTTCAGTTGTCGAATATCTCCTTCGGAAAAGGTCTTTGTGAAGTTCTTGCGCCATTCCGTTATCTTCTTTATTTCATCTTTGGCCATCTGACGGACTACCTTGTCCTTGTAATCCGCCATCCCCTTATCCGGCAGAAGGAAATGATAGACGGTGCTTTCCTGCCTTTCTTCACCCGGCATGACCCGTTCGGGCACTTCATCCAGCCAGAGCGGGCCGTTTTTCTGCACCCGGCGGAGCAGGTGTGAGTTATAAACCTGTCTGCGTGCGCCGATGAGTGAATTGCCCGTAACGAGCTGCATGCCGAACCAGGGAACATAGGCACCTTCGTGTATGGTGTTCAGCCAGAGGGATACCTCGGCAAGCTCCACCGCCACCGGGTTTAGATCCACGCCGAAGACATTATTGTCGGCAAGGAACATCTTTACCTTTTGTTTCTCGCGGGCGTAGCTTTCATGCGGAATGGTTTCACCGGTTTCCTCCTGCTTGAGACGCAGATATGCCTCGGCTAATTGATTTACGGCTTCGTTCAGGAAGGCAGCACTCCCCATGGCAGGCTCACAGACGGTCAGTTGAAGTATTTCATCGGCGGTCTTGTCCTTTAGCAGTTCTTTCAGGGCATATTTAACGAGGCACTGGGTCAGGATTTCCAGCGTGTAATAAGAGGCCGATTTCTCTCGGTCATGACCGGCCAGGCGGTAGATGAAAGTTCCCTTCGTGTATTTTTTCAATGTCCCGTCATCGTTGAAGACTTTTTCTTCTTCCTCATATTTTGATAGGTCTTCCGCCTTTACAAAGTAGGCGGTTTCCAGCTCGGTATATTTTTCTCCTGCCTTTTTTACCTCGTAGAGATCGGTCTCTGCGAAGAATCCCTGGTACGACAGCAGGGCCTCATATACAGCGCCCAACTGGTTGATGCCAAGCTGGGCATAGGATATTCTGCCCCGGCGCTTGCTGCGGTTTCCCGGCTGTGAAAGGGACATCAGTTCGATAACCCGCTGGAGTGTTTCATTGGTAAACTTAACACGGTTCAGGATCGACGTGCGTGCCGGGTCAAAGAGGTGGCTGCTGAGTGGTGTGACCCTGAATGTATGGTGTTCCGGGCCTGCGCCGAGGGCAAGCTGCTCATCCTGCTTACCTTTAATCGAAGGATATCCATCGTAGATCAGCTCGAAAAGAAGCTGAATAGAATCGTGAATGAATGTGCCATTTCTCGATTCTTCCGTCGAAATCTTCACCTCTGCCAAATCGCGCAGTGTTTCGAGGCTGTAACCCATCCGGTAGGCATCCGACTTCATGGGCGCATAACCAAGTTCCGGCCTCGCCTCTATGTAGAAGAGAAACAGCAGACGATACATGTACCGCAGGCATTCATTCGTCAGGTCCTTCGGATCGATCTTTTCTTCGCCGGAGAAGATGCCTTTTCGTCGCGTATCGCGAAGGTAGATTACCGCTTCATTCCCTATTAGTTCTATCGCCTCACGAAGGGCATATTTCAGATCTTCAGAGACGGCAAAGGCATGTTTGTGGGAATTTTCATCGAGGGTATCGAGGAAACTCAAGCCTTCCGCGGGACAGACACTGTCCCTGTGAAGGAGCGCCGCCAGGGTCTGAAGCGTTGAGGGTTCTTTGCGTCCCAGGATTTCCGTAAACTCAAAACGCAACAGACGCTTTTCGTTCCACTTGCCCCTGTCAATAAGGACAAGCTGGGCATCGCTTGCGAGTATCACCCAGCGCGGAGGTTCGGATCGTCCAAAAACCTGTTTTGAAATAATATCCTCAAGGGGAATATCGACCAATTCATTATTGGGTTCTTCAGTCTCCGGATACTGACAGTTGAGAATCGAAAGCTCCAGGGGGTCGGCATCTTCACCTGACGGGTCAAGGGCCTCGATAATCCACAGCTCCGGCGCCCCGTTGGGCCTTTTGACCTCTCCCGCTATTGGCAAAAACCGCCCGTCATCCAGCTCCTTTAATACTGGCTGAAACTCATAGCCGAGAACAGGCAGCAACTTTTCCAGAAACTCTCTTTGCAACTGGAGGCGATCTTCCGCTTTTCGCTCTTTTTCCAGGTTGTTTCGCATTGTAAAGAAGTCTTTTGAAAGACCCCGCAGATCGGCATAAGGGGGGCGGACATCTTCTTCCTCTTCCCTTTGCTTCCATTCCTTCAAAACATCTTGGAGGTCATTTTCGAGAATGGCATTAAGGTAGTGGTCTGTATAAAATTCATTGATGTTGCCGATTCCGGTAAAATCAATAGCCATTAGCCCGTCCCTTTCAATACTGCGATTACTTTTATGTAGGGATTGTCTTCTGTCGTCATGGTGCTTTCGATCCAGTCGAAGTATTCGTCAAAGATACGATCAATCTCCCTGCGTTCTTTCTCCTTGCGGCTTAACTGCCTTGTTTCTTCAAAACGAAATTCGAGTTGCGCGTACTGCTTTTCGCGGAGGCGTTCCAGCGCATTGAGATGGTCCTGGAGCTTTTTGTTGATGTCCGCTTCAAATGTGTTCCGCTTTTCGCTCATCCATGATCGGGCGTGTTCGATCGCCTCGGGAAGGAGTTGCTGCAGGGCGTCTATATCAATGCTGTCGCCGCGGTTCGGAAATGTTTGTTCTCCTAAACCGGTGCGTTTCAGGATATTCTCGAAATCCACAATTTCCCGCACATGGCCATTGTTGAAGACCACTCCGAACCAGCAGTGCACCAGGGGATGGCTTTTCTGATTAGGAATGAGACCGGATAATATAAATACCGTTTCCTCAGGTTGCAGTGCGTCCTGCAGTGTAAGGACTGGGGCCTCGTGTCTGCCGAAGGCTGCAAGGATCTTGTCGTTCACCCATTCGAGGACTGGGTTCATCTCCCAGAGGTAGTGTATTCTTGGCCACGCCCTTTCATCCTTACGGCTCCTCTTGATTTCCTCCTGAATAACTGCTTGATCCGCCGATAGTATAAACACTCCGTCATCGGGCCAAATTTCCTTGGGGAGAAACCTGAATCGATATTTCAGATCTTCGGTGGCCGTCAAATCCATGCGGCGCTCATCGCTGTAAAATTCGGCCTGCATCGGCATCGTTTTACGGAGATGCCGAATTGCCGACTGCATGTAATTGAAATCATCGGGGAAGAGTGCAGGCATGCCCTTGCAAACGTCCTTTGCTTTTTCTCCGACAGGAGATTCATCCTCACCAAGAAGCAGGGCCAGCGGGTCGAAGGACTTCGATTCCAGAACCTTCTCATGCTCTTCTCTGCTCCGTCCCTCTTCGATGGCCTGGGCCGTGATCTTTTCTTCTTCCTCGATATTGTAAACACCCATCAAGACGGAAGGATCGCCAATGTTTTTCACTGCCTGTTCATCCTTCTCGATCAGCAGTTCAAGAATCCTCGTATCTCCTCTAATCTTTGCGTTTTCGCTCTGGGTGACAAGGTAAACGATCTGAGGAGCATTCTCCTGACCGTAGCGGTCGATGCGCCCATTCCGCTGCTGGAAAACCATAAGAGACCAGGGGATGTCAAAATGGATCATCCGGTGGCACAGAAAATGAAGATTGATGCCTTCCGAGGCAACGTCGGAGGCAATCAGAAGCCTGACCGGCGCTTCGTCTTTGCCGAAATCTTCCACAATCCTTGTTTGATCATGGTCCGGCAGAGTGCCGTGGAGGATTTCTACCTGGTTATCTTTCAGGCCCAAATCATTCCTGAGATTTTCATGAAGGAATCGAAGCGTTTCAATTCGTTCCGTAAAAATGACAAGCCTGTCGCTCGGATCTTTCCCTTTCCAGCCAAATCCATGCTTCGGGTCTCTGATTATTTCCAGAAGCTTTCGATACTTACTGAAATCTTCTAATGTGATCTTTTCGACCTGTTGGGACAGATCTTCAAGCGCGTGTATGTCATTTTCACAAAGAGGATCTTCCGCTTTCCTCAGACGATTTATTCTATTGTTTATTGTCGAAATACAGGCCGCCGGGCTGGAAAAGAGCGATTTTTCCAAGGTTGTCTTGAATAGTTCTTCGGCGCCTCTTTTCTGATCAAGACGTGTGAATTTCATATCGACAAAGGTGTCAAAGGCTTCCTCTTCCGCAAGAAAGGCCGGGCAGTGGGCAACACCGATTTCTCTTTTCTTGAATGCCCCTTCGACCTGATTTTGGATGTCCTTTTTAAAACGACGGATAAAAAGACCCTTGATGTCTTCCTTGCTGTAATCATCGGGATTGGCAATTGCCGTGGGATCCAGCATGTTCATAAGACTCGCGAAGCTTCTCGCCTTGCCGTCATGCGGCGTGGCTGAAAGCATGATCAATGTATCGGAGCGCTGCGCAAGCAATCTGGCAAGCCGCGCGCGCATGGAAGAACTTGTTCCCCGTTCCGCCACATTATGGGCCTCATCAATCACGATTATGTCCCAGTAGGCATTTTCAAGGTAAGTGCGATACTCGGCATCCTGTTTGAGCGTGTCAATGGAAATGATGGCTTTGTCGTAATAATAAAAGGGATTTTGATTTGTCGGGATGTAAGAACGGATGCGTTGTATTCCCAGTGAATCGAGACGGGTAAGGGGTATGGTAAAGCGGCTCCACATCTCCTTTTGGAATTGAGTGAGCATGCTTTTAACGGCAACCACAAGGATGCGCTTGCCCTTGCCGCGGCGCATGAGTTCACTGAGAAGAACTCCGGCTTCAAGTGTCTTTCCAAGACCGACAGCATCGGCAATCAGAATTCTTTGTCTTGGCTGTTTGAGCGCCTGGATGGCCGGGTCCAACTGAAACGGCACAGCATCCATTGCGGCCTGGTGACCGATATACAGGTTTTCATCGGTTGGCGGAGTCTGGCGGAGCAGGCTTTCCATGTAAAGAATCGAGGTCTGATAAGAACTAGATATATCCGGAACCAGTTTTGTATCGACCGGATCGAGGATTTCGATGGATTTGTCCACCTCAGTCAGAAAGATGGAGTCCTTATCTCGAACAAGTTCAGAGATGCCCACCACGTTCAGAGATTGACCACCGGTTGATGTCCGATCCACCCGGCGCACCAGCCACTCCGCATCACGAACAAGTATTCTAGCACCTGGAGCAAAAACATTATCCTGGAAGGTCATCCAGTTCCTTTCGTTCATAACATCCGAAAAATAAAACCCCGCTCTATTTGAGAGAAACGGGGTTGTTGTGATTATCAGTCATCTCAGGACCTTTCTTGTTTTAGAAAGAAAAGATCGTTTATTGCATAATGCTTTCTGTTATTTCGTTAAAGCTTTTGTATACTTAACGAAATAGCTTGAAATGTCAAGGGAAACTGGACTGTCAGCAGCTATTCCTCTTTTATGGGTAGTTACGCGTCAATGCAGGTAAAAGCATAGCATTTTGATTTGTATAATAGTTTTTTGTGGTAATAGGTGACACCAATAACCGGAACCGCCGCATTTCATTTTTTCTTCCATCACTCCTGAACAGTACGGATTGAAATCTGCTACACAAACGTTTTCATTCAAAATCTCGACTACAATAAATACCTGGTAATCTCTCGTTACGGTAAAGGGCGCTGATAATTGAAGACAATAACAAGGATCAAATGCTCTTAGTCACCCCTCTTTGTGATACTCCACCGCCCGTTCTATGAGCCTCATGAAATACTCAAAATCCTTCTTCGCGGCTTCGTACTGCTGTGGTGCCAGGTAAGATTTATTTTCCTCGTAGAATCGATCTACCAGTTGTAGATATTCCCCCATAGCCGCCTTGATTTTTTCAGTGTCCGGGCTTTACAGCTTCTTATGAATACTCAGGACTTCCTGTTTCATTTGTCCCCTTTTTTCAAAGAAGATGGTTGACGAGGGCGCGGTACGCTTCGAAATCCACAGGATATCTTGACCTGGAAATGGCACCCCCCCTTGGAAAACGCGGGGGAAACACCGTAGAAATGGTATTTGATCATAATCCTGTGATATATTAACGATTCAAGATTCCACTTTATAAAACGGTATTTCTAAAAAACAATGTGATCATACCCTGTAGTGTAATGATTTCTTGATGTAGGGCATTGTCTTATAATCGTGCTTTGAAGGTAAATTGGCAGATCCGTTACCATGTACGCAATTGAGAGGAGGCATTGTTATGAAGAAAGTGATTGTTATAGCGTTTGTTCTAAGCCTGATGAATCTTACATCGGCATCAGCATGCACGACCATGCTCGTTACCAGCGGAGCATCACAGGACGGCTCGGTAATTGTCGCTCATTCGGACGACAGCGAACTGTTCGATCAACGTCTGGTCTACGTGCCGGCCGCATATCATAAACCCGGATCTTTCCGGCCTGTATATTACGATGCCGCCTAACGGTCCGACAGACTACAAAAAAGCAAAAAGCAAAGAAAAGTGATAAAAAGGTAAGATATGTACCTGCATGCATAAAACCTCGGTATTGAAAAGGGCGAAGCTTAGCGTATACAAGAACTTAACGGAGGACAAATAAAATGTACTTTAACGAATACAAAAAAAAACTTACTACGGCCGAAAAAGCTGTTGCTCCTGTACCTGAGATTTGCACCATAGTCCATGGCATGGCGGTGAG
>Ga0222656_1000247_pt1 | contig 24785 bp, 24 predicted proteins | sample AntAcemetagen472_FD_179808 | JGI IMG/M metagenome (GOLD analysis project Ga0222656, IMG submission 179808) | Saline water microbial communities from Ace Lake, Antarctica - #472 | ecosystem: Environmental > Aquatic > Non-marine Saline and Alkaline > Saline | place: Antarctica: Ace Lake... | reverse complement strand
ATTCCAGGTGGGACCAAGGTCCCATCCGCCTCCGTAGGCATTTTCGGTGGGGAGCCCCAGGATCTCAAGACCTGAAGGGAGTTTTATTCGAATGAGCATTCCGTTTCCATTGCTATCTCCTTGCTTTATCACCTCAATACAGTCCTGTAACATTAACCTTCGCCTCCAGCTTTCTGTTAAGATTATCATTTCACAATTGTTAGATGAAAAAACGCGTGCGAAATGCTCTCGCCCGGATAAAAAAGCTTCCTATCTGTGCCATCTGTGTAATCTGTGGTCTCTATCTTTTAACGAATCCTGATTCTCTGTCCGGCCGGGATTGCCGTAGCTAACCTCTTCCGCAGTTCACCCAAAACTTCTCAAGCGATCAGGATTCTCCTTAATTTTGTCTGTGGAATAACAGAGTTGATTTCACCGGGTGCCTTTTTGCCTGTCGAAGCATGGCATAGATCTTGTTATCGGGGTCCAGTTAAATCTTAAGTTCCCTCATATTTAACCGGGGCGGCTTGATCAAATTTTCAAATAGCCCAGACCGGTAGAGATCTCGTCTGTGGAACTTTTCACTAATCTCACGATGCGCCGGACTTCCTTTTTACTATTCTGGCTGACAGGTAAGGCCACTCCCAAGGCGGCCACGATTTCCCGGGAAAAATCTCTGATGGGAGCGGCGATGCCAATGATTCCTTCCACAGCTTCTTCCGTCTCTACGACAAAACCGTCTTTCCGGATTTTCTCCAGGCGAAGACTGAATGCGTCTTGGTCGGTAATGGAATGAGGAGTATGAGGCACCAAAGGATTTCTCTTAAATATATCTTTTGCCTTTTCTGGCCTAAGATAGGCCATCAATACCATACCCAACATGCCGTAATGCAGGGGTCTTCGCCATCCGATGTCTGATGAAATACGTATCATCCCGCCGGCTTCTCGTTTGTCCACATAGACCAATTGATCTTCCATCATGGCGCCCAACAGGACAGTTGCCTCTGTTTTATGCTGTAGATAGGACATGGAATGGGCTGCAGCCTTACGAAGGGAAAAGGAAGAAAAAACAATGCCGCCTAATTCAAACAGGCGTAAACCCAACTGGTAACGTTTGGTGTTAAGATCTTGTTGGAGATAACCTCGATATGTCAAATTGGAAATCAGTCGTTTGGCGGTTGTTTTATTGAGGTTGGTAAGTTTGACGACTTCAGACAGACTCATTTCTCTGTTCTGAAAAGTGAAGCAGTCAAGAATATTCAAGGCCCTCTCTAAGGACTGTACCCTATAAATAGATTCTTCATTCTTTTTCATATCATGAAACCATATATTATTATTGATTCTGAATCTTGCATGGTTGCATTGGTTTTAATGCAAGATTCAGTAAATATTTTACGTATAAAAATAAGAGATGTCAATATGAGGATATTGCTTAAAAGGGATTTCGATCAGAATTCAAAGAAATCTTCATTTATTTCTTGACACCCTTTACAGAGTGATGATAAATAATAAATAAATGAAACAGAGGTTCACAATGTGGAACTTTAGTGAAGGGGGTCTTCGCCATGATTGATGATTTGAGAGATTTTTTGGATGCCTTAAAGAAAAGAAATAAACTTTCAACTGTAAACGGTGCGGATTGGGATCTTGAAATAGGGACTATCAACGAACTGATGGCAGAGCGACAGGGGCCTGGTTTGGTCTTCGATGAAATCAAGGGATATCCCAAGGGATTTCGTGTGGCCACAAACCTCATGCACCATGAAATCGGACAGAGGCTGGCCTTCGGATTCCCCGAAGAGATGACAAAACTCGAATGTGTAGCAGATTGGAAAGATAAGTGGAATAAATTCCAACCAATACCACCGGTGGAGGTGGAAGATGGCCCAATCAGGGAGAATATCCTTAAAGGGGATGATATCGATATTTACAAGATTCCCACCCCTAAGTGGCATACCCATGACGGAGGTCGTTATATTGGCACAGGCGTTATCACCATAACGAGAGATCCCGATGAGGGATGGGTCAATTTTGGGACCTACCGGGTGATGATCCAGGATAAGACTACCCTGGCCTTTTATGCCTCACCCGGCAAACATGCTACCATCATGCGTGAGAAATATTGGGCAATGGGTAAACCATGCCCCGTGGCTATGTGTTTCGGCCAGGACCCGCTTCTGTTTGCCCTGTCTACCATGCCTTTACCATGGGGTACACCGGAGTATGACATGGCGGGTTATATTAAAGGTAAGGGGATTGAGGTAATTATTGATCCTGAAACAGGCCTCCCCATCCCTGCAACTGCTGAAATAGTGGCCTGTGGTTTTTCGCCACCGCCAGAGGAAGACAGTCGCCAGGAAGGTCCCTTTGGCGAGTGGCAAGGCTATTATGCCTCGGGGACGAGGAATGAACCGGTAGTACACATCAAGACCCTGTACCACCGTAACGATCCCGTTCTCTTCGGTCAACCTCCGGTGAAACCACCGGTCAATACATGGTTCCCCATTCCCATCCATACGGCAACCTTCCTCTGGAACGAACTGGAAAAGGCAGGAATGATGGATATCAAAGGTGTATACGTTCACGGCCCCGGGGATCGCATCATTGCTGTCGTATCCCTTAAGCAGAGATATCTCGGACATGCCAAACAGGTTGGTACTTTGGCCGGTGCCTTTCTGCAGGGAGGGGCCTGCACCGGTAGATATATTATCACTGTGGATGAAGACATCGACCCCTCCAATTTGGATGAGGTGCTTTGGGCGGTTTGCACACGATGTGATCCTGAACACTATATTGATATCGTGCCGGGATTTTTGACCAGCCCATTGGACCCCATGCTCAATCCCGATAAACGCGCTAGAAAAAATTACACAACGGCAAAGGTGTTTATTAACGCCTGCAAACCTTACCACTGGAAAGATCAATTTCCACCGATTAACGTAGCCAGTCCGAAATTAAGGGAAAAGGTACTCACGAAATGGTCAGACCTGTTCAAAGATGTATAGGATGATGGAGACTCGTCCATAGGCGGGATCTCCTATTCCCCAAATGTGATGGTCTCGTAAAAAGTCAATAAGTGCATAATTTGGCGTAATGCCATTATGGATAAATATTGATAATAATTCGCAATTCCTAAATTCCTGAATCCCTAAATCCATGTAAAAAGTCCTTTTTACATGGGTGTCAAATGTATATTGGTACATGTGAAATGTGGGCCAAAAAATGAGCAAAACAGTTGTCATCGTAGGGACCTTAGATACAAAGGGCGAGGAAACAGATCTCTTGAGGTCTTTGATTCTCAACCGGGGGTATACTGTTCTCATTGCAGATACCGGGATCTTGGGGAAATCCTATCTCAAGGCGGACATTACGAGAGATGAAATCGCAGTGGCCGGTGGGGCAGACATTGAAACCCTGAAGGAGAAGGGAGATGAGGCCTTTGCCCAGAATATCATGGGCGCAGGTCTGAAGAAAATAATTCAGCCCCTTGTGGAATCAGGAGGTATTCAAGGCCTTTTGGCAATTGGTGGGGGACAGGGGTCTACTATTGTTGCGCCCACGCTCAAGTCCCTGCGTCTCGGTTTTCCCAAACTGCTCGTCTCCACAAAGGTTACCCAGGCGGGCCTCCGGCCCTATATTGGCTCGAAAGATGTGGTGATCGTACCTCCCGTAGCCGACCTGGCAGGAATCAACCGTCTTACTCGTCGGATCCTCACCAATGCGGCAGGCGCCATGTGCGGTATGATGGAAATCGAGGTCCCCAAGGGCCGCGATAGACCTCTCGTGGTCATGAGCATGAATGGAACAGTGACGGACTGCGGGTTGGCGGTGAAGGGGATGCTTGAGGCCGAAGGGTACGCGGTCCTGGTTTTCCATACCATTGGCACCGGCGGTGAGGCATTAGAGGACTACGTGAAATCCGAAGAAGTCGTCGGGGTAATCGAACTGGCGGTTAATGAGGTCACCAATGAGCTGATGGGAGGGCTTGCATCTGCCGGCCCGGATCGGTTCACAGCCGCGGGAAAGAGGGGCATCCCTCAAATAATTATCCCCGGCAGCGCTGATTTCATTAATTTCTTGGATCCTGAAACGGTTCCTCCAAAATACGAACATAGAAACATTTACAGTCATAATCCTCAAGCTACTTTGGTGCGAACAAACATAGAGGACAACAGGCGTCTCGGAAAATCGATTGCCGGCAAGTTAAATCAGTCTCAGGGATCTGTTGTTGTCATCTGGCCGAAAGGAGGACTGTCCACGCTTGACTGCCCTCAAAAGCCGTACTGGAATCCTGAGACCGACAAGGCACTCCTTAATACGCTTAGGCAAAATCTTGATGACGGCATTCCTCTAATTGAGTTAGACTCATACATCAATGATGATAAATTTGCGAAAAAAGTTGTGAGTGAATTTATGAAGTTACTCATGCTGGGATGAATTATATTACCCCCCGGAGAGGAGGTGGCTTGTTTTTGTTGGCCCTGGAAGGTACTGTAATTTAAGTGTCTAAAGTGCCTAAAGTTTGAAGTGCCTAAAGTTAAGGAACTTCGTATTATTTTAAAAAAGCCGGCTTCATCGAGCTCACCAAGATAAACCAGGCCAAAAAGCACTCGCAAAAGAAAGTCGAGAATTCTGACCGGGTTGTCTACCTCGATTTACGCAAGCAGGTTGCTTGACAATAACCTTGTTCTGGGAGGAGGTGATATCACTCGAGATCATAGGATGAGAGTTTCCCAATCGTTTTGGAGTATTATTTTCGGACGGGTACCATAGGTGGTAATTTAGGAAAGGGAGGGTGATCATGAGAAAAAAAGGTGTTTTGTTTGTAGTTGTGGTAGTTGCATTGCTGCTCATGTTGTCGACGGCCCAGGCCGCAACCAAAGTCAAGGTTGGAACACTCAAACTGACCTCTTCCGCGCCCATCTTTATTGCGGTGGAGAAGGGGTTCTTCAAGGAACAGGGTTTAGATATCGAGCAGGTCTTTTTCAGGTCGGCGCAACCCGTGGCCGTTGCCATGGCCTCCGGGGATATCGTTGTGGGTGCAACGGGGATCACTGCCGGTCTTTATAACGCCATCGCCGGGGGTTTTGCGATGAAGATCGTTGCGGACAAAGGCCGTGAGTGGGAGGGCTATCAGCTCTGCGGCATCATGGTCAGCAAAAAGGCATGGGACAAGGGCCTGCGCACGCTTAAGGACCTCAAAGGTCATCGTGTGGGTGTGACTCAGATCGGATCCACGTTTCATTATATGTTAGGCAATATGCTGGAAAAAAACGGGATGACCTTAGAAGATGTGAAGGTCACCCCGCTCGGAGGCGTTAAGAACATGATGGATACGGTGGCATCGGACCAGATCGAGACGGCTTTCATGGTCCAGCCCTTCTGCTCGGTGATGGAAGCCAAAAAGATGGGGCACCGTATGCTGTGGGTGAGTGACTATCTCGCTTATCAGATAGCGGTCATTTTTTTCGGTGATAAGATGATGGAGGACAGGGCATCGTCCGTGGCCTTCATGCGGGCCTATATTAAGGCATGCCGGTTCTATTATGATAACTGCTTGAGCAGGAAAGATGGCAAAATGGTCAGGGGGCCCCACTTTGATGAGGTTATGCAGATTATCTCCAAGTACACGGGCCGCAAACCCAAACTCATTGCCATGGGGCTTAATTATAATGATCGAAACGGCCGTCTTTATGATGAGGATATCCAGCACCAGATCGACTGGTATTACGATCACGGTTTGGTCGGTAAGAAGTTGGATGCCAAAAATATTGTGGACCTCTCCATCTGGGAGCAGGCCATGAAAGACCTGGGGTTGAAGCCCTAACCCGGCGAACCCGGAATTGACTATTGATTATTGAAAATTGAATCTTTGTGGAAGTCGCTTCGCTCCGTCATTTTTTGATAGGTCTTTTAAGAATTTAGAGAATTTCTTAAAATATTCAATCTAACTGTGGCATAAATCCTACGCAAACATGCCGAGGGTTTGAGATATAGGTGCTAAAAAGGGATCAAACGGGCAATTATGCGCGTTGTAATTGAAAACATCAGCAAAACCTTTGAGGATGGGACCGGCGAGCACATTGAGGCCCTCAGGGACATCAACCTGAGCAATGAAGAGAATGAATTTCTGGTGGTTGTGGGGCCTTCGGGGTGCGGTAAGTCCACGCTGCTCAATATTGTGGCCGGTCTCCTTCCCGCCACATCAGGGAAGGTGGTATTTGAGGGCATACCGGATGAATCACGGCCCCATACGGCGGTGGTTTTTCAGGAATTTGCCCTCTTTCCCTGGAGGACTGTGGAACGAAACGTGGTCTATGGCCCGGAGGAGCGTGGCCTGCCCCGCAAAGAGCGACAGGAAATTGCCCGGTACTATATTGATCTGGTGGGTTTAACCGGGTTTGAAAAAAAATATCCTCACCAGCTCTCCGGAGGGATGAAGCAGAGGGTTTCCATTGCGCGGGCCCTGGCAAATGATCCGTGGCTACTGCTCATGGACGAGCCGTTCAGCGCCCTGGATGCTCAGACGCGTACCATTATGCAGGGCGAACTGTCGCAAATCTATGAGAAGACCCAGAAAAGCGTTTTATACATCACACACAACATTCAAGAGGCGGTATTTCTGGGCGATCGTGTGGCGGTTCTGTCCCGCAGGCCCGGCCGTGTGGAGCGAATAATCCCCATTGATCTGCCCAGGCCCCGTGAGGAACACATTATGCTGGAACCGAAATTTCTGTCCTATGTGGATCAGATATGGCAGCACATTCGCGGCCAGGCCATGGAGGCCCTGACAGAGGAGAAGCCGTGAGCAGAGATCGCCGGCCCCTGACTGAGACCGTGGTGCAGGACAAGACGGCATTTATGGTACGACGGGAACACCGCCTGATCAGCTTCCTCTTCATTCTTGGCTTGTTTGGCGTGTGGGAGCTGATCGCCCGGCTGGGTCTTGTATCACCCCTTTTCCTGCCTGCTCCCAGCGCTATCCTGGTCACGGGCTATAAGATGATATTGAGCGGGGAGGTTTTCCATCACATCGGCGCCAGCCTGTGGCGCATCTTTTGGGGCTTTTCCTGTGCGGTGATTATCGGCACCTTCGTGGGTGTTCTCTTGGGATTTTTTTCCGTGGCCGAGAGTATCGGTAACCCCATTATTGCCTCAACCTATCCCATACCCAAGATCGCAATCCTGCCCCTGCTGATCCTGTGGCTCGGGATAGGTGAGTATTCAAAGATTACAGTGATCGGATTGGGCGTCTTTTTTCCCATGGTGATCAATGTTTATACGGGGGTACGAAACGCTGATCCCGTGCTCATAAAGGCGGCGATCTCTTTGGGCTCCAACCCTCAGCGGATCATCCTCAAAGTCATTTTACCGAGTGCCTTGCCCATGATTTTCGCAGGGCTGAAGTTAGGCATTGGGATCGCATTGCTGTTAGTGGTAGCGGCAGAGATGATCGCAGCAGATGCAGGCATTGGATTCTTGATCCTGACCTCTGCTGACCTGATGCAGACCACAAAGCTCATGTTTGGTATTTCCCTCCTGTCAATGCTTGGGCTGATCTTTTCCTGGCTTATTGACAGGCTGGAAAAACTGTGCATCCCGTGGAAAAAATGAAAACAGAAAGGAGATCAAGCATGAAATTTACTGTAAAAAAAACTTCTCTTCAGGGAACCACGAGAATCCCCGGCAACAAGTCTGCGTCAGCACGCGCCATCGTGCTGGCCTCCCTTGCTGAAGGACTTTCCAGGGTGAGGAATCCTCTTCCTGGTTTAGATAGTTTTTCAATAGTAGAAATGATGAGTGCTTTGGGGGCTGAAATCGACACCTCACAACAGGATGAGTGGATCTTCGAAGGGGTAGCCAACCAGCCCAGGGTACCGAGTTGCGTTTTAGATGCCGGCAACTCCGGCACCGGATTTTATTTACTCTGCGCAATAAGTTCCTTAATAGAAGGTTTTTCGGTAATCTCAGGGGATTACCAGATATGCAGGAGGCCCACACAGCCCCTCATTGACGCCTTAAACGATTTGGGTGCACAGGTTTTCTCTACTCGTGACTCTGGAAGCGCTCCACTGGTAATCAGAGGACCTATGAAAGGCGGCAAGACCAAACTCCCCGGTGTTAACTCCCAATGGCTTAGCCCACTTTTGATCGCTGGTGCTCTCAGCACAGAAGGAGTTACTATAATGGAAGACAACCTTATGGAACGTCCTTACGTTGATATGACCATGGGCTGGATGAAGATAGCCGGGGGAACTATTACTCATAAGGACTACGACGAGTTCACAATTCCAGGAGGCCAAAAGTACAAGAGTTTTGAAACTGAAATTCCAGCGGACTGGGGGAGTTCGGGGTATCCCATGGTTGCAGCAGCCATAACCGACTCGAAGGTAACCTTCACAGGAATGGACCCTGGTGATTATGCCGGTGAACGGATGTATCCTCACATAATCAAAGATATGGGAGGTAATGTGACTTTTGAGGACGGGGGACGAACCGTGATCGTGGAAGGCGGCAACGAGCTGCATGGCATAGAGATCGATTGCTCCGGTACCCCTGATGCGGTGCCCGCCCTCGCTGTTTTGGGTTGCAGGGCGAAAGGAAAGACGGTCCTCAAGAATATTGAAGCCAGCCGCCTTAAAGAGACTGATCGAACAAAGTCCATCATGGAAGAACTATCCAAGATGGGAGGGCGCTTTGAAGAAACTCCCGATAGCCTGACCATATATCAATCAAATTTAAAGGGAACACATATAGATGGCCGTCACGACCACCGTATCGTTATGGCCACGGCCGTTGCGGCCATGATGGCTGAAGGCGAAACGATTATCGGCGACGCTGAATACGTGGGTGTATCTTTCCCTAACTTTTTCGAAGTGATGACAGGGCTGGGAGCCAATATTGAAAGAATGGAAATAATTTAAGCTCGCAGCCTTAGATACCCTTGGGATAACTCCCGAGCCACCTGATCATTTCTCTGTGTTTGTCTAACAATGTCCTGACATTTCTATCACGGCAATGCCCCTCGAATTCCATATAGAACTGATGAGTGAAATCGTCATCTCTTTCTGTGGGACGTGAATCAATTCTGATCAGACTGATATCGGCCCTGGCAAAGTGATACATTAGATCTGTAAGGCCTCGATGACTGTTGGAAAGGTCGGCCAGGATTGAGGTCTTGTCCATTTCAGTCGGCTCGCTTTCAAAATCACCCAAAATGACAAAACGGGTCTTGTTGCTGTGGCAATTTTCGATTTCATGGTGGAGTATGGGCAAATGATATAGATTCGCAGCCATTTTGGAACAGATAGCGGCACTGTCCCTTTCTCCGGCAACAAGACTGGCCCCTTTGGAGGTTGACTGGACGGGAATCTGCCGGGCATTCCGGAGGCCATGTCTGTCCAGGAAGTCCTTACATTCCTGGAAAACAATATCTTTGGAATAGACGGTTCCGACTCCATCGATTTCCTCACATGAAGTGGCAAAAACAAGGTGAATGGGGATAGATATCTCAGCGATAATTTTTAGTGGAGAAGTCCCCAACAGATCTACAGTCTCTCCTATAATGCCTGTGATTTTGTTTTCAATGGGTGCCACAGCGTATTTGGCGTGTCCGGATTCAACTGCTTCAAATATCGATTTAATGGAACCCATTGGCAAATATTTTGTCATGGCTCCAAAACGATTTTCGGCAGCCTCATGGGTGAAACTGCCTTCCGGGCCCAAATAGGCTACACGCTCAATCTGTTGGAGATTCCTTGACACGGAAAAAATCTCCCAAAAAACTGTGTCGATGGCAGAGTCTTTCAACGGCCCTTCATTGATGGACTTGAGTCTATCTAAAATCGCTCGCTCCCGATCAGGTCGATAGACGACCCCACCGGTCTTTTGTTTGAGTTTGCCGATTTGCTGCACAAACTCCATTCGTTCGTTGAGCAGCTTCAGTATCTGATTGTCAATACCGTCTATGTCTTTACGTAAATGCTCAAAATCTATGTCGGTCACTCTTTTTTCCCCTTTGGCACCTATTTGTTAAACTCACATTATGACGCCCATGTAAAAAGTCCTTTTTATATGGGTGTCAATAGTAAAATCCGGCTTCGCGGCCTCGACCGACCATGAAGCTACCACTTTGCAATCATAAACTCATCAATCAGTTCGCCGATGTCCGCAACGAGACTCGCGGCATCGTCGCGGTCGTAGCACACCGCCCGCTCGGCGTAACCATGGCAATAGCGGCAGTCGTCGCAGAAGGTTTCCGCACACCGGATTTTCCGGAAGCCCTCGATAAAGTCCGACAGCGCCGCGTTGTCGATGGTGACCTTCAGTGCCAACAGGCGCTGCCGCAGGCTGAACATACTTAACGTCAAGTGGCGTTCACGTCTGTCCACCTGGAGCAGACGCTTTCGGCTCTGCTCCTCGATGCTCGAGTGAAACCCGTGTGGATCTCCCAACATCTCGAGGGAGACGATGTCGAGAAGGTTGCCATCGTAATGACGGGCAGCGTACGCCTTTGTGGCGCGGAGCAACCATGCCGTTGAACGTGAGCGATCGATGATCTTGAATTCCTCGATACCCAAGGCCTCGTACACGTGGAGATCCTCCGGCCGGATCCAACGACTCATGAGGAAGAGCTCCGGATGCATCAACCGCCGGCACGTGCACTGCCAGAGATAGAAATCGAGCATTGAGTGCATCTTCTGATCGTCCAGGCTGCCCTGGGAGGCGTGCCCCACGCTGCACGCGTGTTCAGCGAGGTAGTGGCAATGATAGATGCATGAGATGTTTGCGAAGAGTACAATACCGCACGAGAGACCGGTGCGGATCTGTGCAAGCGTCTGAAAGTCCCGGTTGAACTCGCTGTACGGCAGGATCAATGGATCAATCCCGAGTGATTCCTGGTACTTCAGCCGTGGCAAATTCGTAGGCCAGCTAAGCACGCTGCCACGGATACTTAAATCCGGGTAGTTACGTCGCACCAGTGCCGTAAGTGCAAGGTTTGAGGTCGATACGCTATCGACTCCAAGATCCACGAGCTGTCCAACAAATGCGAGTAAGCGCTCTTTCCCCTCCAGTGTCTGTTCTAAGTTCCCGAGGCAAGGCGCATTGAGAAGATAGCAGAACGACAGGTCGCGTTGGTGGGCTGCCCGGATGTATGCGGCGGCGGTGTTCCAGTCCACAAATGGCAGTACAGTACCCGCTCGCCCCCCGCCGACGAGGTCGAACGGCAGCTTAGCATAGACCGAGGTCACCTCGGGGATTTGGGCGAGCCCGTCGAGGAGTTCAATGTCCCAGTTCGCAGCAACGGTCAATTTCATGGTCATCCCTCGGGAGTACGGATCATCCCGGCTTCACTCCCGTCACTCGCAGGCCGAGCGGTGTCTCGATGACCTCACAGCCGACGATCTCTGTCTCGCCGAGGATAGCCATCGCCTCCGCAACGGTATACGCGGCGCCGATCGAGGCTCGGAGCCCTTCCAGCACCACCTCGGACGTCATCCGCTGTTCCAGAAAGTTGCGGGCTGAGCGTGACAGGTCCCTGCGGAGATCGGACAGGTAAAATCCCCCGCCGGGCTTTAGGACCCTCCAGAGTTCGGTGAAAGTTGTCTCTGGATCGATCCACTCGTGCAACGACCGGCTGGAGAAAACCAGGTCGAAGGCGCCATCCGCGAAGGGCACGGCCTCCGCAAATCCGAGGAGGTGCCTGGCGCGCTCGTCGAACCCCAGTTCCTGCGCATGGCGCCTGGCGATCGCAACCATCTCCGGACTCTTGTCGAGCCCGACGAGGCGGGTGTCCCTCGTTCGTTTCAGCCATTCCAGACCCAGGTATCCAGGCCCCGAGCCGACCTCCAACGCACAGCCGGTAACGAGGCCGCTGTGCAGGAGATCATCGGTCTCGAGCCATCCCCTCTTTCGCAGCGCCTCCTGCATCCGGTCATAGGCTGCGGCATGGGTGTGACTTAGGGTCGTGCACTCCCTTTCCGGCACCCTTTGCGTTGTCATAAGCCTCACTGATGGTTGATACAATCTCGCTGAACACAATTCTTATCCCTTCCACTTCTTCCATTCGGAATGGGGATAGGGCGTTCTCGGACGGATATTAAGGATGCGATATGCCTTGGATCTGGATCTCAATTGTTGGTAACGTGATCTCTTTTTTTCTCGCAAAGAATTCCGCTGTTGCTCCTCTGTGTGTCTTAATTAATATTAATGGGAGCAAGATTATATAATAATGACTTATTTATTCAGAGTGAAACTATACCGAAATGCCACTTGGGCGTCAAGAAAAAAGAAAGCAAACTATAGGAGGGGTCAGCTTGGATTGCAGTTATGAGATTGTTAAGGACTATTGACTGGAATAGGGTGGGGGCTTCAAGTGATGGAAATTATTGAAAATGGACGGCCTCATTGCTTTTAACAAGGACGGCAAAGAGATGAAAACAGACGTGGATGATGCAGAGTGGACGCCAAGTCGTGGGAAAAATTTACCCGTTCATTGCATCTTTAAGCACCGCCAAGATGTCATCAGGGATACCGATCGCACGGAAATTATTAAGATCTGAAACGTCTAAGCAGATTCGTTTCTCATATCCCTCGACCAGGAGGGTGTCGGTTGGACGTTCGCGTATGGCATGCTTCAAGACAACGGTTTTATCTGCCAGCGCATCCACGTACGTTGTTATTCTGATTTTCTGATGGTATCTGCCTGACTTGTGATAACTGCACGAGGTTTTGACGAGACCAAAAAGGACCTGCCTCTTATTCCAGAGATCCCCAAGATTCAAACCAATTGCCTCGAAAAAAAGATGACCGGAGGCATCCATCCATTCGTAATATCGGGGGTAGAACACGATCCCGAGGGAATCCAGATCCCCCCACATAATTTTACGCTCAACAACATTTTTCCTCATATCTTCACCTTACCTAACCCGGATAAACTGGAATTGCAAATTTAGGGATTGAGGAATTGAAGAATTAAAAACAATCTCCCGGACCTATGGGTAAACAAAGACGCAAAGGGCTAAAACGTATCATTCTGCGCACTATGGCTATATGACAAATCTTTCGCAAACATTATTTGATGGTCTCGTAAAAAGTCTCCAAGGCTGTCACTCCCGCAAACGCGGGAGTCCAGAACTGATTGATTTTACTGGATTCCCGCTTTCGCGGGAATGACGACGAAGGGTGCTTTCCGACTTTTTACGAGTTTATCATGATTTGATTTTAATAAATAGGTACTAAAAGTCAAGTGCTTCGACAGCCTGCGCTTCAAAAAGCAATTTGGAGCCTACTTTGACGTTTCCCTGGGACATCCAAGCATATCCTTGACAATCTATCGTTACCTTCTCTAAAATGCGTAGCCTCGACTACCAGGCGTATCCGCATTTGCGGGGATACTTGATGTTAATCAATATACAGGGATTTGAGATGAATCAACTTACAGGAATAGCATTTAAATTGGGCAGACATTTTTTCAAAAAGCAGTTAGTTTTGTTATATGTTCTATTAACATTTTTTTCTTTGCAGGCGCTTTCTGTCTGCCTTGCAGAAACCCCAGGGGACCAGACCATAGTATCCGAAACAGTTACCATTGAGAGCAAGGGCGATGGTGGAATTATTATCGCCGAACGACGGTATGTGGTAATGGGATCGACCACTATTCTGGACATGTCTGGAAAAACGATCTCCCTTTGTGATTTGAAGGTACCTTCCGAAGCAGTGGTAGAATACCGGTTGATAGAAGATCAGGACTCAGTCTGTGTCAAAATTGAAAACAAGCGACTTCTTGAGGGAGCAACCAGCCTTGTGATTGTTGGTGACCCGGACTGATAGACGATATCCTGGCCATAAGTTTATGGCAGAGTGCAATCCTTAAACACTCAACCTGAGGTGTTATGCTTTTCCAGCTAAACATCACCGATTTCGCCATCATCAAACATCTGGATCTCTCCCTGAGAGAGGGTCTAAACACCGTCTCCGGCGAAACGGGCGCAGGTAAATCGATCATCATCAATGCCATTAATTTGATTCTCGGGGGTAGATCATCGGCGGATCTTATCAGGACAGGATGCGACGAGGCCATAGTTGAGGGACTTTTTGTCTTTCCCGATAACCCTCATGGTTTGAATAAGATATTGGGAGAGGAGGGCATATCCTTTGACAATGAGCTGTTGATAAAGAGGGTCATATCCCGTGAAGGCCGAAACAAGGTCTTCATTAATGGTTCCTTAGCTACCCTCCAGATATTGGCACGTTTGGCCCCGAGGTTGATCAGCATTTCAGGTCAGTATGAGCACCAACTCCTCTTGAGGCCGGAAAATCATCTCTACCTGTTAGATGATTTCAGCGAGCTTGAAGATGAGAGGGTTGGCCTGGGCAGGCTGTTCGACAGATATCAGTCATTGAAAGAGGAACTCAGGGTCATAGAAAAGGAGATCGTGGAGCAAAGGGAAAGGGGGGAGTTAGTCCGGTTCCAGATCCAGGAAATTGAAACGGCCAACCCCGTCTTAGGCGAAGACGAACTCTTGGCTGATGAAAAAAGTCGTCTCCAGCATGCAGAGGAACTCTTAGAGATTGTCTCAGGGGGATACCAAACCCTGTACGAGAAGGATGATTCCGTGCTTGCATCCGTCGCCCGCTGCACAAAGGCGATGGATAAGGGGGCTGGAATAGATCGGGAACTCGGTCCCATAAGAGATTCTTTGGCTGAAATCGCGGTTGGCATAGAGGATGCCTCCTTTGCGCTGAGAGATTTTAAAAAAGCCATACAGATTGATCCTCAAAGACTGGAACAGGTTTTGGAAAGGCTTGAAGTCTTAACAAGGTTCAAACGAAAATATGGCGCAACACTTGAGGATGTCCTGCAATTCAAAGATGAATTGGCCTCAAAGATGTTTGACCTGGAAGAAAACAGGACAAAACGCGCCGAGCTGACAAGGGAATTACAGGAGACTCAGGCAGAACTGATGCAAGAGGCCGGGATTCTTTCGCAAAAAAGAAAAAAAGGGGCTGATGCCTTTAAGGTGGCAGTGGAAAAAGAACTTCACCAGCTCCATATGAAGGAAACCGAGTTCGAGGTGAGATTTGAAGATCAGTCTGATGCGGACGGAGATGGGGCAGAGGGGGGTATCGAGCGTATGCGACCCGATGGTCTTGACCGGGTTGAATTCATGATTTCTCCAAACCCGGGCGAGGAGTTAAGGCCCCTCTCAAAAATTGCGTCAGGGGGAGAGTTATCGAGGATCATGCTGGTAATAAAGACCATCCTCTCAAGGACTGCCTCTGTGGAGACGATCGTTTTTGACGAGGTCGATTCCGGGGTCAGCGGGGCCACGGCTGAGGTGGTGGGAGAAAAAATTTCTTCCCTTGCTGGTTATCATCAGATAGTGTGCATTACCCACCTCCCACAGATCGCCTGCCAGGGAGAGATCCATTTTTTGGTCAAAAAGGAGATCAAAGACGGCAGAACAGAGGCCACTATTGCCAAACTGAGTCCTGAAGAAAGGGTTCAGGAAATTGCGAGACTTTTGGCAGGACGTGAAGTTACCCCACGAGCAGTGGCCCATGCCAGGGAGATGTTACGGATTTAAGTGCCGAAAGTTATAGTGGAAAAAGATGAACGTCCAACATCGAACATCCAACATCGAACATCGAATGAAAAAACAAAGATCCACTAAAGATCGCAGAATTGACAAGCTGCTTTGAAAGATGAATCCCGCTGCGGCGGGACTGCCAGCGGTAAATTTCATTGACGCCAAGGCGTTAAACAAACACCAACTTTAGGCACTTTAGCTCACTTTAGTCACTTTTCCGGTTTATCCGGGTTAGGCGCTTGTGGCCAACTATTCAATCATCCCCGATAAATTGGGATTTATTCTGTACTCCAACAATCATCAATCGACAATCATCAATCATCCTCGCCTTCAGTCTGGATAAGGCGGGATTTCCGCTTCGCTCCAACAATCACCGTGATGGTAGATAGTATGAAAGAAATTGCAATTACTGATATTGAAGGGGTCAAGATAGGCCACGCTCAAGATTTGGCTGCAGCCACCGGATGTACCGTGGTTATCGGCGAAGCAGGTCTGAGGGCCGGTGTGGATGTCAGGGGTGGGGCACCTGGGACAAGAGAAACCGATCTTCTGGACCCGGTAAATCTTGTAGAACAGATCCATGCTATTATATTAGCTGGTGGTAGCGCCTTTGGATTGGATGCTGCTTCCGGTGTAATGCAATATCTCGAAGAGAAAAAGATCGGTCTTGACGTTTTTGTGACAAAGGTCCCGATAGTTTGTGGTGCAGTTTTATTTGATCTGACTATTGGCTCTCATGAGGTCAGACCTGATAAGGAGATGGGGTATCAGGCCTGTCTGAACACTAATGACATGGAATGTGCAGAGGGGTGTGTGGGCGCTGGTACCGGGGCAACGGTCGGCAAAATCCTTGGAATGGAAAGATGCATGAAAAGCGGCTTGGGGACATATTGTATTCAAACGGGTGAGCTGAAATTGGGTGCCATAGTTGCGGTAAACTGCCTTGGCGACGTAATAGATCCAAAAACCGGAGAAACATTGGCAGGTGTTTTGGATGAAAACAAAAAGAGATTTCTGAACAGCGAAGAAATTATGATCAAAGAGTTCTCCGGCAGGAAGATTGAGTTTAGCGGAAACACGACCATCGGCGTTATAGTCACAAACGCAAAACTCACAAAATCAGAGGCCAACAAGGTCGCCTCCATGGCCCATAACGGATACGGAAGAACCATGAGGCCTGCACATACCATGTTTGACGGGGATACCATTTTTGCCGTTGCAACCGGAAGGGTTGACACAGACGTGAGCGTTGCCGGGTTGTTAGCCGCAAGAATAATGGAGCAGGCTGTAGTGATGGCGGTAAAAAAAGCTACACCCCTCTGTGGGCTCAAATGCCATTCGGAATTATAGCCTCTATCAATGGCGCGAAGTCGTGAAGGGTTTGACAATTGCCATTTGTCTGAGATATTCTCCATTAAGTGATTAATTGGGGGATTTAGGAATTCAGGAATTAAAACTATCTTGTTGAATTTAATCTAAATTCCTAACTTAACAAGTCTGGCTTATCCGGGTTAGGTGGTATCTTTCATGTCTGAAAATTTTTACGGAATCTTAGGTGTTTCTAAAGACGTTTCTCAAGAAAAGATAAAAAAGGCATATCGCAAATTGGCCAGGAAATGGCATCCTGACATCAATCCGGGAAACAAGAAAGCAGAGCAGAAATTCAAGGAGATTTCCCAGGCCTACGACTGTCTCGGTAACAAAGAAAAGCGGAACTTATATGACGAATTCGGGGAAGAAGGTCTCCATGCGGGGTTTGACGCCGAAAAGGCAAGGCAATACTCTGAGAGCGGTTCTTTTCGGCAATATGGCAGGCCCCATGAAGGCGAAGGGTTCGGCCAATATCAGAGTTATGAGGATATCTTCGGGGACCTCTTTGGGGCCGGTATGGGGCGGGATAGTTTCAGGACCTCGATGGCGGGAAAGGGGAGGGATGTCCAACATGATATGGCTATTGATCTCGTCTCTGCTCTAAGAGGTTTTGAAACTGAACTGGCCATGCAAAAGGTAAAGGTCTGTCCGGGATGCCAGGGTACCGGAACCGATCCAAATTCCAAGATAGTCTCTTGCTCCCACTGCGGAGGTTCTGGTCGGCAGAATGTGGCAGAAGGCCCCATGCACTTTACCAAACCCTGTCCTCATTGCCACGGGCACGGTCAAACAGGAAAGCCCTGCTCTCAGTGCGGGGGGAGCGGTCAGATCCTCGGTACGGAAAAAATCAGGGTGACCATCCCGCAAGGTGTCAGGGAGGGCTCCAAGGTCCGTGTGGCAGGCAAAGGCGAGCCGGGCCTGAATGGTGGCAAGCCGGGAGATCTTTACCTGATAATTCACCTAAAACCACATCCCTTCCTCAAGAGAGATGGGGATGACCTTATAATGGAAGTGCCGGTGACTGTCGGGGAGGCGATTGCCGGGGGGTCCATTAATATTCCTACCATTGACGGTCAGGTTAAACTAAAGGTACCGCCGGGCAGCCAGAGCGGTCAGACCCTCAGACTGAAAGGTAAAGGGGCAACCAATGTCAAGACGAAGCAGAGGGGAAACCTTATGGTCAAACTGACTATTAAGGTGCCTATAACTGATGACAAAGAGATTCTGGAGACGGTCAAGAAGATGGATGGGCTCTATGAAAAGGATGTGAGAAGCGGTATCAAGATTTAAATGGTTGAGTAGTTGAGTGGTTGAGTCGTCGAGTGGGAAAAACGATTTAATTGCGTGTCGGGCGGGACTCAACTAATCAATGAGCCGGTTTCTCTTCAGGGTTTTCTGCATTTGTCTGGCAAGGTCCTCTAAAATGGCGTCAAATTGTCTCCTGATCTCAATCATATTCTTTCTCATTTGAAGGATAACCTCAACACCCGACAGGTTTACGTCCATATCCTCCATGAGAATTTTTGCAACCCGGAGTTTTTCCAGCTCGTTAGTGTGAAAAAGTCTTGTTGAAAGGCCCTCGTTGCAAGTAGGGCATACGATCTCCTCTTCCTCCAAATCTCTGAGAAAGGTCTCGTCAATCTGGTAAAACTCCAATACCTCAGTTACTGTCCATAATTCCTTTGCCATCTATTCTGCCTTTCAAATAAGGTAGGTGTTCACGGGTTCCTTTTTACCATACCAGGTAGGCCTTTACAACCGGTACTCCTGAAAACATATAGCCCTTTGAGACCTTTATCATTTCCCTATGGGAACACCTCGCCCTAAGTATCTAAATGCTACATACCCAGTACATTTATCCATAAGGGCTATCTCGGCCCATTCCCCGGACCTGCTGACAATTTCTGTCTGACTTCCTCTTCCTAAATAGGCTATGACCGGGGAGGCATTATCTTTTGAACGATGCACGGCAACCATATTTTTTAAAAGGGTTTTTCTGTCTGGCAACTCTTTCAACTTAAGCGTGTCTCTAATATTATTGTATAACTCCTTTTCTGAAGAGTACCCCCGCATCGTATCGGGTCTCTTGAACGTGCAAATGACCTTAGTCAGGTTTGGAGTAATACTTTCCATTGAAAGGCTGGCTGAGGTGCCTTGCCAGGTAGCGTAGACAAGGCCTTTTTGATTAAACCTCTCGACTCTTTCAATGTCAAAGCCCATCCGGTCTAAGTTAAAGACAGCTGCCTGAAGAACCGGATCAAGCGGGTATGAGAGGCTTTCTTCTTTCCCTGCTAAATAGGCTTTCATCTCGGAAAGGGTAAAAGGGATTGCACCAAAAAACGCGCAGCCAGTGCCAAACAGCACCCCCAAAACAGAAATTATAACAATTAAGATCTTTATTTTACAGTAGAAAATGGTCGAGATGTTAAGAGAGATTTCTGAAGTCATTTATCAGGCACCGCCGCCAAAAGGAACGTCTACTGCAGTGAATGAAAGACAGACCATATGCCGATAGAAGATGCTGTTTCGTCAGATAAATCGATCGTCTGATTTCTTATTTCTGACCCGCCCTTTAGCCTCTTTCAACCATCCTATACGTGCTCCCGGATATTGATCAAACTCTGGCACATACGGTTTGAGGTCCAGCAAAGGAGTATCATTAAGAATGTCCACATTTTCGATGTGCAGGATGTTTTGTTCAATTTTCAGTAATCTGATCACAGACAGCCCAATCGGGTTGGGGCGGCTTGGTGCCCTGGTGGAAAAAACCCCGTGCGGGATGGTGTCTAAAAATGGTGTGACAATAAGTTTCGCAGATTGGGCTTGATGGAAATGATAGATCAGGATGATATGGGAAAACCCGTCAAGGTCCTTCAGCCCTTTGGAATATTCTTCAAATATCTCAACAGTGCCTCGGATATCAGCAGCTCCCGCAGGCTGAATCGGCATACCTTCAATGTTGCTAAAAGAGGTATGAATAATGCCAATGGGTTGATAAGTGATCTTCGGGCGAAGATTCGATTCCATAGCACTACTCCATATAACCTCTGCAAGATTCAGACTATTACCCTTCTAAGACCAAGATATACAGCTTATCCTCGTTCACAAACCCTGAAACCCTGAATCCATAAGGCTCAAATAGACTCTTTGCCACGGTTTTGTTTTCAGGGAAACCGTCTAAGGGAAAAGGCACCTTTTCCTGTAAGAAATTAATAAACGCGCCTCCCATCGGATGGCTTATGACCACACGACATCCGGTCTTTGTAATTCGCCTTATGTTGTTGAAACTTCCATGTTTATCCACGATATTGGGATAGCAGGCATTGATAAGGACAACATCAACAGTGCGATCCTGCAATCTCAAGTCCCGTATGTCTCCGTGCACGGTCCTGACATCAGGATAACGCTCTTTTACGGATTTCAACATCTTTTCGGATAGATCATTGGCATAGATCAGGGAAGGATTGTATTTCAGGATAATGGGAATCAATATCCCTGTACCGGTCCCCATATCAAGGACCACATCTGTCCGGGATATCCCCGCAGACGCAACGATTTTTTCGAGACGTTCAGGCACGCCATCCGGAAGAGGAGGGTCGAATAGGTGCATGTATTTACTGAAGTATTCAGATTGAAGCTTGTCAATTTGTTTAATTTCATTGTCGGTGATTTCTTTGAACTTCATATGAACCTAACCCGGCGAAGCCGGAATTGAGTATTGAATATTGACAAACTCGTAAAAAGTCGGAAAGCACCCGTTGTCGTCATTCCCGCGAAAGCGGGAATCCAGTAAAATCAACCAGTTCTGGACTCCCGCTTTCGCGGGAGTGACGGCCTTGGAGACTTTTTACGAGACCATCAATATTGAAAATTGAATATTTGTATCCCGATAGACGGGATTCGCTCAACCATTTTGCGTAGGAACAACCTGCTGTTCCATGAATTTGCTTTTTCAACTCAAAGTCGCAACCAAAATTTAGACTTGACATATCAACGGTTGAGATTTGCATTGAACTTCGAACCTCTGAATCTTAGAATGCTTACCAAAATCTTAATCTTTATAATAGCAGATCAAAGGCTAAAATGGCAAGGGATAGGTGTGAATTTCTGGCTGCCCCAAATTCTAATGGACATCCATCATGGATAGTGCTATTATAAAAAGTTTAAGTCTTTCAGAAATAGATCGGGAAGCCCCGAAAAAGACGAAGTAGAAACAGGAGGGAGCATTTAATATGGTATTGAGTCTAATGAGAAAGCATGCCAAGTCCTGGCTGATAAAGTTCTTAATTGCTATTATAGCTGTGGTTTTTGTTTTTTATTTTGGGTACTCTTTTACATCTGATCAGGCCTTGAAAATTGCCTATGTCAATGGGGAGGTAATTAGTGGCCCGGAATATCAAAAGGCCTACCGGGACATGATATCTGCTTTGCAAAGAAGGTATAAAGACCAGTGGAATGACAATATGGTAAAGATGTTTAATGTAAAACAAAGGGCATTGGAATCCCTTATAAACCAGAGGTTAATGACACAAGCCGCTAAACGGTTGGGTATAGATGTAACAGAGAGCGAGTGCCAAAGAGCGATTATGAGTTATCCTGCGTTTCAGATAAACGGCCAGTTTGACATAAGACGGTACCAGTCCCTCCTGAGTCAAAATCATATGAAACCCGAGGATTTTGAGTCAACGATGACCCACGAAATCCTTGATAAAAAACTCAAGCAGTTCCTGCTCGCTTTTTTAGATGTTACTGAACAGGAGGTCTTGGAGTACTACACCTTTATCAAGGAAAAGATCAAGATCGGCTTTGTTCAATTTAAGCCCGAAGACTTTAAGAAATCTGTCAAGTTTGATCAGGCTGCATTGAAGGAGTATTTTGATAATAACAGGGAGAACTATCGCGTTCCCAAACAAATTAAAGTGACATATATCGAAATAGACCCAGTAGCCTTCAAAGGGGAAACCAGCGTCACTGAAAAAGAGATCGAATCTTTTTACGAGTATAATAACGAGGCATACAGCCAGCCCAAACAGGTAAAAGCGAGGCATATCCTGTTTAAGCTTGGCGAGGATGCCCTAAAAGAGGCCGAGGAAAAGGTAAGGAAGGTGGCCAAAGAGGTGCTGGCAAAGGCGCGCCAGGGAGGAGACTTCGCCAATCTGGCAAAAGAGTATTCCGAAGGTCCTACAAAGTCAAAGGGAGGAGACCTGGGTTATTTCAAGAAAGGCCAGATGGTGCCACCCTTTGAGGAAGTGGCCTTTAAGTTGAAAAAGGGTGAAATCAGCGATCTTGTCCGGACTCAGTTCGGATATCACATTATCAAGGTGGAGGACATGAAGGAAGCTGCAACCAAATCCTTGGAAGAAGTGCGTGACGAAATCGTAGAGACGCTGACCATGAGTGTCGCAACGGAACTTGCCCATGAAAAGGGTCTGACTGTCATAGACCAGATGCCTTACGATATAGAGTTATCCGAGTATGCAAAACAGTACGGGCTTGAAGCAAAACGTTCCTCTTACATCTCAAAAAATGAGCCGGTATCCGGGATTGACGGTAGTGAAAAAATTGGCGAGGCCCTCTTCGCCTTGGGAAAGAACGAGACAACCGAGTTGTTCGAATTGGGCAGAAAATTCTATATCTTTCAGGTGGCCGAGAGCAAGGCATCTTATTTGCCCCCTTTGAAAGAAGTTGATGAGAGAGTGAAGACTGATTATACCGCCCAGCTTGCGGCCCAGGAAGCAACTTCCACCGCCTCAAAATATTTGGAGGAACTTAAAGAAGGCAAACCCTGGGATAAATTAGCAAAAGAAAAGGGCATGAAGCCCAGGGAGACCGGATTCTTTACACGCCGGGAACCGATACCCAAAATAGGATACTCACCAGAATTGACCGAGGCGGCCTTTGGACTCAACTCGAGAAAAAGATATCCTGAAAAGGCCTTTATAACTAACACGGGAGTATTTGTCATCAGGTGGCTGGCAAGGGAAGTGATCGATAATAAGGAATTCCGTGAAGAAGAAAAAGAGTATCGCTCATCCTTAGTGCAGACTAAGCATGGTCGTGTTTTCGATAACTGGCTTCAAAACCTGCGAAAAAATGCAGACATAGAAATTGTTACCCCGGTGAGTGGAAAGTCTTGATCTATAATTGTGCCTGAACAAAATAACTTCCCTATTTCATAATCTTACTCTTAATCATAATCTTACTCAAAACGATTATGATTAAGATTACGATTAAGAGTATGAATCCAAAATCTAAAATCCTATGGATTGCCTTCCCGAATAGCGTATTTTCGACCATTGAGGGGCAGGAAATAGGTCTTGCCCTCTTCTTCAATGTATTCAGCCAATTGATAATAGGCAGCGCGATTGAAACGGGCAGGGAAAAAACCTGATTTGACCTTACAATAAAGCACGTTCTCCCTCCCAACAGAGAGAGAATCCGGCATTAGAGTCTCTTTGGTGTCATCGCTCAGGCTAAGCTCGATCCTGGATCCTTGATCCTGATTTCCTTCCTCATAAGAGCTCCACCTGACCACAAAGGCTGTATCCTCTACCTCTACATAACAACGCTTATCTGCCCAATTGATCAGATATCTGCCCTCTGAATCAAGCTCCATATTCTGGTAAAAGAGCCGGATAAATTCTCTACGGATCATCTCGGCTCCCTGGTGGTACCAACGCCCTTCCTTATCAATAAACATGAGACAGGGGGGAATATCATCCATTATTAGCCTCCTTCGAAGCTTATACATCCCTGAGGGTGCTAGAGTCAAGAGTGGGTGGGGAATGGCTCAGCCTTGACTCACAGAGCCCTTTCTCATATAGTCTTCTCCGGAATATGAGGTTTCTCCTCATGCAGTTATAGAAACGGCTATCGATTTGTCCCGGGGAAGTTCAGATCAGCTGCAGATGATCAGGACAGAACCCGGGAGAAGTGCGTTGACAACCATGGAAAATCTCCGTGCGAAAACAGCTCGCGTGCCCGTCAAGGGTAGCTTGAGCACATTTTCCGGTGTATTCACTCCCAGTATTTTAACCATCCTCGGCATTATTCTTTTCCTAAGATTGGGGTATGTCGTCGGTAGTACAGGCCTCTTTTATACCCTGATAATAATCACCCTTGCCAATGCTATTTCAGTTCTGACAACTGTTTCTCTGTCTGCCATTGCCACAAACATCAAGGTCAAGGGGGGTGGCGATTATTATCTCATATCCAGGACCCTCGGCCTGGAGTACGGGGGTGCAATCGGCATCGTTCTTTTCTTAGCTCAATCAATCTCCGTGGGTTTTTACTGTATCGGTTTCGGCGAAGCACTGGCATCGATGTTGCCGGCCGATTTAAGGGTCGGGCCCCAGGTGATTGCTGCGGCGGCAGTTTCATTTCTTTTTGTCTTTGCATGGTTAGGCGCTGATTGGGCAACCCGGCTCCAGTATGTTGTCATGGCCCTGCTCGTGGCAGCGCTTTTTTCCTTCTTTGCGGGCGGATTTGTCAGATGGGACAGGGCGATTTTTGCCACAAACTGGCTACCTCCCCCCGGTGGCTCTAATTTCTGGCTTCTGTTTGCCATCTTTTTCCCTGCTGTCACTGGTTTTACCCAAGGCGTAAGTATGTCCGGTGACCTCAAAGATCCTGGCAAGAGCCTTCCCTTAGGTACCTTTCTTGCCGTGGGGATCTCCGTTTTAGTTTACTACTCTGTGGCGGTTGTTTTTGCCGGGGCCTTACCCGGTGACTTTATGAAAAGCGACTACACGGCCATGAAGCGAGTGTCAAGCGTTGTAGCCCTGATCGACGCCGGAGTCATTGCCGCCACCCTCTCTTCGGCTATGGCCTCATTTCTGGGGG
>Ga0222656_1000245_pt1 | contig 24861 bp, 24 predicted proteins | sample AntAcemetagen472_FD_179808 | JGI IMG/M metagenome (GOLD analysis project Ga0222656, IMG submission 179808) | Saline water microbial communities from Ace Lake, Antarctica - #472 | ecosystem: Environmental > Aquatic > Non-marine Saline and Alkaline > Saline | place: Antarctica: Ace Lake... | reverse complement strand
AAGTCCACTTGGATCATTAACCAACATCGAATCCTTCTTCTCCATTATATTTCTCCTCCCCGCCCTCTCTAATATACTCTAAACTCCAAGGGGGGAAGTGTCTCACTTACATTGGCACAGAGGGTACCTCAATATTTACGTATTGGTCTTCGTATGTCTGGAATACGATCAAACATTATAGGATCCTATTCCCTGAGTCTAGAATAATTCTTGGCGGGATTTATTCAACACTGCATCGTGATAGAAAGTATTTCAAACAAAAATTATGCGATTATGATGCAGAGTGTCATTATGGATTACATACAAAGGCCGAAAAGTTTTATCCAGATTATTCTTTATTGGGAAGTGAAATTGACCACCACGTTACACATGCCATGCGTGGATGCATCAGAAAATGTCAGTTTTGTGGTGCTTGGAGAATAGAGCCACTTCAGTATAAAACATCTGAAGAGTTGCAGAAAGAAATCATAACTATCGGGAAAAACAACGTTATATTTTTCGATAATAATTTTTTGGCGAACGAAAATGTTGAGCAAATTCTTAGGGATCTCAGCCTGTTAAGGATTAAAGGCAGGCCTATTATGCTTGAGTCTCAGAGCGGATTCGATGGTAGATTATTAGAGAACAATCCTAAGCTGGCCGTATTATTAAAAGAGGCTAGATTTCACAATGTAAGAATAGCATGGGATAATTCATTTTCTGACTATCTATCCATCAAGAGACAGATAAATTATTTGACCGCCGTGGGTTACAACGCTAAAGATATATATATTTTCATGATTTATAACTTTGTTGTGCCATACGATGAAATGCTAAAAAAATTAAGTTACTGCAAAAAATTAGGAGTACAAATTTCAGATTGTCGGTATAGACCCCTAGAATCCACAAAAGACAATTATAATCCCGCACAATTTAGGAAAGGTCAGCCAAAAGAAGAGTACCATATACATACACAAGCAGGTTGGACTGATCAGAAAATACGTGATTTTAGGAAACGTGTGAGGCAACATAATATATGGGTAAGATATGCTAAAGACAAAGGGCAACCGTATAATAGTGAAATGGAAAAATGGAGTTATAGGCATAATACTTATAAATTTTTTAATTTAGGCCGCCCTCCAAGTTGGGAAATAATTGAAAAATCTAACACGTTAAAAAATAGAATTACCAAAATGAAGATGATAAAGACCCATTGTCAGAAGAACAAAATTACTGATATTGATTTAAGTAGTTTCTCTGAAAATGAAATTGATAATGAGATTAATAAAATACTAGATATTATCAGTGAGAATAAGAAACAGCTTCAGTTGCTAGATTAGATAAATTTGGGATGGGTGCCCTTTTGGGTTTAATAGGAAAAATACTCTTTTTGCTCTTTCAGAAGCTTAATTATCAGATGTAATCTTCTGATTTAGTTACACAACAAAATCAGGCTAGTTCAGGAAGACATCTGGATTTTACAGGAAACGAAAATAAGCTGCCCTGTTTTTGCGTGTTTCTACCCGTATTTAATAAACTGCTCCGGACATCCGGCCTGCACCTTTGTATTTGCTATACGTAACATATTCAGTATTTCAAAGATAATGTATGAAAGCTTCAAATCCATCAATTCTCGAATCTAATCTTTCCCGTGTCTTTCAGATTGAGGTTACTTTCCCCCGCAGCAAGCTCGTGGGGTATCTCATTTTATAAATTTTATTCTTTACTGGCTATAAGCTCTATATTATCATCTCCTAAGCTTTTACGTTTTTCTTTGAGATATGCCTCCACCTCAGGGTACACCTTATCCACGTTGCAAAACGCAAATACAACTAACATAATTATAAGCACTACTAGCGGTTGATAAAGATAAATTGATTTTGCAGCAATAATGCCCTTTGCAGTGACCATGGTGTTCGCTTTGTATCCGCCCCAGGAGAGCGTCCAACCGATAAGGGCGGCGCCTAGTCCCGTACCGGCCTGCAAGCCGAAGTTCGTAGCGCTGAAAATCATTCCGTCGGAACGCACTCCCGTTTTCCATTCTCCATAATCCACAATATCTGCGACTACCGCAAACAGAACGCCAAGCGCGCCACCCATCGCTATGCCCTTAATGAAGGATGTTATCAGAAGCACCGGTACGTTCGTCGGTGCAATGATCAAAGGTACAATGGCAGCTGCAAATAACGCCAAGCTGAACATCATTATTTTCCACTTACCGAATATTTTTACGATCTTAGAGAACAGCGCGAGTGAGAGCAACACTCCCGGAAGCAGAGCTACCTGCGATAGCCCGAACAGGTTTATATCTCCCATCACGTCGCGAGTATAAAACACGCCTGATCCACTGTAAAGCGCGTTCAGTATGTAAAACAGCATGTAGAAAATCGTTATGGCAGAGAAGTACTTGTTTTTTACAACAGCCCTAATTCTTGTATTCAAAGGGATCTTGTGTTCCCCTTCCATGGATTTGTACCGTTCCTTCGTGCCAAACGAGCACACCAGCAGCAGTATCATAGCGAGCGCGCCGTAAATTATTGAGATTTTTCCGAAACTCATTATCTCGAGAAGCTTAGGTGTAACGACCGCTATCAGAGCCATTATAGGAACGACGCAAAGAAACCTCACCGCGCTCAGACTCTCCTTTTCATGTTGATTTACGGTTATCAGCGAGATAAGCGTGTTATACGAGACATTCCCCATCGTATATACTATGGCTGACAAAAAGAAGTATGTAAGGTAGGCATAGATGATCTTGTCGTTGTTATTATAGGTTTGCGGCACATTGAATAGCAACACCATCGCTATCATCATGAATGGAGCTGAAATCGCTATCCATGGTCTTACCTTCCCCATGCGAAGGTTTGTCTTATCTATTATCCATCCCATCACCAAAGTAGCCAGACCATCGAAGAGCCTGATTATCAGCATCATTGTTCCCACGGCCGCCGCAGCGATTCCGGCATAGTCGGTGTAATACAATATTAAAAATGAACCAATCGTAGCCCAAACGAAGTTGCACCCAACATCTCCCAGCGCATATGCAATCTGCTCCCCAAACCTAACTCTTTCATTTTTCATAATTATTCCTCTAATTAATTCGCATTTTTAACTATCGCGTTCAACTGAAATGTTTCACGGGGAAGGTCTCTGCACAGACGGCTTTGGCGGCGTCAATACCTATCAACTCCCCGCCCGCGATCATTTGACTCAAAAGATTGCCGATTACAGTTGCTTCAGCGGGACCCGCCAATACAGGCAGTCCCGTTTTTTGTGCGGTAAGCATATTAAGATAATTATTCTGGCTTCCACCGCCCACTATGTGAATTGCGGTAATTTTTTTCCCCGTAACTGCTTTGAGCTCTATAATTGATTCCGCATAAGCTTTTACAAGACTATTAAAGAAGATTTTGAGTACCTGACCGTCTGTTTCCGGCACCCTCTGACCAGTCTGCGAACACTCGCCTTTAATTGCTTCTATCATATTGGGCGCAATAAGATACCAGATACTTCTCACATTGATAACGCTGCTTATGTCCTCAGCCTCCATGGCCATCTGTGTAAGTTGTGTGTAATCGTGCTTGTTGCCCAGATCGGATTTGATCCCATCAAGTATAAACATGCCAAGGATGCCTCTGATCACCCTATAGCGTCCGGCATATGCGCCTTCATTGGTAAATTCCGCTTTCATTGCTTCCGGAGTGTTGATCGGGTTATCACTCATCATTCCCAGCAGGCTCCATGTGCCGCTTGAAATATACACTCCGTCGTCTTTAGTAGGCACAGCCATGTACGCGCTAGCCGTGTCATGCGATATGGGCAACACGATAGGGCAGTCAAATCCAACTCTGTTTCTTACATTATCGGAGATCTTGCCTACGATTTCACCTGGTTTGTGCAGTTTTATAAAAATATTTTTGGGTAAGCCAACCCTTTCAATCAATTCCTCGTCCCAAGTTTTTGTTTTTAAATTAATAAGCCCAGTGGTCGTAGCATTTGTATATTCCTCCTTAATGATACCGGTCAATCTGTAGTTTATGAACGACGGTATCATAAGTACCGTGCCAACTTGTTCCCATACATCGGGATGATTGGTCTTGATCGTCATAAGCTGATAAATAGTGTCTCCTGGCATTCTACTGATTCCGGTTCTATCATAGAGTTCGGTATATGGTATGACCTTTTCCACCTCGGACATCATTGTCAACATGCCCATCTCATCACGATAATCCGCAGCGTTGCCCAACAAGCTCCCCTTCTTGTCCAGCAAAACATAGTCCATACCCCAACTGTTTATTCCCATCATACAGGGTATCTTGCCTGTCGCTTTACACGCCTCCATACCCTTGATGACGTTTTCGACCAATGCATCGCTGTCCCAATACCATTTCGATTGCTTTTGCTCATCGTGCGTCTTAAAGCGATAGATTTCTTCCATAACGATTTTCCCGTTTTCGATGTGGCCAAGCATATGCCGTCCGCTAGAAGCGCCAATGTCAACTGCGAGATAGTAATTCATGGTTACCTCCTTAAAATATTTGATAAGACAATGCTTTTTTGGATATGAAAATAGGGAAGTGCCGCTTACATACCGGTCTTGCGGATCTCGCGGATCAGCCCCACGATCTCGGCCGGCAGCGGCTTGACCGGTTTGGCAGTGCCGAGAGCGAGGCAGTAGATGCGGCAGACCTTCTCCATGAACTCGGTGTGGAGCAGGGCCGATTCAAGGTTCGGTCCCAGGGCCAGCGCTCCATGATTCTCCATGATATAGCAGAGGCAGCCGTTATCGAGTTTTCCGGCGACATTCGCGGCTAGCTCCGGGCTTCCGGAGAGACCATACGGCACGACGTCGATCACCTCGCCGATAGCGAAGGCCACCTCGTCGAAGAGGGTCGGCACCGGCTCGTGAATCACGGCGAAGACGCTGGCGAAGATCTGATGGGTGTGCACCACGGCGTTCACGCCGGGACGGTTCTTATAGACCGCGATATGCAGGCTGCTTTCCACGGAGGGTTTTAGGGTGCCTTCCGCGACGCTGAGATCGAAATTCAACACGCACATGTCCGCCGGGCTCAAGGTTTTATAGGAAGCTGTAGAGGGGGTGATGACGATGCGCTCTTCGCCGGGCAGGCGCACCGAGACATTACCACCCGTGCCCGTCAGGGTCCCGAAAAATCCATGCTCTGATAGCCAGCGACTGGTCTCAAGCACGTTTTCTTTATAGGTTTTGTAATTTGACATAGATAAAGATTATCCTCCTTTTGCTATTCATTAAATTAACGATATTAAATTAATTCATATGTTTTATAATGTAAAACATATGAATTAATTGGGCCGAGCAACTGACCTGCCGCTGAAGAATCTACAATATGTTAAGTTAGAATGCTACCATTTTATTTGTGATAGGCTTATATTCTTTTCGCTCGTTCATTTCCAGTTGCTATACGTAACATATTCAGTATTTCAAAGATAATGTATGAAAGCTTCAAATCCATCAATTCTCGAATCTAATCTTTCCCGTGTCTTTCAGTTTGTAGCCGGTGAGATTTTGCGACAGGCTTCAATTGTTTTCTCCGATAGTGGTTTTGGTTATTTTCTGTAGAAAGTTTATACTCGCCGCAATGGTGATGACGAACATTTTGATCACTCCTCTCAAGTTACTTTCCCCCGGAATTCATCATCAGTGCCGAATAGAATTAGTAGACGATGATATAATCTGCAGAAAACCAACGACAGAGAAGAGGTTTTCATTTTTTGATGAATGGCTGGCGCAATCGATATGGGGGGCTCAAGAAACAAATATTCCATGCCAAATACACCGATCTGCCGTTAATTATACGCAATCCGACAGTTGTGAAATGAGTATTAAAAAATGTTTTCAGAGCTTGACACTGGCGTAAGAATGTCTTATGTAAAGAAGCAAATCTATAAATCAAATATAAGATATTCTTATTTAGGGAGGTTCTCATGAAGCCTGAAAGAATGGGGGGAGTTTTGTATGAGAGACTTGTTAAGGCACGGGAGTCTGCGGGCTTTTCCATCACCGAAGCTGCTGATAAATTTGGATTCAAAAATTATCAGACGTTATCTTCGATAGAAAAAGGCTCGAGAAACATCACCGCCGATGAACTGATCAAAATGGCTCGTTTATACGGCAGGAGTCTGGATTTCTTCTTCGAATCGGATGTTTTACCCGAACCGACACCCCTGTGGAGAAAGATAGAAATAAGTGATGTCAAACAAGAACAACGGCAATTTCTTTTATTCCTTGAACGATACAGTGACTTGGAAAATCTCCTCGGTCTAAAGCAGAGTTGGGCGGAGATTCGATCACCCTTTGGCCGCGATGACTTTGCGAACGATGAATTTGCCGTTGCGGATAAACTGGGCGCACACATTCACCAAATACTGGATCTGGGATCACGACCAGCCTGTAATTTGCTCAATGTCCTCGAAACTAAATCGCGCTTTAAAATCCTTCATGTCCCCCTGAAAGAAGGTGTTTCCGGCGCTAGTATCGTTGATGATACGTTGGGGGTGGGTATGCTGATCAATGCGAAGGATGCTCCCTGGCGGAGAAATTTTGATCTTGCCCATGAATTATTCCACATTGTTACGTGGCATATCTTTTCCGCAAAGGAAATCGGCGACGGTACAAAAAAAACGAAACCGGAACAATATGCCAATGCCTTTGCAGCAAGTCTCCTGCTTCCGGAAGCTCAACTTATGGAAGCACTTACAGCAATATCAATAAACAGTGAAATTAAAAAAGTTGATATCATCGAACTTGCAAAGGAGTTTGGTGTATCAACGGAATCGGTCTTATGGCGACTCGTAACCCTCAAAAAAATCAAGAGAGGGCAGGTTCAGAAAATTCTTGATGATTCCACATTCAGATCACTTGACCGTTCGATACGTCGAGACCTGCATGAGAAAATTGATCCTTCCAAATTTCCCGCCCGTTATATATCTCTTGCATGCAGATGCCTGATGGAAGGAAAAATTTCGCGTGGTACGTTTGCGGAGTTTCTCGAAATCGATAGGTCTGAAGTGGACGACTATCTCTCTGAGATGGGATTCGCGGAAGAAAATTATGAAAAGATTGCTGTTGCTTGATGCCGATGTGATTATGGATCTTCATACACTCGGCTTGTTTGAGAAAATCACAAAAGCATACAGGGTATTTGTCGCCAGAACTGTTATTGATGAAGCTCGGTATTTCAAAAGAGGAGGCAAAAAGCACAAAATAGATATTGGTGACAGCGTTACGATCATTGATGGTGTTGATCTTGAAAGCTTGAAAGAGGTTCAAGCTGAAGCAAAAGAAGCATGGCTTGGCATTGATCCCGGCGAATTGGAGTCAATTGCATACCTGAGCATAGCTGAAGAGGAAGTACTGTTCTGTACTTGTGATAAAGCAGCAATAAAACTCATTTCATATATGGAACTTGAAAAGAAATCGATAAGTGTGGAAAAAGCTGTAAGAGGGGCAGGGCATCACGAGAAGAATCTATACCCGAGACATTTTGAAAAAATGTTTAAGGAATGTATTAAGGATGGCAAAACCCGACGCATTCAATTTAAAAAGCTGACCTGAGATTTTCTTCACAAAAGGAGGGGTCATGGCGAAGAAAATAACAGACATTCCCAGTAAAGCATGACGATATGAAGTTGGTCTTATGCGATCCGACAGTTGTTAAGTGAGTGTTTGCGATGAGGTAATTCGGGGGACACAATACTAAATTATTGACAAGTAAATAATGAGGGCAACGTTGCCACTGACTTTTGTTGCTGGTTGCCAATCGTAGCCGGGGAGATTTTTCATCAGGCTTCAATTGTTTCTCCGATAGTGGTTTTGGTTATTTTCTGTAGGAAGTTTCTACTCACCGCAATGGTGATGACGAACATTTTGATCACTTCTCTCAAGTTACTTTCCCCCGCAGAGGGCTTTGAGCATGGCGATGTCATCCGGTGCAAGTTCGAGGGAATCGGATTGAATGAGCCGGTACATAATGGCTTCAGGATTATCGCTGTGATGTAATCCCAGGGAGTGTCCAAGTTCATGTGCGAGGAGTCGGATCAGCCTGTTGCGATTACTGCCTTGATCTGTAAAATTTTCCAGTTCCCCATTTTGCCGCCATTTATTCATTGACATACAACCCCGTATTCCTTATACCTTTTGTGTGAAGAAAGAAGTCCTTGTCCAAAAGGTCTGAAAAGTCGATTGCTCCTGTTCTTAAATCCTTCACTACAGCCTGCCCAAGGAGGGTTCTTGTGGTACGTCGAATAGCGGGAATGTTTTTTATCTTGATTCTGTTTTCAGGTGTCAACTTGTACGCGGGACAGACGGTCAGCATTTTCTGGGCCGAATATGACGGAGATACGCCGGAATACACGCAACAGCTTGAAAAAGCGTTCGAAGGGGCGCACCCGGATATAGATTTGAAGATTATACGGACGAGCTGGAACAATCTTCACGATCGCCTGGTCACCTCCATCAAGGACAAGAATGAGCCGGACCTTTCCGTGATCGGGACACGATGGCTCCTGGAATTCGAAGATCTGGATGTGCTGGAACCTATCGAACAACACCTGAACAAGTCGCTTCTCGATAACATCGATCCCTCATCCATGGAGGGGAAGATCGACGCCACCCTTTATGGCCTTCCTGTGGCTATGGGAACCCGGATAATGTATTATCGACCGGATCTGGTGGGAGACCCCCCGGCTACTTTCGAAGAGCTTAGGGAAAAGGCAAAGAGGGCGCACCACCCTCCCGGGGTATACGGCGTGGGGATGGTAGGGCGAAGATACGTGGAAAATACGGACTTTGTCTATTACCTGTACGCCAATGGCGGAGACTATTTCCATACAAACGAAAACGGCTCCATCGGGGCGAGCGCATTGACTGCCCAGGCCGCGATTACAGCTCTCACCTTTATGAATGACCTGGTCAATAAAGACAAGATTACACAGCCGGACGTGGGGTCTTATGGCCGGGATGAGGTTCAGGATCTGTTTCTTGCCGGGAAGCTGGCGTTTTTTTTCGGGGGCGGTCAGACCGCGTCGTTGTTGAAGAAAAAGGAAGTCTCCTTTAAATGGGACGTGGCCCAGATTCCGGCCTTTGCCGGGCATGAAAAATCCAGTCTTTTAGTCACCGATTCCATTGTCATGTTCAAACGGTCCAAAAATAAGAAGGCCGCTGCCGATTTTCTGGCGTTTTTCTACAAAGACAAGTGGCGTCTCGGCTTCGATAAGAACACCGGCTTTCCCCCCGTCACAAAATCTTTAGGAAACAATGAGGCCTTTCAGAGCCCGGTTTACAAAACCATGGTAGCTTCCACCCCCGGCGCCAAGGGATGGCCTCTAATCGCCGAATGGCCCCGGGCGAACGACATCATATGGGAAGCGATCGAAAACATGTTCCAGGGTGATGCCGCGCCAAAGGACGCGCTTGTCCGTGCGGCACAGAAAATCGATCACCTGCGGAAAGAGTAGGGGCGGGGTCTCAACATTTGACACATTGATTCGCTTTTGACAGCAGAGATGCATTAGAAAAAAGAGTCGCTGTTGACCCCATAAGGAGCCGATCAGGATGAGCATCAGGACAAAGATACTGACACTGTTTCTGGGACTATTTATATTCTCTTTCGGGTTGGTGGGATACATCGCCTTTACCACCATAGAAGACATCGGTGGTTGTGCCGTGGAAAATAACACCAGTCTGGGGGAAAACGCCATCACGGACAGCACAGAGGCCCTTGAAAATCTGGGTGCACAGATAATAGAGCACATCGCACGGGACGTCGCCAACGACTGTGGTGATTTCATCAAGTCTCATCCCCACATGACCATTGGAGACTTACAATCAGATAGTATGTTACAGGGCCTGGCGATTCGACCAGTCGGCGCAACAGGATATACCTGCCTCTATGAAAAGCAGACGGGGATCATGAGATTTCACCCCAATTCGAAACTCATCGATTTTAGAATGGAAGGATTAAAAGAAAAACTCTCGTCATGGTGGGAAATATTCGAGCCGAGCCTCGATGGTTCCACTGTCGGAGGATACTATGACTGGGAGGAATTCGATGGTTCTATTCGCAAGAAATTCATGTATATGGTTCCCGTCAAAGGAACGCAGTACATGGTGGCGGCCACCACATATATCGACGAATTTTCGAAACCCGTGGAGGAAACAAAAAAAAAGATTGCCGCCGTTACCCGCGCAACCGGTGAACGCATCCATCAACGCTTGCAGAGGATGGAAAAGATCTTTGTCGGAATATTCGTTATGATACTGCTCGCCGTATTCGGCCTGACCTTTTTCCTTTCGCGCCTGATAACGAATCCAATCGTGGCACTCAAACACGGGGCTGCCGCCATCGGTGGCGGGGACCTTGACCATCGGGTCGCGGTAAAAACGGGAGACGAACTCCAGGACCTTGCCCGTTCACTCAATAAAATGGCCGTCGATCTGAAGGAATATATGGAGGAATTGCGCGTCACGACGGCTGAGAAGGAACGAATGACAAAGGAGCTGGAAATCGGGAAAGGGATCCAGCAGAGCTTTCTCCCCGAATCAAATCCCGAAATCCCGGGGATTGATATAGCGGCATTCAATGTCCCCGCATTAGAAGTTGGGGGCGATTTCTATGATTTTATCCCCATTACAGAGGATCGATGGGGACTTGTCATAGCCGATGTATCGGGGAAGGGTGTTCCGGCGGCGCTTTTCATGGCCATATCCCGCACATTGATCCGTGCCCACACGACGAGTAATCGCACGGCCGTTGAGGCCGTCACAGAGGCAAACCGCATGATTTGTGAAGATTCCAAGTCCTGCATGTTTGTCACCCTCTTCTACGCAATTCTGGATTCAAAGAAGAAGACCCTCACCTATGTCAATGCCGGACACAATCCGCCGCTGCTCTTTCGTGGTGGATCTGTCGATATAGCGCTCCTGAAGGCAAAGGGAATCGCCCTGGGTGTTATTGAAGAGGTGGAACTGGAGGAGGTGGAGATCCAACTGACGGATGATGACATTGTCGTACTCTACACAGACGGCGTGACTGAAGCAATCAATGAAAAGGAGGAGGACTTCGGCGAAAAAAGACTCATAAATGTCATCCAGGAGAATCGAGGCCTGCCCGTCGGTGATATAATCGACCGTATCCGGGATGAAGTTATCGCCTTCGCCGGAGACCAGCCGCAGTTCGATGATATCACCTTGATGGCACTAAAGACGAAGCGGCAGATGTAAATTCCAGGGACGCAATACCAAATTATTGACAATATTGGAATGAATTACGGTTGAGCTTCAGGAGAAGGACTATCAGGAACTTCGTCAGCATGAACGAACAGGCAGACCATTTGGCAGTGATTTGCTCATTGATAAGCTGATGCACTGTTAGGGAAACAGCCTCGTAAGAAAGAATGACCGGGGTAAATGGTCCATGGAAAAAGATGGAGGGTGAATAATTTAGTATCGCGTCCCCGGAACTTCTAAGCTGTGGGATGCTTCCTGAGTATCTGATTTCCGATAACGGTGAAAACAGTTTCTCCTTTTTGATTAAGGCCTGTATATTTGAAGCGGATCGGGCCTCGGTCGTGGTTTTTTTTAGACGTGCCTATTTCCAGAACCTCGCCGACTGCGTAGAGCGTGTCTCCGGGTCTGACGGGTTTGAGCCATCGAAGTTCATCAAAACCCGGGGACCCGAGATTGTTGGATAATACGCCTGTCATTATAAACAGCTTGAATGTCAGCGCAACCGTGTGAAGTCCGCTGGCAATGAGTCCCCCGAAAATCGAATTCTCTGCTTCTACGACATTGGTATGAAATGACTGAGGATCAAACTGCATTGCGAAATCGATTATCTGGCTCTCTGTAATTGTCATTCCAGGTGATTCAAACCTGTCTCCAACATTAAAGTCTTCAAAATAAAGATTGGTCATAAATTGATCCCCCTGTGATCCATCTGACGATTATATGCGCACCATACTGTTCTTAATCCTTTTCCAGACACTGAACTTTGATGAACTCGTAAAAAGTCGAAAAGTACCATTTTTCGTCATTTCGACGAAAGCCGGAATCCAGTAGCGTGGGGCCTCTGTGCCCCACATATTGGTTGCCCACAGAGCAGCTACATGGTCGAACGGTCTATGACCTCGAGAGCGTTTTCTTCGAGAACACGCACCGCGAATATAAGCATTCGGAATCTCTCGTCCCTGGTATGGCCGTGGTAAAAACGGTAATATATCTGCTGAGCTATAACCGCAAGTCTGAAGATCCCGAAGCACAGATAGAAATCAAAATTGTCGATGGAGATGCCCGACTTTTCCGCGTATCTGTCAACCAGTTCATTTCTGGTAAGCATCCCCGGCATATTTGTTGGCAGCATCCGTGCTGCCTGTGCGTTTTGAGAATCGTCCTGTTGCACCCAGTAGGCCAGGGAACTGCCAAGGTCCATCAGGGGATCGCCGATGGTTGCCATTTCCCAGTCCAGAATGCCGATGATCTTCAGGGGATCTTTCGGTGAGAGTACAAGATTGTCGAGTTTGTAATCATTATGAATAATGGCAACCCTCTTTGTTTCGGCCGGTATCTTTTCGTGCAACCATTTCATTACCCGTTCAAAATCGGGTGCGTCGTCTGTCGTGGCTGCCCTGTAGCGGGCGCTCCAGCCCTCCACCTGTCTGTTTACGTATCCTGATGGTTTTCCGAAATCCTCAAGCCCAGCAGCGACATAGTCTATGGAGTGAAGTTCGCAGTGCAGGTCAAGAATATTTTCGCACAGACGGCGTGCCTGCTCAGGTGTAAAGGTAAACCCCTTCGGGAGATCTTTTCGCAGAATAATTCCGGGGATGCGTTCCATTATATAAAAGGGGCAGCCGATAACAGATTCGTCTTCGGTATATACAATCGGTTTCGGGCAGTAGGGAAAGATCGGATGCAAGGCGGATAGTATCCGGTATTCCCTTCCCATATCATGAGCGGTTTTTGCCTTCGTGCCGAATGGAGGCCGCCTCAGCACGAGATCACGGCTGCCGGCCCTGATCAGATAGGTAAGATTGGAGAAACCGCTCGGAAACTGTTCTATATGCAGTTTACCTCCAACCTCCGGTGCGTGGTCCTTCAGGAATTCCTCTATTTTCTTCGCGTCAAGTCCTTCATCCGTCCTCACCTTTACGGGTTTGTCTGTTATGTCCATAGTTTCCTCTCGATCTCTAATTTTTCCCAGGTAAGAGGTACGACTCTATAAAATCCACAAGGAATAGGGAATAGTCTTCAACTGTGACTTTTTTCCCCTCATACTTCCATCTTTTGAGGTACCAGTCCTGAAGAGTTGCCTTGATTGCCGCCGACGCAAGACCGGCATCAATGGGGGAAAAGATTCCGGAAGATATCCCCTCTTCAATTATGTCCAGAAACATCTTCTCCGTGGCAAGCTCAGATTCTATAGCCATTTTGTGTTCCGCTCTTTTAAGGTTCTTCGTTTCCATGTAGGAAAAGTAGAACCAGGGCTGCATGACCTCGCTCAGGTACAGATGGGTCTGCACAGTGGTCCTGAGTTTTTGACGGGGATTGTCAATGTCGGACGCGCAATCAGTGAGTATCTTTATGACGACCGTTCTCCCCTGTTTCTGTATCATGTCGAGGAGATCATCCTTGCTTGAAAAGCAGTTGTACAGAGCCCCCATGCTGAGTCCTGTTCCGGCGCTCAGGTCTCTCATACTCATGGTGGAGAACCCCTTTTTATTGCTTATGGCCAGCGCAGCGTCGAAGATCTTTACGAGGTTTCTGACAGCCACGTCTTCTTTCTTGATCTTGATCTTTTTCCTGTTATCGAGGAAAAATCTCCTGCATATATCCTCTTTGGATATGTGTACAAGGTCTTTAAACGCGTCAAATTTCAATTCAGATTTCCTCAGATCCCGTCGGTGGCTATGCGGTATCTATCTGACGTCTTTGCCTTCGTATTTTCTCAGGATTTTCCTCGCGACCGACATCTTATGCACCTCGTCAGCGCCGTCATATATCCTTGCTGCGCGCTCATGCCTGTAGAAGAATGGAATTATTACATCGTCGGTCATCCCGAGGCCGCCGTGCACCTGCAGGGCCGTATCTGTGACTTTCTGCAACACATTGGCCACGAAGAACTTTATAAGCGCTATGTCTTCCCTTGCCTCCTTGACTCCGAGCTCTTCGATCTTCCACGCGGCATTGAGTGTCATCAGACGCGCGGCCTGAATATTTGCGGCGCACTCCGCGATCCATGACTGTATTATCTGCTTGGTGGCAAGTGTTTTTCCATCACGGGATATCATTCTTTCGGAGGCCCTCTTGCACATAAGGTCAAAGACCCTGTTGCATATGCCGATCCATCTCATGCAATGGTGTATTCTGCCCGGTCCGAGGCGCTCTTGGGCGATTACGAATCCATGTCCTTCAGGCCCCAGAAGATTTTTCTGCGGCACACGGCATGACTGGAGCAATATCTCACTGTGGGACATGAAGTCGTCACCTACATGGCCCATTACCGGTATATTCCTTACGAGATTGAACCCGGGGGTGTCTATCGGGACAATTATCATGCTGGCCTGCATATAAGGCGAGGCGTCGGGATTGGTAACCGCCATGACGATTGAAAAGCTGGCTCCGTCTGCCGCGGTTGAGTACCACTTCTGGCCGTTGATGACATAATCATTCCCATCCTTGACGGCAGTAGTGTCCATCATTACGGGGTTGGACCCGGCCAGTTCCACTTCAGTCATCGAAAAGCAGCTTCTTATCCTGCCATCTACCAGCGGTCTGAGGTATTCCTCTTTTTGTTCATCTGTGCCATGAAGGTGCAGTATCTCTATGTTGCCTGCGTCCGGTGCATGGCAGCCGAAAATAAAATGTCCGATAGGAGATCTTCCAAGAGATTCCGACACAAAGGCGTGTTCAACAAGGTTAAGGCCCATACCGCCAAATTCTTTGGGGTGGTTGGGCGCCCACAGCTCCATCTGTTTGACCATCTTTCTTTTGTCCTCAAGGACGGGCAACATCTCCCGGAAGGTCTTGGTCAAAAGCTCCGGTTCAAGGGGGATAATCTCTTTTTCTACAAACTCATCCATCATCCCTGTTATTGTCTGTATCTTTTCAGGAACACTGAAATCCATGGCAGATCTCCTCTAAAAATGGTTTAAAATTTTATAAATCCCGCATAAGTCAACGGTATGTTATGATATTCTTATCATTTTTCAACTCAAGATGGGATATCTCATTAAAACCTGCAAGGGCAACGTCGCTGTTGTTACAGGCAAAACGTGTGATAGATGTATTGATGATCTGCCAGCTGAGTTTGATTGTGTGTTCATTGGACAGCCCGAGGTATTTCTGCATTGTCGCGGCTATGGGGCCGCCCGAGGTGAACAGCAAAATCTTTTCCCCCTCGTTATGTCTTGACATGATTTCTGTAATCCCCTTCCACACCCTCGATGAAAATGTGTCCCACGATTCGATACCCGGCTTCTCAAAATCGCCCGAAACCCATCGCAGCATTGCCACTTCGAAGATTCGCTTGAAGGATTGATCGTCGGTGTATATCCTTTCCAGATCATCTTTCAGAGACGGATTCTCGCTGACCATGTCGGTGATTTGAGATACTACAATGGCATGAGCGTCAAGCTCGTTGAGGGCTTCACACAGAGAAGGCTCCGGCACATCAATGCCGCATTCCTTAAAACAACGGATGACCTCTTGCGCGGTTGCCTGCTGGCGTTGCAGTGTCCAGGAATACAATGCGTCGGCGCGCAGTCCAGTATTGATCAGATGATCTGCGAGGATGCCGGCCTGTCGCAAACCTTTTTCGGAAAGCTTGTCATAATTATCATCCCCGAATGATGCCTGCCCATGTCGTATCATATATATTACACTCATGGAGAACTGTATAAAACACAAGGGTGGACATGTCAATAAAAATAGAGCGAACGTTCGCTTTTTGCTTGAAATATAATGTCCGGTCGATTATCCTGCGGACATGACAGGCCTTGGAAATTGGGGGCATACCGGCATGAGGAGCAGAGGCGATGGAGATACTTGTATGCGTTAAACAGGTTCCTGATAATGAAGGGACAATCGATATTAACGATAAGGGCACGTGGATAACGTGCGGAGGCACCTTCAGGATGAACCGTTTTGACGAATTCGCTCTCGAGGAGGCTGTTCGCACAGGCGAAGAGATTCCGGGTACAGTGATCGAAGTCGTCTCTGTTGGTCCGGGCAGGGTGGTCTCGACGCTCAGGAAAGCCCTGGAGAGAGGAGCAGCGACGGCGACACATATTCTCGTGGAAAACGAAAGATATGTGAGCCCCTTTGAGACAGCATCACTCATAGCGTCCTATGCGGTGACCGGACACTACGATCTGATTATTACCGGCATTATGGCTGAGGATGATATGAACTGCCAGACAGGGCAGATGATAGCAGCTATACTCAAAATCCGGTGCGCGACATCGGTTATACATCGCGGACCAGTCAGGGATGGCGCATCCGTTTACATTGAACGTGAAATTGAAGAAGGGCAGAGGCTCTGCGGGGAAGTCGAACTGCCGGCGGTAGTCACCGTGCAATCGGGTATAAACCGACCGAGATATCCTGCCCTTTCCAATGTTCTGAGGGCAAAAAACCAGGAGAACAGGACAATCGACGCAGGCGACTTGTGGAAGGGTGATGTAAGTGATGAACTGATTTCCATGCGGCGACCGGAGGTATCGACAAAGGGGATATTCCTTGAGGGTGGCAGGGATGAGAAGGCCCGCGCACTTATAAAGATTCTGCACGAGAGGGCGCTGATATGATTTTCGCGGCGCGGGGGTATGAGTCATGGAAGAGATGATTGCCATAATCGCTGAGCTGTCTCGAGGCGGATTTACCAGGGCAACTTATGAGGTAATATCGTTCGCCCGCGAACTCGGATCGGCCGGCTCGAGACCGGTAATAATTATTCCCGGGAAGAACGTCCGTGAATTGGCGGAACAAATCGCGTGCGCATCGGGTATTGATGCGATCGGCATAGAGGCCGAGGCCCTTGACCTGTACAGCGCCGAACCCTTCAAGTCGGCCATTCTTAACGTCCTGCAAGACATGAACGCCGCATATGTCTGTCTGCCCCACAGCGTCATGGGTTTTGACCTGGCACCGGGGCTTGCTGTAGATCTCGGTGCTGCGTGCATCACGGCTGTTGAGGAAATACGCGAAGATGAAGAGGGGACTTATTTTACAAGGTCCATGTGGGGCGGGAAAATACGTGCGGAACTTGTTCCAGTAACGCAAAGGACAGTACTTACCGTGTTGCCCGGAGCATGGACAGCCTTCGTTGAAGAATCAGGTCTTGCGGGATTGGTGCGCGTAGTTAAGGCAGACCCTGTATCGGGTGCGTCAGAAATAACACTCAAGGAAGCGCCCGGAGAAAGAGAATCGGAACTGACGGCAGCCGATGTTATTGTATCAGCCGGGAGGGGCATAGGGAAGGAAGAGAATCTGGGTATGATCCGGAAGCTGGCCGGCATATTTGCCCGGGGGGCGGTAGGCGCGTCAAGAACCGTGTGCGATCTTGGGTGGCTTGAGTATAAACACCAGATAGGATTTACAGGAAAAACCGTTTCACCCGGATTATATATCGCGTGCGGTATATCAGGGGCCATTCAGCACATATCCGGCATGAAGGACTCGCAGATGGTGATTGCTATAAATATCGACCCCGACGCACCCATTTTCGGGGTAGCCGACTATTGCATAGTGGAGGATCTGACCGAATTCATCCCCGCTCTTCTCGAACTGATGGAGACTTGCCCCATTTCCTAATTGTCATCTCCGGGTAAAACTTGAGCATCGGGCGTTACGCTGTTATCTACTTCAGGCTTTATATTTGTTGGTTCATATCTGTCAGAACCGCCCCTTAGACGTTTCCGGATCATACTCGGACCCTTTTTGCCGCCTCTGAACTTGGTAACTGGATCGGTACCTATCGCTGCTTTGCCGTCAGAGGCAATCTTTTTAGATTGCAATTTCATATCAGGAACCTTTTTGCCGGCATATAATTTACATGGAGCCGCATTGAGGAACAGAGTGAATAATAACAATATGCCCACGCACAAAAACACTTTTGATACTTTCATATCCTGTCCTTTCCATTTCAATTAAATTAGTATTTTTTTTATATATTATTGACTTGCCAGCTCAAAAACGTCATCGACGTCGCATCCAGCACAACTGCCGGGTACCTTTTTAAGATAAACTTGTCAACCTTAAAGTGGAGGGCGGAGGGAGTGGGCAACTCATTCAATATCCGGAAAGCTTGGTTTCTCTTTAGACAGGAAGGCCGATATTCCATGATAGCATTCTCCCGATGTGATAAGGGTAATAGCACTTTTTGTTTCCAGCTCGAGTGCCTCCTGCATGGGCACATCGCAGGCTGATCGAATTACCTCCAGTGCACAACGGACTGCGCGTGGCCCGTTGCCGGCAATTGTCTCAGCCAGTTCGATGGATTCCTCAAGGACCTTGCCAGGGGAGCTTACTTGATTGATTAATCCGAGAGTAAGCGCTTCCCGGGCCGTGACCTTTCTGGCAGTGAGTATCATATGTGAGGCCTTTGCCGGACCAACCAGTCGGGCAAGCGTCGCTGCTCCACCCCAGTCCGGCATTAGTCCCAGACGGACTTCCGAGAAACTGATGACCGCATCAGGGTCCATAACCCTCAAGTCACATCGAACCGCAAGCTCTGCACCCCCTCCATAAGCCATGCCATTGATGGCGGCGATAACAGGAACGGGTAGAGTGACCAAATCGTCAACTGCGAGACGAATATGCCTTATTAATTTTTCGACAGGGGCGCGATCATGCTTCTGAACCGCATCAATCAGGTTGGAGACTTGCGGGTTATCGATATTGACGTCAAAGCCCGCGCTGAAGGCCTTATCGCCGGCACCTGTAAGCACAATAACCCGCGGCAGCTTTTCCCGCAACTTTGCCACCACCCGCTCAAGTTCAGACCACATTGTCTCATTAAAAGTGTTCATCCTTTGCGGGCGATCGATAGTGATAACCGCGACGTGATCCATAAATTCAATACGCATACCATACTCTGACATTGTCCACCCTTTCAGTTAAATTAAAATTATTGATACATCAGCCACTCGTTGAGTGGTGAGTGGCATTCACTCTCCCGTATATTCACCCTTTACCCGCAGGCTTTCAAGCTCATCCTCTTCGAGTTTCCTGTATGCTATCTTTCCAACAAGAGTTTGTGGAAGTTCGCTGCGGAATTCCACCTCTCTCGGGCAGCTCCATTTGATCAGGGATTGTCTGCAGTGGGTTATGAGCTCCGTCTTCATTTCCTCTGTTTCTTTTGAAGGATCCTTCATGATCACGAAGGCCTTGACTTTTTCCACCTGTTCCCTGTCAGGCACTCCTATAACGCATGCATCCTTCACATCCGGGTGGCCGTAGAGGATATCTTCCACCTGCGCGGGATATACATTCATTCCGGATGACTTTATCATCCGTTTCAGCCTCAGCTTGAAATAGAAGAATCCATCCTCGTCCATGCTGGCGATGTCACCGGTATGAAGCCAGATCCTTCCGTCGGAATGTGTTTTAAGGGTATCGGCGGTTTCTTCCGGCTGATCAAGGTATCCGAGCATAACCGCCGGACCGCTGACACACAGTTCTCCATCCTCGTCCAGCGGGGCCTCTTCTGTAGTATCCTTTTTCACCACCTTTGCCAGCATATCCGGGAATGGTATACCGACGCTTCCTTCTCTGTAATCATTCAAGGGGGTAGCCATAATGGCAGTAACCGCTTCGGTCAGGCCATAACCTTCGAGCAGCTTTACTTTGCCTCCTCCCTCGCTGACTGTCTTTTCGAATTTCTCTTTTACCACTCTTGGAAGAGTGTCGGCGCCGCTGAAGGTAGCCTTCAGGCAGCTTAGGTCGGCGCTTCTGAAGTCGGGATTACGGCACAGGGCTTCGAACAGTGTCGGGACGCCCACCATTAATGACGGCTTCTTGTTTTTGATGAGTTTTGCGACAGTCTCGGGTGTAAAGGTGGGAACAAGGATACTTTTTGCCCCCCCCATGAAAGCGGCATTAACGCATACCCCCAGGCCGAAACCGTGGAATATCGGGAGGATGGCAAGTATGGAAGCGCCTCCCTCTGTGTCTTTCATTTTCCCCCACTCTGCCACCTGCATGCCTTCACTTATGAAGTTCATATTAGAGAGCATGATACCCTTCGGAACGCCTGTGGTGCCGCCGCTGTAAAGAATTACCGCGAGATCGTCAGTGTCCACTTTGACCGCAGGCGCCAGCGGGTGATCCTCTCTCATCAGATCTTTCCACCATCTGACCCTTGAATCTCCGGGGACCCTGGGTATTTTTCTCCCCTTGGTGATATAAAAACCGAACCTTTTCAATGGAGGAAGGTAGTCGCCTATCTTTGTCAGGATGAGGGTCTCAACGCCGGTGTTACTGAGGATCTTGTTGAAGACGCCGTAGAACACGTCGAGCGTCATGGCAAATTTGCTCTTGCTGACATCCAGATAAAACTCTATCTCGCTGGCAGTGGAGAGTGGATGGATCATACTTGCAACAGCCCCGAGTTTGTTTGCCGCGTAAAAGCAGATGATACCCTGCGGTGTTGTGGGCATGGAGATGGTAATGCGGTCGCCCCTCTTGAGGCCGATAGCTGCGAGGGCGTTGGCAAATCTTTCTATCTCACCGGCAAACTGTATGTATGTAGAGGTGTATCCCATAAAATCATAGGCTACGGAATCCGGGTATTCTTCGACGGAACGCATAAGAGACTCGAACATGCTGATTCTGGGATAATCAAGGGTTTCAGGGACGTCCCCATAGAATTTAAGCCACGGTTTCTTTTCATACATAACATCGCCCTCCTTACATTTTTGTCAACCAACTTTGTCTGCCCCTTTGCTCTGGAAAAGTCAATACAAAAAAACAGGTGACAGTTGTATTGTAATATGTTACCAGTTTTTCGCTTGGTTATGATTTGAAAGCTTTGTAGAAAGTCCCAAAACCGTCATACCGGACTTGATAACCCTGCCCCGTACTTGATACGGGGGTATCCAGAAGTTGCTGAATCTACTGGATTCCGGCTTTCGCCGGAATGACGGAAAGCGGCATTTTTTGACTTTCTACGAGTGTGTCATGATTTTATAATTCTGGAATTGTCGGAAGAAAGGAGCACGTATGGAGAAACTAAATGATTTTTACGAGGCGGTGTCAGACACTAATAATTATGTCAGGAATCTGAAGACCAGCGGAAAAAAGGTTTTGGGGTATTTATGTTCCTATACTCCCGAGGAAATCATCTTTGCAGCGGGAATCCACCCTGTGAGGCTTTTCGGTACGGCGGGGAATATTACCCTGGCCGACGCGCATCTGCAATCCTATGCCTGTTCTCTCGCGAGGGGCGTACTTGAAAGCGCGCTTTCCGGCGAACTGGATTATCTCGACGGTATGGTATTCCCCCATACCTGCGACACCATCCAGAGGCTTTCCGATATCTGGCGTCTCAACACGAAATTCGGTTTTTTCGCCGATGTTGTCCTTCCCGTGAAGCTGAACACCGAAAGTGCGAAAGAATATATGGAAGATATCCTCCAGAAATTCAGGAGTGATCTGGAGGAAGGAATGGGTGTCACGATAACCGACAGGGCGCTGGAAGAATCAATCGAAAAATACAACCGGATACGCGGTTGTCTCAAGACCATCTACGAATTGCATTCCACGGAACCAGACATCCTGACCGGCAGCGATCTGCATGCAATAGTCAAGGGATCGATGATCATGGACAGGGATTATCTTCTGGAAAGACTCCCCGAGACCATAGAAATGTTGAAGGAAAGAAAACCTTCAACGGGTACAGGAAGAAAGAGAATTATAATGGTTGGCAGTATATGTGACCACCCTGATGTTTATACCATCATCGAGAAATCGGGAGGCGTTGTCGTATGGGACGACCTCTGCACCGGTTCCAGGTATTTTGAAGGACTGACCGGCACGGATGGTAATCCTGTTAAGGCAATCGCAAACAGGTATATTGAAAGACAGATATGTCCTGCGAAGCATATGTCAAACACGGCGAGGGGGGACAGCCTGATTGAGATGGTCAAAAAAAATAATGTCCAGGGTGTTATATTCCTCCTGCTGAAATTCTGTGACCCTCACGATTTTGATTATCCCTATTTGAAGGAATTTCTGGATAGAGAAAATATTCCCAGTATGCTGCTGGAGATTGAAGATCAACTGCCGTCCGAGGGGCAGTTGCTCACAAGATTCGAGACTTTCATTCACATGCTGTAAAAAAGGAGGAGTGAAGATATGACGGATACCGATAAGGAAAAAAGCAGCAGAAAGATAAAGGCGGTGGGGAAGATGAAAGAAATCATGACCGCCTACTACATAGATGCAAAAACAGCCGGGGAGACAGGGAAGAAGGTGGCATGGATTACCAGTGGAGGGCCTGTGGAACCTCTTATAGCAATGGATGTGATTCCTGTATATCCGGAGAACTACGGAGCCATGATCGGAGCCTCGAAGATGGGTGGAGACCTGTGCGAAAAGGCGGAAGAGCTGGGATACAGTGGCGATCTGTGCTCCTACGCGAGGGCCGATATAGTTTCTTCCATGGTGGACGGCGGACCCATAGGAGGACTGCCGAAACCCGACATGCTTATATGCTGCAACAATATATGCGGAACAGTGCTCAAGTGGTATGAGATACAGGCGCGGTATTACAATGTTCCTCTCTTTATCTTTGACACGCCATTCTGCCATACCGAATACGCTGATGAGTCAAGGAGATACGTTCGAAAACAGATCGATGAATACGCAAACTTTCTCGAAAATGCGTGCAAGAAAAAGTTTGATTATGACAGGATGAAGGAGGTGGGGAGGCTTTCGGTAGAGGGGCAGAATCTGTGGCAGGAGGTGCTTGACACCGCCATGAACAGGCCTTCTCCCATGACCTGTTTCGATGCGTTCTTCCATCTGGCCCTCATCGTCACATTGCGGGGAACGCAGATAGCGGTGGATTACTATAAATCATTACTGGAAGAGATGAAGCAGCGGGTAGCCGACGGGATCAGCGCGATACCCAATGAAAGATACCGGCTGCTGTGGGACAATCTTCCCATCTGGTACCGGGTAAAGTGGATGTCGGAGAAATTCGCTGCCCATGACGCCTGTCTCGTGGCGGACACCTATACATCTGCGTGGTGTGGCCAGCTCCAATATATGGACGAAGACAATTTTCTTGACTCCATGGCTGAGGCATATACGAGGATATATCTAAACATCGGTGTGGATGAAATGATAAAGATAGTGTTGGAGATGGTGGACAAATATGACGTGGACGGTTTCGTCATGCATTCCAACAGGAGCTGTAAACCCTATTCACTGGGCCAGTACGACATACAGCGGGCGGTTCAGAAAGAGAGAGGGATTCCCTCTGTCATGATAGAGTCTCACATGATAGATGAGCGGAGTTTTTCTGAGAGCCAGGCGGAAACAAGAATAGACGCCTTCATGGAGATGATCAAACAGAAAGGGTGAGAGATGAACGATATATGCTATGGTTTGAGAGATAAGGTTGTGGTTGTTACCGGGGGAAGCAGAGGCATCGGTCTTGAAATTGCGAGGACCCTGCTCGGGGAAGGGGCTAAAGTTGTTATATGTGGCAGAAAGAGTGAAGGACTCGATGTAGCAGCGAATACCCTCGGGGGTGGTGATAATCTTATGACCTTCCCGGCCCACATCGCGAAGGAAGCCGAGGTCAACGCACTTTTTGAAGCGGTCATTGGCAGGTTTTCAAGGCTGGATGTGCTTATTAATAATGTCGGCATGAATATCATGACCCTGTCGGTTGCGGACACCGAACCAGCCCTGTGGCAGAAGATCATAGATACAAACCTGAATGGGACCTTCTTCTGTTCCAGGAAAGCGGCCTCCGTTATGAAGGAACAGGGTGGTGGCAGGATAGTGAACATATCATCCATCGCCGGCAGAAGGGCCTCGCCCGGTATGGGTGTATACGGCATCGCAAAGTCGGCTGTTGAGATGCTTACCTGTGTGCTGGCCTCTGAACTCGCGCCTTTCAACATCCGGGTAAACGCGGTCGCGCCCGCCATGGTGAGGACCGCCTTCAGCGAACCCTTCTGGGCCAACGAGGATATCCTCCGTGAAATTGTGAAGTCCATACCGCTTGGAAAAATAGCTGAACCGATGGACGTTGTGCACCCGGTGCTTTTCCTCGCTTCCGATGCGTCATGTTACATTACCGGGCAGACTCTCGTGGTGGATGGCGGAGCTTCGATTATATAGAAGAGTTCCGAAAACAAACTGAATGTAAGGAAAGGGAATATGATTACTGCCGGAATAGATATAGGATCCATAACCGCCAAGGCGGTTGTTCTGTCGGATGGCAGGATACTCGGTTCGAAGGTAGCCTTTACAGGTTATAACGCCAGTCAGGCGGGCCAGAGTGTATTTGAAAACCTCCTGAGGGAGCTGGGCCTGGACGAGTCATCGATAGAAAAGACAATATCCACCGGTTATGGAAGAAACAGTGTAAAATTTGCCGACAAGGCCATGACGGAGATTATATGCCACGGAGCCGGGGCGCATTACCTGAATCCCGAAGTCAGGTCGGTCATAGATGTCGGGGGGCAGGACAGCAAAGTCCTGACGATAGATTCCGAAGGCAGGGTAAAGGATTTTGCAATGAATGACAAATGCGCGGCCGGCACAGGCAGGTTTCTGGAGGTAATGGCACGAGCGCTGGAATCAGACCTTGACGATTTCGGGATTGT
>Ga0222656_1000242_pt1 | contig 25423 bp, 25 predicted proteins | sample AntAcemetagen472_FD_179808 | JGI IMG/M metagenome (GOLD analysis project Ga0222656, IMG submission 179808) | Saline water microbial communities from Ace Lake, Antarctica - #472 | ecosystem: Environmental > Aquatic > Non-marine Saline and Alkaline > Saline | place: Antarctica: Ace Lake... | reverse complement strand
GCCCAATAAGTGCTTCCAGAGGGCTTTTCAGCTCTAAATGTGTCAAAGAACGATGGTTTTCAGGATCAAAAAAAGGTTCTCGCCGGAATACCGGCCAGAACGATATATCAAAACTCAATTCTTAGAGGTGCCCACTATACTTGTCAACTATCCTTGCACCGCCTCCGCTGGCTGTCCGGTAAGCTTGATTGAGTGTACTTGTTTGTGTTAACTCGCTTTTTTAAAGTAAGAACGGGCTTTTCCTTTTTTTGTTATAAATACACATAGTCATGAGTGTTCCTGGCTATTTCGCTTATTTTTCGGAGATAGCGGCGTTGTGGGTGCCGGGGGCTGTGAGGCGGACATATATTCCGCCGAGCATGACCAGGAGGTTGACGGCTCCTACTACGATAAAGGGGGCTTTGGGACTGAGCTGGTCGAACATTCGTCCGCCGAGGGTGGTGATGATGAGAATGCCTATTGCTCCGCTGATGTTGAACATTCCGATGACTGAGCCTCTGGCTTCGCGGGGGGCTTCCTGGCCTATGAGTGACTGTGAGCCGAGGAATGCGCTGATCTGGCCGATTCCGAGCAGGACGAAGTAGAGATTTGAGAAGCTGTCGTGTGGGTTTTCGATGAAGGCGAGTGAGAGGTACCCTGCGCTGGCAAGACCCATGCATACTACGAGGGCGGTGACGCGGTTCCATCGGTCGATAAGGGGACCTATGATTGGGGCCCAGAGGAGTGCTGCGGCCTGTGAGATGATGAAGACCATCATTCCTTTTTTTACCGCTTCGGCAGGGCTCATTCCCATGGCGATGCCGGCGGTGGTTCCCCAGAGGGGGAGGAATGTGCCGATGATGGATTGGTCGCCCCGTGCGACGAAGGCGGCGGCGTAGGAGAGCAGGATTCGCGGGTTTTTTGCGTGGGTGAAGCCGCTGGTGAGTAGTGTTTTGAGTGGGGGGCGTTCCTCTTTGCGGACCGGGGTTCCCCCTTTAAGGCCAACACTGAGCACAATTGCGGTTACAAGCGCAAGAGCGGCAATGGAAAGATGCGCAATTATGCCGGCTTCAACGCCGCTGAACCCGCGGCCGATGAGTTTTTCGGGCATGCCGCCAAAAAACTGGTTGAGAACAACAATACCCAGACCGTTGAGAAAACCGGTGATGGCTATGAGTTTGCCGCGTGAGCGTTCGGCCGGGTAGTCGACCATGACGGTTGCTAGCCCTCCGGTGACGGCAACTATGCCGAGGGCGTAGATGATGCGGTAGAGGGTGAGGTCGGCAACTGACTGCGCCAGCGGGTAGAGGGCGTAGGCGATTGCCAGTAGTATCATGCCGGCTATGTAGATCGGTTTTCTCCCTATCCTGTCCATAATGACGCCGGCGGGGATAAAGAAGAGAAGTGTGACTATTTCGGTCCAGAACACGAGGTTTCCGCTGATTGTACCCTGCTCGGCGATGGGGATTTTCAGGTGCTCGTTGAGGATGTATGCCTGACCGATGGAAACAAAGGTGACAAGCCCTATGGAGACAAATGCGGCATAGAGAAAGGTCCATCCGTGCTGGGGGAGCACTCCGGGGGAAAGAACTACGGGACCAAGGCGGTGCTGCTCTGTTGATGATTTCATGGGGGGGCGGGTTTATGGTGACGGGGTGCATGGGAAGAGATGACCGCTTTCCATTTTCAGGCAGCGGTCGGCGACCCGTGCATAGTCGTCGTTATGGGTAACAATGATAAATGTAGTTCGGTGTTCTTTTGAGAGAGATGCCATCAGCTCATAGAGCAGATGGCTGTTGCGGTTGTCGAGGTTGCCGCTGGGTTCGTCGGCAAGAACCAGTTTTGGTCGGTTCATGAGGGCGCGGGCAATTGCAACGCGCTGCTGTTCGCCTCCGGAAAGTTCAGAAGGGAGGTGGTGGAGCCGCTCACCGAGTCCTAGACCAAGAAGGAGCTCTTCGGCCCCTGTTTTTGCCGGTTTGAGTTGGCCGGTGGCAATGTACTCCGGCATGGCCACATTTTCCAGGGCGGTGAAGTCGGAAAGCAGGTGGTGGAACTGGAAGACAAAGCCGATTTTCCGGTTTCTGAAGAGAGCTAGCTCTTTTTGTTTCTGCCGGTATCGGCCATTCTGGAAGAGCATTTCCCCTTCGAAGGTTATTGTTCCGCTGTCGGGTGTGTCGAGCGTGCCCAGCATGTTGAGGAGCGTCGTTTTTCCGCTGCCGGAGGCGCCGATGATGGTTACCATTTCCCCTTCGGCCGCTTCAAGGCTGATGCCGTGGAGAATGGGAATTGGGGCTTTGCCGGGCAGTGCGTAGGACTTGTTTATGTCGCGGGCTTCAATGAGCATATTCATGCGGGCCTTGTCTGTCCGTCGCCTTCAATCATCCACTTGTATGTGGTGAGTTCGCGGAGACCCATCGGCCCCCGGGCATGGAGTTTCTGGGTGCTTATGCCGATTTCTGCGCCGAGCCCGAACTGGGCTCCATCGGTGAATGCTGTGGAAGTGTTTGCGTAGACGACTGCCGCATCGACGCGTTTGAAAAACGCCTCTTTTATCGCCCTGTCTTTGGTGATGACCGCTTCGCTGTGCCGTGAACTGTAGGTGGCGATGTGTTCGAGTGCCTCATCAAGGGTGTCGACGGTTTTCACCGAGAGTTTCAGTGAGAGGAACTCCGTCCCGAAATGTTCCGGTTCGGCATGTTTCAGCAACTCTTCCGGATAGGATGCGAGCAGAGGAAGGTATGCCCGTTCGTCTGCGAAAATGATGACCTGATGCTCCGCGAGTGGCCGGCAGAGTTTCGGGAGGTCACCCAGGCGCGCGCTGTGGATGATGAGGGTGTCGAGGGCGTTGCAGACGCTGGGGCGACGGGTCTTGGCGTTCAGGACGATCTCTTTTCCCATTTCTAGCTCGCCGCTTTTGTCAAAATAGGTGTGCACAATACCCGCTCCTGTTTCAATCACCGGCACTTTCGCCGTGTTGCGCACATGGTTGATGAGCGCCTGACTTCCGCGGGGGATGATCATGTCTATTCGTCCGACCGCACCCATCATAATTGTGGCGGCTTCCCGCTCGGAAGGCAGGAGGTAAAGCGTGTCGGGGTTAATACCGTGGTCGTTCAGTACCGAGTGAATAAGCTCAGCAATGGCGCGGTTGGACGCGTCCGCGTCACTGCCGCCTTTGAGGACAGTGGCGTTGCCGGATTTCAGCGAGAGCGCAAAGACATCGAAGGTGACATTGGGGCGTGCTTCATAGATGATGCCGATTACCCCGATGGGGACCGAGGCTTTTCTGAGCCTGAGGTTGTTCTCAAGCGTCCGTTCTTCAAGGGTGATGTCGAGAGGGGATGGGAGCGAGGCCACACTACGAATGTCGGCGGCAATGCCCTCCAGCCGTTTTGCGTTGAGAAGCAGGCGGTCGTACATCGGGTTGCTCCGCTCCATCCGCTCCAAGTCCGTGCGGTTGGCTTCAAGGATGGTCGAGGCATGCGCGGGAATCCTGCTGGCAAGGTCGAGCAGCACTTCATTGATCTCGGTGTCGTTGAGCGTTACAAGCGCTCTGCTGGCCGTTCTGACCTCGTCGAGTTTCAGGGTGATGGTATCCTTCAGGTTCATGGTCATATCGTGTCGGTTGTGTTGGCTGATTCAGGCTTTCCTGACGAATTCGGATTTCAGTTCCATTGCCCCGAACCCGTCGATTTTGCAGTCGATGTTGTGATCTCCCTCAATGAGGCGGATGTTCTTCACTTTTGTGCCGCCCTTGATGGGGGATGAAGCCCCTTTGACCTTCAGATCCTTGATGACGGTAACGGTATCGCCGTCCTGCAGCACATTGCCGTTTGCGTCTTTCCATACCCGTTTTCCCTCATCTTCCGCGCCCTCCGTAGGGCTCCATTCATGGGCGCACTCGGGGCAGACCAGGAGAGGGCCGTTTTCGTAGGTGTACTCTGAGTTGCATTCGGGACAGTTCGGCAGATTGCTCATGATGGTTTTTTTATTGAGTCGCTCAGACAGGTTTGAGTTAGACTGGTTTAATATAGAGGTAATCGTAATGGACCAGGGGCTTTTGGTCTTTCAGGCCGATGAGCGGAAGGGTTTTTTCGGAGCTGTACTGCGCCATGCCGTACCCGATGATGCGCCCGCTAGAAGAGCAGATTTTGATGATGTCGCCCTTGTGAAACGATCCGGTTATGGATTCAATGCCCACTGGCAGAAGGCTGTTGGCCCGTTCGGTGGAGATGAGCGCTGCTTCGGCTCCGCTGTTGATGGTGACGGCTCCTTTTTCAAGTCCTTCGCTGTTAGCAATCCACTTTTTTGGCCCGTGTGCCGCTTTTTCAGGCAGGAATCTGGTGCCGACTGCTTCGCCTTGGAAAATTTTGGTAAGTATGCCGGGGGTGCGGCCGTTGGCAATGTGGACGGTAATGCCGAGTTTCGAGAGTTTCTGTGCAATATGGCATTTGGTCAGCATTCCTCCCCGTCCGAACTCCGATTTTGTAGGGGTAATGTACTGGTGAAAATGCTTCGCCGAAGGATCAATTTCGCTGATGAGGGTCTCATTGCCGTCCGACAGGTCGAACAGCCCGTCCACATGGGAGAGGATTATGTGCCCTTCTGCGTCCATCATTGTGGCTATCAGCCCTGAGAGCTCGTCGTTGTCGGTAAACATAAGCTCGGTAACCGATACGGCGTCGTTTTCGTTCACAACCGGGATGATGCCTTGTTGCAGGAGCGCTGAGAAACAGGTGCGCATGTTGCTGTAGTGCAGCCGGTCGCGGAAGTCACTTTTCGTTACCAGAATCTGTGCCGTTACCAGGCCGTGCCGGGCGAACAGGTCATTATAGGTGTTGATGAGGCGTATCTGCCCGGTGGACGAAAGTACCTGCCGGATGGCAACGGGCGAAAGATTTGCCGGTGGTTTGATGATTGCTCGACCTGCGCCGACGGCCCCAGAAGATACCAGAATAACCTGCACCCCTTCTTGGCGAAGAGCTGCAACCTGATCGGTGAGGTTTTCAAGCACCGCAAGGTCAAGCTGGCCATCATGACCGGTAATGACATTGGTACCAACCTTGACGACCGTTTTTTTATAGAGAGGATGTGGCTGTTTCATGCTGCTGTTACGCTGCTTTGAGCTGGGAGAGTTGCAGACCTATGACGCCGATGATGATGAGCATCAGGGAGACGAGCTTTACGGGAGTCATTGTTTCGGCAAACCAGATGATGCCGATAAGCGAGACGATGGCCGTTCCAAGCCCAGCCCAGATGGCATAGGTCATGCCGATGGGTAATACCTTCAGAGCTTGTCCGAGCAAGGTAAAGCTAAGGCCGTAAAAAATAAAGACCAAAACTGCCGGCAGTGGTTTACTGAAGCCGTCGGACAGTTTCAGACATGTTGTTCCGATAACTTCAGTGGCAATGGCCATGAAAAGCGCTATCCAGTGCATCGTCCCTGTGGTGTGGTGGTTGAAAGGCCTATAGTTTTTTCCGTGCTTAATACTTAATATACAAACTCTCTGTTGGAGCGGGAGCCTGTTTTCCGTCTCTCCCCTGACGGGTTGCCGGCAAGGGAAAAGATGTGCATATTTCCACACTGGCCAGCGGCCACATCTTTTTTTATGACAGGCGTTGTGATCAACTTTTTCTTGTACGGACGATGCTGCTTACGGGACTTTTTGATATATCGTTGCCGTTGCGCAATCCGGTACTGCAGTTTTCCCTGATTCTGCTCATCATTCTTTTTGCCCCCCTCATACTCAACCGTCTGAAAATACCGAGCCTCATCAGCCTCATTATTGCCGGTGCCGTTGTGGGTCCGCATGGACTGAACATGATGCTTCGCGACAGCAGCATCGTTCTTTTCGGGACGGTGGGGCTGCTTTACATCATGTTTATGGCCGGACTGGAAATTGATGTGGCAGATTTCCGGAAGAACACCCGCAACAGCATATTTTTTGGTCTATACACTGTTTCCATTGCGCTCAGCCTCGGCATAGGGGCGGGGATGCTGCTGCTCGGTCTGCCGTTGCTTTCGGCCACCTTGATAGGGAGCATTTTCGCCTCCCATACGCTTCTGCTCTATCCCGTCATCAGCAAACTCGGCATTGCCCGCGACCGTGCAGTTAACATTGCCGTGGGCGGCACCATTATTACCGACACCCTTGCCCTTCTTCTTCTGGCTGTTGTTACCGGCATGTCGTCGGGTGCGCTAACGAGCGCATTCTGGATCAGGCTGGTGATTTCACTCATTGTGTTCGGTCTTGTGGTTCTGCTGCTCTTTCCAATCCTTGCACGCTGGTTTTTCAAGCGGTTTGACGACAGTGTCCTTCAGTACCTTTTTGTTCTGGCCCTTGTCTTCATGGCTGGATTTCTTGCCGAAGCGGCGGGGGTTGAGGCCCTTATAGGAGCCTTTTTCGGAGGTTTGGCGCTCAACCGCCTGATTCCCCATACCTCGCCTCTGATGAACCGTATTCGCTTTGTCGGAAATGCCATCTTTATCCCCTTTTTCCTTATAGGGGTGGGTATGCTCATCAATATCAGCGCCTTTTTTAGCGATTTTCGTACCATTTGGGTGGCCATTGTCATAACGGCTGCAGCAGCCACAGCCAAATACTTCTCCGCCTGGATTACCCAGAAAATCTTCGGCTTCACCAACGATCAGCGCAACCTTGTGTATGGCCTGATAGGCGCTCATGCCGCCGTTGCTCTGGCAACCGTGCTTATCGGGTACGGCATTGTGACTGGCTATGCCATTGACGGCACTCCGGTCCGCCTGCTTGATGAAAGCATTCTCAATGGCACGATTGTTTTCATTCTTGTGACCTGTACCCTGGCCACCATTGTGGGAGAGAAGGCGGCAGAGAGGGTTGCCCTTGCCGCCGATGCCGAAGAAAAGCCCGAGGCGGCTGCCGCTGTTCCTGAAGAGCGCATCCTTATTCCGCTGAGCAATCTGGAGCGGGTTGATGAACTGGTCAACCTCAGCATTACACTCAAGTCTCCCAAAAGCCCCAGCGACCTTTACGCCCTCCATGTAGCCGACAACAGCGTGAGCGATGAAATTGGTGAAAAAAACGGGCGGAAGATTCTTGAAAAGGCAGAGGTTGCAGCCTCCTCTACCGACAACAGCGTTACTTCGCTGCTCCGTTACGACAGTGATGTGCCAAACGGCATTGTGGGGGTGCTTCGTGAGCAGAAAATAACCGACCTCATTCTCGGGCTCCATGAGAAAACCGGGCTGAATGATTCCTTTCTTGGTGCATCTTCCGAGAGCCTTCTTGCGCGGGGCAATGTTACCACATTCATCTACCGCCCCGTTCAGCAGCTTGATACAGTCAAGCGCACCATTATTGTCATCCCCTCGGGTGCTGAATTTGAAGATGGGTTCCGGCTCTGGATGGGTAAAATCGCCAATCTTGTCAAAAATACCAGCGTGCGGCTGGTGGTCTACGCGTCACGCCATACCACAGCTGTTCTGAAAGAGGTATGGGGTTCAGCTGTAGCCAATGCTGAGTACAGGCCGTTCAAGGATTGGAACGACTTCCTTGTGCTTTCTGGAGAGATCAAAAACGACGACAGTCTTATTATTGTGATGAGCCGGAAACACCATCGCTCCTATCACGATAGCATGGCCAAAATCCCTGCATATCTGGGTCGCTACTTCCAGAAAAACAGCTTTATACTGCTCTGGCCCGTTCAGAGCCCTGTGGAAGAGGCTTCCCCTGAAAAAGCTCTCAGAAAGGGCCTTGGCACCCTTGAGCGGTTTGGTAGAGTATTTGGGGACGCGTACAAAAAAGGGTGGAAGCCTTTTCAGAAACAGGCTGAAAAATAGCCGGATTCCTCAAAGGTCGGTGTTTTTCTGTTCACTCTTTTTTGCGTCGGGGGCAGCAATGGTTTCTCTTCTCCGGAATGCATTGACCGAACACCTGAAGACTGAAGCTTCCAAGCTCAAACCCCTGCTGGCGGCAGAGTTCTTCAAGCATGCCGGCGAGCTCGCTACTGGCAATTTCCACCACCTGGCCACACTGTTCACAGATCACATGCAGGTGGTTGGCAACGCCGTGTGATTTTTCGTAGTGGGTATGTTTGTGTCCGAGGTCTATTCTGGCAACAAGCCGCAACCGGAACAGAAGATCGAGGGTGTGATAGACGGTTGCCCGTGATATGGAGACCCCCTTTTTTTTCAGGCGCTGATAAAGTTCATCGGCATCCAAATGGCTGCTGGAACTGTAAATTTCACGCAGAACCGCAATTCGGGCTGAGGTGCATCGCTGCCCCTGCTCTTTGAGTGCATTGCGCAGCACTGATTCAGCTTGCAGGGAGCTTGCTGACTGCTTCAGGGAAGGTGTTTCAATGGTGTCGGTCATATTTCGCGCCCTCTCGGGGGGGGATGAACGGTTTTCTTCCTGTTTCTGTTACATTAAGTATACAAAGTAAAAATAATATTCACCTAACAACTGTTGCTGGGGGGGAAGGGTGCATTGGTGGAAAAAATACCGTTGAGAATGTTATTTTCCCCTCTGAAAATGTTTCGGTCTTCAAGCGCAACCGCTTTTAGCGGAGGAGGCAGCAAGATAACGGCAAGGAATTTTACGAGTCATGATTTTACCCATTACTACATACACCGATGAGGTTCTTCACCAGACAGCAAAACCTCTTAAGGGGGTGGACGGGGCAGTGGAGGAGCTTATCGCTTCAATGTTTGAGTCCATGGAGAACGCCTCCGGCATAGGCCTTGCCGCTCCCCAAGTAGGCCATTCACTCCGTCTCCTCATACTCGACATATCATGCATGAAGTCATTCGAGGATGTTGCCCCAATGGTGGTCATCAATCCGCATATTCTGTCGGTAAAAGGCAAAAACCTGATGGAAGAGGGTTGCCTCAGTGTGCCGGGCGTGCAGGGCGATGTGCAGCGCCCCTCCTCCATTACATTGAAGTATCGCGACCGGAATTTTCTGGAGCAGACTGAAGAGTTTTCGGGTATGCTGGCCCGTGTGCTCCAGCATGAAATTGACCATCTCAGCGGCACTCTCTTCATAGACCGTATGGAAAAACGCGACCGCCGGAAAATCCAGAAAGAGCTTAACGACATAGCTGAAGGCAATATTGAAGTCGATTACCCGCTTGCACGAGCCTGTTCGAGGGATGGCGGGGGGACGATATGCATGTGAACGCGCTCCGCTTGATTTTTATGGGGACGCCCGATTTTGCAGTTCCCTCACTACAGGCCATTGCTGGTGCCGGACTACCCTTTGATGTGGTGCAGGTGGTAACGGCCCCTGACCGCCCCAGACGCAAAAAAAACGCCGATCCAGAACCGACACCGGTAAAAAGTCTTGCTCTGGAACTGGGGTTGCCTGTGCTTGAGGTAGAGGATGTGAAGGACCCGGACTTTGCTGAGGCTGTTAGGGAGCTTCAGCCGGATGTGATTGTGGTGGCGGCTTTTCGCATTCTTCCACCTGCAGTTTATGGAGCAGCCCGTCTGGGCGCATTCAACCTGCACGCATCGCTTCTTCCGGCCTACCGAGGTGCAGCGCCCATCAACCATGCCCTGATGCAGGGTGAAACCGAAACCGGCGTCACCACCTTTTTCCTACAGCAGCAGGTTGATACTGGCAGCATCATTCTCAAAAAAAGCACTCCCATCAGTAGCGGGGAGAACGCCTCGGAACTTGCGGTACGGCTGTCCGAAATCGGCGCCGGAGCGGTTCTCGAAACCCTCCACCTGATTGCGGGTGGCCGTGTAGAGGTATCCACGCAGGATGAATCGCTTGTTTCAAAAGCTCCGAAGCTGACACATGAAAACACCAGAATCAACTGGAACCAAAGCGCTGAATCTCTGCACAACTTCATTAGGGGTCTTGCCATGCGCCCCACCGCTTGGACCACGCTTGGAGGGAAAAACTTCAAGGTTTTTCGCTCTGCGCCAGCACCCGAACTGCCGGGACAGGAAATCCTGCCACCCGGAACGATTCTTGTTTCAGAGGGTAGGCTCTACAGTGCCTGCGCTGAAGGGGCCATTGAGATTCTTTCACTCCAGATGGGGGGAAAACGGGTGATGGAGGCTTCGGAGTTTCTCTTCGGGTTCCGATCTGAAGAGGGTCTGCGGCAGTTTCAGTGACGGGTCGGAAATACCGGAATCAGTCTTATTTTCGCTATATTCCCGATCTTGAACGATCTTGATTTTTAATCCAGTCTAACGCTTTTTTTATGGCCCCGTCCAGTCCGGAAGTAAGCCGCATCAGGAACTTCTGCATTATTGCACATATAGATCATGGCAAGTCTACCCTTGCCGACCGTCTGCTTGAAATGACCCATACGCTCGACCGAACGCAGATGGATTCCGCGCAAGTTCTTGACGACATGGACCTGGAGCGCGAGCGGGGTATTACCATTAAAAGCCATGCGGTGCAGATGAAGTACCGTTCGGTAGCGGGGGATGACTACACTCTGAACCTCATCGATACTCCGGGCCATGTTGATTTTAGTTACGAAGTATCCCGCTCGCTTGCCGCCTGCGAGGGTGCGCTGCTGGTGGTGGATGCTACGCAGGGCGTTGAGGCCCAGACCATCGCCAACCTTTATCTTGCCATAGAGGCGGGCCTGGAAATTATTCCGGTTATCAACAAGATTGATCTCCCTTCGTCTGATGTGGAGGGGGTTGCCAGTCAGATTATCGACCTTATCGGCATAGATCGGGAGGATATCCTGCAGGTATCGGCAAAAGCCGGCCTTGGAGTGGAGGAGTTGATGGAGGCCATTATCGTCCGTGTTCCCGCACCGGCCGACAACGGCCATCTACCGCTTCGTGCGCTTATTTTTGATTCCGTGTTTGATGCCTACCGCGGTGCGGTGGTCTATCTCCGCATTGTTGATGGGGTACTGAGAAAGGGCGACAGGGTACGATTCTTTGCCAATAACAAGGTGTTTCTTGCCGACGAAATCGGCTCCATGGGTATGAAGCGCCAGCCGAAAACTGTGCTTGAGGCGGGTGATGTTGGGTACCTGATATGCTCCATTAAGGATGTGAAGGATGCTAAGGTTGGCGATACGGTGACCCATTTCGACGCTCCTGCTGAAAAACAGCTGGCGGGATACAAGGAAGTGAAGCCCATGGTTTTCAGCGGCCTCTATCCCGTCAACTCCAATGAATTCGAGGACCTGCGTGAGTCGCTTGAAAAGCTCTCGCTGAACGATGCCTCGCTTGTCTACACCCCCGAGACCTCCGTGGCGCTCGGCTTCGGCTTCCGCTGCGGCTTCCTCGGTCTTCTGCACATGGAGATTATCCAGGAGCGCCTTGAGCGGGAGTACAATATGAACATCATCACCACCGTGCCCAATGTGGAGTACCGTGTGCTGATGACCAACGGCGAAACGGTTATTGTTGATAACCCCTCCAAAATGCCTGATACGGCGCGCATCACCCATGTGGAGGAGCCTTATGTGAGCATGCAAATTATTACTCTTGCCGACTATATCGGCAACATTATGAAGCTTGGTATGGAGCGGCGTGGCGAGTATCGGAACACCGATTACCTCGACACCCAGCGGGTGAACATGCATTTTGAGTTTCCGCTTTCTGAAATTGTTTTTGATTTCCACGATCGCCTGAAGTCTATATCGAAAGGCTATGCCTCAATGGATTACGAGTACATCGGGTACCGCGAGTCGGAGCTGGTGAAGCTTGATGTGCTGCTCAACGCCGAACCTGTTGACGCGCTCTCCATTATTGTGCACCGTTCAAAGGCTTACGACTGGGGCCGCAAGCTCTGTGGCAAGCTGAAGGGAATTATCCCCAAGCAGATGTACGATGTGGCAATTCAGGCCGCCATCGGCAGCAGAATCATTTCACGCGAGACTATTTCAGCCATGCGCAAGAATGTGCTGGCGAAATGCTATGGTGGCGACATAAGCCGTAAACGGAAGCTCATTGAAAAACAGAAAGAGGGAAAGAAACGCATGAAGCAGGTTGGTCGCGTTGAAGTTCCCCAGGAGGCTTTTCTGGCGATTCTGAATATTGATGAATAACATGCTTGCGCAGGCTGCGGCCGCAAACGGCGTCAAAACAGCAACACCAAAACAGACACATACTTGAACAGACAGCACGGCGATTCCGGAAAGAAACAGTCACGGGAGTGGTTTGAAGCACTTATCATTGCGGCAATTTTTGCATCGCTCCTGCGGGTGTTTGTGGTTGAGTCGTACCGTATTCCCACCGGTTCGATGGAAAAGACCCTGATGGCGGGGGACTTCATTTTTGTCAACAAATATGTCTACGGGGCGAAAGTCCCTTTCACCGAGCTTCGTACTCCGGGCGTTGAGCCGGTTGAGCGGGGGGATATTTTTGTGTTCAAATACCCGCATGACCGTTCGCTGAACTACATCAAACGCTGTGTGGCCGTCAGCGGTGATACGCTTTCTATCCGGGAGCGTCAGCTCGCTATCAACGGCAAGCCTGTTGCACTGCCCCCAAAAGCGCAGTTTCTCAACAGGGAGATGGCTCGCAGTGAGCAGGACAGCATGATTTTCCCTCGTTTTTCCGGCTTCAACAAAGATAGCTATGGCCCCATACGCATTCCCGCAAAAGGGGACATAGTCAATCTCACCCGTGAGTCGTTTCCCATGTATGCCTGGCTGATTTCAGATGAGGGCCACCGGGTTGCGCTTGAAGGGAATGCTGTGTTTTTGGATGGAGCTCCCGCTGCTACCTACAGGGTAGAGAAGGACTACTATTTTGCAATGGGAGACAACCGCGACAACAGCCTCGACAGCCGGTTCTGGGGGTTTGTGCCCGACAGCGACATTCTCGGCCGTGCGCTACTGGTCTACTGGTCATGGGACCCCAACCTCTCCCTTCTTACCGATCCGGTTGACAAGATTGCCTCCATCCGATGGCAGCGGACAGGTGTTTTGGTTCACTGACAGCGCTCCCACTGTTCAAGAATGGTTCCGCTGAGGTTTTCTGCAGATGATTCCAGCGCCTCCCTGTTCAGAGCAAAGAACAGCAGGTCGGGACAGGGAACTTCAAGGGAGGCAATGCAGAGGGTTCCGGTGCTTCTTGCCCCGTCAGTTCCTGCGGGCGTTATCCGCACGGTTGAAAGTGTTATTCTGTCGAGGCCAGGGCCTGCATTGAGTGACTCAACGCTGAAGTCCAGGGTGCTGTGGCTTTTCTTCTCAAGCGAACGGGTGAGGGCGGTTTTGAAGCCCATGTTGAGAGAGATGGTGGCGGCAAGATAGCAGAGGAGATAGCCTGCGGTAAAAAGCACGCCGGGCGATAGCAGAAATGCTTTCAGCCACTTCTTCAGGAATATGGAATGTGGAATTCGGGAGACCATTATGGCAGTAGGGTCCCTGTGTGGTTCTTTGAGCGTTTTCGTGTCCGTGCGTTTTTTATAGATACAATATTTTTCTCTTTATTGGGCTGTACCCATAACCATTTCAGTTCTCTTTCCCTATGCCTGAACAGCCAGTTGCCCCCCTTTTTCGTCTCAAACCGCTGGTGCGGGAGATGCATGCCGATACCGAGACGCCGGTTTCAGTCTATTTGAAACTGCAACGGCAGTATTCCTGTCTTCTTGAGTCAGTCGAAGGGGAAGAGTTTCTTGCCCGGTTTTCTTATATCGCCATTGATCCCGTCGCCATTTTTCGCGGAACGGTCAACGGCCCAGTTGAGCTTGAGGTCCGCGACCCGAAATTCAGCGCATTGAAAGCGGTTGCAGGAGAGGGGACTGATCTGCGTGCCAGTATTGACTGCTGCCTCGCAGCGTTTGATACCGATGAGATAGCCGGCAGGAAGAACGGTTCGGTACAGATGATCACCTCGGGCGTTTTTGGTTATTTTGGTTACGATTCCATGCATCTTGTTGAGCGAATCCCGGCGGCCGAACTCCCGGACCCTGCCGGTATGCCGGATGTCTGCCTTCTTTTCTGCGATACGCTGGTTGTGTTCGACAACATCATGCGCAAGATGTTCATTGTTTCCAACCATCTTGATGAAAACGACCGTGCCGGTGCGCAGAAGAAAATAGACGCCATTGCCGAGCGCCTCTGCCAGCCGCTCCAAAGAGAGCAGATTGACTTCCTCCCTGATTGTCCGGAACCTGTTGTTTCCAACACCACAAAAGAGGAGTACCTCTCAAAGGTTGACATAGCCAAGGAGCATATCCTCGCGGGCGACATTTTTCAGGTGCAGGTTTCACAGCGGCTCCGCCGGAAGCTCAACACCAGGTCCTTTGATGTCTACCGCATGCTCCGCACCGTCAACCCCTCGCCCTATCTCTACTATTTCGACATGGGCAATTTTCAGATTGTGGGCTCTTCACCCGAACTGCAGGTGAAGGTGGAGCACGACAGCCTTGGGCGCAGAATGGTTGATACCCGCCCCATTGCCGGCACCCGCCACCGTGGCGCCACCTTTCAGGAAGATGAGGCGATAGCCGCCGAACTGCTCAGTGATGAAAAGGAGTGTGCAGAGCATCTGATGCTGATTGACCTCAGCCGGAACGATATTGGCCGCATTGCCAGAATAGGGACGGTGGAGACCACCGAGATGATGGTGATCGAAAAATATTCGCATGTCATGCACATTGTCAGCAATGTGCGCGGAGAGCTCCGCCCCGAACTAGGCACCATGGATGCTTTCTGGTCCTGTTTCCCTGCCGGTACCCTGACGGGAGCGCCGAAAGTAAGGGCCATGGAGATTATTTATGAGCTGGAAAAGGAAAAACGGGGGCTCTATGGAGGAGCGGTGGGCTATCTTGATTTCAAAGGGAATCTGACGACGGCGATTGCCATCCGGACCATGGTGGTTGAGGGCGGTACCATATATTTTCAGGCGGCAGGCGGCATTGTGGCCGACTCAACCCCTGAAGCCGAGTATCAGGAAACCATGAACAAAATGAAAGCCGGCCTCACAGCTGTTGAGTGCCTTGAAGCGATGCAATGAAGAATACGAACACTATGGCCAGAAGATTTATTTTGCATTCAATCTGTAAAGAATTGTTTGCCTGAACCGCGGATAGTTGTACCTTTCATAAGGGTAAGGTCAGCGGCAGTGTAGCTGACTTTACTTTTTTGTTTTTCCGGTTTTACCAAATATGCCAATGTCAATATGGCGTAAGAAAGTCCGTTGCTTTCTTTTCAACTATAATCAGCCCTAAGAGATGAGTGATCGAGTTTACCTGACCAGGGATGGGTACAACAGACTGAAAGAGGAACTTTACGATCTGTTGCATGTAACAAGACCTGAAGTGCTTGAAAAGATTGCCGAGGCCCGTTCCCACGGAGATTTGAGCGAAAATGCAGAGTACGACGCCGCACGGGAGCAGCAGTCGCAGACAGAGGCGCGCATTTCAGACCTTGAGGGCAAGCTCTCCTCGGCAACCATTCTTGACCCGAAACATATCAAGACCGACAAGGTTTACATTCTTACCTCCGTTGAGCTGCTCAACCTTGATGATAAAAAAGAGATTATCGAGTACACCCTTGTTTCAAGTGAAGAGTCCGACAGCGACCTTGGCAAGATTTCAGTCCGTTCTCCGGTGGGCCGAGCCCTTATCGGCAAAGAGGTTGGCGAAAAAGTGACCATAATTGTGCCGAAAGGGGAACTTCATTATGAGATCAAAAAGATTTTCGTTAAATAAGCCACTGAATCAAAAACCACTGTCCCATGGGCAAACGACAAGTTATCTACCGTTCTGACCGAATTGCCGGAAGCAAGGAACTCCTTAACCGTGAAGTCAACCTTGTTACCAAAGAGGCACGGGTATGGCACGGCACCATTACGGCTATAGGCTCAGCCGAGGTTGAACTGAAGGATGCCCGAAAAGGAAAGCACCGGATAGCTTTTGCTCATATAGACAGAATCTATTCAGATATTAAAACCGGGTACTAATACTTATACCATGCGCAGAAAAATTGTTGTCGGGAACTGGAAAATGAACAAGACGGTCGCTGAATCGACCGAACTTGCCTCGGCAGTAGTTGCTGCGCTTGGAAGCGACTGTTCAGCATGCGAGGCCGGCATTGCTCCGACCTACCCTGCACTTGACGCAGTAGGCCGCACTTTGCAGGGAAGTGAAGTTCTTCTTGTGGCACAGAACTGCCATTATGAAGATGACGGTGCATACACCGGAGAAGTTTCAACCGGCATGCTCAAGGCTGTTGGATGCTCTTATGTCATCATCGGCCACTCCGAGCGCCGCCAGTACTTCGGTGAAACAGACGCAACCGTCAACCTTCGCATCAAAAAGGTTCTTGCAGCGGGAATGAAAGCGATTCTCTGTGTTGGTGAAACTCTTGCCGAACGGGAAGCGGGAGCCTTCGAAACCGTGGTCTCCACACAGGTGACCGGCGGACTGCAAGGAGTTGGGGATATTAGCAGCATTGTGATTGCCTATGAGCCTGTATGGGCCATTGGTACCGGCAAGACCGCGAGTTCAGAGCAGGCTCAGGAAGTCCATAAAATTATCCGCACCAAAGTTGCAGAGCTCTATGGTGCCCCTGCTGCAGAGGCTGTGCGCATCCAGTATGGTGGAAGCGTCAAGCCCTCCAACGCAGTTGAACTTTTTGCCATGCCTGACATCGACGGCGGACTTATCGGCGGAGCGGCAATGAACGCAGATGATTTTGCAGCCATCATCAAGGCTGCCTGCTGAAGAGTTCCTGGGAAGGAAAGGAACACAGCAGACAGGAACAGAATAAGTACAAAGAGAAAAGGCGCATGTCACCATGCGCCTTTTCTCTTTTCCGTTGTATTCAGAACAAATTCAACCAATGAAAACAGCCTACTCCGCCGGAGCTTCAGCTGCGGCAGAAGCTTCCTTCGACTTCTTCATTGAGCAGAAATCCGGTCCGCACATGGTGCAGAAGTCGGCTTTCTCTCCCTCACGGCCTGCGGCTTTCATACTCGCGGAATGCACCTTGCGTGTTTTTTCGGGATCAAGCGACAGGTTGAACTGATCTTCCCAGTTGAAGGCGAATCGGGCGCTGCTCATCAGCTCGTCGCGTAGCCTTGCAATGGGGCTTCCCTTTGCAAGGTCTGCAGCATGTGCGGCAATTTTATGGACCACAACCCCTTCGCGCACATCATCCCTGTCGGGCAGGCCGAGATGCTCCTTGGGTGTAACATAGCAGAGCATAGAGCAGCCGTAGCTGGCTATAAGAGCTCCGCCGATGGCTGAGTTGACATGGTCGTAGCCTGCGGCAATATCGGTTACCAGAGGGCCGAGGGTGTAGAATGGGGCTTCATGGCAGTACTCCAGCTGTTTTTGCATGTTCTCCTCAATCATGTTGAGCGGCACATGGCCCGGCCCTTCAATCATCACCTGCACTTCCTGCTCCCAGGCAAGCGTAGTCAGTTCGCCGAGCACCTTGAGCTCACCGAACTGGGCCTCGTCGTTGGCATCCGCAATGGAGCCGGGACGGAGCGCATCGCCAAGCGATACGGCAATGTCGTAGCATTTCAGGATTGCGCAGATATCCTTAAAGTGCGTGTAAAGGAAGTTTTCCTGCTTGTTCGCACGGCACCATTTCGCCATGATTGAGCCACCCCGGGACACAATCCCGGTCCTGCGTTTGTCGGCAAGGGGGAGATGCTCCAGAAGAATGCCTGCGTGGATGGTGAAATAATCAACCCCCTGCTCGGCCTGTTCAAGAAGCGTATCGCGGTAGAGTTCCCATGTAAGTTTTTCAGCCACTCCGTTGACCTTTTCCAGGGCCTGGTAGATGGGCACCGTACCGATTGGGACAGGGGAGTTGCGCAGTATCCATTCGCGGGTTTTATGGATATTGGCCCCGGTGCTGAGGTCCATAACGGTATCAGCTCCCCAGCGGCATGACCATATAGCCTTTTCTACTTCCTCAGCTATGGAGGAAGTGAGTGCGGAGTTGCCGATGTTGGCATTTATTTTCACCCTGAAGTTCTTGCCGATGATCATCGGTTCAAGTTCCGGATGGTTGATGTTTGCCGGAATGATGGCCCGCCCTGCAGCCACTTCACTCCGCACGAATTCCGCGGTGATGGGTTCAGAAGGGGTTCCGCCCCGCGCATTGGCAGTTATCCACTCTTCGAGCTGCTGGTTTTCGCGGATGGCCACATATTCCATTTCCGGAGTGATGACCCCTTTGCGGGCGAAGTGCATCTGTGTGAGAGCAATGCCGTCCTCTGCCATGCGCGGATGGCGCTCAGTCATCGATTCGGTGTTGACAGGTGCCGGGCAGGGCACGCTGATGCTTTTGATGAAGTTCCAGCCGTCCCTCATAGGAGCAAGACCTTCAGTTGGGTTGACCTTTACCGACGGGTCGGAGTGCGGACCGCTGGTGTCGTAGAGCGGGAGTGAAGTGAACTCAACGCCATTGCAGGAATAGGTCCCGGACAGGTCCAGAGTCTGCATGCCTACTTTGACGGGCCAGAGTATTCCGTCTGCATATGTTTTCTGAAACGCCTTGCCGTTGCCGGACTCTTTGGGGCATGAGGCGTGTGTGGTCGTGGTACTCATGTGTGGTATGTGTGTCAACTGCAGTAAGGTGCCAGCAGAGAAGGAAGAGAAGCGGGTGAGGGTCCCAATGAGGAGCGGACGAACAGAGCTTCAATCTTTCCTTGCGTCAGCATTACCTGCATCAAGTTACAAGGGTTTAATCTCAGCTTTCAAAAGAAAGCACCCCCAAGATGTAAATCTATCATCACAATACGGAAATTCAGTCTGATTTCATAAGGTGAACAGTAAGTGGCCGCTGAAGAACTTTTTTCTCTCTCAAGCGCACCTCAGTTTAGGTTGTTGCGGTGGGCGAATGACCAAGAGATCGCTGACGCTTGGATCTATGACAGAAGCGTATGTTTCCCGAATTCGGGGATCGTTTCCGGTCGCTTCGCTTTATTGGTACTATAGATACCAAAAGGACGAGAATAATAAACCAGATGCTCGACAGTCATATCCCTGGCACCGTAGAGCTTGCTTCGGAGGAATATCTTATGACCTCGCAGAAGCGATATCGGAAAAGCGGCTGGCTGGAACCGATAGGAATTGGGGCATTTGTTCGTCCCGGTGAACAGGTCTCGTGGGAAGGGGCCTCTATGCGCTGCAAACCCAAGGTCGCCAACCAATACATATAGGTGCGCTTACCGCATTTGGTATACTCCGCTCAACGACCGACAAACCGCATTGCCGGCAATTGCTGCTGCGCTGGAGCGAATAAGGCAAGCTCCCGCTGTCACACTGCTTGCCAAAAAGAAGAGCAAGCGGAGCGCCAACAGGGATAAAGATTGCTGTTCATGCGCTGTCACGGTTTTTGCCGAGGGATAAATAGCAAAAAGCGCGCCAATGCGCCGGCTAATGGCGAAAAACGAGGCTACCCGGGAAGAAGCCGCCTCGCCCGTGCTGAATACAGCGCCAGCGGCGGAAGAAGCACAAAAGAATGAGGGGAAAGATGAAAGAAGGCAAAAAATAACAAGAAAACAGCTTTTGAAGGAGAACGCCTTTACGCGAAGGGAATAAAAGGAAGCAATTGGTGACTCTCCGTATCCTCCCCCTCTCTTTATTGCACCTTGTATTACGCAGAAAGCATAAGAACGCTATTCGCCTTCCGCTGGCGGCACTGATTTTCAGTTCCTTTTATGCTCAATCCTGTTATCTTTATTCATGAGGATCTCTACCTATTGGGTTGTGTGATCTGGAATATTAATTTTGTCATTAACCATTAAAATATAATACTTTAATCTCATAGGCGAGCGCTTTATTTATTCCATATCGCTCAATTTAGGTTAACAAAAAAAAGGGAGGACACTATGGCGAAGGAACAGGTAAAAGCGTTTATCGAACGAATGAAATCAGATGCAGCATTCAGTAAAAGCATCATGTCGATTAAAAACCCTGATGACCGCATCAAGGCAATAGTCTCTGCCGGGTATGATACCAACGCTGAAGAGTTAGATATGATAGATCGCGCAACGGTCGGTGAGCGTAGTAGCTGTAATTATCAGTGCATCGTTCAAGGCGTGCATATGCCAAACCCCAAAATAAAGGATGTGCGCTCTACAATTGAGCGCAAAAGGTAGTTTTGTATCGGTGATCCGTTGGAGGAGATGACTCGTGCGGGTTATGGAAGTTTATCACCCTGTCCCCGAAAGGCCGGAGGGCTTTCAGGGAACAGAGCGATAAAGGCCTATCTACTTATCTACTGCTGTTCGGCAAGGGTCTCCAGGGGGTTTTTCACTGCTTCATGCTGTTTCTTTTCAGGTTGTATCATCCGGTATCCCTTCTCCATGGATGGGCCCGCAGTCTTTCCAAGGACAGTGTCGCAAATCTGTCTTGTCTGCCATGTCTCGACATACGCCTCGAGATAGTCAGTAAGCGACTCCTTCAGCGGTGAGCAGTAATCGATGCCCTGTTCTCCAAACTGACGGGATCGCAGACGTTTGCTGACGCAACCTCCACCGCAGACAGGCAATATCGCGCATTCCATGCACTCAGCGTCATTAAAGGGATCGGTGCCAATGCTGTAGCGAGCAAGCAGTTCGGGGTTTGTTATGAATTCCTCTTCATGTACAGACCCGATGCTCAAGTGTTCCTTGCCCACATCCTCCCAGCACTTGTACAATCCACCTTCAGGCCCGATGATATAGCCGTAATGGCTCGTGGCAACACAGGCGTTATGGATTCCGCTTTGCGGGTAGAACCCGTCTCGCGGCATGATACCGTCTTTTATATACCCATCGCGCGTAAACGCAGCCCACTCGCTGTTGCAGAGGCCGCACTGGTGGTCGTAGTTGTGGCCCTGGAAGGTGTTCACCTGACCGGGATAGACTGAAAGATTTTTTCCCTCATAGCGCTTGAGAAGCTCTTTGTGAAGAGCTGCGTATTCCTGCTGATTGGTCTTATCGACATTCACCCTGACAGTACAGCTTCCCTCCCATGACGAGTTCATCAACAGATCGATATTGCGGAGAATGCGCTCATAGGTCGCGCCACCGTTCCTGAGCATCCGTCTCTGGTTGTGCGTTGCTTCTCTGCCGTCGAGCGTTATCTGTATCGCAATGATTTTCAGGTCCTTCAGTCGGTCAATTTTTTCCTGATCGAGCAGATAGGCGTTTGTCACCATGCCTGCGTTGTCGTAATCGGGATAGAGTTCAATGAACTTTTCCGTCAGCTTTTCAATGACATCGAAGCAGAGCGTCGGTTCGCCGCCGTACCAGCTTACCGTAAGATGTTTGGCTTCATGGTGATTTCTGATGAACCCTATGAGAGCAGACATGGTTTCATCGCTCATGATTGTTCCATCGTTCTGGCAATGCTCGAAACAGTATGGACAGGCAAAGTTGCAGGAAAGTGTTGGGCAGATCGTAAGATCGAGGTAGGCGGTGCTGAAGCAAGCTGCGTTCCGGCCGTAGCGAAACCCCATAAGTTTGACCCGTTCATCTTCCCGTTCTGCAAGGAGTCCGTTTTTCTCGAGCATTTCCATGAACACTTTGTCGATATCAGTAGTGTCTGTCTGTTTCCCGTCGCGAAGTGAACAGACTATTCGATAATGCGGTTCGTCAAGCTCCAGCATGACGCCGGATAGCGCGTTGTACAGAAACCATCCATACTGTTCCGACTGAAACAGCGTATTGTATCGTGACCAGGGCTTCATGGAAAATGGTTAAACTATTGTTGGAATTTGTCTTATCAGGTATATAAGAACGCATTTTGTTATTCAGTTGCTGGGCGGCTTGGTCTGTAATATAACTATCGATCCCTGTTACAGGTACCGCTATGAATTGGCGTGAGAGACCATCAGGGGTGGTTAGCTTCCAGCTATCTGCCGGGACTCCGCTGCTGTGCCGTCGCAGAAAGGATGCCGATTTACATGACGGATATTCTTCTGTTTGAGGGGGACGCTGTGAAAGCACCGATTAAAGCCGGCAGAAAGTAGGAAGTGAAAGTCTTCTCTATGAAAGGAATTGCCAACCGTCATAGCCCCGAGTCATGCCTCGACGACCCGCAAGGGCGTGGGGAAGCGTTGACAGGGGAAAACGCAGGCGCGAAATTGAGCTCCGAAATCACCCTAATCCGAAGGTAGACCATATATAGCAAATGGGAATGCAACACCAACCAGTCCAAAAAGGCAAGGACAGGGAGGCTTCGGCGGAGTCTAAGCCTCGTGGCATGCGTGGAAACTGTCTGCACGAGAATCGGGAGACCCGGGATCAGCGCCCACCCTTATAGGCTCGCTGTAACCGTCGTTATTAGGAACGAGTAAAAGCTACTGTGACACTCGAACCAAAAAGTATGCGGGTAGGTAAAGGCCTCGTTCATGCGTTTACACGGCAAATAACTCCCGCTGGCGGATAGGCGGAGCCTAACCCACTCGAAGATTCACTATGCGGAACACGGATTTTTCCGTGTGTGCGTTATCAGATCATCCTGATCAAGCAGGCTGTGGCTCTATTGTAAAAGTAAGTGAGGGTCGTATTATCCTTACTGGGTTCAGTAATGGGCCTTTGCGAGGTTTGAGCCGTGTGCGGCAAAAGTCGCACGCACGGTTCTGAGGGGACGGCGGCGTAGCAATGCGCCGCTGTTATCCGCTATGTTTACTGATACGGATGTTAATCGCACCATTTAGCCGTGGAAATCCGGCGCCGATATATTTTGTGCTGCTGTTTTCGTGTCTTGACCCTGCCCTTTCGAGTATCAGCGCACATTTAGTCCTTCATCAAGGCGTTACTACGGGATGAAAGCCATTTTTACTTTCCAACTGGCAACACTGGCCCCATCGGTTCAGGTTGTTTTAGCGTCTCGATCTGGTTTTAGCAGAGTTGTGGCAAGCCGCTCTGGTATTTCTGGAACAACTTGTCGAGCTGAAGGCGTTCAAGAGCCGACCACGGGACTTTCATGAACAATTTTTCTGCATGACAAAGTTACAGCCGATCTTGGCTATGGATGCGTTGTGACTGTTACTCCTATGGCTGCAGAAGGTAACGGAATTAGTCTTCGGAATTTTCACAAGGCGATTTTTCTGGTTCATTTCTCACGATATAAACACCTTCTTCATCAAACCGTCCAATCAGTGCTGAAGTTTTATTCTCGAGAGAACCAAGTCTTTCCCCCAAGCCTGAGTTGCTTTTGAGCAAACTTGAAAACTCAGATGCCAGCGCTTCAATTTTTTTCGAAAGGGCAACCTCAAGTTCCCCGATACGACTTTTTTCGCTGCTTATTGCTCGCTCCCTAGCTTCTTCAAGCGCTCGTGAGTTTTTGCGTTCGCGGATCAACGATGCAACTTCGAGCCTTCCGATGAACAACATATAGAGCAATGTAATCAAAGCGATAATGCCAAGCATGATAAAACCTAGCGGAGCTTCGACCCGGTAAAAAAGGAAATTGATCGTGCTCAACTGAGAAAAAAGGTTCCAGTTGACCGCTGCAAAGAGTAGCACGATGAAGAGAACCAAAGCCAGGATCACCGTATGTGTTTTCATGATCACTTCCTATTTTGATTTAATTTAATCTGGAAGAACGGCCGCTTATCGGCCTTGCCAAGGTGTTTATTGATGTCAAAATAAAGATTGCAAAAGAGCCGGGAGACTCAGTTAAGGGAAGTGGGCTCGCGAAGAATTAATCGTGATGTGTCTGATCTGGCTCTTATTCCTATCTCGTTTCAAAAACGATCGTTGTTTGGAATTTGCGTTCTTGATATATCGATTTTGCCTTCGAGCGCTTCAATCTGCTTGTTCACTTACATCTGCGCGTCAGCACTGCTCCCAAAGGCCTTTGCTTTAAGCTTGTCTACTTCTGCTTTTCATTCATCCAGCTGGGCCTGCGTTTTTTGTTGATATATTTCTTTCTCGCTCATGTCTTTTTCCTGTTTACTTTTGTTTTTTTAGCGCCGCGCTTCACCAGAATCGCGACAGTAATTCCTTCGATGACAGTTAGCTTATTTCCGATCAGCCAGAGAAAGCGAATGTGCCAAAACGATTGATTCTGTAGCACAACAATAGCCAACATTGAAAACCAGCACCAGTAGTAAGAACCATCTTTACTGACTTCATCGTTCCGCCTTTCGTTCGAACCTCGGTGAGATGTCTTGCGGCTTAATGTCACTTCAAACGATATGTCAAGCCAAGCTTAAGGTTTTTGTCCCAGTCATCGTTGCCATTATTATCGATATTGTCTTCCACATTTACCAATGCGCCAGTCAGGTTGAAGTTCAGGCGATTGGTCAAGGTCACTTCTAAGAATTGAGTTTTGATATATCGTTCTGGCCGGTATTCCGGCGAGAACCTTTTTTTGATCCTGAAAACCATCGTTCTTTGACACATTTAGAGCTGAAAAGCCCTCTGGAAGCACTTATTGGGCGTAGTTATCCCACAGGAAAACATTGTCAACTTTCTTGTTCAGCTGCGTGCAGTGCATCATGTTCTTCATTCGTCATGCCACACCGGTCAATGATTGCTTCCTGCCCGATATAGGTTGCGTCCGCATAGAGCCTTTGACCAGCATCGCTTTTATCGATAAGGATTTCAAGTTCCTGGGAGTCATGCACCGAAGCGTCAGTTGCCATGTAGTCGTTGATGAGCTTTGTTCCGTTGTCGGCCTTAGAGTAACTTTTGTAACCGTAGAAGTTCATCTTGTTCTTCTTGGTCCACCGGGCATCACGGTCTTTCTGGAAAAGCTTGTTGGGTTTGAGTTTTCAGGCTTCAGGGGTCTTTCCGGCCTTGACCTCTTTGTTCTCTTCATGGGTATTGCGCTGCCGGGGTGTTTCAACGAAACTGGCGTCAACCATCTGGCCTGCATTGCTGCTGTTTTCAGGCTTACTGAAAACGACTGCAAGTATGGGTGCGAAAATGTTCCAGTCGATATATGCTTCCAGTTTCACAAGCGGATCTTTGAGCTTGGTGAGCCGTTCCAGCGAGGAAATGTTCGTCGAAAAGTTAGAGAGGATTGATGTTTTTCATGACGGCAGAAAAGGTATGAACGAAACTGCTGTAATATACGAAATTCAGAGTTTTTTATGATCTCTAAGAGACCACCGAAATCCACACCCATGTCAGCAAAAAAAGTTTACAGCAAATTAAAAGCCCATTTGATGATTGGTAATAACCGCGACAAAAGAGCGCCGAGCAATAACACGCTACTTTGTAGCGCTTATTCGTCCCATATGGAATGTAAAGCGCAATAGAGTAGCGCAGATAAAAAAGTTGGGTGTCATTCTAAAAAAAACAGCGAAACAGATAAAATCGCATATCAAAAACGATAATTTGAAATATATTTGCAAATATCAAATTACGACTGTATATTTGCAGTCAAATTCAATAAGACAATTACGAAATGTGGCTCTTCGCCGATTTTAATGGAAAAACAGGGTCAAATGGGTAGCTTGGCGTAGTGCCAAGCATCATCCATCCTTACCCTCCTACTCATTATGCAAAGCCTGACCACCCATTACCAGCAGCTCCTCGGACTTCCCTCAACCTGGAAAGTC
>Ga0222656_1000238_pt1 | contig 26099 bp, 26 predicted proteins | sample AntAcemetagen472_FD_179808 | JGI IMG/M metagenome (GOLD analysis project Ga0222656, IMG submission 179808) | Saline water microbial communities from Ace Lake, Antarctica - #472 | ecosystem: Environmental > Aquatic > Non-marine Saline and Alkaline > Saline | place: Antarctica: Ace Lake... | reverse complement strand
ATTAGTTTAACAGCGTCAATTTTGAATTGTTTCGAATAGATTTTTCTTTTTGACATGTGGTACCTCCGAAAAGTTTTCTATTTATATCATGCTTTTCGGTGTGTCCGCTAGACCTATACCACTTCAGCCCTGACGACGACCGGCAAGGCCGTTTTTTATACAACGATGTCGGTTGTGCTTGGTGTCATGGTTTTTTTCTTCTCTCCGCTCAAGTTTCAGTTCGAGCTGGGAAGCATGATAGGGCTCATCATCTTTCTCAACGGCCTCGGCGCCATCGCGCTCATGTCGCCCATTGTATTTCTGTTAAAACCGAAGTTTATTTTCAAAGGACAGCAGAAATAGAACAATTGAGTCAGGGAGAGTTTAATGGATTCAACTGATGAACAATCAGTTAACATAGATAATAAAAATATATCGTTGAAACATTTTATGAAAAGGAGAGAACCAATGAAACATGAATTTTTTAGAAAAAAAGGGACTATCCTGTTAAGTGGCGTCGTACTGGCACTGGCTGTGTTTTTGGCGTGTCCATCTTTACATGCTCTGGATGAGGTCCCGGAGATGACGACTGCCTCCGACGGTGTCACAATACCCGTGGGCATCAAGAACGGGTATGAGCAGTCGGATGCAACGGGGAAGAACCTCGATCCGATAATGTATTACGGCAAGCTTCCCGATGTGGAGACTGCGACCGGTCTTGAAATTGAGAAGGCATGGTGGCACCAGATTCGGCTTCAGTGTGTCGAAAGCGCTTACGCTTATAAGGGGGAGAACCTGGGAGGCTATAGTGTTGGCGCCGTGATAAGAAAAACCAACAAAAGGGGCCTGAAGAGAGTGAGCGCCACGAGAAGAGCGCTGACGAACTGGCCCAAGTTTAATGGAGTAGACTATAAGGACTCTGTATCATTTATGTCGCCGGAGGACATGAGGGGCCTTTCGACTATTATATGGAGGTACACCGATTTAGACAAGGATTACGATCAGTGGCTCTGGATACCAGCCTTGAGAAAGGTGCGCAAGCTGGGTGCACAGGACCGGGAAGACTCGTTTGGCGGCATGGACATTGATTACGATGATATGGTACTCCGCTCACCTTTTGATGATTCCTACAAGATACTGAGGGTGGAAACAGTAGATGATAAATTTATCGCAAAGCAGCGGGAGGTCATGTCGGACTCGGTGGACATAGATAATATTACCGACTATTTTAAGAATGAGGCATACGGGCACAAGATGTGGGTGGTTGAGAGCATCCCCAAAGAGGGAAGGATGTCCTATGCCAAACGGGTTCTCTGGTTCGAGCAGAATATTTTCCGGATGGTCAAGAGTGACTGGTATGACGAGAAAGGAAGACTGGTAAGAATTTCATACAGGACCTTTGCTCTTCACCCGTACTACGGCTCTGACAGGACGCACACCTTTGAGAATTTTACCTATGTCAAAAACACCCTGACCGGCCACCACACCGAGATGAATGTTCTTAAAGTATCATTTAATAACCCTGTTGTAACACCGGAAATGTTCAGTATTCGGTCACTTATGAGAAGAAGGTGGTAATCATTTGAAAGACAAATCAATGTTTTTCATTTTTTGACAATTTTAGGGGGAACATAATAATGAGAAAATATAAAATGTTTCAGACTTTGTTTTCTGCCGTTGCCCTGATGGTGATTGCCGGGCTGGTAGATCTTGGATACGCGGCGCCTAAAGTCAATATCGGCGGCTACATCAGAAATGAGACTGCAGTGAGAATTCGGGACCCACATGAAGTGCTCTGGAGTGAAAATATTTTCCAGGTTGACACTGATGTGGAACTTGTACCGGATAAATTCTATCTCTACTTTTCGGGCAGGCTTTTTTATGATGCCGTGTATGATTTGCAGGACTATGGTTTTTTAGGGGAACATAAAGATCGAAAGGTCCTGCGGGACTACATGGCAGGCCCACAGCACGATTCCCTCTCGGAGTACATCCGGGAGTTTTACGTGGATATGTATGTCGGAGATTTCGACATCCGGATCGGTAAGCAGCAGATCGTTTGGGGTGAAACAGATTTGTTCCAGATGCTGGATATTATAAACCCGATGGATATCCGTCACTTCAACCAGCATGCCTGGGAGGACATCAGGATCTCCCTTTGGGGAGTACGGATCGACTGGAATCCCACCCTGAACACTTCACTTCAGTTTGTGCTCATACCGGACGTTGTGCCGATGTTCGTGCCCCCTTTCGGCAGCACGCACCCTTATCTCCCCAAGGGGCTTCGGGTTCTTCCGCCGCTGAATTTCGATGAGCACAGGGTGGAAACAAGCCTGTCGAACATGGAGTGGGGGGTGCGGTGGTACCAGACGTTCGGTGCATTCAACTACACGCTCAACTACTTTCGCCACTGGTCGGACGGCCCGGGGATGTACCTTGATTTATCGACTTTAACAGCCAACTTGAAATACAAACGAGTGCACAGTATCGGCGGGAGCTTTTCCTGGAACTTTACAAGGTTTCTCGGCATGGAAAGTGTTGTCATTCGGTACGAGGGAGTTTTGAATCTGGATGATATTACCAGCGCAATGAATTTTGATAATATACTCGGTGTAGGAGTTCCTGAAACAGTTCGATCCGATAATTTTCAGTATGTTCTTGCCCTTGATAAGACGTTCTATGGCATGCGCACTCTTTTCCCGAGTGGTTTGACCTGCATGTTTCACATCTACCAGATGTACCTCCTGGATTATGAGCACAGTAAAGATAAGCGTCATTATTTGGTCGGCCAGACCAGCGCGCACGCCGACAGGGTGGAGACGATGTTTGCTGTTATTATGCAGTCAACGTACCTGCCGGGAGAATATCTCGTGCCCACGCTTGCTGTTGTCTATAAAGAGGACGGTGCCTGGGAGATAATGCCTTCGATATCCTACCAGTGGAATGACCACATCAGCACAGTGCTTGCGGCAACGATCTGGTCCGGTCCTAACGACGACCTTCTCGGTGAGTTTCAGAAAAGCAGCAACGTTTCTTTCAGAATAAAATACGGGTTCTAGCTATGAGAAATGAGTCAAGAGTGAATGCTCGGAACAGAGTTCTGTTTATTTTAGTGCTTCTTTGCATTCCTGTGCTTCCCTGCTGTAAACAGGCGGAGGGACCTGCTCAGGCTCCTCCTAGGTTTCAAATGTCGAACAGCTTTTTCAACGTTTTTTTTAGAGATTTGAAAAACGGGTGGGCAGTGGGCAAGCTCGGCACGCTTGTGCATACCGATAACGGAGGAAGCTATTGGGGAAGGCAAAACAGTGCCACTGATTGCAATTTGCGGGGCCTCTATTTCACCGATGATACAACCGGCTGGGTTGTGGGTGACCGCGGTACAATTCGCCACACTGTTAATGGTGGCAGTGCCTGGGCGAAACAGGAAAGCGGCACCGAGCATCACCTGCACTCGGTTTTCTTTTTCGGGCCTGACAGGGGCTTCATCGTGGGAGAGCAGGGAGTTTTCCTGTTCACGGAAAATGGCGGAAAGGATTGGAAAAAGAGGGCGGACCTGAAAGATTATTTAACTGTTGAAGATGTCCCGTTTGCCGTGGCGCTTTTTAAGATTATTTTCATTGATGATAAACACGGCTGGATTGTTGGTGATTACGGCAGGATATTTCGTTCTACGGACGGAGGAACGACGTGGAGCCTTCAGAAAACAGGTACGGATGCCATATTGCTTGACGTTGAGTTTGTCGACCCGCTTAACGGGTGGGCCGTCGGTGAAATGGGGACAATTCTTCATTCCTCCGACGGCGGAATCACGTGGGAAACCCAAACCAGTGAAATCACGTACCTCATGAACGGGGTTGAATTTGCCGACAGGCTTGAGGGCTGGATTTGTACGTACGGGAACATACTGCACACGACAGATGGAGGAAACAACTGGAGGGTACAGATAGAACGCAAGATGTGGTTCTACGATATATATACTGATAAGAATGGAAAGATTTGGGCATCGGGAGATTATGGTGAAATCATGCATTCATTTAATAGCGGCAGAAACTGGGTTGCACAAATACCGTATGAATAGGATGACTGCCCGCTGCTAGTTGATGTATGCAACAAGAAACAGATCACCAGTATTTAATTAAATGATACAATGTTAATAATAATTTCACGCAAAAAGTTATCTACCGCGTAGGTACGCATTTACTTGTACCGGTTCAACATCCCCTCGAACCTGTATGTCCTATCCCCACAGAAAGTCAAATGACAAAGCATGATAGAAAGCATGAAAAAGGAGAGACACGATGAAATGTTATGATGTTGTGGTTGTAGGAGCAGGTCCTGCAGGGCTTATGGCTGCCAAGACCCTGTGTGAAAACGGTCACAGAGTTGCCCTGGTTGAACGCAAAGAAAACATCACCGCCATAACCAGGGCTTGTGCAACCATGCTTGCTATTGAAAACGAACGCTACTTTGACGAAAGAATGTACCTAAACGAACAAACACAGAAGATCGTTTTTCCCGAGAGTGGATTTTCCGTTGACTATGACGGCCCTTATCATCCCATCTACAACTGGAACATGTTCTCGCCTGATGGCAAGTCGGTGGTACAGCTGGGAGACTATAAGGAGCTTGTAAAAAAGAACCGGCGGCTTTCAGTTACCTACAGCAAGCAGCGGCTTCTTGAGCTGCTCTTGAGGGATGCACAAAACAACGGGTGTCATGTCTATCCCGGCAGTAATGTAGTACATGTGGCCAGAAGTGGTAAGCACATTAAAGTTTCCACCGCTGAAGGAAAGTGTTTCAAGGCAACATTTGTCATAGCCGCCGACGGTATAAACTCACGTATAGCTAGTCTTACCGGTCTGAACAAGAAACGGCAGTTTTTTGAGACGATGCTGGGGGTGGGTGTGTATTTTAATAATCTAATTATCGACTATCCCGATGCCTTCAACTGGCTCGCGTTATATCATAAAAAGAGCAAACTTCCCATGGCATTTACTATTCTACCCTGCCCCTATCCCGATGCCGAGTTCTGGATGTGGGGCAGTTTCACCTGTTCTCCTCCCTTGGAGCGGCAAAGCCTTATAGATGAGGTGTTAACGGTGCTCCATGGTAGTCCCTACAGGCACTGTTTTGAAAATATGGAGATTGTTCGTCACAACTGCCACGTATTGAATCTCTGGTCTCCTGCACACACGCCGTTTCTTGATAATATTATTTTTGTCGGGGATTCTGTCTGGACTCTTGAGGCCGAGTGCACCGGATCAATGATGTGCGGGAAAAAAGCCGCCCATGCAATTTCAACGGCATTCCGTGACAACAAGCTCAACGAGCACGGGGTTAAAAGCTATATAGACTGGTGGCATAAAAGCTTTTCCGAATTTGAAGATTATAAAGGAATCATAGATCTGTTCGCTTTGTTTGAGCTTTTGGATGAAGATGATGTCAACTATCTTTTCAGACTGTTGACGGACAGACCTCTTGAGGCAACATTAAACCCTTACAGCGTCAGTCAGCAGATTAACGGGGTCCTTATGCAGAAGATGGGAACAATACAGCAGGAGAACCCCCGGTTCCTGGCCAAACTGCAAACGGCAGCTGCGGCCCCGTTAAAAAGTATTATGGCGGGTTCAATCCGCAGGGCTTTTCCCAATACTTAACAGCCTGTTGTTGTGAAACGGGCGTGATCTGGATGTGGAAAAACTGAGAAAACAGTAATGGATAAAAAAGGAGGGCAATACATATGAAAAAAAAATATGATGCCGTTGTTGTAGGGGCAGGGCCCAGTGGTCTTCTTGCTGCCAAGGCGGTCGGGCTTGCAGGTCTTAATGTGCTTTTACTGGACAGAAAAAAAGACCTGACAAAGCTTGATCGGTTGTGCGGACAAACCCTAATTTCAATGAACAGCTACTATTTTAACGACCTTATTAATTACAACCGCAAGGCAAAAAAACTGGGGTTTCTTAACAGCGGCATATCGTTTACTTATGACGGGCCGATAAGAAATATCAAGGCATGGTATCTCTATTCTCCCGACGGCAACCTGATATCTTTTGGAGCGCCGGAAGAAACCGCGAAGAAGGGCGATGACGGTGCTGTGGGTGTTTCTATTGATAAGGAAGCCTTGTTTCGCTGTCTTCTTGATGAAGTTGAGGAAGCCGGGGTAACTGTTTGTACCGGAATAAATGTCAACGACATTGAACCGGCATCTTCCGGTGTAACGGTAAGAGGAAGCGGGAAAACTTTTGAAGGGAAATATCTCATTGCCGCTGATGGTGCAAATTCAAGAATAGCGCGGCTGCTCGGGTTTAATAAGGAAAGGACATTCTACTGTTACCTTTTAACCAAGGGCTGGTACATGAAAAATGTTGATCCGGGCGAGACGGATGTTGTGTTTTCGAGCTTTACCCACAGTCAGGAAGCCCCGGGTTTTATGTTCATTCTTCCCAGACCGTATCAAAATCAAAACACTGTAGCATTTTTCACACTTGATCCCAGAATTAACCTGGACAGTGTTAAGAACTATTTCATGAAAGAAAATCCATTCTTTTCAAAGTGGTTTTCAAAGGCGGAAGAGTTGAAAGAAATGGCCTCTTCACAATACATATATTCGCCGGTGACTGTGCCGTACAAAAATCGTGTTCTCCTTGCAGGAGATACCGGGGCATGTCAGGAACTTGAGAACTCCGGTGCCATGATCAGCGGCTGGAAAGCAGGGTGCGCGATAGCTGCAGCATTAAAGGAGGACCGGGTCGGGATAGTATCACAGGGCATCTCTCAATATATTGATTGGTGGAAAAAGGTCTACATTGAAGGCCACTCCCATGAGGCGTACCTCATGAACTTTGCACTTCCCTATGTGATTGATAAGGATGAAGATCTGAACTACATATTCGGACTGGTGAAGGAGTCTCTGCCGCCGTGCTGGAACCCGTATGCTGCCGTACAGTACATAGGACAGCTGATGCAGGGTTTGCTTCCCATCATTCAACAGGATCGTCCCGACCTGATGGCGAAGCTTGCTGCGATGCAGCAGCCTATGACCAAGATCCTTAAGTCCACCACTAAAGCATGCATACCTTTGGCTGAATTTGATTAACAGATATCGTAAATAAAATTTCACTCGGTACCAGGCATTATAAAATAAAACAATGGACTACTTACAGTAAAGTAGAACATTGGGGAAGAGATAGACAGGTAATCAAATCTTTAGGAGGTCAATCATGATTAGTGAGCTGAAGAACATTGTAGGCGCAGAAAATGTTCTTGACGACCAGGAGACTTTAGAGCTCTACTCTGGTGATCAGAGCCTGACACAGGCAAGGAAACCCCTTGCCGTGGTCAAGGTAAAGAACACCGAAGAGGTCCAAAAAGTGGTTAAGCTGGCAAATGAAAAGCTTATACCCGTAACTCCGTCAAGTTCGGGAATTCATTTTACAGGAGCAAGTCTGCCTTCTCAGGGCGGTATCGTTATGGACTTGTCAGGGATGAATAAAATACTTGAAATCGATTCCAGAAACAGAAAAGTAAAAATAGAGCCCGGCGTAACCTGGCAGCAGCTGCAGGAAGCATTAAAAGAGCATGACCAGATACCGCTGAACCCGCTCTTTCCGCATCCTAAAACGTCCGCGCTGACAAGTACGATTGAGCGCGAACCCATGCTGATTCCCAAATATGAATACGGTGATCCCATCCTTCCCATGGAAGTCGTACTTCCCACCGGAGACATATTTAAAACAGGAACAGCCTCTGATACCCATACCCAGGGTGCTTACCCTGAAGGACCCGGCATCGACTTTTACAGATTTTTCATCGGCGCACAGGGAACCATGGGAATCATCACTTGGCTCAACATGAAGACAGAATACCGCCCGCAAAAACAGAAAGCCTATTTTGCAGCATTTAATGATCTTGCAGAAGCGGCTGACCCGATCTATCAGATCCAGCGCCGCCTGATTGGAAATGAGTGCTTTGTTTTAAGCAGACTGATGCTGGCTTCCCTGGTGTGTGAAGGAGACGCGGGTGAATTTGACAGGCTGATGGAAAGCCTTCCGCCGTATACGCTCTGTCTGATCATCGCAGGTGCAGTAAGAAGACCGCTTGAGAGAATTGCCTATGAAGAAGAAGCCTTAATGGAAATAGCCGCAAACCTGAATTTTGAGGTCCAGAAGACCGTTGGCGGCGTTTCCGGACTGGGCACAAAGATGATCGATAAACTGAGGAACCTTCCTTCTGATGAAAATCACTGGAAAACCACTCTTGAAAACTCAACCCAGGATGTGTTCTTTACCACCACCATGGATAAAGCCCAGGATTTTACAGACACAGCCCTTGGATATGCCGCGGCTTACGGACTCAGCATTGATGAGATCGGCATCTATATGCAGCCGCTGGAACGCGGACGCGCATGCCACCTGTGTTTTTCTTTCCCCTGCGACCTTGAAAATGAGCAGGAAAAAGAAAGTATCGGCGAACTCTGCGTTGAACTGTGTAAAGACCTGATCAATGACGGCGCTTTTTTTACCCGGCCTTACGGACCCCTGGCTGACCTGGTGTACAGTAAAGCAACCGGCTATGCGACGATGCTGAAAGAATTGAAAAAGGTTTTTGATCCGAACGGGATCTTAAACCCCGGCAAACTGTGTCATTAAACTTTTTTTATATATAAATGGAGGATTTCATGGCTAAAGATATGTTACTTCCCAAAGATCCCAGATACCTCAAGTATCCATTGGAGGGACCTTTTGATGAAGAAAAAGCACGCTGGACCGCTTTTAACTGCTCACGCTGCTCAGTCTGCAAGTGGGTTGATTCATGGCGGGTTAAAAGCGCTAAATATGCACGCATCTGTCCCCAGCACACAAAATTCCTGTATGATTCTCATTCTGCACAGGGAAAATGTGACCTGGCACTGGCACTCATCGACGGTAAAATGAAATGGGATGAAGATCCTGAAATAAAAGATATTCTTTTTCAGTGCACCATGTGCGGCGGCTGTGATGCCATGGATAAAAGCGTCCGGGACGCTGAACTGATCAAGATGTACCGCTGGCTAAGAACAGAATATGTAAAAAGGTTCGGTCCGCTGCCTGAGCATAAAGGAATGCTTGACAGTCTGAAACAGTATGACAATGTCTGGCTCCAGCCCAGAGTGAAAAGAAACAGTTGGGCCAAAGACCTTAAAGACCTGGGAATAAAAGATCTGAACAAGGACAAGGCAGATGTTCTTCTGTTTGCCGGCTGTACCTATGGACTTTCAGATGAACTTAAGGGAACCGTTGTCAACATGGCGAAAATCCTGAAGAAGCTGGGTGTTGATTTTGGAACTCTTGGCGACAAGGAAATGTGCTGCGGCAGCCCGCCTTCAAAGACCGGAAACATGGGCGAGTTTGAGCGTCTGGGCAAGGCAAATATTAAAAAATTCAATGAGCTCGGTGTAAAGACAATTCTGACCCCCTGTGCCGGATGCTACGGCACCTTAAGGGTCGAATATGAGGAACTCGGAGAAAAGATGAACTTTGAAGTTCTTCATGTCACTGAATATATTGAGCGTCTAACCAAAGAAAAAAAGATCGAGTATAAAAAAGAGATCCCGATCTCCGTGACCTGGCATGATCCCTGTCACATGGGAAGAATGGGAAGACCCTATGTTCCGGGTAAAGACCTGGAAGGTGTTTACGAAGAACCCAGAAACATCCTGAAAGGTATTCCGGGCGTGGAGCTGGTCGAGATGGAACGGATTAAAGAATATGCCTGGTGCTGCGGCGGCGGCGGCGGTGCTTTCACCGGATTTAAGGACTTTGCCCAGTGGACCGCACAGCAGCGTCTCGAAGAAGCTAAGGACACGGGTGCAGACATCCTGGTAACCAGCTGTCCGTGGTGTGAGACCAATCTGCGAGCGGGGGGTATTGGCATGGAAGAAAAAATGGAAATCGTTGATATCTTCGATCTTATGATGGAAGCCCTATAGGAGGAGAATAATATGGAAAATATTTCAAAACATGAGCAGCATGAAGAAATTTTTAATGCTTTTGAGGCAGCTCTGGGGAATGGTAATGTCAAAGACAACCCTGCCACAGTAAATGCCTATTTCGGAGACTTTTTGCCCCCGAAGATTCTGGGCATGTCCATGCCGCCGGAGTTTGTTGTGCTTCCCAACGGAACCATGGAAGCCCAGGCCGTCATAAAAATATGTAACAGACATAAAATTCCCTTTATCCCTGTTGGATCAAACCAGTGGTCACTCACCAGTGCCCCGAACCGTCCCAATACCGTTTTAATTGACTGTAAACGGATGGGACTAATCCATGAAATAGACGAAAAGAACATGTTTGCGGTGATTGAACCGCTGGTCTCCCTTGCCCAGCTTCACGCTGAAGCAAACAAAAGAGGGCTCTATATCGGTTCTCCTGAAGCCAGTGCCCAGTCATCTGCCCTTGCCGGACATCTCTTTCAGGGCATGTGGGGCGTTGGCCACAGACTGGGTGTTGCATACAGAAATATCCTGGGTATTGAATGGGTTCTGCCAAACGGCGAAATCCTGCGCACCGGTTCTTTTTCACAGGCTGCTGACAACGGCTTCTGGGGTGAAGGTCCGGGACCTGACCTGAGAGGAATGCTTCGCGGTTATGCCGGCGCCATGGGCGGTGTCGGAATGGTCACCAAGATGGCGGTTAAGCTTCATCCGTATCCCGGTCCAAAAGTTTGGCCGGCGGAAGGACTCATCCCGAACATGACCTCAACCCTTCCTGAAGACAAATTCACCTGGGACATCGTTAAGTACGAAAGCCTCGAAGACGCTATCGAATTCATGTACCAGATCGGAAAAGCGGAGATCGCCGGTGTGGTTCAGAAATGGCCGACCGTTTATTACAACTGGTGGTGGGCAAACTCAAACGAAGAATACTGGAATGAGTGGAAAAAAGGCACTTTCCAGAACAACGTGAAAAATGCGGTAGGCGTCTCCCTCTGGGGGTTCACCTCTTCAAAACAGACAGATTATGAAAAGCGCGTTCTTGAAGACATTATCGAAGAGACCGGCGGAAAAAGGATCAAACAGGAAGTCTTTGACCAGTGGGTACCCAGAACAGCCAACAACTGGATCCGGGATACAAACGGATCACGGATGATGCGGCCTTCCGGAACATTCCTGGCACTGCGCCTCCAGACCGACACCCTGGATTACGCTGTGGGGCAGGTTAAAACAGGATACAAGTGGGTTGATAAATTTAGCCCGCCGATTCTGGATTCTGACGGTCCGGACTGGATCGGCGGCTATGATTTCGGTCACTTTGGTTTTGGTGAAACCGACTTCCCTGTTGAGAAAAACGCTGAGGCAGTGGGCGACCTGTTGGGCAAACTCCTTGAAATGACCAAAGAAGACGTTCAAAACGGCCTTGAAAACGGTGTAGGTCCTTTCCTGGGCGGTACTTATCACGCAATGGCTGCTCCGGTATTTAAATATGACAAACTCCTGCGCGGAATCAAGAGAGCAATTGACCCGAACATCGTGTCTAATCCGCCGCACCAGATTCCAATGGATGAGTAGATAAAGTATACCGTAAACGTAAAATTGTAATTTCAGATATTTAAGAGTTAAAATTTTAATAATTTAAGTAAACAGTTGTAAACCAGACGACAAACTAAAAAATACGGTGTGGTCCCGCTCCGGCGGGACTTAAGCCGTCGTCAAAATTAGAGGAGAAATATAATGGAACTGAAAGTTGATTCCCTGAAATGCACAGGATGCCGCATATGCGAATTCGCCTGCAACTATCACCAGGACGAATCCATCTCTCCGATCGGATCAAGCCTTATGTTCTACTTCGAAGAAAAAAAGAATTATTACGGCATGATGGTCAAAAGGGAGAAAACCCTGTATCTGGGCAGACCCGAAGGCGACCAAATGCTTAAACCGGGCGAACAGATCGAAGGCGCAGGCGCCAGCGCTAAACCCATTCTCCTTCGCGTTGCCTGCGATCACTGTGAAGAAGAAGACAACGGACCAAACTGCATACAGGCTTGTCCTTATGGCGTTTTGAGCATGGAGGGAGGAGAATAATTATGGAACTTATGAATAATTACAAAGAAGCTATCCTTGTAGTCGACCTTGAAACAAAAGAGTGCGAAACCGAAGACTTAAACGAAGAGCTGGTTGAAAAAGCCCTCGGCGGAGCAGCCATAAACATGGCGCTCTATGAAAAGTATAAGGACCGTGATCCCCTTATTATCGGAACCGGTTTTTTCACGGGAACATTTATGCCGGCCGGCAGCGGCGGTGTGATCACCGGCAAAAGCCCGATAACCGGAAAGATCGCTCATGTTCCTTTTGGTATTTATGCAGGTGTTGAATTAAAGCTTACCGGTTTTGATTTTGTGGTCATCCTTGGGAAAGCAGATGCTCCTGTGCGCCTGTGGCTGCATGACGGTCTTGCAGATGCAGACGACGCCTCTGATGTCTGGGGCAAAGATGTCTGGGAATCAACAGATAAGATGCGGGAGATATATGGCGATGACATGATCCAGCTGCTTCTTATCGGCCCGGCCGGTGAAAATAAAGTCAAAGCAGCTTCAGTTTCTGAAAACTACTGGGGCAGCAACGACAACCTTGGCCTTGGCGCTGTCTTCGGAGAAAAGAATCTTAAAGCCGTGTGCATGCGCGGCCTTGATTCTCTGGAAGTTGCCGAAGGTTTCTTTGCAAAATGCATTGAACTTAAAAATGAAATAACAGGCGGAACCATCAGCGGTAAAGCCGGCTTAAAAGATATCGCAGTAGATCTGGGTATTGATGCCGGTGCCATTGAAAAGCTGAACAGCACGACGCACCGAAACAATGCCGGTTATAACTGCCCTTATCCTGCATATACTTACCTGAAATACAGGGAAGCACCAAGCGCAATGGCAATGCAGGGTGAAGCAGAACCCGGATGTCTCGTTTCAAACATTGCAGGTTTTGCTGCACTTAACAGCGCAGGCGTTGATGCACCTGAAGCCATTGAAAAATGTAACAGACTGGGAATCTGCCCTTCTGCCGCTGCAAAAATTCTTACGGACAAAGGTGCCTCTGACCTGAGTGCCATAGACGCTATTGTTTCTGATGGAAATATTGACGAACCGGCACCATGGCCGATAGAGGGCAGCCCGGACAAAGCGATTCTTGCAATATCGTCTGCCTTTTCAACAGCCGTGCCCCCAAAAGGAATTTTTTCAAACCAGGACAAAGACGCCAACTGGTGGATAAACAGACAGGCTATTGCCGCCATACTCGGTATCGATCCTGTTATTATGCTAATGGCTCCTGAAATAACTGAGGAAAAGCTGGTAGAGTTCATTCAGATATCAGGCGAATCTGAGGATTTCAGCGCTGACGATCTGAATAAGATTGTTGCCACACTGATTGAAAAAAGTACATAAGGAAAGATGAAAGAATAAACCGTTATAATTAATTCAGGAGATGTAATGACGTATCCTAAAATCGAAAAAAAGGTATATGAAAGGACACTGGAAGACTATCGAGAGATGGCCTGGGGTGACGCAAGGTGCAACTGGTGTATGAACCAGTGGGGCTGGAACGTTAAAAGCTCCAAGTACAATGAGATATGTCCGGAGTTCAGAAATAACCGCTTTTTTTCCTACAGTGCCATGGGTAAATTTCAGATCATTCGTGCTTTACTTGAAGGTGATTTTGATTATACCGACTCTGAAGAACTTCTGGAAATCTGCTACACCTGTACTTCCTGCGGCGCATGCGAGATGAACTGCCTGAGACTGATGGAAAAAGAGCCCTTAAAGGCTGCAGAAGCATTAAAAGCAAAACTGATCGAGCTTGGTATCGGACCGCTTCCTGCCCATAAAGAGCTCCTGAAGAGCATTAAGAACTATGACAATCCATGGCTTCAGCCAAGGAACCGCCGCAAAGACTGGGCAAAAGGGCTTGACATTAAAGACTTCACAAAAGAAAAATGTGACTACCTGTTCTTTGCAGGCTGTTCTGCTGCTTTTGATAAGAACCTGCAGCATGAGCTTAAAAACTCAATAAAAATTCTTAAAAAAGCAGGGGTCAGCGTTGGAATCCTCGGTGAAAAAGAAATCTGCTGCGGCAGCCCGGTCATTCGAATTGGAGACCGTGAAACATTTTTTGGTCTGGTCAAAAGAAATCTGGAACTGTTTAAGAGTGCGGGGGTAAAAAAGATCATCACCCACTGTGCAGGATGTCACAACGTCTTAAAACATGACTATGCAGAAGTACCCGGTATGCCGGAAATTGAATTTGAGGTAATCCATATTACAGAACTTATTGCAAGTCTGGTAAAAGAGGAAAAACTCAAGTTTACCAAAGAAGTTCCAATGACTGTTACCTGGCATGACCCCTGCCACCTGGGACGTCACTGCGGAACGTATGAAGAACCTCGTGATATCCTAAAAGCAATACCCGGCATTCGTCTGGTTGAGATGGAAAGAATCAAGGACCAGGCTTGGTGCTGCGGAGCAGGAGCCGGTGTTAAGACAGCCTTTCCTGAAAATGCCTTAAAAACCGCTACAGAAAGAATAGAAGAAGCAAAGGCAACCGGTGCTGAAGCCATCGTTACAACCTGCCCGTTCTGTGAACAGAACCTTCATGAACCGATTAAAAGAAACAAAGAAAAAATAAAGATGCTTGATTTAACAGATATTATTGAAATGGCCTTATAAAAAACCAATTCCTATTAAAGGAAAATTTAACTGTAACAATCATCATTAACAACAAAAAGGGGAATACAAATGGCAGATCTAACTTATGAAGGTAACAGCGAAGCAATGGTAACAAAATTAGTTGAATCTTCACCAAAACCTTTCCGCGCGATGACCGAGAAAAAACTTCTTGCAGGTCTGGAAGCAAAAGCAGGCGAAGGAGCTGTAACCGAGGATATGGTAGTTGAAACTGTTAAAGAAATCACCCCAAAACCTTTTGTAGGAATGGCACTTAAGGGTATTGAAGAGCTAAAAAGCTAAGTCCTTTTATTTCCACAGAAAAGAGGGAACATTTAATTATGTTCCCTCTTTTTTTTTCTATAAAGCTTCAACACTTTGGTCACCAGATGAACCCAGAAGGGACTTTTTCTTTTTACAGACATTAGATTTTGAAGATTTTTCAAAAATGATTCAGCATCATCAAAAGCCTCAATTGAAACATATGACCTTCCGACCTCAACCTTTAAATGAGCATCACTGGCCGCAACAGGAACTGCCCCCAGTTGACAAGCTTTTTCGATAAGCCCGAAATCCTCACCGGTTAATATATCTCTTGCATTAAACACCTCTATCATATCAAGATCAGGCAGGATCTTTTCAAGGACATCAGCATCCAGCCGGGATGAACGAAGCCTGTCAAATGGATGGGGTACCGATATAAGCCCGCCCTGCTTTCTTATTTCTTTGATGGTCTCTTCCGGAGAAAGAAAGGCAGGAATCCGTTCTTTTAAAAAATAGCCGATAATTTCACCCCGGGTCGTTTTTATCTCTTCCCCAATGATCACCTTTATCTTTTTTGCCTGTCTTAAGACTTCCATGGCACCGTCTATGGTGTTATGGTCTGTTATGGCAACAGCATCCAAACCGCGCCTTAAGGCAATCGGTTCTATTTCAGAAGGCCTAAGAAAAGCGCACCTTGAATAATTTGTATGCACATGAAGGTCTATATTTATTTTCATAAACACTCAGCCGTATGAATAATGTTATGTTCTTAAGAATTATATTAGATTAACCGCTTGAATACAATCAGCAAATAAAGTTAAATAAATAGAACAAGTAGGACAGCCCTGTTAATAATAAAAAAAACCACCCGAAACTTATCCGAGGGGATAACGTGAAAAAGATCTTAAAACCGCTGTTTTTTCTATCCGTACTTATTTTCTGCACGTGTCCGAATATTTACGCTTCAATTGACAATAACATCTATGATATAAACATGCTCTGTCTTGGAGATGTGGAGAACTACTGCGATGCACTGACCCTTAACAAGGATGAATCAAACTTTTATATTGAAAGCATGACACTCGGATTTGGTTCATACACTGATAACGGTCTTTTAATCAAAGCAGAATTAACCAGTACAAATCCGTTTATTTACAAATATGAATTTGAGATCACGGCCATAAACTTTTTTGATCTCATGCTGGTCTGAACCATAGAAATAATATATTCCGAATGGGATATTCCAGGTTTTGATTGGGAAACTGAAGATGAGACAACTGCTTTCTTCTTCGGTTTTGTTGACTGATAAATTATTAATGTTTTAGTAAAAAGCCCCCTTCTTAAAACGCCGGGGCTTTTTTATTCACATTTTCATAAAAACGCCTGTTTTTATTCTTTCTTGATTTTTTTAACTGTTTCATTTATGATTGTAAAATTAAAAATCTAACAATTTATGCCACTACAATATAACCATATCAAAAGTCTTAAATACGTAATATCAGGGGGTTAAGCCAAGGAAAAATTTTTGACAGCCAGCATCGATCAATAGGGGCAGACAGCTTTCTGCTCAAAAAGTCTAACCACAAAAGATATCGGAACAGACCATGAAAATTCATGAATTTCAGGCAAAAAAGATATTTTCAGACTATGGTATCCCGGTTCCTGAGGGAGAAACAGCAAGGACACCGGAAGCGGCGAAACAGATCGCTGAAAAACTGGGCGGAACAGTTGTTGTTAAGGCGCAGATCCATGCCGGCGGCCGCGGAAAAGGCGGCGGTGTAAAACTCGCCAAATCACCTGATGAGGCCTGTGAAAACGCAAAGCAAATCATAGGCATGAACCTTGTCACCCATCAGACCGGCCCTGAAGGACAAAAAGTAAAACAGGTCCTGATTGAAAAGGGTCTTGAGATAGAAAAAGAACTTTATCTCGGCATTGCAGTTGACCGATCACAGGGCTGCCCGGTGATCATGGCTTCTGAAGCCGGGGGAATGGAAATAGAAGAGGTTGCAGCCAAAACACCTGAAAAGATAATCAAGGCTGCGGTCGACCCGGCCACGGGTTTTTCAGGAATGCATGCCAGAAAAATCGCATACGGCCTGAACCTTGACAAAGACCTGATCAAGCCCGCATCAAAGATAATCGCGGGCCTTTATAAGATATTTACTGATAAAAATTGTTCTTTGATAGAGATCAATCCGTTTATTATAACAAAGGATCAGAACCTTCTGGCCCTTGACGGTAAGATTAATTTTGATGATGATGCCCTTTACCGGCACCCGGACATTAAAGAATTGTATGATCCGGACGAACAGGACCCGCTTGAACTTGAAGCCTCAAAACACGGCCTCAACTACATCAAGCTTGACGGAAATGTGGGCTGCATGGTAAACGGTGCCGGCCTTGCAATGGCAACCATGGATATCATAAAACTTGCAGGCGGAGAACCGGCAAACTTTCTGGATGTAGGCGGCGGTGCCTCTTCAGAACAGGTTGAAAATGCATTAAAGATTCTGCTTTCCGATAAAAATGTCAAAGTCGTGCTGATAAATATTTTCGGGGGAATTCTCCGCTGTGACAGGGTAGCAAGAGGCATTGTGGAAGCAGCTAAAAAAACGGATCTACATCTCCCCAATATTATACGCCTTGAAGGAACAAATGTTGAAGAGGCAAGAAAGATTCTTCAGGAGTCGGGCTTAAACCTTGACTTCGCCACAACGTTTGACGATGCAGCACAAAAAGTTGCAAAACATGCTGCCTTATAAAATCCTTTAGAACAGATAAGAATATTCAGAAGGTAAACTTTCATGAGCATACTGGCAGACAAAGAAACACGGGTTGTTTTTCAGGGTATCACCGGAAGCGAAGGAAGCTTTCACACAAAAGCCTGCATGGATTACGGCACCCATGTGGTGGCTGGAGTCACACCTGGAAAAGGGGGACAGCTCTTTGAAGGCAGTGTTCCGGTATATAACCGGGTAGCGGATGCAAAGGAAAAAAAAGGGGCAAATGCATCCTGTATTTTTGTACCGCCTGCTTTTGCCGCTGATGCCATTATCGAAGCCGTTGATGCAGAGCTTGATCTGGTAATATGTATAACTGAGGGAATACCTGTTCTGGACATGGTAAAAGTAAAAAAATTTATGAGCGGTAAAAAAACCGTTCTGATTGGCCCGAACTGTCCGGGCCTGATATCTCCGGGAAAATGCAAAATAGGGATTATGCCCGGACATATCCACAGGGAAGGCCCGGTAGGCGTGATTTCCCGCAGCGGAACGCTGACCTATGAAGCGGTGCATCAGCTGACCCACCTTGATATCGGACAGTCGACCTGTGTCGGTATCGGCGGGGACCAGATCGTTGGAACGTATTATATTGATCTTTTAAAAATGTTTGAAAATGACGAACAGACAGAAGCAATCGTCATCATCGGTGAAATCGGCGGAACGGCTGAAGAAGAAGCAGCCGAATATATTAAGACCGGCATAACAAAGCCGGTTATCGGATTTATTGCCGGACAGACCGCCCCACCCGGAAGACGCATGGGTCATGCCGGCGCAATCATTTCAGGCGGCAAGGGCACAGCATCTGAAAAAATGAAAGCCTGGGAAAAAGCGGGTATCCATGTACAGAAAAACCCCGCCAAGATCGGAGAAACAGTAAAAGCTGTACTAAAAAAATAAGCATGAGGTGAAACTGTAAGCATGTAACCCATACCATTCAGGTACAGCCATAGATAATTATTTTACAGTTCACGGAAATTGCCGGAAGGAGTGACACTTGTTATCCAAAAAGACCAAAACAAAATATACCGAGAAAAAGAAAAAGAGTAAATATCCAAAAGTTACTTTTATGATTTTTGACAAATGGTGCAAAAGATGCGGGATATGCATTGAACTTTGCCCACACAATGTGTTTACTGATGACGAAGAAGGCTATCCCAGAGCAGTCAAACCCGTCGAATGCAATCTCTGCGGTTTTTGCATTACCCGATGCCCTGACTTTGCGCTGAGAATAATAGAAGGTGCTGACACCGGTACAGCTGTCTAAAAGAATCTGTAAAGAACTAAAACTATTTTGTTTATTAATTCACAAAGCGAGACAATAAATGGAAGCAAAACTGTTAATGGGAAATGAAGCCTGCGCAGAAGGCGCGTTGGCAGCCGGAATCAGATTTTTCGGCGGCTATCCGATCACCCCGTCAAATGAGATCTGTGAAATCATGTCAAACCGGCTTCCCCCCATCGGAGGCAAGTTTATACAAATGGAAGATGAGATCGCCGGCATGGCCTCCATCATAGGCGCTTCAATCGGCGGACTTAAATCAATGACCGCAACAAGCGGACCCGGTTTTTCTCTGATGCAGGAAAATCTGGGTTTTGCCGCAATGACAGAAGTACCCTGTGTTATCGTAAACGTCATGCGGGGTGGACCCAGCACAGGCCTTCCGACACAGCCGTCACAGGGTGATGTCATGCAGGCCCGCTGGGGCACACACGGTGACCATGTCATCATCGCACTCTGCCCTTCCTCTGTTAAAGAGGTTTTTGATCTTACCATAACAGCAACTAACCTGGCTGAAAAATACAGGACTCCGGTAATTCTTTTAATAGATGAAGTCATCGGACATATGCGTGAAAAAGTTATTCTGCCACAGCTTGAAAGTGTTGAAATCTTTGACCGGGTTAAACCGACCTGTCCTCCGGAGTGGTATCGTCCTTTTGAAGACAACAAATCCGGGGTTCCGCTGATGGCAGCCTTTGGCGACGGATACAGATACCACATCACCGGACTGACACATGATGATATGGGCTTTCCCACAACCAAACCCGACGAGGTCAACGCCTCCATGCAGAGAATGTTCAGAAAAATTCGTCAGGGCTTCGATGACATTCTACTGTACGAAAACTTTCTGATGGAAGACGCGACGTCAGTCATCGTTGCATACGGCGCCATGTACAGAACAGCAAAAACGGCTGTACTTGATCTTAGGAATGAAGGACATAAAATAGGACTTCTAAAACTTACCACCATATGGCCTTTTCCAAAAATAGCCATTGAGAACTTGCCGGACCAGGTTGAAGAACTGTTTGTACCGGAAATGAATATGGGCCAGATGTTCAGAGAAGTTGTCCGGGTAAACCGGGGTAAAAGGCTGACTCACAAAATCAATAAAGTCACCGGAGAACTTATGACACCGGAAGAAATTGTATATAAAATAAAGCAAAAGGGGGCTTAAAACGTGCTTAAAGATATAGACGTTTATAATTATCTTCGTCATGAAAAGAAATTTCCCCTGATGTGGTGTGCCGGCTGCGGAAACGGCATTATCCTGGGGTCGATCATAAGAGCTGTTGACACCCTCGGTCTGGATAAAAACAAGATTGCGATGGTCTCGGGAATCGGCTGTTCCGGCCGGTCCTCCACCTATGTGGACTTTAACACCCTTCACACCACACATGGAAGAGCGCTGGCCTTTGCAACCGGTCTGAAACATGCAAACAACGAACTCACCACCCTGGTTGCAACCGGAGACGGGGACTGTCTCGCTATCGGCGGCAACCATTTTATCCATGCTGCCCGCAGAAATATCGACCTGACCGTTTTCCTGTTCAATAATAATATTTACGGGATGACCGGCGGACAGGCTTCCCCGACAACACCGCCTGGAATGATCGCATCAACAGCACGGATAGGAAATATCGAAAATAATTTTGATCCCTGCAAGCTTGCCGAAGCCGCCGGCGCCAGCTTTGTTGCCAGAGGAACGACTTATGATGCTGACGGACTGGATGAACTTGCGATTCAAGCTATTGAAAATAAGGGCTTTTCGGTTCTGGAGATCATTACCCCCTGCCCGACTATTTACGGCAGATATAACCGCCTGGGAAACGCTGTCGCCATGCTAAAAACCCAGTGTGAAAATGCAATATCTGTGGAAGAATCACGCAAGATGAAACCGGAAGAACTTGAAGGTAAGATCATTACGGGTATATTTGTCAACAGGGATCTCCCTGAATTTTGTGAAGAGTATGACCGTTTAATAGAAAAAGCACAGAAAAAATAGTTTTTTTAATTTACTAAAAAGTTAAAAAGGATGGCGATGTAAAAAGCGTCAAAGCTGCCCCGCCATGGCGGGAGTTACGAAGCCATTAAATTTAAATATTTTCTATATCTTTGGAGGTTAACATGTCACAGCAGCAGGAATTAAGGCTGGCTGGTCTTGGTGGACAGGGAATAATCCTCGCCGGCATCATCATGGCAGAAGCAGCGGGAATATATGACGGAAAGTTTGTTGCTCAGACCCAGGCTTACGGTGCAGCAGCAAGGGGAGGCTTCAGCCGTTCAGATATCGTTATCAGTGATGAAGAGATCAACTATCCAAAAGCCCGTGAACTTGACATGCTGCTTGCAATGAGCCAGGATGCATACGAGGAAAACCTGCAGTATTTAACTCCCCGGGGAATTTTAATCGTAGATTCAACCTACGTATCAGAAATAGCAGAGCAGCATGTATATTCCATTCCCTTCACCCGGATAGCCAGGGAAACTTTCAGACGCGAAAATGTTGCAAACATTATCTCTCTGGGTGCAATCTCTCAGATATCCCCTCACGTTTCAGAACAGGCCATAGCAACCGCTGTTGAAAAAAGAGTACCGCCCCGTTTCCTGGAACTTAACAAAAAAGCTTTTCAGTCAGGAAAAGATGCGGCCAGAGAGGCAATTCGAAGGTCTGAGCTTCTAAGACGAAGCAAATGAGGAGATCTAGATTGCGTTCAGAAAAAACGCGTTTAAATCACAGATAAAACAATAACCATAACAATAATTTAACTCAGGAGTAAAACATGAGCAGCATCGTATTAAAAACGGACTTCCCTGACTTAAAACTCATAAACCGCGGTAAAGTACGTGACATTTATGATCTGGGCAATACACTCCTGATGGTCTCATCAGACAGGCTGTCTGCATTTGACGTTATCATGTCAGAAGGAATACCCTGCAAAGGAAGAATCCTTACCAGCATGACTGAATTCTGGCTAAGCCACATCTCCGACATCGTGCCCAACCATCTGATATCAACTGACATCAACGATTTCCCTGAGGCGTGTAAAAAATATTCCGACATACTCGCCGGCAGAAGCATGCTTGTAAAGAAGGCCAAACCTATTGCTGCAGAATGTATTGTCCGCGGATACATAACCGGTTCCGGCTGGAAGGATTATCAGAAAACAGGGGCCATCTGCGGAATAGAACTTCCTTCAGGACTTAAAGAATCAGAAGCCTTCCCGGAACCGATATTTACCCCCTCGACCAAAGCAGACGTGGGGGACCATGATGAAAATGTGAGCTTTGACCAAATATGCGGCATCATCAGCAAAGAAACCGCTGAAAAACTCCGTGAGCTAACCATAAAGATCTATAAAAGAGCCAGGGAAATCGCCGAACAGCGCGGCATCATCATTGCCGACACAAAACTTGAATTTGGTATGATAGACAATGAAATTATTTTAATAGATGAAGTCCTCACTCCGGACTCCTCCCGTTTCTGGCCCCAGGACACCTACGAAACCGGCCACTCCCAGATGAGCTTTGACAAACAGTTTGTCCGGGATTATCTTCTGACCCTTGACTGGGACAAGTCCCCGCCTCCTCCTGCTTTGCCTGAAGATATTATCAGCCGGACCAAAGAAAAATATGTTGAGGCCTATACAAAACTCACCGGAAAAGAGTTTGTAGAATAGGTACAGTTTAAGACCTTTAAACCTGTCCAGAGCAATTTCTTTTTTACTGTAGCCTCAAGAATACCTTGAACGGTTTAAATGGATGAACATGAAATTTAAAATTCCAAATTAAAAAAACCAAATAAAGTTCAAAACACCAAGACCAAACCATCTGTCAAACCACAGCTTTCTACTCTCCGTAGCATAGCTACTGGGGAGGACGGGCATGCGACAGCGGATTCATGCTTTTTTCTTTTTTGACATTCATTTGATATTTGTGCTTTGACATTTGTTCTTTATCTGGTTTTTAGATTAAACCACATCAGCCTTTTGCTGCACAATGACTACACGTTATGAAAATGCTCTAGCAGTCAAACCAGTCTTTGGTTTTTCTGCGTGCTTTCTCTTTAACATCATTATTTATATATATCGAAACCGTTGCAATTGCGGCAACTAAAACACCCAGGTCATCGGCATACCCCACCACAGGAATAATATCTGGAATAGCATCTGCAGGAAAAATAAAGTAACCCAGAGCCCCGTAAATAACACTCTTTGCCCAGGTAGGAATCTCCGGCCTTTGTGCAGCATAATAAAGCTGCAAGGCCTTTTCAATAACATCCTTCCCTGCAATTTTTGCAAATTTCTTTAATTTGCCCCAAAAGCTGTTATCTGAATATTCCTTCTCATATTCATTTTTATACTCATCCATTAAAATCTCTCTTTTATTTTAAAGCACTTATCATTCATCCATCAATTATGCCGACATTTATTGATATTTCAAGTAAAATACAAAAAAACAAAAGAAAGACTTTTACTTGACACTTATAAGGGTTTCTCATATCCTTTTAACATTAAACCCAATTCTAAACAGCTATAAAATAATCATGGCGACAGATCCGAGCGTCCCAAAAGTCATCATTAGAGAATATGCGCCCAACGAACCTGTTATAACCGAAGGTTCAGGAAACGACCGCTTCTATGTGGTACTCCAGGGCAAAATAGAAATTTACCATTCAAATAAAAAGATTCGCATCTTAAATGACGGCGATGTTTTAGGAATTGAGTATTATTACCTCGAGAGCCCCTACAGCATCACTGCCACCGCCGTAACACAATCAAGAATAGCTTCTTATCACATCAGCATGGTTAGAGAGATTATTTATGACCATCCCCGTCTATCTCATCAGATAATGGCTTCTCTTGCAAAACAGATCGAACAGACAACTCTTTTTTTATCAAAGATACTGCGCACAGAAACCTCTGTTGAACTTATTAAGACCAACATGCCCCTGGTACACAAAATTAATACCGAAAACGATTCTGACAATTTCAACTTTCAAAACGACATCCTTGAAAGCTTTATAATGGAATCAAGAGAGCTTCTCGATGAACTTTACACCCTTGGAGACAGCCTGAAACTTGTGGGAATTCCAAATGATGCGGAAACAGCAATACTCATGGAGTTTGCACAAAAGCTTAACCGTCTTATAGGCGGTACTGCATCAATCGGATTTGAAGGTTTTGCACGCCTTTCAAGAAAGACTTCTCTTCTCGCTACAAAATGCGGCGAAATAAAAGGGATGACCCTAAGGATAATAATAAAAAATTTAAACCTTGTTATCTCAGTCCTTTCAAACTGTTTCAATGATCTTGAATCCATAAAAGCGGCAGAAGAAAAAATTCCGGATATTGAATTAAAGATCGATATCTGCATGACGTCAATTGGAATCGAAGAGCCGGAGTTAAAGACCCAGGAACAGATCGATGAAATGTTTGATGAAATGAAAAAAGAAAAAGCCTGAAACACCCCTTCTTCTTTTCCCTTATAACTATTTCTTTACTATTTATTCAAAGGACGTTTCGCCACCCAGCCATAGTCGATATAGGAACACGCAACATGGTTCCCGGTCAGAGTGATATCATAAAATCCTTCCTCTGTGCCATACCGGTTCCCCCGCCACCACTTCCCGCAAATCGCGCCTCCGGTAATAAAGGTCGTATCCTGCCATTTGATCATTTCACTGACATGCGAATGCCCCTGTAAAACCAGAAGGACATTGTATCTCTCCAGAATTTTCAAGACTTCATGATTGTTCACAATAACCCGGTGGGGCGGAACAGAAAATGTAGCGCCCTTGCTGGCACTGTAAAACAAAGTGAGCAGGGGAATATGAGTAACAATAACAATCGGCGTATTCTTTGAAAGGCCTGAAAGGTCCTGTTTTAACCACTCCAGTTGCCGGGATTGGACAATCCCCTGATATTTGTATTTATCCCGGGTCACCTGAATGGCATCCAGCATAATAAAGTGCTACCCCACAGCATTAAACGAATAATAGGTTCGCTCCAGACCCATCCGGTCAAGATATACGGCACGCGGATTATCAGCAGCAGGCGTTCCATCTTCCGGAATAGCAGCAACAAGATCATGGTTTCCCCTGGCGAGGTAGATGTCTGCTTTAATTGCCCGATGCATTTTCATGTAGGCATCCCACCGGGAAGCGACCTTATGATAAGAAGATTGAAATCCATCTGTAATCAAATCTCCACCTGAAATCACCATATCACTTTTTCGGGCATTAATGGCATTTGCTGCTAAAGCCATGGCATCCGGTGTATCCCACTCTGTTCTTGCATGCACATCCGTATAAAACACCATTCGCATTGAGCCGCAATCTGATCCGCGTACCGGCCAGATCATTTTTTTTGAACATCCGCCAACAGCAAGCATCAGTCCTCCGGCCATTATCTTTTCGATAAAATCTCTTCGCGTCATTGCTTTCATCACTTATCAAACCTCCATAAATGGAAATAAGTACCGCTATTCTGTTTTGGCTGAAGTCGCGGCTAGAGCATTTTTATAACGTGTAGCCATATGTTTTAAGTGACGGTTGGTGAAGTTCAATCTAATGTCAAAAACCAAAGTTCAAATGACAAATGAATGCCAAAAAAGCGAAAGAAAAAGCACAAAAAGGATAAATGAGTTTGGCATTGGTGTTTTTTAGTTTCATTTGACATTCTTAATTTGAACCTTGAAATTTCATGTTTATCCGTTAAAACCGTTCAAACGGTAGCCCAGCTGTCCCGAGGCTATAGTAAAACAGAAACTGCCCTAAAAAACTGTTTATCGATTACGATTCGCTTTCCGGCCGCTTCCCCAGGTATGCATATAAAAGAATCATGACCACCATCACTGCGATCAATATACACATCACCTCCTGTTCACTAAACTTTGTGATCAAGTCCTGTGATACCCGACCGTCATAGACCTCTTTTCCCAACAAGTATTTCCCTGCCAGTCCTTGTTGTTCCTGGGACAAGGTATAATTAGAGCCTGTCCCAATTTTGCTTATTTCAAGTTTTAATGGACAGACAGGCAATCACTTAGCCATGTCTATCAGACCATCTGCATCAAAACTGAGCAGCCTGTTTGCTTTTTGACCCAGA
>Ga0222656_1000216_pt1 | contig 27404 bp, 32 predicted proteins | sample AntAcemetagen472_FD_179808 | JGI IMG/M metagenome (GOLD analysis project Ga0222656, IMG submission 179808) | Saline water microbial communities from Ace Lake, Antarctica - #472 | ecosystem: Environmental > Aquatic > Non-marine Saline and Alkaline > Saline | place: Antarctica: Ace Lake... | reverse complement strand
GATCTGCTCATAGCAGGTTTGGCCCGATCACTGGATATGACATTGGTGACCAACAATACCAGAGAATTTGAGAGAATTGCCGGCCTGCATCTGGAAAACTGGGTTGAATAGGGAAACTGAAAAACAGGAGACGGGAAAAACATCCTCACGCAAAGGCGCAAAGACGCTAATGTTAAAAACAGCATGGAAGGAGAATCTATGGGGTCAGGCTTTCCTTATTGTGGTTATTGGGAGAAACGGGAGGATGGAGAAGGGTGTGAGGGAGTTAGGGAGGGAGGCAGAGGTTTACTATTTAACAAAAATACAATCAGCCATCAGCTATCAGGATCATGGGTGTAATTGAAAAAGGCGATAAACGAGACCCGTCACTTTTTCAAAATGTTGATCCATGGTGACAAGTTCGGCACCGGTCTCCATTGTTTGTGCTGCAATCCAAATGTCATTTGAAGGAATCGGTGTCCCATGCACTTTAAGCTGTGCGGCAATTCTTGAATATCTATCGGCTGTAATATCCGTCAGTTGAATCATTTCAACCGCTTCGTGTGAAAGAAACTGATTTAATTCCAACATGTTTTGATCAAAGCGCGATCCGTTTCTGAACCCGAACATTAGCTCACCTGACACAATGGGCGATATCAATATTAAATCTGCCAGGGTAAGATAATCAACAATCTCAGAATGACCCAATTTGAACCCGACATAGGCATTGGTGTCCAAAAGAAGTTTCATTGCCACATGTCCTCATCGATCTGTTCGCAGGATTTGATGGAAAGTTCAAAATCTGAGGCATCTTTTCGGCTCCACCCCCCTGCCAGTTCCTTCAAAGAATCTGCCCGTGGTTTAATCCCCCGTTTTCCAAATTCCTTATGAATGATTTCTTTGATCACCTGGTTGATGGATTGGCGGTTGGATCTGGCGATCCGTCGAATTTTTTGTTCGATTTCAGGCGCTATACCCCGTATGGTGATTTGTTGCATGATTCACTCCTTAAATCTTTTTGACTCATTATATGATTCAAACCATCGTATGTCAAGGCAGATGTCCACAGGAGACGGGAGAAAAGAAGGGCTCACGCAAAGGCGCTTCAGTGGAATAGGGGGTCAGGCTTTCCTTATTGTCGTTATTGGATGCTTTCGTAAAAAGTCTTCTTAGCTTGTCATTTCGAAGAAGCGTTAGCGACTGACTGTCTGGGGACACGATCCCGATTTGATGGGACTCAGAAGACGGGAGGACGGAGACGGGAAACTGGAAAGAGGGAGAAGAGCTTTGCACAACCACTTTTCCCGTCATTCCGGTGAAAACCGGAATCCAGGAAGTGCTTGATAATACTGGATACCGGCCTGCGCCGGTATGACAAAATTGGTGGTTTTATGCGGTTGTGCAAAGGTCTCGGAGAAGGGGAGAGGATGAGAAGAAATGCGGTTTCTGCTTGACGGCCGCTTTTTTTAAGGGTAGCATTTAAAAATGACGTATAAAAAGAGATTGATCGAGCATAAGATAGACCGGCTTTTGGATATGTTCCCGGTTGTTGCCATTATTGGTTCACGGCAATGTGGAAAATCGACACTGGTTAAAAATGTCCGTCCTGATTGGAAATACTATGATCTGGAAAGACCGGATGACTATCAGCTGATAACGAGTGATCCATTAGGTTTTTTTGCCAGGCAAAGTGAAAAAACAATTATTGATGAGGCCCAGCAATACCCGGATTTATTCAAAGTATTAAGAGGCGTCATTGATCGGGACAGAGACGCAGTCGGCAGGTTTCTCCTTACCGGATCAAGCTCTCCTGATATAGTCAAAGGGCTGTCCGAAAGTATGGCCGGGCGAATTGCAACTATTGAACTCTGGCCCTTTAAGGTGGCGGAGTTTTATGACAAACCTCTTCCTCAAATTTATTCACTGCTTTCTCAGGATAAACCTGATTCAGGCCGGATTTCAAATCTAAAGTCAGAGTTGGATGTCAGGCAGATATACGACCATTGGCGGTTAGGTGGTTACCCGGAACCCAGGATAAAGGGCCGCGATGCTCCGGAGTTTTACGGTCTATGGATGGATGAATATTTTTCGGATTACATCAGGAGAGATATTCAACGCCTTTTCCCCGGAATCAACCCTCATAATTTTCGTCTTTTCATCCAGACTCTGTCCTTTCATTCCGGCAGAATTATTAATCAGTCAGACATAGCCAGGGCATTGGAAGTCAGTTCCGTTACCTCAAAAGGGTATCTGGAGATAATTCATAATACATTTATATGGCGCAATCTGAGAAGTTATGAAAAAAATAAATTAAAGAAAGTGCAAAAGATGCCCAAAGGGTTTTTTCGTGATCAGGGGATACTGCATCATCTTTTAAAAATTAATAGTCTTGATAACTTGTTAATCCACCCTGTGGCCGGTTTTTCATTTGAATCTTTTGTTGCAGAGGAAATTATAAGAGGGTTTCAGTGCACCTTGACCGCGGGAATCGATTTTCATTTTTACAGAACCAGGGACAAATCAGAAATAGATCTTATTATAGACGCTCCTTTTGGCGTTATTCCAATTGAGATCAAGCTGGGTCATAAAATTAAAAAAGGTATGCTGACGGCATTGAAGAATTTCTTAAAGGATACTGATGCTCCTTTAGGGATATTGGTGAATAACTCAGACAAAATCGAATTCCTGGCCGATAATATTATGCAGATCCCGGTCCGCTATTTTTAAGGAATAGGGGGTCAGGCTTTGCTTATTGTGGTTATTGGATGCTTTCGTGAAAAACTCCACTGTGCCACTTTGCGGCATTATAATTGGAAGTAACTTGGAAATTAGGGACAGAGCCCCTATTCTTTTGGAGACCGGACTTGAAGGGCAATTATGAATTTTGGATTTTGAATTTTGAATTAAGAGATAAAAACGATTCTTGATTTTGTGGAATTTAAGGGGTCAGGCTTTCCTTGTTGTCGTTATTGGGGAAAACATCCTCACGCAAAGGCGCAAAGGCGCTAATGTTAAAAACAGCATGGAAGGGGGCAACGGGAAAGATAGGGGGTCAGGCTTTCCTTATTGTGGTTATTGCGAGAACGTGGAATAGGGGGTCAGGCTTTCCTTATTGGCGTTATTTGATACTTTCGTAAAAAGACTTCTCAACTTGTCATTTCGGGAAAAAACAGTGAGGGGTGAGAATAGGGACTTGAAGAGTAACACTTTGTGTGATATCGATAGTCGTGTTCTATGAGAATTTTCAAAAATACATGGTTTTGCCGTTTTGCACGTGACCAGAAAATCACCGATCATGCCCTTCGCGATGCTGTTCGGAGAGCCGAGAGCGGTCAGATTGATGCCAATCTGGGCGGAGGTGTGGTCAAACAACGCGTTGCTCGGCCAGGTCATGGGAAGTCCAAGGGTTACCGGACCGTTATTCTGTACCAGGCGGGGGAAAGGGCGATTTTTGTTTATGGGTTTTCCAAAAGTGAGAGAGGGAACATCCGGGAAGATGAAGAAAAGCAGTTCAAGAAAATGGCCAGTTACGTTATGGAGCTCTCAGAAAAACAGTTAAACGAATTGGTAGCTATGGGGAAATTTAAGGAGATCTAAGGCGATGGTTAAGAGATATAAAAGTGAAGCTTTTGCCGCGATCCATGAAACCATGGAGGCGCTGCATGAGATTGACGCGGTCGACAAAAAGACCATGCGTGAGTTTGATGAGGCTTGTTTAACGTCTGTTCGTGTTTTGAGCCCTGAGGAGATTAAACTGATTCGTTTGCGTGAAAATCTGTCGCAACCGGTCTTTGCGCTTTATCTGAATGTATCGAAGAATCTGGTCTCTGATTGGGAACGAGGCGTTAAAAAACCAGGCGGTCCAGCATTGAGATTGCTAACAGTGGTCGACAAAAAAGGAGTGCAGGCGATTGCGTAGGGGAATTTAGGGAAATTAGGGACAGAGCCCCTATTCTTTTGGAGACCGGAGACAGGGATTCAGTAAACAGGGGTCAGGGGTCAGGAAAGGCGGGAGACCGGAGACGGGAAAAACATCCTCACGCAAAGGCGTGGAATAGGGGGTCAGGCTTTCCTTATTGTCGTTATTGGATGCTTTCGTGAAAAACTCCACTGTGCCACTTTGCGGCATTATAATTGGAAGTAACTTATATTAATTTGTCATTTCGAACGAATGTGAGAAATCTTAAAAATGTAACATGCTGAAGGGCTAAGATTTCTCGTCGCTGAGAGCTCCTCGAAATGACAGAATGCCGACGCTCCTCGAAATGACAGAGGAACAAATATAAGCCCGAGATTTTGAATTCCTTTGTGATTGCACACTATGAAAGTATTACTTGCATAATGTGCATTAGTTTGTTAATGGGTTGATATGATTAATAGGATTATTGAACCGGTGCTTCGTGATTTGGCATCTAAATATCCCGTTGTTACTCTGACGGGGCCCAGGCAGAGCGGGAAGACTACTCTGTGCCGCAAAGTTTTCCCGGACATGGCTTATGCTAACTTGGAGAGTCCCGATGTTCGCGAATACGCTACCGCTGATCCGCGAGGGTTCCTGGCAGCCCACACGGGTGGAGCTATCATTGATGAAGTCCAGCGCGTTCCTCAGCTCGTTTCCTATATTCAGGGCATTGTCGATGAATATAAAACGCCGGGGCAGTTTATTCTTACTGGCAGCCAACAGTTCGAAATTATGGACACTATCAATCAATCGCTGGCCGGACGTACAGCTCTATTAAAACTCTTGCCCTTCAGCATTTCCGAAATTCGGGAGACGACTCTTCCCGAATCGCTGGATATGATTATGTTGAAGGGGTTCTATCCGCGTATCCACGACCAGGGATTGAATCCCACGCAGGCATTGGGGGATTATTATGAAACTTATGTAGAAAGGGATTTGCGACAGTTAACTTTTGTTCGCGATCTGGGGGTTTTCCATAAGTTCATCCGGCTGTGTGCAGGGCGAATTGGGCATGTTGTGAACATGCAGAGCCTGGCTAACGATACTGGTGTTTCCCATACAACCGTCCAATCGTGGCTATCTCTTCTCGAAGCGAGTTATATTATTTTCCTGCTGAAACCGTGGTATCACAATATTTCAAGACGGTTAATCAAATCTCCCAAAATGTATTTTTATGATGTCGGTCTGGCTGCATATTTGCTGGGTATAGAGAGTGTAATTCATGTCAGCCACGATCCGTTACGGGGCAATCTTTTCGAGAATCTTGCGCTTATGGAGGCGATTAAATATCGTTTCAATAGGGGCAGGAAAAACACTGTTACGTTTTACCGAGACAGCCGGGGCAATGAGGTGGATATGATTCTCGAAAGCGGCCGCGAATTATTTCCAGTGGAAGTAAAGGCGGGCGCAACAATCGCAGCTGATTTCTTCAAAGGTCTGAAACACTTTTCACGCGTGGCAGGTGAAACGCCCCACGGTGGCGGTTTGATTTACGGTGGCCAAAAGACCCAACAGCGCGAGAACTTTCGTATCTATCCTGTTACTGCAATGGACGAAATGCTTGATGCGTTGAATCGAACAGGCTTTGTTTATTAAAGGGGGTCAGGCTTTCTTTATTGGCGTTATTGGGGAAAACATTCTCACGCAAAGGCGCAAAGACGCTAATGTTAAAAAATATAAAGAAAACTATGACAACTAATTTGCCAAATGACTACCCTGCCTTACTGGGTGAGATCAAACAGCGTATCCGCGCTGCACAGTATGAGGCTGTTTTACGCCGCCTATGCTGATAACGAAAAACTCGCACCAATGGTGCGAGAAATTGGAATAGGGGGTCAGGCTTTCCTTATTGTCGTTATTGGGAGACAGAAAAGACAGGGAGGACGGAGACGGGAACCCGGAGAATAAAGAAGGGAGACGGGAGACCGGAAGTCAGACTGTGGTGTCCCTTATTGAGAATTTCTGCTAAGAATATCATGGGTTCCGATTGCACGAAAAATCAATCCGTTTTCAAGAAATTCAAAGGTGAACCGATATTTCATGGTAACAGATCCTTCCCACCGGTTCCTGGTTCCCTGTATTTTCTTCACCCGAATGGAGGGATGGGACATGTCTTGTAGGAAAAGTTGCAGCTTTTGGTCAAAGGTTTTTTGAATTTCTTTGGGCAAATTACTATATTCTTTTTTAAATCGCCGGCTGAACTGATAGGCTGTTATTTTTTCAACCATTTTAACCCGTCTTCCGCAGTCTTGAGTTTTGGCGAAACATGCCCTGCTTTGATATCGTCATCAACGCGGGCTTCTATCTCCTGCCATTCTTTTGTCCAGTACCATCCCTGCGAAGGATCAATGAGCTTTCTCGGTTTCAAGATGATGTCATTGTCTTTCACATCAACTTCAACATAATCTCCTTTTGTAATGCCAAGGGCGTTCATTATTTTTTTCGGTAACCGGAGCTGGCCCTGTGGACTGATTTTCATTACCGTAGGCATAAAAACCTCCTTTTAAACAATTAAACTTTTAAACAATTAAACTTTTAAACAACTATAGATGTTGCTTTCTTGTCAGTCAAGCCAAATTTTAAGGAATGTTAGGTAAATTAGGGACAGAGCCCCTATTCTTTTGGAGACTGGAGACAGGGATTCAGTAAACAGGGGTCAGGGGTCAGGAAAGACGGAGGACGGAGGCGGGAGTAGGGCAGAAAAGAAAAAAATAAGATTATTGCGGAAAAGAGATTGCGGAGATGGGCGAAAGCTTTATTCCTCGCAGTGTTTCGGCTCGATGTCAAGAATCAGGGTAATTGCCTTCTTTATCTGGTCCATCTCGTCATTTGAAATTTCCCCGATCTTTTCCGCAAACCTCTTGTGGCTAACGGCTCTAATTTGAAAACAGTCAACTACCGACTTTTTCTTAACACCACTCTTGGTGTCAGGTTCCAAAGAAACAAAAAACGGGTTTTCCTCCCAATACGAATTCCATGCAGTTACAGGGACAACAATTGCAAGTTTAAGATTCTTATTATGACCACCGCTTAAGATGACTACCGGCCGTTTCTTTTTGATCTCATCGCCAATAGTTGGATCAAGGTTGACCCAATAGATTTCACCTGGTTTCAAAATCTTCTCCTTCTATCGAGTCAAAAAGGTTTTCATATGGCGCTTTTCCAATCATTTGCATGGCCGCTATTCTTTTTTGTTCCCGAAGTCTTTTGCGGTCTTGCCTCACCTTGGCATTGATGGCTTCTCGCATATACTCGCTCAGGCTTTTGTAGCGCAAATCCTTGTAGACCTTCTTGACGAATTCATAGTCTTTTGGGTCAACTTGGATCTTGGTTTGAATCAGCATATTACTCCTCCCCTGTTTTTCTGCATGGTGCCACAAACATGGCCTTATTGTCAAGACATGAAATGGGTCTATTATGTGGGGTCAGTAGGAATAGGGGGGCAGGCTTTCCTTATTGTCGTTATTGGGAGAATAAAGAACGGAGAACGGGAGGCGGGAGACAGGGAGAAGGGGGACGAGCTGGTCTTAAACTTCTATTCGTTTTTTGATAAGCTTGTAAACTTCTTTTCTGTGAATTATACCGAAGATCAAAATACTGTTACTGGAAACTTTGAAAACGATACGGTAATCTCCGACTCTCAACTTCCAGTATCCTTTGAGGGTTTTTCGCAATAGTTTTCCATAGGTTTCAGGTTGAGTGGCAAGCCGGTCTTCAATAGCTCTCTTGATGATGTCCCTGTTTTTCACATCAATTTTAGGCAGGTCAGGTCTTTTAACGTCCGGATGATATTTGAATTTTAACGCCATACATCATCATGGCTTAGCGCCTTAGAGTCATTCCATGATTTTTCCCTTTTTTCGGCAAATCCGGAAAGGGCGATATCCTCTTGAATTTCAAGGGCCTCTTTGAGCAAGTCCCTGACCTTGGCAGATAATGAGACATTATCTTTTTCTGCCAGAAGTCGGACATCCTGGTAAAGCAAATTGTTCAAGACTACATTTATGCGTGGATTTTGAGATGGCATGATCTTTTCCTCCAAATTAAATTGAATTTAGGTGTAACATTGGTGACACACTATGTCAAATTAAAATGGGGAAATTAGGGAAATTAGTAGAAATTAGGGACAGAGCCCCTATTCTTTTGGAGACAGGAGACCGGAGACGGGATTTTCAGGATCTTGCAGGATTTGTTTTTTTGTTGTTGCACTAAAATTCAGGGAGTTACGCTTTAACAAAGATTGTTTCTCTATTTTTATTCAAATAGATCGCTGTGAGCGCCGATATCTATAAGCTGAACCTCATCCTTATAGACTCGATAAATAAGCAATAAATCTGGTTTCAAATGGCATTCTTTGTATTGTTCAGGGTTTCCCTTTAGAAAATGGTCCTTGTATTTTTTGTCCAAAGGGCTTCCGTTTAAAAGCTTTGAAACCACATCGATATAAATCGCCTCATCACTGTCTTTCAGGCGCAGTTTCTTAAAAGATCTCTTAAACTTCTTTGTTCTGGCCAGGCCAAATTTCATGATTTCAAGTCCTGCATCATCTCTTCTATACCGTCATAGCGAACTAGATCATTGCTTTCTGCCTCTCCCATAGCTTCTCTCAATCTTCCTGACGGTACTTTTACTGGAAAAGGTAATCCGCCCTCAAGTCGTACTCGGTTGAGAAAAATATTGATGGCATCCGTCACTGTTAAATTATACTCTTTAAAAATGACTTTTGCCGCATCCCAAGCTTTTGGGTCAACCTTAATGGATGTCTGCCTTCTCGTGCCCATAACCTCCTCCTTTGGCATCTATTTTTCTAAGAGAATACTTCAAAAGAAGTCCGTTGTCAACTGTGAAAATTAGGAATAATTAGGGACAGAGCCCCTATTTTCAAGACGAAGGCCGGGGGACGGAGACAGGGATTCAGTAAACAGGGGTCAGGAAAGACAGGAAAAGGGATTATCGATAGAGGTCCTGGGTCCATTTTCCATGCCAGAGCAATTTGGTGAATTCTTGATAAGGCACAATATAAATACCTTCGTCGGTCTTTCTCATCCTTTTTTCAAGACAAACGATGATCAGCGATTTTACCTCAGGGAAATCTTTTTTAAAATTGACAAGTCCACGGATATCCCCGGAGGTGATTTTTGACTTGCCCTTTGCTTCAATGGCGACGGTGCCGGATCCAAGGATAAAATCGACTTCGATGCCGCTGGAGAGTCGCCAGTATGAAAATTCATAGAACAATTCACTGTATTTTGCGTGAACCGACAGTTCATGAAACAGCCAGTTTTCAAAAGCCTTGCCAAACAGTTCCGATCCGGGTTTGATGATCCCACGCCTTGTTAAATGGTTGACCACGCCGAGATCCCGAAAATAGAATTTCGGCGCCTGGATCGTGCGGCGCTTGGGCCGTAATGTGAAGGCCGGCAGGAAAGCGCCCATCAGGGTGTCGACCAGGATGCCATAATGGTCCCGGACCGTGGAAACTGAGACCCCCGTTTCTCGTGCAATGTTGGACATGTTCAGAATTTCCGTGTCTCCGATGGCTGCCACCCTGAGAAAGTCGGAAAATTCTGGAAGACGGCGCGTCAGGCCCTCTTCCAGAATTTCTTCCCGTAAGTAGTCATCCACATAGGCACGGAGCGCCAGGGCAGGGTTTTCGGCCCCATAATGATCCGGAAGCGGGCCGGTGTTGACGAAATGCTCAAGGGAAAAATCAGTGCCAAGTTCTTGTGCAACCAGGCCGAAGAGTTCATAGCGAATCGCACGGCCGCCCAATAGATTTGCATGCCCCCGTCTAACTTTTCTCGCACTGGAGCCGCACAGTGCAAAAACGCGTTTACACTCCTGAATCATGTAATGGATTTCATCTAAAAGGACAGGAGCTTTCTGAATTTCGTCAATCACAATCAATTGTTCATGTGAAAGCGCTGCCACCTCTTCCCGCAAGAGCGACGGCTCCCTTGCGTATCGCATAAGTTCATCGGTTTTGAGGAGATCAATTCGCAGGGCATCCGGGTAGCATGTCTTTAATAATGTTGTTTTACCGGTCTGGCGTGCCCCCCAGAGGAAAAAGCTCTGCGTTGGGTTTTCAGGCAATCGAAGATTTCTTTTGTACATTTTTCAGTCTCCCAACAAAAAACATGTATATTGATGGTCGATATGCAAAATGACACGATTATTTGATGGTGTCAAGGAAAAAGGAGACAGGGGGACGGAGAAATTAGGGACAGAGCCCCTATTTTTAAAGACCGGAGGTGGGAGATGGGAGGATAAAGAATGGAGGCCGGAGACCGGAGGACGGAGGCAGGAGGAAGGAGACGGGGGGTTGTTCAAATCTAGGCGTATGTGCTGATGTGTTTTCGGGCTCATCATCTGATCCGGGTTTCTAATTCCTCAAGGTTTGTATCCTCGGGGCAATCGCATGAAGGGTCAAGGTTAAATAATTGACTTTTGGATTGTCGGTATATATACTAAACATATATACGATAAGGAGGCAATAAAATGGAAACGGCAAAATTGTTTCAGAATGGCAGTTCTCAAGCAGTGAGATTGCCTAAGGCATTTAGAATTCCTGGTAAAGAGGTAAAGATATTCAAAAAAGGCAACCAGGTTATACTGGAGCCCATTGAAACGACATGGGACTCGTTGCTTGAATCTCTCGGTGAATTTCCGGAAGATTTCATGAAAGACGGACGTAATCAGCCTGCAATGCAGATGCGGGAGACTTTTTGATGCGCTATCTGCTGGATACCAATATTTGCATATATCTCATTAAAAAACGCCCATCGAAGGTTCTTGAGCGATTCAGACATCATTCTCCACAGGATGTCGCAATTTCCACAGTCACCCTGTTCGAACTTCAATATGGGGTCGAGAAAAGTCAATACCGGCAACGTTCCGAGGATGCCCTTGCCAAATTTCTTCTGCCTCTGAACCTTATTGATCTGGATCGTTCCTCTGCTGTAGAAGCCGCGACTATCCGAGCACAACTTGAAATGGAAGGCATGCCGATTGGTGCTTATGATCTGCTCATAGCAGGTTTGGCCCGATCACTGGATATGACGTTGGTGACCAACAATACCAGAGAATTTGAGAGAATTTCCGGCCTGCATCTGGAAAACTGGGTTGAATAGGGAAACTGAAAAACAAGCGACCGGCTCACGCAAAGGCGCAAAGGACGCTAAGGTAAAAAAATAATGCAGAAGACGCACAAAGGACGTAAAGATAACAAAGAATAGGCGTCAGCCCCATGGTCGCACATGGGGTTCTTAAGAGAAACTTGTCTCGCTTATTCCAAAGACTTGCGCTAACTTTTGTCTCGTTGCCTTGCGATAAACAGCGCCTTCCCGTTCCCATTTTGCCACGGTTGCCTGTTTTACCCCGATTCTATTAGCAAGTTCTTCCTGTGTCCATCCCTTTTCAAGGCGCTCCCGTTTGACAGGATTCATAAAGATATAGTCTTCCGCTTTGTTCTGATCATATAGCGGTTCAGACTTGGCCGCACGAATGTCACGCAGATCGGATTCATCTTCTATGCGATCAAGGATGGTCTGGAATAGGTCCACAGGCAGCACCACAAACTTTACTTTTCCATTTTCCTTAATTGTCTGGTATTCCATATTTACCTCTTGTAAATGTCGCCCCGTGGGCGGATTTTTACTACTTCTATTGTTAACCGGTCATCCTGGCGCGTATAGATAATACGATACTGCCCCACTTTGAGGCGAAATCCCTCTCGTCCCTTTAAAACCTCGATATCAAGAGAGGGGCTGTCCGGATTTGCTGCAAGCTGATGCAAATTATCTACGATGGTCAATTTTATTTTCAGCGGCAGCCGCGCCAGATAGTTTCTGGCCTGCCGTCTGTATTTCAGTTTATACATAGCTCAATTATAGCCTTAAAGGATATATTGTCAAGATGAAAAAGAGTGGGGGTCAGGAGACGGGCTAAATTAGGGACAGAGCCCCTATTCTTTATAATTTATGACGAGAATATCGCGTGCCATAGCTTTAGATTATCCCCATCATATAACCCAGCGGGGCAATTACCGCCAGATGGTCTTTGAAGAGGAAGAAGACTACTCTCGCTACCTGGAGTTGCTCGTCCATTATTCCGGCCGGCATCAGCTTGAAGTTTGGGCATACTGCCTTATGCCGAATCATGTCCATATTGTCGGTGTTCCCCGTGCCGAGGATTCTTTATCAAGTGTCTTCAGAACCGTCCATATGCTGTACTCTCAATACTTCAATCGTAAGGCCAATGCTGTCGGCCATCTCTGGCAGGGGCGGTATTACTCCTGCGTCCTGGATGAACGTCATGCTTATGCGGCGGTGCGTTATGTGGAGTTGAACCCGGTGCGCGCCGGTCTCGTTACCGTTGCGCAGGATTACCCGTGGTCGAGTGCGAGAAGCCATGTGAAAGGAATTAAAGATCGTGTTCTTTCCGGTTGCTCTTTTCTTGATGAGACTATAGAAAACTGGGGAGAATATCTGATGGAGCCGCCTGATACCGAGGCCCAAAATAGTCTGATCAGAACGACCAGCACGGGAAGGCCCTGCGGGAGAAGTGATTTTGTAACGCAATTGGAAGATGTCCTCGGTCGTAGATTTGTGAAGCGTCCTCCCGGTCGCCCCCGTGCCGGAAAAAATCGAGAAACAGATGCGAAAAGAAAATAGGGGCTCTGTCCCTAATCGTATTCTAATTGTATTGTATGATTGCCTTTTTTGTTAAATGGTATATACTGGTGTATATCGATGTCATGGGGAGGGGCAGGCTATGGAATCAATAGCAAAAGTGTTTCAAAACGGTCGATCGCAAGCGGTTCGGATACCCAAAGAGTTTCGTTTCAGGGGAAATGAAGTGAAGATCAGCAAAAAGGGTGATAAGGTAATCCTTGAACCGCTTGAAAGAAGCAGGTGGCCGGAGGGTTTCTGGAATGATTTCCCTGTGGATCTGGATTTCAAAACGCCTGAGGCGTTGCCATCAAAAGAATTTAGTTTGGATTAACCAGGGGGAGATATGTACCTGCTTGATACGAATATCATCAGTTATTGGATGCGTGGTGACAGGAGGGTGATCGACCGGATTAAAAAACACTCCCCATCGGATTTATCCCTGTCAAGCATTACGCTGGCTGAAATATTGTATGGAATAGAGAAGTCCCCGATGAAAAAGAAAGAAAGACGATTGAAAATAAGTCAGATATCGTCGTTGCTGGGCCTGTATTCTTTTGATGAAGCAGCGGCCGGGAAATATGCCGTCATACGAGCACAACTTGAAAGAGAAGGTATGGCGATCAGTGAAAGGGATACCCAGATAGCGTCTATTGCCATGGCAAACAAGCTGACAATTGTGACTCACAATGTAAAAGAATTTGGTCGGATTGGCAAATTGAAAGTCGAGGATTGGGCCAAAGGAAATTAGGGACAGAGCCCCTATTTTTAAAGGCAGGAGAAGGGTCAAGGGAGACCGGAGACCGGAGACGGGGATTCAGTAAACAGGGGTCAGGAAAGACAGGAAAAGGGATTATCGATAGAGATCCTGGGTCCATTTTCCATCCCAGAGCAATTTTGTGAATTCTTGATAATGCGAGACCTTTGAATTTTGTCATTTCGAGGAATGTTAACAACGAGAAATCTTAATGATGCACATCTGTTAAGATTTCTCTCTGCGGTCGAAATGACAGATAGTGATAGTTATTCAAAGCTCTCAAATTGTTGGGCAGGGGAAATAGATTGCGAATTGTTCGCTCATTTACTATACTTCATAAATTGAAGAAAAGAGACAATCTGATGGAAAAATCTCATAATGTAAAAAACGCCCTTCTACCTTTGATTGATCGCAGTGATTTTCTGCTCGTATTTTTGTTCGGTTCATTCGCAAAGGAATGCTCCACGAATGAGAGTGATGTAGATGTGGCCATTATGTTTGAAAAGGTGCCAGATTTTTATCAGGTCAGCGACCTCAGGGATCAGCTGACGAGTCATCTTGAAAGAGAAGTGGATATCCTTATCTTGAATACAGCCTCACCCATAATGCGGCGGCAGGTACTGAAATACGGCCAGCTGGTTAAAAAAAATGAAAAGGTATACAATGATTTTTTTGTTCGCACTCTAAACGAGTATAGCGACTTAAAATACCTGAGAAGGGAAGCAGAGGAAAGTATCATGTCGGGGAGACTATATGCCTGATAATGACGTAGTTATGGCCAAGGTTGCCATCATTCAGAGGTGTCTTAAAAGAATTCTGGAGACTACTAATAATGATCCCGATAGTCTTGATGATATTGACAAACAGGATATATTCGTATTGAACCTGCAAAGGTCGGTTCAGGCAGTAATCTATTTGGCAACCCATATTGTCGCCTCAGAGGGACTTGGTTTACCAGACACTATAAAGGATAATTTCCGGTTGCTTCTTGAAAAGAAAATAATAAGCAAAGAGATTGCCGTAAAAATGGAGCGGATGGTCGGTTTCAGAAATATCGCCGTTCATGATTATCAATTAATCGATGAGGAGATTTTAAAATCTATATTGAGGAAGCATCTGTCAGATATTGAGGAATTCTATACTGCGATCATAGAAAAATAGGGGCTCTGTCCCTAATTATGTTATGGATTTATTCGTATTAGTGGTATACAAACAATTATGGCAAGGCTTTTAAATGGGCCAGATTCTATTTAATTATATGGATGAAGAATTGTTGCTGGCTAAATGAAAAAATGGAGTATATCAAGGAGCAAGTAACGCCAGCAAGGAAAGCCCGACCCCGTACATTTAACCCACTACCACTGTTAAGGAGGAGGTATATTATGAAAAGAATGAGAACATTTTTTGTACTGTTGATTGTTGTTTCATTTATCGCCGGCACCCTTCCGTTTGCGTTTGCAGAACAGAGTGGAAAAATCAACATCAATACTGCGCCTCTTGAAGAATTGATAAAGCTTAAAAGTATTGGTCCCGCATATGCGAAAAAGATCATTACTTATCGCGATACCAACGGTCCGTTCGCAAACCCTGAAGACATTATCAACGTAAAAGGGATCGGACAGAAGACATTTGAAGTAAACAAGGATCGTATCTCAGTCAAGTAGTTCACAACTGACAGGGTAGTGGGTTAATACTATTACTCCGGCAACAATATACGTCAAAGCCGTCATTCCGGCGAAAGCCGGAATCCATAATTGGCCTGGATGCCGGATCCGGGACCGGCATGACATTTGACATGTTTAATTGCCATAGTAATAATATATAAACAGTTTGGCTGCGCGCCATTTTTACTGCCATGAAAAGTCTCATACTTAATAGAAACTTTTACCTGATGCTTTCGGCCGACGCGGTTCTTGTCGCGCTGGCTTATGGCCTGAGCTTTCTGGTTCGTTTTGAGTGGGCCATTCCCTCGCAGAGCCTGGTTAATTTAAAGACGATCCTTCCCTTCATTATTCCTCTTAAGCTGCTTTGTTTTTTTATATTCGGCCTTTACCGGGGCATGTGGCGATATACAAGCCTTGTGGATATAAAGCGCACCCTTAATGCGACGGCATTCTCATCGATGATCATTGTTCTGACTATCTTGTTTTTATACCGCTTCCAGGGTTATTCCCGTTCTGTTTTTGTCCTCGATTTTGTGTTCACTTTCCTCCTTGTGGGAGGGGTGCGCGTTCTGGTTCGGATGGTTTTTGCCGGCGATCATTCTTTTCCACGCATATTTTACCACCACAGTGAATCTTCCACGAGACGGATGCTTATCATCGGAGCAGGTGACGCGGGAGAAAAGGTTCTCAGAGAAATCCTTGAGCGCGACTCGATTAGCATTAAGCCTGTTGGATTTCTTGATGATGATCCGGTCAAGTTCGGCAAGGCAATACATTGTGTTCCTGTACTGGGGAAAACGAGTGATATCGGCCGGATTAAGTGTGATTTTGATGAGATCCTGATCGCTATTCCCTCGGTCCGGGGCGAGGCTATGCGCCGATTGGTCGATATCTGCGAGGCTACCGGAAAACCGTTCCGCACTGTGCCAGGAATATGGGAGCTTGTTGAAGGGAGGGTTTCGGTAAAATCGATCCGCAAGATACACTTAGAGGATCTGCTTGAACGTGACGAGATTCATTTAAACCAGGAAGAGATTCGTGAATATATAAAAGACAAGCGGGTCATGATTACAGGGGCGGGGGGATCTATTGGTTCTGAGCTGGTAAGGCAGGTGGGACGTTTTCATCCGCAGGCCCTGGCGCTCATAGATTTCAGTGAGGAAAATCTTTTCCGGATAGAGGGCGAGTGCACGCAGCGGTTCGGTTTTGTCCCGACATCGGGGTTTCTGGTTGATGTCAAAAATCGGGAATCTGCATGCAGGGCGTTTCGGAAATTCGCCCCTGACGTTGTCTTTCATGCCGCCGCTTACAAACATGTCCCCATGCAGGAGATGCACCCGTGGGAGGCGGTCCTTAACAATATTTCAGGCACACGAAACGTGGTTGATGCGGCCATTGAAAACCGGGTCCAACGCTTTGTCCTGGTTTCAACAGATAAGGCCGTGCGACCGTGCAATGTCATGGGCGCTACGAAGCGTGTGGCCGAGATGCTTGTGGAATGCATGAATGGGAGTGCTGTGACGCGCTTTATGGCCGTGCGATTCGGGAATGTGTTATGGAGTTCCGGTTCGGCGATCCCCCTGTTTCAGAAACAGATTGCGAAGGGCATGCCTGTGACGGTTACTCACCCGGACATGACCCGCTATTTCATGAGCATTCCGGAAGCTTCGCAGCTGATCCTTCAGGCGGGCGCGATGGGCCAAGGAGGCGAGATATTCATCCTGGATATGGGCAAATCAATGCGTATTGTCGATCTGGCCCGGGATCTGATACGTCTCAACGGCCTTGAGCCGGACAAGGATATCCCCATCCAGTTTATCGGACTGCGGCCCGGCGAAAAACTGTATGAAGAATTGATCACCGAAGGGGAAGGAATCGTGGCTACGAATCATGAGAAGATTCTTGTCCTTCATGCAAATAAAAATCATCGTGACATCCTCAACGATCAAATCGATGAACTCCTGTCTATCGCAACCACCTACGATGCCGCTGCCATAAAAGAAAAACTTTGTGAAATCGTTCCTGAGTACACGCCGGATTCTGGGATGTAATTTTCGATTTAAACTTGATACACTCGTAAAAAGCTCCGTTATGCCAACACGTCGGCATTATAATGGAAAGTAACTTGTTATGTAGCGTGGGGCCTCTGTGCCCCACAGAGCTGTTGCCCACTGAGGGGCAACGCTACTGGATACCGGATCAAGCCCGGTATGACAGTCTTGGGACTGCGTACTACGAATGCATTAAACTTGAACACTTCCGGAAATCAGATAACGGGACAGGGAAATAGAAAAACAAGGCGGTGAAGTCTTTGCTATGGAGTCGCCTTTTAATGGTGAAGTGATGGATGGTGGCGTTTCACGGATACTTTTTGATAAACAGGACCATGAGCTCCTGGTTATCGTCAACGAGGTGCTCAACCGGGATAAGTCTCGGAAGTATCTCAAGAATCTCCTGAACCCCTATCTGCACCCACATGGGATCAAGGAAATGGCTGCCTCGAAGGAGTTGCGCGTTGCCTACGCCGTAATCCACCTGCTCAATTCCCTGGAGGTCGGTGAGGCGGACGATCGCCTCGGAGCACTGCGTTGTCTTAAGGATGAGGTGCTCTACAGCTCCCATAGTTTTCTCCGCAGGAATACCGCCCGGGTACTCCTGCAGATCATGAAAAAGCTGGCTCAGGCCAGAGGGAATTATCGCCGGCAACTGGAACTGGCGCATGATTTCCGCATCGCGGCGTCCGGGAAACCACGCATTGTGCGCGAGCAGTTGCGACGTTATCACCTGCTGGAAATGCCGGAGGAATGGAACCAGATCGCGACTGATGATCATGTCCACGATGTAAATACCAAGGGGCGAAAATCCTCCACTCACCTGATAATGGATGCCTGGATCAAGGGTATCCGAAGGCTCAAGGTAATCTATTATAATCACGTAAAAGCGGATGTCGCCGGGGAGCTTCTTGAGGCGGCCGAGATTATGGGCATCAGGGTCAGGATCGGCGTCGAATTTCCCGCCCGGTTTCATGACAAGTATGCGTTGTTTATATGGGCGCCACGAGGGCTTCTGGACGCGCATGATTACCTGAACTTCCTGAAGGAAAAGCCGGTCGAATCTTTTATGGCTGAGGGGCGCAGGATTTCGGAATACCAGCAGAGTTATATCCTGGCGGTCCTCCGGGAGTTTAACGACAGGCACCGTCACTCAATAGAAGCTGACTATGGATTTCTCCCTCCCCCGCTTGACAAGGGGGAGTTCCTGTCTTTTGTGGGCGTCGGTCAGGCGTCATTGCTGCACCTGGCCGAGTACGTGCATACAAAAATGCTGCCTGTAATGAAGGATCATGTTGCCGGTCTGAGAGCACTGTATGCCGGGGCGGAGGCTGAAGAACGTCAGCGTATGACCGGCATTGTGGAGGATCTGAACCACCTGGATTCAGAGTCTATCGTGGAGCGGTACCTGCGTTCGTCCCACAACCCTTCCGTTCCGGACCCCAATATTCCGTGTGACGGGGCGGATGTTCCGGAGTTGCTGACCCTGTCACCGCGTGAGCTTCTCAAACAGCTGGGACATCTTAATGCCGGCTACAGCATTACCCTTGCCCTTGGCAATCTGACCGTCGAGGATGTAATTGAGCTTCTCTATGATTGCGGGGGAATGATTACGCATCTTGAGATATTCAATCTCAAGGACTATGTAACGGGCAAAGGGCCTCACAATGCAGAGATCGGTGAGTTGCAAAGGGCTATCAACGACGATAACATTATAATATTAAAACGTATTATACAGGAATCCATCAGGCGACTGAACGCGGAGGATCCCGGGAGAATCGAAAAGTTCACGCAGATCCTGCGTGACATCTCGACGTTTCGATCTTATTATAAAGGGACACTTCTCAAAAGCCGCGTCGGCAGCGATTCGACAGGACGTTCACACCATCTCTATGGAATGGGCCTTGTTATCAAAGACACCCTTCCCCTCAGTGCGCGAAGAGAGATACGAAACGCCCCGCCCTTTTCCCGTCTCACCATCCCTGTTAATACTCCGGTTTATCTGCGCGCCAACTATTTGCCACGCAACAATTCCAGCAGTCCTGCAAATGTCTTTTACCGCATGGCCTGCTGTATTCCCGGTCTGCGTCTCATAGGAAGGAAGCGTCTTGAGGAATGGGAGATCGACCGGTTTTCCACCCACACTGGTATGGGAACCGGGGGTAATATAGTCACACTTGGCGGATTTGACGAAGAGAGCACCAATGATCTCTATATTCAATCCCAGGGCCCGCAAAAGACACGGGCGGGAATATCGTGGGAATATCTGAACAGTGGTCTGAAAAACTGGATGAAGGTGCTGATAGGATTTGTGCCGGCATTTCTCACTTTTTACCTTACCAGGGACTGGTGGCTGCTTTCATGGTTCGGGGCGTTTATCTGGTTCGGGATTACGGGCGCGCGCAATATACTTCAGTCTGTTATAGGCGGCGGCGGCATTCGCCGTTCTCCGCTGTTGAAATGGAACGATTATGTCAGTTGGGATCGTTTGACGGATTCCCTCCTCTTTACCGGTTTTTCCGTCCCCCTACTCGATTACCTTGTAAAGACCCTGCTGCTGGACAGGGCATTCGGTATTACGACTTCTACCAGCCCCGTCCTGCTGTATACAGCTATAGCCCTGGCAAACGGCCTGTATATCTCAACACATACCGCATTTCGAGGCCTGTCGAGGGGCACCGTAATAGGGAACTTTTTCAGAACGATCCTTTCAATTCCCATTGCCGTTGTATTCAGTATGATAACCGGTGACATCCTGCTTGCGTGCGGCGTGATGGATGTAAACGCCGTTCTCCAGAGATGGGCGGCCGTGATTTCCAAGGGCGCGTCCGACTGTGTCGCTGGTTTTATAGAGGGAATTGCCGATCGTTATCAGAATATACGCATCCGCATGCGGGACTATCGAAGCAAGCTGGCGCAGATGTTTGACATATATACCCGCATGGAACTGCTCTTCCCCGAGTCCGACGTGTGTGAAATGCTTGAATCTCCCAAGCGGTTCATCCGCGCCATAAAGGCCGAGGCCCGCGACCTGGAAAAGATAGTGATTATTAACGCCCTTGACCTGCTGTATTTCCGGATGTACCAGCCACGCGCCGGAAGCGCGCTGAGCGCAATCGTAAAGGGGATGTCCACCGAGGAACGCCGGATCTTTATTCGCGTCCAGTCGGTTCTTGAACGTAACAGGGAGGTAAGCCAGCTGTTTGTCGATGGGATTGTGGGGAAGAATTTCTCGAAGGCGCTGTCATTTTACCTTGACAGTTCAGGCCCGTACCTGGCCACAATAAAAAAGATGATCTGAGAAATCAGAATATCAGTATATGACCCTTATTATTGCTCACAGGGGCGCACGAAGCCTGGCCCCGGAAAACACTCTTGCCGCGGCCCGCAAGGCCCTGGAAGTGGGCGCCGGTCTGTGGGAAACGGACGTGGTGGTAACTGGCGACGGTGAGTTGATCCTTTTACACGATGATTCTCTTGCCCGCACCACCAATGTCAGCGACTGTTTCCCGGATCGTGCTCCGTGGACCGTTACGACATTTACCCTGGATGAGATCCGTTCGCTCGACGCGGGTTCCTGGTTTGCGAGAACAGATCCTTTCGGTCAGATCGCGGCGGGACTTGTAACTCGCGAAGCTCTGTCGGCTTACCGGAACGTGAAGATCCCCACCCTTGGTGAGGCTCTGCATTTTACAAAGGATGCATCTTTTTGTGTTAACCTGGAGTTGAAACGCCTTCCCTCCCCCATGAAGAATTTTCCCCTTGTTGAACGGGTGCTTGCGATGATAGACGATGCCGGTATAGAACATGAACGCGTTATTGTTTCCTCCTTTAATCATGAATGGTTGCGTGAGGTCCAGGCCCGGGAACCCTCCCTTGCAATACAGGCCCTGGCAGGTTGTTCTGAAACCGATATCCTGGACTGGGAAAATCTGGAATTTAAAACTTATAATGTTCTCAGCACACTGATAGATGAAAAACAGGTGATAGCATTAACAGAAAAGGGGATATCCGTTAATCCCTTCACCGTGAATGAAGAAGCCGAGATGCTGAAGTTCGCCGAGGCGGGCGCTGCCGGGATTATCACTGATTTTCCTCAGAGAGCTGTTCATCTGCTGCGAAAAGAAAAAGCCGGGGATTCGAGTGATCGAGGGATGGCCAATGTTAAATAATTTTTTGAGAAGTAATCATGATCAAGACTGATGTAATCATTATTGGTGGCGGCTCCACGGGATGCGGCATAGCAAGAGACCTGGCGTTGCGGGATATCCCTCATTGCCTGATTGAAAAAGGTGATTTTGCCGCCGGAGCAACGGGCGCGTGCCACGGTCTGCTTCACAGCGGCGGCAGATATGCAGTGAATGATCCCGAGGCGGCGGCCCAGTGCATTTCCGAAAATATGATCCTGCGAAGAATAGGTGTAAAATGCGTTGAGCAGACGGGCGGTTTATTTGTGCGTCTCCCCGGCGATTCAAAGAAGTTCAGGGATATGTTTCTGAAGAGCTGTGAAGAAACGGGCATCTCTACCGAGGTGCTTTCCCCGAGCCGGGCTCTTGACCTGGTACCAAATCTCAACCCGTCTATCGAAGAAGCGATAACCGTGCCTGACTGTTCCATCGATCCCTTCAGGTTGTGCATGCTGAACATCACCTCGTCCCTCAGGTGGGGTGGTGAGATCCTGACCCATAAAAAAGTGGTGGCTGTCATCCGGGAGCATGGCAGATGCGTTGGAGTAAAGGCGCAGGACGAATCAACAGGCCAGACCACGGAGGTCAGGGGCAGGATTATCATAAATGCCGCGGGCGCGTGGGGGGACAAGATTGCGTCTCTGGCCGGAAGCAGTGTCCCGATGACCCTGTCCAAGGGGAGCCTTATCATTACAAACCACCGGTTGACGAATATGGTGATAAACAGGCTGCGGCCTTCGTCCGATGGAGACATTATTGTACCCAATGAGGCAGTATGTCTCGCAGGAACTACATCCATAACGGTCAGTGATCCTGATGAAAACGAGGTCGATCCGGCCGAAGTGGATATAATAGCAACCCAGGCGCAACAGATGCTGCCTGACTTTGAGGGCACACGACTGATCAGGACCTACGCGGGCGTCCGGCCTTTGCTTAAGGCGGATGGCGGAGACGACAGGGAAATATCCAGAGGTTTCAGGATAATAGATCACGAAAACGGTATGTTAAGTATCATGGGAGGAAAACTCACTACTTACAGGCTTATGGCGGAAAAGATATCCGACAGAGTAGTGGAGGTCCTTGGTCTTAAGACGAGATGCCGGACTGCGGAACTTCCCCTCGAGGGGCAGGAGGAATTGAGCGGATATCCTCTCTCCAGACGGTTGAAATCCCTGAAAAACATTGTATGTGAATGTGAGCTGGTGACAGCGGATGATGTGGAGAGGGTTGCCAGGGAAATCGGCACCAGACGTATCGGGGATATCCAGCACAGGACGCGGCTGGGTATGGGGCCGTGTCAGGGAGGCTTTTGCACTTACCGGGCGCTGGGGATCATGCAAGAGACGGGGGAAATGACCCCGGAGGAATCCATGCATGTTCTCAGGGAATTTCTGCAGAGAAGATTCAGGGGAATCAAACCGGCCCTGTGGGGTGATCAACTCCGGGAAGAACAGCTTGTTGAGAGCATATATCTCGGCATCCTGGGTATGGAGCAGGAACAATGAGCGTCACCTACGATGTGGTGATCACGGGCGGAGGGATGTCGGGCATGATGGCGGCGATCACGCTTGCGGATGCGGGCAGAAGCGTCGCCGTGGTCTCAAAAGGCGATCCCGTCTGTTGTCTTTCCACAGGCTGCATAGATGTAATCGCTGACGGCAACAGCCCTCTGGAGTCAATCTGCTCGCTGCCGGATAATCACCCCTATCATCTCGCTGGAATAGACGTCATCAATAGTTCCCTTGAGATGTTCAAGTCTGTCATGTCGGCGGAAGGCGGGGCGTATGCGGGTGATGCGCGTGCAAACAGAAGGATACTGACACCGCTGGGCAGGCATAAGACTACATGCCTTGTGCCCGGCGCAATGGAATTCGCCGACTTTCATCCTGATGAATATATCCATATAATATCGTTTGAAGGGATGAAGGACTTTTATCCGAATTACATCACATCAAATTACAAAAACTCAGGTTTTTCTATTTTTGACGCGGGGGTCTCCACCACGATGGGTATCGCCCGGCGGTTTGAGAACAGACAGTTTCTTGAAGGATTTATATCGTGGTTAAAGGGTCTCGACATCCCGGAGGGAAGAATAGCAATGCCGGCGGTGCTTGGCATGCGTTTTGCCGAAGATGTGTGTAATGAGATATCGGCAGAACTCGACAGAAAAGTATTTGAGATACCCACCCTGCCACCCTCTTTGCCCGGCCTCAGATTGTTTGGCGGACTGAAAAACGCCCTGCTGAAAAGGGGTGGGCATCTTTACTGGGGGAAAGAGATATGCAGTGTTGAAAAATCGGGCAGCCAGATCGAGGCGGTTACACTTGCCGGCGCCGGGAGATCCACCCGTGTGCAGGGAAACGTGTTCATGCTGGCCACGGGTTCATTTGTAAGCGGCGGACTTCACGCGTCAATGGACGCGGTCAGAGAGACTGTATTTGATCTGCCAGTATATCTCCCCGGAAAGAGGGAGTCCTGGTTCAACAACGACTTTTTTGCCCCGGGACACCCTATTGAAAAGTCCGGTATATGTGTGGATAAATCCTTCAGACCTGTCGATTCCAGGATTGAGAACCTCTTTGTGTGCGGGAGCATACTGGCCTTTTCAGAGGTGATGAAATACGGTTGCGGCCACGGCATGGCCATAGCTACGGGCGTGGCGGCCGCGAATGTGTGTGGGGAACTGGTATAGTGGAATTTGATTTTCAACATTGCATAAGGTGTACCATCTGTGTGGCGAACTGCCCTGTGTCACGGGTAAATCCGGATTTCCCCGGCCCCAAACAGGCTGGCCCGGATGCGGAGCGTTTCCGCTCGGACGATGAAACATCTATAGATAAATGGATAAGACTCTGCAACCAGTGTAAGCGATGTGAAGTGGCCTGCCCTTACGGTGTTAACCCGGCTCAGATCATACTCAAGGAACAGGTCCGATATGGCGGGAAACATTTCAGGCCACTTGCATCCCGCGTATTCGCCAATACCTACTGGCTTGGAGCTCTCGGTTCCCTTATTGCCCCTGTGGTCAACATCCTGACCCCACGAGCATTCGTGAAAAGGGTGCTGAATGTATTCGGAATATCGACGTCCATCCCGTTCCCCCAATATCGCTTCCATTCCATGAACAGGAGCTGGAGATGGAAGGGCCCTCGTAAGAGCCGGAAGAAGGTAGTGTTTTTCTACGGCTGTTTTCTGAACTACAACCGGCCCGACCTGGGGAGAGATATACGGGATTTTCTGGCGTCTCTCGGGGTTCGTGTAATCATGCCGAAGCAGGTGTGCTGCGGTCTGCCGGCCCTGGGTAATGGAGACATTGACACGGCAAGGAAATTCGCAAGCAAAAATGCACGCATTCTTGCCGGCTACATAGACCGGGGATACGATGTGTTATATTCGTGTACATCATGCGGTCTATCCCTCACGCAGGACTATCCGGGAATACTGGATGTGCCATACGGCAGAAAGGTTTCTGAGAATTCCTACAATCTGCATGAATATATACTTAACCTTATGGAAGAACATTATATTGACCCGGTCCTTGAACCCTTTCATCGGAGAGTGGCGTATCACATCCCCTGCCATCTGAGAGCGCTGGGCATCGGTTATCCTGCTGCGAGGCTTTTTGAAAAGATCCCCGGTCTTGATGTCCATATCCTTGAGGATAACTGCTGTGGTCTTTCCGGAAGCTATGGTTTTAAAACGAGCAATGAGGATACAGCCGTAAAACTTGGCATCACAGCGGCGCGGGCGGTAAAGGCTGTTGATCCCGACATGCTGGCGTCGGACTGCGGTGCGTGCAGGATGCAACTTGAGTATTTTTCCGGTGTTCCCGCTTTTGATCCTTCGGAGATACTGATGAAGTCCCTGAAAAATTCCAAGGCAGCGAAATAGAAGGTCTGCCGCACTCGCAAAAAGCTCCGCTATGCCGACACATCGGCATTATAATGGGAAGAAAATCCAACTGTTTGAAGTGCGTGGGTACGACTTTTAGATCTTTAGCCGGGCAATAACAACATCCCCAAAATGGTCCTGAGCGAAGAAAACTGACTTTTGGCGGGCTTGTCTTCTTTACATATCCGAATTTCCGAGTATCTTTATGATCTGCGGCCCGAATTTCTTTAACTTCGCGGTGGATATTATTCCTGTCTCACTCAGCGATTCGATGGTCTGGCCATTTCCTCTTGACAGGTCCATTATGTTTCTGTCGGAGAGCACAAGAAAAACGGCTGTATTGGTCCCCTTTGCCGTTTCGAATCGCCAGCGGTAGAGGTCTTTCAACCGACGCTTCTGAAAATCCTCCAGGTCGTCGTACCCTTCAAGCCTGGAGAACCCTTCCGGATTGAAGGTTTTTTCACTCCACTTCACACCTGCCATCTTATGGAAGATGTCTTCAGCCGCTTCCTCCAGTTTGTTGTTTATCAGACCTTCCTTGAGGTGAAAGAACAGGTCCGGCAGATAGCGGGTATCAAGCGCCGCGTAATTCAGCTGTTCATCTGTCAGAGGCCGTATATCCCATCTTGACCGTTGAATCTTCTTTGGCTTTTTCAGCTCCACCCCGAGACATTCACTGACAATTGACGTAAGGGAAAGGGCTTTGACCCCAAGAATGGAAGCTGCCCTGTAGGTATCGAAGATATTCCTGAACCTGAAGCCGTAATCCCTGTTAAGCAGGCGGATGTCATTGTCACATGCGTGGATAATCTTAACTATTGATGGATTTATGAAGACATCACCCAGAAAAGAGATATCCATGTCCAGAAACGGATCAAAGAGATATACGCGAGATTCCGTGCATACCTGTATCAGACACAGCTTCTCCCGGAAGTACCTGAATGAATCGTATTCGGTATCTATTCCTATATACCGCGCGCCTGGCATATCGCCTTGTGCCGCCTCAAGTTTTTGCGGATTGTCCACAAATATCCGTTTGATGTCCAAAATATAATCCTTATCCGGTCCTGTGTGTCTTCTTCCAGGTGTAACTTCCGGCAAAGAGCAGAGCCACCGAAAGGGGTATGGTGCATAGAAGCAGGCCGCTGTGGCCTGAGAGTTTCAAAATGAGTCCGGTCACTCCTCCTCCAGCAATGGCGATCATCGCTCCCGCGGCGTTCAGACCGAATCTTTCTGCGTGAAATCCGAACAGGATCGGGATGACAAGCCCCGCTGAGTAGATTGTGTATGCCAGCAGTAGAGAAGCTATGATACCCTGCAGGGTCAGCGCGATCAGGAGAGACACAACCCCCGTGACGATTACGCATATCCTGGATATCTTCAGCAGATTTTTTTCATCAATCTTGAACAGGGGGCCTAGTATATCCGAGGTGATGATGGTGCCAGTGGTGAGCAGACATGTGTCAGCCGAGGACATTACCGCCGCCAGAAAGGCAATCATTACGAGTCCGTTCAAACCTGTCGGGATTGTGCTCATGACAAGCGCGGGCAACGCGCTCTCCGGCTGGATCTCCGGCAGGAGCACCCGTGCGGCAATCCCCGCGAATGTTATAAGAAAAGCTGTGGGTATCATAATGGACGCGGTCAGCATAAGGGATTTTCTGGCAACTTTGGGATCTCTGGAACAGAAAATTCTGGAATATATATCCGGGCCGACAAGGTATGTCGCGCCAACAAAGAAGAGAAAAGTCAGGAGATTGATCCATCCGAAATCGGGCGCCGTTGGGAATGAAAAGTACGAGGGAGAAAGGTTCTCTGCCATTCCAGACAGCCCGCCCGCGGCGGATACGCCTGCAATTGTACAGACTATAATGCCCGCAATAATAAAGATTGATTGTATGAGATCTGTACGCAGGATGGAATACTGGCCACCGAGAAGGGTGTAAATGATAAAAACAGATCCGGCAATGATCATCAACAGAACGGACTGCCCCGGCCATAACACCGACAGTATCTTGCCCGCCGCAATGATCTGCGCCGCGATTATTCCAAGCCACGCAGCGGCGATCAGAACAGAGGCGATAATCCTGATCGCATTTCCTCCGTACTGCTTTTTGAGGATTTCGGGGAGGGTGTATACCTCATAGTTCCTGACCCGTTCGGCGAACCATACAGAAAGTACTATGAGTCCTATTGCACCTACGAGCATCCACCACGCCCCCACAAGGCCCTTCGAATAACCCAG
>Ga0222656_1000215_pt1 | contig 27495 bp, 28 predicted proteins | sample AntAcemetagen472_FD_179808 | JGI IMG/M metagenome (GOLD analysis project Ga0222656, IMG submission 179808) | Saline water microbial communities from Ace Lake, Antarctica - #472 | ecosystem: Environmental > Aquatic > Non-marine Saline and Alkaline > Saline | place: Antarctica: Ace Lake... | reverse complement strand
GGTTAATTGAAAAGGTTTCTTTGCTTAAAAATGCGGAACAGCTTAATAAACTTTTGCTGGAAACCTAAGAATTAATTAAGATTTTCGTGACAAGCATTAAAACAGCTGAAAAGAAGAAAAAACAACCCTTTGATCTCTATGGGGTTGGTTTTTATTCGACGTTGGACGTTCGATGTTGGATGTTTATCTTTTAAATAAGGTTCTTCAATAAAAATTAACGCTAAGAAAAGTCGGCGTATTTATATTGATAACCAACTGTTTTAACTTTGCATTCTATAATAAATACTAAAAAGTTACCCACAGATTTTGTTGACGAAGCAAACTTATATGTCTCCCCCGATTTTCTCAAAAGCTCTGTGAATTCTGTGAGAGGAGGATTTCGTAGTTATTTTTTAGGAAGATAGAATGCAGGGTTCCTCGGTTTGTCATATTTTCTCACCTGAAAGTGCAGGTAGGGAGTTTTGCTTTTTGATGCTGAAGTTCCCACGGTTGCGATCTTTTCTCCTGTTTTAACTGTTCTGCCGGCTGTAACCAGGTTTCTGCTGTTGTTTGCATAAACCGTGGCATAGCAGCTTCCATGTTCAATAATAATCGTATTTCCGTATCCTTCAAGAAAAGATGAAAATACGACTTTACCTGAAGATGAAGCGCTGACCGGGCTTCCCGATGAGGCTTTAATGTTAATGCCGTCATGTTTTATTTTGTTTAAAATCCCGAATTTTTTAATGACAGTGCCCTTTACCGGCCATTTGAACATTCCAGCATGACTGATGATTTTTTTAGGGACTGTTTTTTTCCTATAAGTTTTCTTTTTTTTATTTACAATCTTTTTCTGAGTGACAGCTTTATATGTTTTTTTATGAACAGGAGTTACTTTTAAAATATTTTTTGCACCGGGAATAAATATTTTATCACCGGCCATGATCTGTGACGTTTTTTTAATATTATTAAGTTCTGCGACATCCTGAAGGTTGACTTTATATTTTCTGCATATTCTCCACAGTGTCTCATTTTTTTGTACGGTATGATAGATTCCTTTTGGTTTTCTTGTGGGCAGGGGCAGAGGACTATGTATACAGGCCTGTAAAACAGAGAGAAGTATAATTAATATGATAATTCTTAAGGTTGTAATAGAAGTGAAGTTTTTCAATTAATAACTGTTCCTTATCTGCTCTATTGCCTTATTTACCGCATCTTCAGGACTGGAAGCCTTTATGATCTCAGGTGCGACATCCCAGGTGTTTAAGCCGATTACCGTTTTTCCAAGTTTTAGTGCAATAGCGATCTCGGAAAGCGTTCCATATGATCCCTCAACTGCAATACAAGCCATTCCCGCCCTTACTACAATGATGTTTCTTGCATGACTGATGCCGGTGGGTATGGCAATATCAATATATGGATTGGCATCGGAAATGTCAAATCCGGGGAGAATTCCGACAGTCCTGCCGTTGTTATCTTTCGCACCTCTTGACGCATGTTCCATTACACCGCCAAGGCCGCCGCATACAAGTACAGCATTATTAAGTGCAATGTGTTTTCCTGTTTCATAAGCCCGTGAGGCGGTATCAGAAGAACAGGTTCCTGCACCGATAACACTGATCTGGAGATTGTTTATATGTTCCATTTTTTAATTATTTCTAATGCGGAATAATCGGTCATGTCGGTATTTATCGGGGTGATGGACGCAACATTATTATTAACAGCATCCGCATCCGATCCGGGGATGTCGGCGTAAGAGGTGCCGTCGCCTCCGATCCAGAAATATTTTTCACCACGGGGATCAACCCTTTCCGTAATAATGTTTTCATAAAGGCTTTTACCCTGGTGTGTTATTTTAGCAGCCGTTATTTTTTCACCTTTTGTATCAGGGATATTGATGTTCAAAAAAGTATTTTCAGGCAGTTTATGATTTAACACCTCTGAAATAATATTTTTTGTAAAGTCAGCGGCGGGTTGGAATATGCAGTTTAGTCTGGCAGCAAGAGATACAGCTATTGCCGGTATCCCAAGGATTGTTGCTTCAAAAGCGGCTGCAACAGTACCTGAATATGAAATGTCATCGCAAAGGTTGGCGCCATTATTTATGCCGGATATCATAATATCAGGTTTTACCGGCATGAGCCTGTTTATTGCAATATTTACACAGTCAGAAGGGGTTCCGTTTACCATAAATCTATTATTTGACAGCTGAGTGGCTTTTAAAGGCATGGCAAGAGTCAGGGCTCGGCTCATTGCGCTTTGCGCCCTGTCAGGAGCAACGGTCCAGACTTCACCGAGGTCTCTTAAAGTGTTCTCAAGGCATTTTATTCCTTCAGAATTAATACCGTCATCATTGGAAATTAAGATTATCATCGTGTATTGATTGTTATGAAATATTAAAGTAAAAGTATGTTTGTATGATTATAAATTATGAATATCAGCTGTCAATTAAAAGATTATGAATTATAACAATTCCCTCATATAAACCCCTTGAAATTACAGCGGTAATCAGTATACAATGTTGAACTTTAACAATTTGAAATATTAATATCATTCGAGTAAAATATTTTGATAAAATCCATATTGATCTTAATTGCCGTTACCCTGATTCCGACGCTGGAACTGCGTGCTTCCATTCCATGGGGGATATTTATGCTGTCAGATAAGCTTACCTGGCCTATGGTAGCTATTGTATGTATTATCTCTAATATTATTCTAGGGTGGATCGTGTTTTCGGTAATGGGACCTGTTTTTGTGGTCCTTCGAAAATGGAAATGGTTCGAAAAAAACATCTGGCCGGTACTGGAAAAAACACAGCATAAAATACATCCCTATGTTGAGAAATACGGTGAGATGGGAGTCGCTGTTTTTATCGGTATTCCGCTTCCCATGTCCGGGGTGTACACCGGAGCATTCGGGGCCTATCTTCTTGGGGTTGATAAAAGGAAGTTTGCCGTTGCTAATGTTATCGGTGTTCTTATTGCTGCTGCAGCTGTCACAACGCTGTGTCTTTTAATATTATATGGTGTCGTTGCTGATGACAGTTTTATCGGTAAACTGTTTTTGAAAAAGTAAAACTTTGGTTAATACTGTATCTATAATTTACTAATCTAACAAAAACGAGTTTTGACCTGACAGATTCTGTTGTTGGGAATTGCAATAATCTGAGGTTATATTAGTGTGAGGTATGCCTTCAGGGTGTGTGAATAATTAATATAGGTCATAAAAAAAGCCCGTCTTCAAAATGAAGACGGGCTTTTTGATTAGCAGTAATTTGTTACTTGATCAGCGGTGCGATAACCAGTGCAACAACAGCCATAAGTTTAATAAGGATGTTGAGCGACGGTCCTGAGGTATCCTTGAAAGGATCGCCTACGGTATCACCGATTACGCCGGCTGTGTGAGCTTCTGAACCTTTACCGCCGTGATGACCTTCTTCAATATATTTCTTAGCGTTGTCCCATGCACCACCTGCATTTGACTGGAAGATCGCAAGCAGAACGCCGGTTACGGTTACGCCAGCCAGCAGACCGCCAAGGGCTTCCTTGCTGATAAATCCAAAAACAACAGGTACGATGATTGCCATGAGGCTTGGGGCAATCATTTTTTTGAGTGAAGCAGAAGTAGAAATATCAACGCATTTTGAATATTCTGCAGTTGCTTTTCCTTCAAGCAGTCCGGGGATTTCCCTGAACTGTCTTCTAACTTCAATAATCATTTCTTTTGCAGCTTCACCCACAGCACGCATTGACATGGCTGAAAAAAGGAATGGCAGCATGCCGCCGATAAAAAGACCGGCCATGATGGTGGGTTTGGTAAGGTCAAGTGGACCGACATCAGCCTGTGTTCTAAATGCTGCAAAAAGAGCCAGTGCGGTAAGTGCGGCAGATCCGATGGCAAAACCTTTTCCGATTGCTGCGGTGGTATTACCCACTGCATCCAGGTTATCTGTTCTTTCACGTACTTCCGGTGGAAGCTCTGCCATTTCAGCAAGGCCTCCTGCGTTATCAGCAATTGGGCCGTATGCGTCAACAGCAAGCTGAATACCGGTTGTTGAAAGCATACCCAGAGCTGCAATTGCGATTCCGTAGAGTCCGGCAAAATGATGTGAGGTTAGTATGGCACCGGCAATACAGATGACGGGCAGACAAACAGATTCCATTCCTGTTGCAACACCTGAAATAATACATGTTGCGGGTCCGGTTTCACATTCTGCTGCAATTTTATGTACGGGGCCCTTTTCTTTTGATGTGTAATACTCCGAGAATATTCCGATTAAAACTCCTGCAATCAGACCGAAGATTGTTGCCAGGAATATATCCATACTGGTTATTCCTTCAACACCGGCTATGGTGATCTCTCCGGGAATGAGCCATTTTGCGACGACATAAGTAACCGGAAGCATTACAAAGGCTGCTCCAAAAGTTCCTTTGTTCAGTGCAGTCTGGGGATTGCCGCCTTCTTTAACACTTACAAAAAAGGTGCCGATGATTGACACGATTATACCTGCAGCCGCAATAACCAGTGGAAGGATAACGGCATTGAAACCAGCACCGGCAAAACCCATTGCAGTTGCTCCAAGAACCATTGCTCCGACGATTGAACCCACATATGATTCAAACAGGTCAGCACCCATACCGGCGACATCACCCACATTGTCACCAACGTTATCAGCGATGGTTGCAGGGTTTCTGGGGTCATCTTCCGGGATTCCGGCTTCTACCTTACCCACAAGGTCAGCACCCACGTCAGCAGCTTTTGTATAGATTCCGCCGCCGACTCTTGCAAAAAGAGCAATGGATGAAGCACCCAGAGAAAATCCGCTAAGTACGGTTACTATACTTGAGAGGTTGTCTGAATCAGCGCCTAAAAGACCACAGTCTTTATACAGGAACAGCAGTGTGCCAAGACCGAGAATTGCAAGACCTACAACACACATGCCCATGACCGTTCCACCGGAGAAGGCGACTTTAAGTGCTTCGTTAAGGCTTGTCCTTGCAGCGTGGGTTGTGCGTGTATTTGCTGCAGTTGCAATGCGCATTCCGAAAAAACCGGCAAGACCTGAACAAAAAGCACCCATTACAAAAGAAAGTGCGATTAAAGGATTACGATAAGAATCAGCTGCTGGTGACCAGTTTGCAAAGGCCAATAGACCCGCTACGCATATTACAAATATAGCGAGTATTTTATACTCTCGTCCAAGAAAGGCCATTGCTCCATCGCGGATATAGCCGCATATTTCTTTCATCCTGTCTGTTCCCATGTCCTGCTTGTTTACCCATGAAGATTTAATATAGGCAAAGATCAGGGCTATTATTCCGAATAGCGGAATAATAATCGTTAGTTTTTCCATTTCTTCCTCCTTGTGCTGTTTGTTATTTAAGATTTAATTCGTTTGATTATTTATTGTGTGAAATTTATTCATGGCTGTTTCAGGCCCTGATTTAATGATTATTTCAATGCAGTTGTTTATGTTATCTAAAAAATCAGCCAGTAGTTTTTGCTCGGATTCTGTGAAATTCTGCAGGACATAATCTATGGGTGGCGTATCATTTTCAGGTTTGCCTATGCCTGCCCGAACTCTTGTGAATTTATCGCTTTGCAGACAGTCTATGATTGATTCCAACCCCCTGTGACCTGCTGTACCCCCGTGGGTTTTGATTTTTATGCGTCCGTAGTCAATGTCCATATCATCGTGTATGACGATGATATCTTCGGGGATGATATTGTAATGATCTGCGATGCCGGCTACTGCTTCACCGCTTAGATTCATATAGGTCTGCGGTTTTGCTATTAATATGTTTTCTTCAAAGGCTGTGCCGCCGATTATCTGTGCGTCAAAGCCTATTTCTGTAAATTTAAAGCGGTTTTGATCCGCAATGTTTTCAGCTGCTAAAAAACCGATATTATGTCTTGTGTTTTTATAGCCTGCCCCAGGATTTCCGAGCCCTACAATCAGTTTCACCTGTTTTGTTTGCTCTTTCTCATTGGTTGTGTACTAAACGCATTATTTACTGTCAGAATCGGAATCTGCTGCTTCAGTATCTTTTGTTTCTTCTGTTTCGGCTGTTTCCTCTTCACCTTCTTCAGTTTCCTCGACCTTCTCTAATGCCGGTGCCGCAACATTTACTATTGTAGAATTTTCATCTGCGAGAACCTTAACATTTTCCGGAATTACAAGGTCGCTCACATGTATCGAATCACCGATTTCAAGTTCTGAAACATCTATTTCAAAATGCTGGGGAATATCTGTTGGAAGAGCTCTTACTTCGATTTCACGAATGATCTGTCTAAGGTTACCGCCCAGTTTAACTCCCGGTGCTTCACCGATTAGACGGATATGAACAGGCGCATTTATTTTTTCTTTTACATTTACCGCAAACAGGTCTACATGGAGAATATTGCTGTTAACCGGATGTTTCTGCACATCCCGTATCATGACCTGCTTTTCTTCAGTTTTGCCATTGTTGTCGATCTGAACTTTTATAAGGGTGGCGTCTCCACCGGTTTTTAAGACCCTGGTGATTTCGCTGTTTTCAATGGACAGCATCAGCGAATCGATCCCATGTCCGTATAATACAGCCGGTATTGATTTTCTTGAACGCAGCTTGCGCGCTGAACCTTTGCCTTTTTCGTTGCGGACAGCTGCTTTGATTACTGATTGTTGGCTCATGATTACTCCTCGGAAAATTTGTGATGTTAATACAAAAAAGTTTTATGTTTTAGATGAACAGTGAATTTATAGAGTCGTTAGTGTTAATTCTTTTAATGGCCTCTGCAAAGAGTTCTGCGACAGATAATACGTTTATTTTGTCTGATTTTAAGGCTTCTTTGCTTAAGGGTATGGTATTGGTGACGATCAGCTCTTCAAGCGACGATTCATTGATTCTTTCTACTGCCGGTCCGGAAAGGACCGGATGGGTGCAGCAGGCTGAAACTGTTTTTGCGCCCATGTCCATAAGTGCTTTAGCCCCGTGTGTTAAAGTTCCGGCAGTATCAGTCATGTCGTCTAAAATGAGTGCATTTTTGCCTTTGATATCACCGATTACATTCATTACCGATGCTTCGTTTGGTTTTAATCGCCGTTTGTCAATAATTGCAATGGAGGTATCTAAGCTTTCAGCCATGCTCCTGGCTCTTTCAACACCGCCTGCATCAGGAGATACGATGACCAGGTCATTGTTGTATTTGTCTTTTAAATATTTGAAAATTATGGGTGAAGCATAAAGGTTGTCAACCGGGATGTTAAAGAACCCCTGGATCTGACCGGCGTGGAGGTCCATGGTCAGGACCCTGTTTGCGCCGGCAGTGGTCAAAAGATCGGCTACCAGTTTTGCAGATATCGGAGCCCTTGGAGCCGCTTTTCTGTCCTGTCTTGCATAGCCGTAGTAGGGGATGACCGCTGTGATCCTTTCAGCGGAGGCTCTTTTCATCGCATCTATTAAAATCAGGAGTTCCATTAGATTATTGTTAACCGGTGTACAGGTAGACTGCATTAGAAAAACATCAGCCCCTCTTACATTTTCATTGATTTCTATCTGTATTTCGCCGTCGCTGAAGGAACCGACATTTACGCTTCCCTGGGGAAAACCCGAGAGGCTGCTGACTTCATTTGTCAGCGGGATGTTTGATGCACCTGAAAAGATCTTTGGATCCTGCAAGATATTATCTCCGTTTTAAGCTTTATTATTTTGTATTACAAGCTTTGTGCAATAAAAATTTTCTGTTTTGAACGAGGTTTGATACTTGTACTTGCTTTTTGTGCGGATTTTTCATCAGGATATATACCAAAGACTGACGATCCGCTTCCGGATAAAAGTGCTCCCTGTGCTCCTGTTTTTAAAAGCTGTTCTTTTATTAAGGTGACTTCCGGATGCCTTTTATTCACTACTGATTCGAAATCATTATAAAGTGATGATTTTACTGTATTTATGTCCGCTGTGTAATTGTTAATAATATTATTATTTGTAGTTTTTGTCAATAAATTATATTTGCTGAAGGATTTGTAAGCCCAGGCAGTTGAGACCGTAAACCCCGGAAATATTACTAAAAACCACATTTTATCAAAGGTTTCTATGCTTTTAATCTTTTCTCCTATGCCTGAGGCATAAGCTGTTGTTGAATCTGTGAGAAAAAAGGGCACATCCGCGCCCAGCCGGAGCGCAATTTCTGTAAGTACCTGTTTTGAGAGCTTGAGATTTAAAAGATTATTCAGGCCGGTAAGTGTAATTGCAGCATTGCTGCTTCCGCCGCCAAGGCCTGCTCCGGATGGAATTTTTTTCTTTAGATCTATTTTGATGCCGGGATTTATTCCAATAGATTTAAAGAGTAATGATGCTGCCTTGTAAACCAGGTTGGTTTTATCTGAGGGTACGGCAGGGTCGTCCACTGTCAGTGTGATCTTATGGTCTGAAGTGGTTTCAATACTTATTTCGTCAAAAAGGCTTATTTTGTGAAAAATTGTTTCTATTTCATGATAACCGTCTTTTCTTTTTGAAAGGATCTCAAGTCGGAGATTTATTTTTGCCGGTGAAAGAAGCATTAATCTTTGCAATTGGATTTAAGCCTCCTTACCCTGATCCGCATTTTTTGATTCATTTATGTAGCGCATCCGAAGATCATAAAGTAAGTTTTCAAGCAGCGTTGCTTCTTCTTTTTCAAGATTGCCCGCAGTCTTTTTTTCAAGCAGTCCAAGGATGTCAATTGTCTGTTTAGCCATCGCAATATTTTTCTGTTTTTTATTTGTGACAGGGTCGGGAAGCTCTCCAAAATGAAAGAGAGCAGAAGAACTGAGAGAGAGTATAAATGATGAAAAGGTTATCTCAGGGAGACCTGAAACATTGTTTTCATCGGTGTTTTCATCTTTATGCTTATCGTCCATTATGATCTCCGTGTTTTTTAGGGTTTTATTGAACAATTTTGAGCTACCGATCCTGCCGAATAGGTAAATCCAAAAGCTGCATTACCGGACCTTTGGAAGCTGCGCGTTCCCCGGGGGATGTAAACGCTTAATTTACAGCAATCCCTATTTAAATTAACACCACTCCTGAAGCCGTTGGTCAGGCTTTGATGCGGATAATAAAAAAGGGAATAGATATTATCTATCCCCTTATTTTTATTGGGTTTAACACTTATTTGTCAAGTTATTTATCAGTTTCTTCGAATTCTGCATCAACAACATTGTCCTGAGATTTCGGCTGCGGGTCTTTGCCTGCTGCACCGTCCGGCTGCTGTCCTCCGGTTGGATCCGCGCCAGGCTGATCTGCGCTTGTGTTTTTATACATTGCTTCCGCAACTTTATGAGATGCATTATTTAGGGCTTCCATTTTTGTTTTTATTTCATCTGTATCCCCTTTTTCCAAAGCATCTTTAGTCTCTTTTAATGCGTCTTCAACTGCTTTCACATCCTCTGCAGAAAGTTTTTCTTTATTTTCTTTAAGGACCTTTTCTGTATTGTATACAAGGTTGTCAGCCTGATTTCTGATATCGATGTTTTCACGGCGTTTTTTATCGTCATCTGAGTGTGATTCAGCATCATTGACCATATTATCTATTTCATCTTTGCTCAGTCCGCTTGATGCTGTTATGGTTATTTTCTGCTCCTTGCCGGTTCCAAGGTCTTTTGCAGATACGTTTACGATGCCGTTTGCGTCAATATCAAAGGTGACCTCAACTTGAGGTACTCCTCTTGGTGCTGCAGGGATTCCAACCAGCTGAAACCTGCCTAAAGTTCTGTTGTCTTTTGAAAATTCACGTTCTCCCTGCAGGACATGGATCTCAACACTGGTCTGATTATCAGCAGCAGTGGTAAATATCTCGCTTTTTCTTGTGGGGATCGTGGTGTTGCGTTCGATCAGTTTTGTGGTTACGCCGCCAAGTGTTTCGATTCCCAGAGTCAAAGGCGTAACATCCAACAGTAGAACATCTTTAACATCGCCTGCAAGTACACCGGCCTGAATAGAAGCGCCGAGAGCAACCACTTCATCCGGGTTTACACCCTGGTGAGGATCTCTGCCGAATTGTTTTTTGACAAGTTCCTGTACTTTCGGAACCCGGGTTGATCCACCCACCAGTATAGCTTCTTTAATATCGCTGATCTGAAGGCCGGCATCTTTCATTGCCTTTTCGCAGGGGATCCGGGTGCGTTCAATAAGGTCGTCTACCATCTGTTCAAATTTTGCACGTGTCAGTTTGTAGTTCATGTGTTTCGGACCGGATGCATCAGCGGTTATAAAAGGCAGGTTGAGTTCAGTTTCCATTGTTGATGATAGTTCGATTTTAGCTTTTTCAGCAGCTTCCTTCAGTCTCTGCAGCGCCATTTTATCCTGGCTCAGGTCAATGCCCTGGTCTTTTTTAAATTCAGCAATCAGCCAGTCGATGACTCTCTGGTCAAGGTTGTCACCGCCCAGGTGACCGTCGCCGTTTGTTGCCTTGACTTCAATTACATTATCTCCCACCTCAAGGATCGAGATATCAAATGTGCCGCCGCCGAAATCATATACCGCAACGATCTCATCGGTATTTTTATCAACGCCGTATGCAAGGGCGGATGCTGTCGGTTCATTTATTATACGAAGCACATTAAGGCCGGCAATCGTACCGGCATCTTTGGTGGCCTGTCTCTGGCTGTCATTAAAGTAAGCCGGAACAGTTATTACGGCATCAGTAACCGGACCGCCTGTATATGCTTCAGCAGATTGTTTGAGTTTTTGGAGGGTTTTTGCTGATATCTCCTGAGGTGTATATTCTTTGCCGGATATTTCTATGCGGACATTACCGTTTGATCCTTCCAGAACTTTGTAAGGGACCATCTTCATTTCTTCGGAGACTTCACTGTACTTTCGTCCCATAAATCTTTTAATTGAATAAATGGTGTTTTCCGGGTTGGTAATTGCCTGGCGTTTTGCGACCTGACCCACAAGAATATCACCATCTTTAGTAAAAGCAACACAAGAGGGGGTGATTCTGTTGCCTTCTTCATTCACGATTACCGTGGCGTCTCCGCCTTCCATTACAGCTACTACTGAATTCGTTGTTCCAAGATCAATTCCTATCGCTTTACCCATGATTTTCCTCCTTTACATTGCCCTGTATTTTTCAGGCAAGTATGTTATATGTTGAAATATGTTTAATTATTTATTTTTCGGTTTTGCTTATGCTTAAAAAAAGATAAGCATTATTAGCGGTTGAGTCAATGGCAGGGACAATTTTTTTGTTAATTTATATTATATTATTTTATTTTATTTCAGGGGATTTGGAATTTATCCGGTTTCTGAGGCGGCTGTTGCTCTGAGAGATAAGAAAAGGGCAGGGGGACTAAATATCTCTTGATGAGAGATTTTCAAAGCGTGTATATGAATTTAAAAAAGCAAGAGTTGTTGTACCGATCGGACCGTTTCGCTGTTTACCGATGATGATCTCAGCTTTTCCTTTGGAATCTTCTGAATCCGGATGATAGACTTCATCACGGTAAATAAACAGAATTACATCAGCATCCTGTTCAATTGCACCCGATTCGCGGAGGTCAGCCATATGGGGACGTCTGTCAGTGCGGTCTTCAACCTTGCGGTTAAGCTGGGAAAGGGCAAGAACAGGCAGGTTAAGCTCTTTTGCCAGGGCTTTAAGTGATCTTGATATCTCGGATATTTCCTGCTCTCTACTGTCTGATCTGCCTTTTGAGCCGCTCATTAGCTGCAGGTAGTCGATTATGACCAGACCCAGTCCATGTTCAGCTTTTAATCGACGTGCTTTTGTACGCATCTCAAAGACGGTATTTCCCGGGGTATCATCAATGAAAATTTTTGATTCTGAAAGTTTGCCTGCTCCGATTGAAAGTCTGCCCCATTCAGATTCAGCGATAAAACCGCTTCTTAGTTTTGCATTGTCAATCCTGGCTTCACAGCAGAGCATTCTTTGGGCAAGCTGTTCTTTAGACATTTCAAGCGAAAAAATAGCTGTTGGGATATTCCCTTCGCATGCTGCATACTGGCCCACATTTAAGGCAAAAGCTGTTTTACCCATGCTGGGTCTTCCTGCAATGATTATAAGGTCGGAACGCTGAAAACCTGAAGTCATGGTGTCAAGATCAGTAAATCCGGTAGCCACACCGGTAATATGTTCTTTCTTTTCATAAAGTTTTTCAATATCTTTGAAAGTAGATTTAATAATATCTTTTATGGGATAAAAAGAGCGTTTGATCTGATTTTCAGCTATTTCAAAGATTGTTTTTTCTGAGAAATCAAGGATGTTTTCTACTTCTTCCTGGCCGATGGACGCTTTTGAGACTATTTTTGTTGCAGACCTTATCAGGTTCCTGAGGATCGCTTTTTCTTTGACAATTTTTGTATAGTATTCAATATGTGCAGCTGTGGGGATCTTATCTGAGATATCAGCAAGATATGATGCGCCGCCGATCTCATCAAGTTTGTTCTTTTTTTTCAGTATTTCTGTAATTGTTATCAGGTCAGCTGGTTCGCTTTTATTAAACAGTTCTACCATGCACTGGAATATCTGACGATGCGCTTCGCGATAGAAGTCGTCGGGTTTTAAGACTTCCAGCGCCTGTATGAGCGCCTCGTTTTCGAGGAGTACGGCTCCGATTACGGATTGCTCTGCTTCGATGTTCTGGGGAGGGACATTCAGCGGCGTATTATTTCCCATTAATTTATAAAAGAGTTATAGTTATTCTTTAACTACCCAAACTTTAAGAGTCGCGGTTATTTCTGGGTGCAGTTTAACAGGAATATTGAAAATTCCAAGTTGTTTCAGGGGCTCATCAAGAACTATTTTTCTTTTATCGATTTCCAGGCCTTCATTATTCAGGCTTTCACATATATCCGAAGATGTAACAGAACCAAAGATTTTGTCTTCTTCGCCGGCAGGTTTTGTGATCGTGCAGGATACCTGCCCAATTTTTTTCGCAAGTTTTTCTGCTTCATGCTTAATTTTATTGAGTTTTTCGTCGATCAGTCTTTTCTGATGGTCAAACTGTCTCATGTTCTGGGTTGTTGCCTGAACTGCTTTATTGTTCGGTATTAGATAATTTCTGGCATATCCGTCTTTTACGGTGAGGAGATCACCCGGCTGACCTACAGTTTCAACTTTTTCAGTTAATATAACCTTCATGATTAGTCGTCCTTTTTACTATTTTTATTTAGTACTTATGCCGCCGAAACTGTAAAGGGTATTATTGCTATTGAACGGGCTCTTTTTATTGCTCTGGTTAACTCTCTCTGATGTTTTGCACAGCAGCCTGATATTCTCCTGGGTATTATTTTTCCACGCTCTGTAACAAAGTGACGCAGCGTTGAGTAGTCTTTATATGCTATCTGCAGATTACTGTCTGAGCAGAAGCGACAGATTTTTTGTTTTTGATACATCGGTCTTCTTTTGCGTGTTGGTCTCTTCAAGTAATTTCCTCCTGTTGAATAAAAACTTATTTTATCTGTAAAACGGTTTCAGGTGACAGGTTAAATTTCTATATCTGATGCTTCAGCGCTTTCAGCGATTTCTTTTGCCGCAGGCTCATTTTCTGTTTTCTCCGGTGTAGTCTCAGCTTCCGTTGTTTTCTCTTCTTCTACAGCCTTTGTTTCTGCGGGTTTTGTCTCGGCCGCCTTTACAGGCTCCGGGATTTCTGTTATTGCTTTTACTTCGGATTCTTCCAGGCGTATGTAACTGTATCTTAAAACTGATTCATCATATTTGAACATACGTTCGATTTCGTGCAGAGTCTTGTTGTCACCAGTTAAAGAAACAAAGCAGTAATATCCCTTCTGCTGTTTTTTAATGGCATATTTAAGGCTTCTTTTGCCCCATTTCTCAATTTTTATGATCTCGCCGCCGATTGATACGGCTTTCTCCTGAAGACTACCGACTTTCTGGTCGATACTTTCTTCAGTCGTTTCGTGCTGAAATATTAAACAGAGTTCATATCCTCTCAAATTATTTACCTCCTGATAATGGTCTTACGCTAAATAAGTATAATGAATTAATACCGTTTATGCAGTTTATAAAGTTATTTCTTTTATTGTTATTTCTGTCAGTAATTGTCTGTGCCCTGTTTTTCTGCGGTAGCCTTTTCTTCTTTTTGACCTGAATACGACTATTTTTTTACCCTTGGTCTGTTTTGTTATCACAGCAGAAACACTTGCATTTTCAATTACAGGTCTTCCTATTTCGACTTTTTCGCTGTCATCAACTGTCATCAGGACATCTTTAAGCAGTATATCACTTCCTGCTTCACCTTCGATCTTATCAATAGCCATTTTTTCGCCGGGAATACATTTATACTGTTTTCCACCTGTTTTTACTATTGCGTACATGTTCTTTGCTCCTAAAGCCAATAAGTGTTTATATCCTAAAAGTGTTGTTAAATCAGGATGTTATATTTTATATTCTGTTTTTAGCATGTTAAATATAATGTATGTGGATTGTTTTCACCTCGCCAAAGAAGTAAATATGTAAAATTAGTTTATTTTTAACTTTTTGTCAAGTAAATTGTTTAACTTCTTTATTAAGGACAGGGATGTGATATTATTGTCTTCTTCGGGATTTAAAACCCTCGTCTTTAGACGAAGAATGATTATTTATGTATTTTTCAGATTACAGAGAGGAATTTATCCCCTCAGGAAAATTTTTTTATGTTTTTGCTTTTCCTTTAGTCCGCTTCATCGGGATACTGAATCGCACCGGCTTGTAGGCGATGGTAGCTCAATTTAACTCACAAAACAATTTCTTTGTATTCATAAAGTTTTGATTGACTAAAGCAAGTAAAATCAGGTATCCATTTCAATTAATGTTTTTTTAATCTGTATTTTAGGACAATTTTTTAGTACTTGTTATTGGCCGGAGCATAAACTTTTTTGTTTTAAGGGACTTTTAAAGATGGTTTTTAATGATGTTTGTATAGAATCGATTGTTAACCTGTTACCGGATGAAATAGTAACTTCAGAAAAAATAGAGGAATGGCTTTCACCCGTTTATGACCGGCTTAAGCTTCCTTATGGCAGATTAGAGCTTTTTTCAGGAATAAAGGAGAGAAGGTTCTGTAAAACCGGAACAGTTCCAAGCGATATCGCAGCCGAAGCCGGGCTGAAAGCACTGAAAAAGGCCGGTATACCTAAAAAGGACATCGGCTGCCTGATCAATTCGTCTGTCTGCCGTGATTTTCTTGAGCCTGCAACAGCTTCGGTCGTTCACGAAAAGGCAGGCCTTTCTGAAAATACGCTGATATTTGATGTTTCAAATGCCTGCCTTGGTTTTTTAAATGCAATGGTGATTGTTGCAAACATGATAGAAAGAAGAGTCATCGATTCCGCTCTTGTTGTTGCCGGTGAGAATGGAAGGCCGCTGGTCGAATCAACCATAAAGTTTCTTCTTGAAGATAAAGAACTCACCCGAAAAAGCATAAAAAATTCTTTTGCCTCTCTCACAATAGGTTCCGGGGCTGCGGCTGCAGTGCTGGTTCATTCATCGATCTCAAAGACGAGGCATTTTCTTCTGGGCGGCGGCTATCTTGTGGAATCAAAATACAATAATCTTTGTCAGGGTGATCTTGACGGAAGGGACTGCGGGGTAAGCGATACGGATAAACTGCTTATGAATACGGATTCTGAAACACTTCTTAATGCCGGCTGCAATCTTGCCAGAAAAACCTGGGATAAGACAAAAAAAATTCTGCAGATAGAAAATGATGAGGTGAAACGTTTTTTTACCCATCAGGTCGGAAGTGCTCACAGGAACCTTCTTTTTAAAACACTGGAGATCGATGTGAACAGGGATTTATCGACTTTCCCTTATCTGGGTAATATGGGGTCGGTATCACTGCCGGCTACGCTATCCATTGGAGCGGAAAAGGGACTTATGAAAAAAGATGATCTTGTGGCGCTTCTGGGTATAGGAAGCGGAATTAATTGTATGATGCTGGGGGTAAGGTGGTGACAGGTAAAGATCCTGGATTTATATCAGATGAATATCCATTTAGATCAAACTATTTTGAGCTGGATGGACACAAAATGCACTATCTTGATGAGGGGCAGGGACACCCTGTTCTGATGCTCCATGGTAATCCCACCTGGTCTTTTTATTACAGAAATCTTGTAAAAAAACTTTCAGCTGATTATCGGTGTATTGTGCCGGACCATATCGGATGCGGTTTTTCTGATAAGCCTCAGGATTATGATTACACGGTTTCTACCCATATCAATAATGTTGCAAAGCTTGTGTCTAAACTTAATATAGAAAAGATGAATCTGGTGGTGCATGACTGGGGCGGTGCTATTGGTATGGGGCTGGCCGTAAGAAGACCCGATCTTATAAATAAGATTGTGATTATGAATACTGCTGCTTTCACTGATACCTTTATTCCTTTAAGGATCGCGGTCTGCAGGATCCCGTATGTGGGAGAGTTCGCCGTAAGAAGACTCAATCTATTTGTACAGGCCGCAAGATTTATGGCAACATCAAAAATCCTGGGTCTTTCAGGGCAGGTGTTAGAGGGCTTTCTTTTTCCATACCGATCTTTTAGGGACAGAGTGGCGATATACCGCTTTGTTAAGGATATCCCCATGAAACCTGAACATATAAGTTATCCTGTGATAAAAGAGATTGAAGACAAGCTCCAATCTCTTAAAGATAAAAAAATTGTCATTATCTGGGGATGTAGGGATTTCTGTTTTACGACTCATTTTTTAGACCGGTGGAAAAATATTTTTCCAGAGGCAGAAACTTTTTTGTTTGAGAATGCGGGGCATTACGTTCTTGAAGATGAAAAAGAAGAAGCGATAATCCGCATCTCGGAATTTTTTAGATAAGCGCATGACCAAATCACATCTTTTTAACATTGCAAAATATCTTCCAGAAACAGCGCTGAAATATCCGGATAATCAGGCTGTGATTTTTTCGGCCGTAAAGAGCAGGTCAGGGAAAAGAAACAGCTCCATGACTTTTGATCATCTAAACCGTGAGTGTGATCGTTATGCATATGGTTTAACCGGTGCAGGGATTAGCCCGGGGATGAAGGTTCTTTTAATGGTCCGTCCTTCTCCTGAATTTATCGCTTTGACTTTTGCACTTTTTAAAACAGGTGCTGTGCCTGTACTGATCGATCCGGGTATGGGCGTAAAAAGACTGCTTGACTGTATAAGAGATGTTCAGCCGGATGCGGTTATCGGTATACCTTTGGCTCATATGGTGCGTATTTTCTCACCGGGATATTTTAAGTCTGTGAAAATAAATATTGTAGTGGGCCCGGACATGTTTTTTCTGGGTAAGAATCTTGAGAGGATTTCTCCTGCAAATAATAAGTCCTTTGAATGTGCAGATACATATGAATCTTCTCCTGCGGCAATATTGTTTACTTCCGGCGGAACCGGTCCTGCCAAAGGGGTGATGTATGAGCATGGTATGTTCGGGGCCCAGGTAGAGTTATTAAGAAAGGTTTATGATTTTAAACCCGGCGAAGTCGATCTTCCGGGCCTTCCTGTTTTTGCACTTTTTGATGTTGCTTTTGCAATGACATGTGTTGTTCCTGATATGGATCCTGCGCATCCGGCAAAAGTCAAATCTGAAAATATTGTTCGGGCGGTTAATGATTATAAGGTGACCACAAGCTTTGGTTCCCCTGCTATTTGGAAGAGGGTCAGCAGCTACTGTAATGAAAATAATATCGAACTGCCTTCGCTCAAAAGAATTCTGATGGCAGGCGCGCCTGTTTCCGGGGAGCTAATTGAAAAAACAAAGAAACTTATTCCTAAGGGTGAAGTATACACGCCATATGGTGCAACAGAATCTCTTCCCGTATCCTCAATTTCAGGAAAAGAAATATTAAGTGAAACCTTTGAAAAAACAAAATCCGGTAAGGGGATATGTGTAGGACTACCAGTCCATGGTGTAACTGTGAAAATAGTTAAGATCGCTGATGGGATAATTAATGAAATTACAGAGGATCTTTTGCTTTCACCCGGCGAGATCGGCGAAATCATTGTTATGGGACCATCGGTTACAAAGGCGTATTATTTAAAAGAAGAAGCGACCCTGCATTCAAAAATATATGATAACGGATTTTTCTGGCACAGGATCGGTGATGCGGGTTATATTGATGATGCCGGGCGGATATGGTTTTGCGGACGTCTGGTGCACCGGGTCAAAACAAAAAAATCAACTTTATTCACTATTCCGGTTGAAGCCGTTTTTAACTGCCACGATAATGTTTATCGGTCTGCCCTGGTGGGAGTCGGTGAAAAAGGTAAACAGAAACCTGTTATTATCATTGAGCCTGAAAAAGGTTTTTTCCCTTCAAATAGAGAAAAAAAAGAAAAATTCAAGCAGGCGCTTTTTGAGATTTCATCATCTTATTCTCACTGCAGTGAGATCGATGATATCCTGTTCCATAGATCTTTTCCGGTAGATATCAGACATAATGCCAAGATATATCGTGAAAAACTTGCCCAGTGGGCAGAGGGGAAACTGAGATGAAGGTCCTTGTAACAGGTGGAAGCGGATTTTTAGGGAGGTATACTGCCCGTATCATGCGCAAAGTCGGTAATGATGTTACGATCCTGTGCCGGGGGAATCATAAATTTCTTTCAGATGAGGGGTTCGACATCATAAGGGGTGATGTCTGTGACAGGGATTTTTTAATAAATGCGTTTAACGGATTTGATGAAGTCCATCATATTGCTGCACTAACCGGAATATCGGTTATTAAGCCGCCTTATTATAAAATAAATGTTGAAGGTACGATAAATGTTATAGAGGCATGTTTGAAAAACAGTATTCAAAAGCTTATCTATACGTCATCACCCAGTGTTGTTTATGATGGTAAAAGTGAGACGCTGCTTGAAGAGACAGCACCGTACCCAAACCGTTTTTTAAGTCCTTATTCAGAGACAAAGGCAGCGGCGGAAAAAATCGTACTTGCTGCCAATACGCCGGGAAAGTTCATGACAATTAGTCTCAGACCTCATCTAATCTGGGGTCCCGAGGATACAAATCTTATTCCCCGGCTGCTTGAAAGAGCACAAAAAAGAAAGCTTTTTATCGTAGGCGACGGTAATAACATGGCGGATCTGACCTATGTTGAAAATGCAGCACTTGCACAGCTGAATGCTTCTCAAACGCTAAAGGAAGGTTCTCCTGTCTGCGGCAGGGCTTATTTTATAACAAATGATGAGCCGGTTTCTTTGTGGGGGTTTATTAACAGAATTCTTGCGGGTTCCGGTATAGCCAAAGTTGAAAATTATATTCCGTATAAAGCTGCTTATACTCTGGGTGCTGTGCTTGAAAAAGTATATTTGATGTTAAATATAAATAAGGAACCGGTCATGACCCGGTTTCTGGCTTCACAGCTTGCGACGACACACACGTATTCTGTTGCACGTGCAAAGGAAGAACTGGGGTATAAGCCGCAAATCAGTATGGATGAGGGACTTGAAAGACTTTTTTCATATTTAAACCTGTAAAATTAATTTCATTTGTTTTTTATTCGGGTGTGTTATAATTTTTTATTTTGTAAAACTTTTTAAATAAAGGGAATTAAATGTTTGAGAGAAAAAGAGTTGTCATAACCGGAATAGGGCTGACTTCACCCATTGGAAATAATCTTGATGACTTCAGGACCTCTCTTCTGGAGGGAAAGTCCGGGGTGCAAAAGTTTGAGACAAGATACATGGACGACGTTGTGGCCGGTGTTTGTGATTTTGACACATTAAAATATCAGAAAAAAAAGGAAGTCAGGAGAGGGACCCGGGCGGGTTCAATATCAATTTATTGTGCCAACGAGGCAGTAACTGATGCAAAAATAGACTGCGCTGCAGAAGACACTTCCCGGATAGGCGTTTACATCGGTACCACAGAACATGGAAATGTTGAAACTGAAAACGAGATCTATAATATTTCAAAATATGGCTATGACACGCAGTTCTGGACACACCATCATAACCCCCGAACGGTTTCAAATAACCCTGCGGGTGAGGTCACGCTTAATTTAAAAATAAAGGGCCCGCACTATTGTATTGGTGCGGCATGTGCTGCCGGGAACCTGGGTCTTGTCCAGGGCTATCAGATGCTTCAGCTTGAAGAGGTTGACTATGCCATTGCGGGCGGGGTCTCAGAGAGTATACATACCTTTGGGATCTTTGCCGGTTTTAAAAGTCAGGTTGCACTGGGTACTCATGAATCTCCGGAGAAAGTGAGCCGGCCGTTTGACAGGGACAGGAACGGTATCGTGGTATCAGAGGGAGGATGCCTCTATATTCTTGAAACACTTGAACATGCCCTTAAAAGGGGGGTGGATAAGATTTATGGTGAGGTCGTGGGTTATGCGAACAACTCTGATGCCGTTGATTTTGTTTTGCCTGATGCTGATACTCAGGCTGTATGTATGCAAAAGGCGCTTGATTTTGCCGGTATTAAGCCTGAAGACATAGACATCCTGAATTCACATGCGACCTCTACGCCGATGGGCGACCAGCAGGAGGCCAAAGCAATAAATAGGGTATTTTCTGATTCAGACAATACTTTTGTAAACAACACAAAAGGGTATATCGGTCATGCAATGGGTGCTGCCGGTTCTCTGGAGCTTGCCGGTAATCTGCCTGCATTTAATGATAATATTATTCATCCCTTTTTAAATCTTGATAATCTTGATCCGGATTGTGAAATAAAAAATATTGTTATGAAAAAACCTCTTAAACGTGAAAATATTAGATATATTTTGAATAACAGTTTCGGGATGCTTGGAATCAATTCCTGTGTCATTGTCAAAAAATATGAAGACTAGAAGACAGCCTGTCTCATAACACATTAGAATCCTTTATTTTTTAATGGATATTTTTTATTATTTATGTTAAAAAGATCTACTATATTCAAAATCAAAGCATCAAACTAAGTGTTTGATTTATCGGAGGAAAAATGACAAGAGCGGATGTCAGACAGGCAATACTGGATATCATAGAGGAACTGGTACCCGATGAGGATCTTACAAACATAGATGATAAAGAAAAAATCCGGGATCAAATCGAACTGGATTCAATGGATTTTCTGGACATAATAATGGAACTGAGAAAAAGATATGGTATTAATGTTCCGGAGGATGATTATTCCCATTTTATAACGCTTGAAGGCTGTATGAATTACCTTGAACCTACATTAAAAGACAGATAGTTTTTTTAGCTTCCTCTCAAATTTATCCTCTAAGATGCATCTTGTATAAACAAAAAATACATGATATTCTTCTAATAATAACAAGAAATCATATTATTCTTAATAATAATTCGGCTGGTTATTTTTATAACAAGTCATAATTAATCAATCGGTGATATAGTGCTAAAACAAGATAACTATTATGACGTTGTTATAATCGGGGCAGGAATGTCCGGTCTTGCTGCTGGTATCCGGCTTGCTTATTATGACAAAAAGGTCTTAATCTGCGAACAGCACGGCGTATTGGGGGGGCTCAATTCATACTATCAAAGGGCAGGCCGGCTTCTTGATGTGGGTCTTCATGCGATGACAAATTATGTCTCAAAACATGAACGTCTGGCACCATTAAATAAACTTGTACGCCAACTGAAGTTAAAATGGGAGGACTTCTGTCTTATTCAACAAAATCATTCTGTGATACATTTCCCTGATTCAAAACTTACCTTTTCAAACAATCCTGAAACTTTAAAAGAAGAAATATATAAAAAATTTCCCTCCCAGATCGACGGATTTAACCGGCTGGTCGATTATATCTATCATTATGATGCACTTTCTCTTGGAAATAATAGTTATAGATCCTCACGGCTTGTGATGGCTGAGTTTATCTCAGACCCTCTTCTTATTGAAATGCTTTTATGTCCACTGATGTATTATGGTAGTGCCTGGGAAAATGATATGGATTTCTCACAATTCTGTATTATGTTCCGTTCGATCTATCTTGAGGGGTTTGCACGGCCGATTGACGGTGTCACACGGATCATTAACCTGCTAAAAGAAAAGTATCTGGCCTGTAACGGGGACCTGCGTTTTGGGTGCAAGATTAAAAAGATCATGCTTAAAGGTGATGAGGCTGTCGGGGTCAAACTGGAAACCGGTCAGGAGATCATTTGCGGGAAGATAATTTCTTCTGCGGGGCTGTATGAAACAGAAAAGCTTCTGGGTAGAAAGATAACAAAAAAAGATGGACTGCCCGGTGAACTGGCATTCTTTGAAGTTATTCTCTGTCTGAAAAATTATTTATCCGATGATAACTACAAAAGCACCATAATGTTTTATAATAATTCAAATAAATTCAGATACAGGAAATCTGACGATTACGTGTCGCTTGAAAGCGGTGTGATCTGTTCTCCTGATAACTTTGAATATGGTGATGATAAGAGGACGAAGCCGGTCCTAAGACTCACAAATATTGCAAATTATGAAAAGTGGAACAAGTGCAGTCGAGATGATTATAAAAAGAAAAAAGAAGAATGGCTGGAAAAGATAATAGAGACGGCTTCGTCTATTGTACCTATAAAAAAAGAAAATATTGATTTTGTTGATATGTTTACGCCGACAACCGTAAGGAAATTTACAGGACATATTAATGGTGCTGTTTATGGATCGCCACATAAAATTAAAGATGGTGCGACCAGTGTGAAAAATCTTTATATCTGCGGAACGGATCAGGGCTTTCTGGGTATTGTGGGTTCAATGCTGAGCGGAGTTTCTATGGCAAATGTACATTGCCTGCAGGAATAGAGAAAGGTTTTTTTATAAATGTTATATCGCTCACCTGATGATTTGAAAGATTCCTATGATGTAGCTGTTGTTGGCGGGGGACTTGGAGGTCTGACAGCTGCAAATATTCTGGCAAATAAATTTGGACGAAGTGTTGTGCTTCTTGAACAGCACTTTAAACTTGGTGGCCTGGCTACCTGGTTTAGCAGAAAGGGGCATATGTTTGATGTGTCTCTGCATGGTTTTCCTGTGGGCATGAAAAAGACCTGCCGTCGGTACTGGTCAAAAGAAATCGCCGACAGTATTGTACAGCTTTTCGATATCAGATTTTCAAACCCCCAGTTTTCATTTTCGACGACATTTGACACTGCTGATTTTACTGATAAACTTGTTTCGATTTTTGGAATAGACAAGCGTACAGTAGATGCTTTTTTTGAAGCGGCCAGAAATATGGAGTTTTTTGAAGAAAATTCCATGACCAATGCCGAGTTTTTTGAAAAATTTTTTCCGGGGAGAAATGATGTTGTCCGGCTTTTGATGGAACCGATAACCTATGCAAACGGTTCAACTCTGGACGAGCCGGCAATGACCTACGGGATCGTTTTTTCCAACTTTATGAGTAAAGGCGTGTATACTTTCAGGGGCGGCACAGATGTTCTCATTGGTAAGATGCAGGAAGCGTTGATCAAAAACAAGGTCGATATCGGTCTTTCATGTGAAGCTGAAAATATAAAAGTTAAAGATGGTAAGGTGAGTGCTGTTATTGTAAAAGGTAAGCGTATAAATTGTAAGAGCGTTATTTCCAATGGGAATCTGTTATCCACTATAAATGATCTTGTGGGTGATGAACACTTTGATCCGGAATTTATCTCAGAGACTAAAAAAGTAAAGCTTAATAATTCCTCCTGTCAGGTTTATATGGGGATAAGAGAAGGCGAAACAATTGAGGATATCGGGGACCTGATCTTTACCTCAGAGGAACCGACCTTTGTTCCGGCGGCACTTCTTGACAGGAATACAAAAAGCAGGACATTTTCAATATATTATCCAAAAACAAGGCCGGGCAGCAACAGGTATGCGATCGTTTCATCAACGAATGCAAATTATAATGACTGGATATCTTTGTCTGATGATGAATACAAAAAACAAAAGGATGAACTCTGCAGCGCAACACTGGACTGCCTTGAAAAATTTCTGCCGGGTGTAAGAACCAAGATTGATTTTATTGAAGCTGCGACTCCAAGGACCTTTGAACACTATACCCTTCACCGGGAAGGCGCTTCTTTTGGTACCAAATTTGAAGGGCTTAAAGTAAGTATGGAGATAGATAAACAGGTCGGCGGCTTATTTCATACCGGCTCTGTTGGAATCATCATGTCCGGCTGGCTGGGTGCGGCAAATTATGGTGTGATCACGGCGAATAATGTGGATAAATATCTGAGTTAAAGAAAGTGCCTAAAGTACTAAAGTACTAAAGTACTAAAGTACTAAAGTACTAAAGTACTAAAGTACTTGAAAGATCAAATTTAAAAGTTGGAAAACAGATGAACATAACATACGATTTTTCAGGTAAATTGATAATTGTCACCGGCGGTACCCGGGGGATCGGTAAAGCACTTTCCGAGTCATTTACTTCCTGCGGCGGCAGGGTGATCGCGACTTACTCCTCTGATGCTGTTGCCGCTGAAAAGTTTAGCCAGTCTGATACTACAGGTCTTCTTCAGGTGATTAAGTGCGATGTCTCCTCTTACGCTGAAGTTGAGAACTTTTTTAATGGTCTAGAAGAACAGAAAACTAAAGTGGATGTTCTGGTAAATAATGCCGGTGTCAGACGCGATTCTGTTCTGGGGATGATGAAAGAGACTGACTGGAGCAAGGTTATTGATGTAAATCTTACCGGGACCTATAACATGTGTAAATTTGCTGTTTTAAATATGATGAAACAGCGATACGGACGAATCATCAGCATTACCTCTCCCGGCAGAAATTATGGATTTGAAGGGCAGACAAATTATTCTGCGTCAAAAGCAGGTATTGTGGGGCTGACAAGGAGTCTTTCCAGGGAGGTAGCGAAAAGAAAGATCACGGTTAACTGTGTTTCCCCGGGTTTTATAGAAACAGAATTGATCGACAGTCTTCCTGATGAATTAAAAAAAGAATACATTAAAATGATACCCTTGCGACGGTTCGGAACTGCGTCTGATGTTTCGCCTTTGGTTCTTTTTCTTGCCTCTGATGAAGCTTCTTATATAACCGGATCGGTGCTGGATGTGGACGGAGGGCTTTAGGTGTGTGATATTAAAGACCTTATCCCCCATCGTGAGCCTTTTCTTTTTGCAGACAGAATTGTTGAGCAGACTGAAGGGTCTATCGTTGTTGAGCGGAAAGTAAGAGAAGATGAGTTCTATTTTAAAGGGCATTATCCGGGAAATCCCATACTGCCCGGAGTTCTGCTGTGTGAAGCCATGTTTCAGGCCGGTGCTATTTTAATGTCATCAATTGCCGATCTTTCTGCCGGGGGTATACCGGTTGTTACCCGGGCAGACAGGGTCAAGTTTAAAAAGATCGTTAAGCCGGGTGATGTGTTGACAATATCCGTAGAATTTACCGAAAAGATGGGCCCGGCCTACTGCTTTAAAGGCAGGACAATGGTTGAGGGAAAGGTCTCGTCATCCTGTGAATTTATGTGTGCACTTGTGAGTGAGGGGTGATATGGATTATTTTGATGTTAAAGGTAAAAAATTTCTGGTTTTTGGTGTTGCAAATAAGAAGAGCGTCGCATATTTCATTGCAAAAGGTCTTATTGAGCTTGGTGCGGAGGTGATACTTTCTGTTTTAAATGATGAGGTTAAAAAAAAGGCTGAAAAGCTTTTTCCTGAGGCTAAGGTATATTTCTGTGATCTTGAAAATGAAGCGGATATAAATATGCTGCGTACAAATATTGTGTCAGATCATAACGATATTATTTTTGATGGTATTATACATTCCGTTGCTTTTGCTAACTTTTCAAACGGCCTGGTTCCTTTTTATGAAACTGAAAAAAAGGATTTTCTTCAGGCTGTTGATATCTCCTGTTTTTCTCTTGTAAGTATAGTAAAATCCTTTAAAGATATTCTTGATCCGCTTGCTTCTGTTGTTACCATCTCAATTTCGACCACAAGAATGGCTTCTGAAAATTATGGCTATATGGCCCCTGTTAAGGCAGCACTGGAGTCAACTCTTGCATTTCTGGCAAAGTCATTCAGCTCTTTTTCCAGTGTCAGGTTTAATGCGGTTTGTGCCGGTCTTTTAAAGACATCCGCTTCTGCCGGAATCCCCGGTTATGTTGACAGTTATCTTTTCGCAGAAAAAGCAACACTTCGTCATAAGGCTTTATCTACTCAGGAAGTTGCGGATACAGCACTTTTTCTTTTAAGTCCGAGATCCAGCGGTATTAATGCCCAGCGAATAATTGTTGATGCCGGCATGGAAACAAATTATTTTGATAAAGATATCATAGATTCTTCAGGGTTATAGTTTTCTCCTTTCCTCTATACTTTATTGAAAATCTTCTTCTATATGTTATTAAATAAAAAAGGAAGCTTATTTAAGCCCCCTTTTTTTGCCGGCAATTTGCGGCAGTTTAGTTGTTCAGGAAAGGTTTTAACGAACTGATGTTTCTTAAAGCTTTTATCTTGTGAAATGCCATTCCCTCAAGCTGTCTTATTCTTTCCCGTGAAACGCCCAGTTCCTCGCCTATTTCCTGAAGCGTATGTTCTGATTCAACACCGATCCCGAATCGTAATCTTAAAATTCGTTCTTCACGTGGTGTCAGACCTCTTAGGATCTCCTCGGTTTCATCAAACAGCTGACCGTTCATTATGTTTTCTATTGGTGAGGGAATTTTAGAATTCGCTATACATTCGTGAAGATTGTTTCCGTTTTCACCAAAAGGTGTTTCAAGTGAGATCGGATCCTTAATTACCTGAAGCAGCGAATATATTTTGTCCGGAAGGGTGTTGTCATTTGATTCATGATTTTCTTTTTTGTTCTCAAGATCTTTTATCCTTCTGGATATTTTTTTAATCTTCTCATTTACATATACAGGAATTCTTATGGCCGATGATTTGTTCTCTATTGATCTTATGATCGTCTGGCGTATCCACCAGCTGGCGTATGTGCTTATACGGTTTCCCAGTTTGTGATCAAATTTTTCTATTGCCCGCATAAGTCCTATATTGCCTTCCTGGATAAGGTCGGATAATGGAAACCCTCTGTTCATGTATTTTTTGGCAATACCGACAACCAATCTCAGATTTGCTCTTACAAGTTCGTTTTTAATCTGTTTTGATCTTATATCAATATGAACGTATTCTCTCAGCAGCCTGAAGACAGTATTTTTATTTTTTTTATTGTTAAGGTTTTTAAATCCCATATAAACCCTAAGTTTTTTTATGATTCCTTTTTTGTATAGCAGCAGAAGGTTGATCTTTGAAGTTATTTCAAGCAGATCGTTGTACAGTTTTGTTCTTTCATTTTTGTGTTTTCTGGTCATGTCGTAGGAGAGGTCACCTGTTGCTATTATTTTATCAACAAGTCTTATTCCTTTATTTATTTCCTTAATGTTCTCTAACTGTTTAATAAGCTTCAGCAGGTTTTTATCAGGAATATCACGGGAATCTTTACTCATGATCTTATGTATATTGTTCCAGCCCCGATGGCCACCCAAAATCCCCCACCTGTGGCCACTTGAAAATCCCCCACCCACAGCATTTGCCTGAGATATAAAAAAAGTCTCAAAAAAGCTTCACAAATTGGCGGCAGAACGTTACAACC
>Ga0222656_1000186_pt1 | contig 30436 bp, 28 predicted proteins | sample AntAcemetagen472_FD_179808 | JGI IMG/M metagenome (GOLD analysis project Ga0222656, IMG submission 179808) | Saline water microbial communities from Ace Lake, Antarctica - #472 | ecosystem: Environmental > Aquatic > Non-marine Saline and Alkaline > Saline | place: Antarctica: Ace Lake... | reverse complement strand
CATTGAGCTTAGTTCTTTCGAGAATTCAAAGATTATGTAATATTCAAAAAAGTACGAGTACTGGTTTTTTGACCCCTTCGAGGGGTCTTCATCAAACCACGTCCTATGGGCGTGGTAGGTGATTTGTGTTATGGAAAAGCGAAAACCGCATTACGACCTTTCAACTGTGCAATCCGCTGTTCGTTTACGTGGTGCGGACGCTTTTACAGCAACAGCATTGATCGGCGCCCAGGCAATGGGGCTTGAAATTGCTCAGGCGATAGAAGTGGTTTGTTCCATGAGTCGATCCGATTTTTACAAAAGCATGACGACCCATGCATCAAGCCAAATTTGGCAGGATGTTTACCACCCGGAAACGCCTGCCGGAATAGCCTATGTCAAGGTTACGTTACGCCATGATGGGTCTATAGTGATCCAGTTCAAGGAGAAATGAGATGAAACGCGAGTGCCTGAATTGCAGACAAAAAGAGATGGTGCATACTGTTCGAGATGTGCCATACACCTATAAAGGGCATCATACCGTTATTTCCAGAGTCAAGGGATGGCACTGTTTCCATTGCGGGGAAGTTGAATTCGACGCAGGCGAAGGTGTTCGCTTTGCCGAGGCCATCAAACAATTCGCTAGGGAAATTGATGCAAGGGAAGCGGCTGAACTTGCAAGAATTCGTAAAAAACTCAAGCTGACGCAGCAGGAAGCCGCATTGCTCACCGGGGGAGGGCGAAATGCATTTTCCCGATACGAGCGCGGCAAGGCCAAACCCCTGCAATCGGTCACCAACCTGTTTAAACTCCTGGACAACCACCCCGACCTGCTCGATGAAATCACCCCTGAGTAAGATATTGGGATGTCCATTGATATATTGATTGCCTCTGAGAGGTTAGAGATTTGAAGGTTGGATGAAGATTGAACACCCGCCTGCCATGCATCACAAACGATGGTGGTATGATCATTGTCACCGGGCCGAGACACGAGGACATTCTACCAAGACCACCCAAAGGCATTGCGGGCAGGTCGAACGTCCAACATCACCCCCGTGAAATAGAAAAGAAAAGTTTCACCCCGATACGATCTTCCAGACCTATAGGGCAGGCAGGATAAACTTCGCTGGCGTAAACGAATTTCGCTGGGCAGGGACGACAGAAGGCAGAAGGTAGCTCATAGCAGTCGACTGTTTTACTCGCAGTGTTCCGGTTCAATATCAAGAATTAAGGCAATTGACTTCTTTATGAGATCGATTTCATGGTTTGAGATATTTCCGATCTTTTCCAGAAACCTCTTATGGCTGACGGCCCTAATCTGAAAACAGTCCACGGAAGATTTTTTCTGTAGTCCGTTGTTTGAGTCAGGTTTCAAAGAAATAAAAAACGGGTTTTCATCCCAATACTTGCTCCAGGCAGTGACAGGTACAACAATGGCAAGTTTAAGATGCTTGTCATGACCACCGTTTACGACGATTACCGGTCGTCTTTTCTTAATTTCATCCCCAATAGCTGGATCAAGATTTACCCAATAGATTTCACCGGTTCTCAAAATCTTCCCCTTCTATTGATTCAAAAAGGTTCTCATGCGGCGCTCTCCCGATCATCTCCATGGCCGCTGTTCTTTTTTGTTCTCGGAGCCTTTTGCGGTCTTCCTCCACTTTGGTATTGACGGCCTCTCGCATGTACTCGCTTAGGCTTTTGTAATGCAGCTTCTTGTGGGTTTGTTTAATGAATTCGTAAATTTTTTTGTCAATCTGAATTTTGGTTGGAATTAACATGTTACCCCTTAACAATTCAAAATTATTAAATTTATATTTTTCTGGTGCAATTTGAATCGCTCAGCTTAGGTTTTATTTACAATGCCATAATCTGGCCCTAATGTCAAGGATATAAATTTGGGTCTATTTTTTGTCCATATTAAATGATGGCAGGAATAGGGGCGGAGGGTGGCCCGTTCAACCGGACAGTCGGGACTGGTCGCTGGGACTCGATTTTAAGATACTGCTCAAGACGCCGTGGTCGTTGCTGATAGGGGAAGGGCGCTGATCCACACCGATGAAATCCCCTGTCTTTCTCAGACTTATTACCCATTTCATCCCAAGGACGTTTTGGGTAAAAACATTTCAATAACCGGACGGGCACAGGTGAACGGTTGGCGCGGGGATACTTCCATTGCAAAGCGCGTGGAACACGATATTTTTTATCTGGAAAACTGGAGCATTTGGATTGATGATTGACGATTTGTGGCTCACGCTGTTTTGGGCGTGACACGACGGCATTTTGTCAATTTATTGACCTAAAGCGGGGGGTGTGATAACGTTAGAAATAATGAGGGTCAGAGGTGAAGTGGTGGATAAGCCTCGCAGGAGGCTGCATGGTTTGGAAGAAGGGTCCGAATGTTATCAGTTTAGAGAAAATTCGATACTTAAACTAAGAGGGGGAATTAACGATGACTGATCTCAGGTTGGTTTCCACGCGCAAACGCCAACTAAAACCACTGGTGGAGGCAGCGATAGCTAATGAATTACGTTTGCTGGAAGCAGGCGTTCGCCGGACGGAACAAAGACTCCTGGAATTTGAGGAAAAATATAGCCTTGGAACTCAAAAGTTTATTTCCCGTTATGAAAACGATGAATTGGAGGAGACCGTTGATTTTGACGAATGGATTGGTGAGTTTAGAATGTTGACACGGCTGCGGGAAAAGGTCGACACGCTAAGGGACATCCGGTTTGAGAATTGAAGCTTATTTTCGGAAGATTGAGAAAATTATTGAAGCATGTCCTGTTATCCAATTGTCAAATGTTACGTATGAGAAACGTGGTACACACGAAGGCTTTATCCGAGGGGAGCTATACTTCGTGGATGGTTCCACTCTCCATTTGCGTGAATTCGTTGACGTTGAAATAACAGAAAACCGGTTAATGTACGCCTACCAATTCAATGATTCCTCCAAAAATATGGTATTTCGTTATGATAACACTGGTCATCATAAGAAGTTAGGTCTTCCCACTTATCCCCACCACAAACATAACGGAGTCGAAAACAACGTCATCCCCTCGGTGGCTCCAGATCTGGCCATTGTTCTTCAAGAAATAGAATTGCTGGTCCAATTACCCTGATTGAAAAACCCAATAAAAATGCCTATGGGGTGTAAAAAGACTGTTGTTTGCTAAGATTGCCATGGATATTTGGTTTCAGGTTTCAGGAGACATGTAGCAGCCCTGAGGGAACGATTCATGCCCTTAACCCTGACACCTGACACCAGAAAAAAGGGCTTCGGCGCCGTGGTTTGTCAATAGACAAGGATCAGCGTTTACCAACGGCCTTGATTTACACCCATGCCTATGGATTATGATTTGTATTATAAACGGAATGTTTCGTTTTTTCTGGATATGGCGATTTTGATAGAGACGTTGGTTTTTGCTTTTAAAGGCATATAGATCCGCACCCCAGAGGAATAGCTTTCAGATTCCACGGGGATTACGCCCCGGAGAAATCGGTTGCGCATTTCTCAGGGTAAACAGATTAAGGCAGATTCCTCCAACCCATTTCCGCCCATACGAGAAGCCCAAATATGGAAAGGGCAGATAATAACGTTGTTGGCTTCTGACCTTGTGATTCAGCCGAGGGTGGTTGGTGGTTATGAGTGATGAGTGATACAGGTCGGGAAAAAAGGTGTGAGCCAATATCGGCGCCTTAAGAATGCATTGACATTGCTATATATATGCCATTATAATGCAGTAGCGATGAAATATAATTGCGGTTAGAAGATGGAAAAAGAAAAATTAAAAGAACTCATTATCGGCCATAAGGAAAAATTTCTTTCCATGGGCGGGCTTATCAGGAGAGAGATTCAGGATGAAATAGCAAATTATATTCCACAGCGTGAGATCCTTATCATTACCGGCGTAAGGAGAAGTGGCAAATCATCTCTCATGAAGCTGGTTTGTGATGATCTCCTCAGTAGAGAGGATGTTTTGGAAAACAACATTCTTTATCTAAACTTTGAAGATGAACGATTTGTACCCTTTACCGTTCAAGATTTTGAACCGCTTTACGAAACATTTATCGAGATGGAAAATCCTCAAGGGAGAATTTATCTGTTTCTCGATGAGATCCAGAATATCAGTGGATGGGAAAAATGGTTGAACAGGCTCTATGAGTTCGAAAATATAAAAATATTTGTCACCGGTTCCAATGCCTCCTTGTTGGGCTCCGAAATTTCCACAGCCCTGACCGGCAGGAATCGTCAAATAGTGACCTGGCCATTTTCTTTGCGTGAATTCCTGACAATGAAAGGGGTGATAATTGATGCCAAAAGTTTATATAAGAGACAGAAAAAGGTTGAAATAAAAAGGTTATTCAGAGAATATTTCGAGCTGGGTGGATTCCCCGAAGTTCTGAAAATAGGAGACACAACACTACTGGAACAGTATTACAAAGATATCATCTATCGTGATGTCATTACGCGCCATGGCATTAAAAATGTTAAAGAAATAAAGGAACTCACCCTGTTTTTGGCGGCTAATCCAGGCACAGTTCAAAGTTATAAAAATATGCAGAAAATGATTGGAGTCGGGAGCCAGAATACAGTTAAAAATTATCTCGAAGCATTAAATGATGTCTATCTGTTTTTTTCTATGGACTTGTTTGATTATTCTCTGAAACGACAGATTTATAATCCCTCAAAAATCTATTGTATTGATGCGGCGCTGAGCAATTCAATCAGCTTTAAATTCTCCCAGAATATGGGACATATTTATGAAAATATAGTTTTTTTGGAGCTGCTGAGAAGAAATAAGGAACTTTACTACTGGAAGTCCAAGAAAGGCAAGGAAGTTGACTTTATAATTAAGGAAGGCCTTCATATTACCGAGGCCATACAGGTTTGTTTTTCTTTGAAAGATGAAAAAACCAGACAAAGGGAGCTGCAGGCTCTGACAGAAGTAAAAGACGAGGTAAAAGCTGTGCGACTTCTGGTAATTACCGATGATGAAGAATCAACTGTTCCTGTCGAATTCCTACGTGGTCAGGGCGAGATTAATATCATCCCTCTGTGGAAATGGTTGGTTCAGTCTCCGGTGTAAATGTTGAACTTGACAGTTCAAGCAAGTTGATTGGTATAGAGTTTTTTAATACATCTGCCATATTAAAGGATGTTATAGAAACACTCGATAAGAGAATAAAGGCTGCTTAACGATAGTTTGAATTGAACCGAAAACGACTTCCATTGCAAAGCGTATTGAGCACGATATTTTTAATTTGCGTTAAACTGCGCCTGCCCACTTATCCCTTTTCATTATACCATTTTTAATCTGTGAAATCTGCGTAATCTGCGGACCATTTCAGCTCAAGGCTGTTTTGGGTAAATTCCCCCTTACCCTATTCTACATTTCACCCCAAGATCCGCAGATAAATACCCTGCGTCTCGGTGAAACAAAAGAAAGTGCTGGTTTCACTGGGCACAGCGGGGCAGATGGGGAATGGAGTTGTATTGACTTTTTTGATAAATGGTATATACTGATGTATATCGATACCATGAAAAGGGGGTAGGATATGGAATCAATAGCAAAAGTATTTCAAAATGGTCGATCGCAAGCCGTTCGGTTACCAAAAGCGTTTCGTTTTAAAGGAAATGAAGTGAAAATCAGCAAAAAGGGTAACAGGGTAATCCTTGAACCACTTGAAAGAAGCAGATGGCCGGAGGGTTTCTGGGATGCTTTCCCTGTGGATCCGGATTTCAAAACACCTGAAGCGTTGCCATCAAAAAACTTTAGTTTGGATTAACCGGGGAAGATATGTACCTACTCGACACAAATATCATCAGTTATTGGATGCGTGGTGATAAGAGAGTAATCGACCGTATTAAAAAACACTCCCCGTCAGATTTATCTCTATCAACCATTACCCTGGCTGAAATATTGTACGGAATAGAAAAATCCCCGATTAAGAAGAAAGAAAGGCGATTGAAAATAAAACAGATATCGTCGTTACTGGACCTGTATTCTTTTGATGAAGCAGCAGCCGGAAAATATGCTGTTATACGGACACAACTTGAAAGAGAAGGTATGGTGATCAGTGAAAGAGATACTCAAATTGCATCTATTGCCATGGCAAACAAGCTAACAGTTGTCACTCATAATGTAAAAGAATTTGGTCGAATCGGTAAATTGAAAGTCGTGGATTGGGCAAGTAAAAGATGAACATCGGATTAAAGAGATGAACATCGCCCCGGTGAAATAGAAAAGAAAAAGGCATTTCACCCCAGTACCATCTGCCGGAGCTACAGGGCAGGCGGGGTAAAAACATCGAACGTCGAATGGGAAAACCAAGAAAGTCGGGAAGGTTGAAATGAAAAGTTCAGGCCAGGGAGAAGTTGGCCAGCCAATTGTGTGCTAAGCGTATCTCGGTTCTATCCGGATACGTTTTCTCACGGTCGAGTTTCCCGGCAATCTGTACTTTTTTCACTCCGGGAAAGTATTTGTCAAAAATCGAAAAATTGCTGCTTGGGTTGCTGTCTGCCCATTTGACCTCTGTCATCAAGAAGGGTGTGATCCACAAACCGATAACAGGCAAAATAAAAGGATGACATCCAGACTAAATTTCGAAAAAAGTTAACCCTTCGGGAGCCTCGTCTCGAACGGATCTACCGCGTTATCAATCGATTGCAATATTATAATATGGCTGCACGATTGATGCCTTGTATATCCGGGCGATACAAAGCTTCCAGAATTTAGTTACTTTATGAGCAGGAAGGAGAATCGTTCAAACATTTACTCAACTTAAAGGGTTGTCGGGTAAATTTTAGATGTGGACTATGTTAAGAATTTGACAAGCCTTGAATATGGAGTTATGATATACTCAAAACTTGTTGATATAATAATGTGTTATAGGGGGGCAAATGCCAAAATTAAAAGAAATTGATATAAATTATGACCAAATACGTGAACTGGTCTATCAGTTGGAGTTTGATAAAAAAATGGCCTTAATAAAAGAGGTTACTGGGGATGTGCGCTATCAGAATGATTTCTACCGTTTTTCAGAGTCATTAGTGCGAAAACACAATATACCTGACATGAGCAAATCTGAGCTTGATTCTTTTCTCCACGAATAATTTTCCATCAAAATTACATATCCAATGGCGTGCAAATATTTATTCCCAAAATGGTTATTGATACTAATACCTAAACTGAGCGTTTCAAATTTTTGAACTGGTTAATTTAACAATATTTTTAAGGCATTCTGGCATTTTGAATTTCAATAATTTGAAACCCTGCGGGATTTCCAATTTCACCGCATCTACTGCGTCAGATGCCGTTCCGCATAGACGACTATAGCGAAACAACATCTTCCTTGTATCTGCGGCAAACTTGAAAATCGCTCAACTTAGGTAATATTTATATTTCAGCGATTTTTTGGGGTGGAAAACCTCGAGAAGTTATAGAGTTAGGCCGTAGCGGACACATATGGATATTTTCTTCATCAGAAATAGAAAAAGAAATAGATGAGAAACTCAGATTGAAATTTAAGCTTGATGCCGATGAAGCTATATATGTTCTTCTCGATTTTGCAACTTTCACAACCCCTGTTAAAATCACTAATAGAATTAAGGCAGTTCCTGACGACCCGGATGATGCCAATTCATAGAATGTGCATTATCATGCAGAGCTGATTATATTGTTTCAGGAGACAGACACTTATTATAGCTGAAGGAATATAAGGGAATAAGGATTATAAAGGCTGCTGACTTTTTGAGATTGTACAAAAAAGCCGGCTTTTGAATTTTTGAATGAGAGGTGACTTCATCTCAAATACATTTTCACCAACTCAAGGCTCGAGAATTTCCGTATAAATCTCAGCCGATTGTTAAGATATTCTACATATAATTTTTAATCTATGGAATCTGCGCCTGCCCACTTATCCCTTTTCATTATACCATTTTTAATCTGTGAAATCTGCGCCTGCCCTGCCTGTCCGGTTAAATCTTTTCGTTCCATTTAACCGGGATGAAATCGTGTTTTTTTATATTTCTCCGGGGTAATCTGCGGACCATTTCAGCTTAAGGACGGTTTGGGTAAAAACATTCCGAGCTTTTAAATGACAATTAGTCGAAATATAATTTACTTTATCCTTGCAACCGTCCCTGTTTTGTTTGCTGCGGTACATGCCTGGATCTGGTCGTGTTACACAGCATGTATTTTTGCCGCATTTTTAATTCTGTTATGGCAAACCGGAATAAACTCGGCAGGGATGCGGAATAAGATTTACATTTTTGTCCTGGGGGTGTTCTATTTAGTATGTTTGGTGCAGTGCCTGCCGCTTCCTTCCGCCATTCTATCTTTCCTAAGTCCCTTTAGACACGAAGTGCTGACCCAGTCTCGGACAATCATCGACGGATCTGTTGCGTGGCAATCCATAAGCTATTCCCCACTGAAGTCATTGGCCTGGTGGACGTTTTTGCTGAGCCTTTTACTGTTTTTCCTTGTTTTCCGTAAAACCGTTATCTCTCCAAGACATCTGAAACTTTTGATTTACATTTTATTGGGGTTGGCATCATTAGAAGCGTTATACGGCCTTATGCAGACGTTTGTTCCGACCCTTGGCGTTCTTTGGATTGATTATATTGAGGCCTATTTGGGGGATGCCCGGGGTACGTATATCAACCGCAATCATTTTGCCGGTTTTATGGAAATGATATTACCACTCGGATTGGGGTATACATTGGCACTGGGCAACTGGAAGGAAAAACCAAGTCTCAAAGCGTTGTTGTCCACGGATCGACCCAATTTCCAGTTTTTCCTTACCATCGGGTTGGCGGTTATGGTACTGACATTGCTGTTTTCCAAATCCAGGGCCGGAATTACCGGGTGGGGTCTGGGCTTTTTGACCTTTGTTTTACTGGTACATTCGGGCAGCGACGGCATCCCTCGAAGCTTTTGGGTCATTACAGCCATAATCATCGGCATGGTCTCTTTTTTCAGTTTTAGAATCGGTGTTGATCCGATTTTAGAACGGTTTTTAAGGATCTCCACAGATGCGTCAAGACTCGATTTCTGGCGCGACAGCCTGATAATTGTAAAGGATCATCCCTTTGGAACAGGCCTTGCAACGTTCAGAGAAGTGTTTCCGGTTTACAATGTTTCCACTATTTCTGAAACAACGCCTTATTATGCGCACAACGACTATTTGCAATTACTGGTAGAGACCGGGTGGATCGGCTTTGCTGCCCTGGTGGGCGGGTTTTATATCTTTCTGGTGAGAAGTTTTCGCAAGGTCAGGCAGATGAGCCCGCAAGCGGATCCCCTTGGATTTTTCCTTGCTGTAGGTGCCTTAAGCGGTCTGGTTTCCATAGCCTTTCACAGCTTCTTTGACTTTAATCTTCAAATGCCGGCCAACTGCGTCTACTTTGTCATGCTGATGGGGATTGTTGATGTGTGTCTGTGGCAGGGTGGGAAGGGCGGAAAAGCAGAAGGTGGGAAGGGCAGAAGGTTTACAGAAAAAGATGAACATTGAACATCGAACGTCCAACATCGAATGATGAATGAAAAAAACCAATCTTGAACAGAGAATGGTGATTGAAGAAAAAGATGACGAAGCAAAGGTATGATCTTGAAGAAAGGTTGCTTGAGTTTTCGGTGCGAATTATAAAGATTGTTGAACAGTTGCCAAATACCAGAACAGGCAATCATGTTGCGGGCCAATTGTTAAAATCGGGAACTTCACCTTATCCAAACCATGGTGAAGCCCAGGCAGCGGAGTCCCCAAAGGACTTTGTTCATAAACTTCGTATCTCATTAAAAGAACTTAGGGAGACCCAAAGATGGTTAAAACTTATTCAGAAGGTACCATTGATTAAAAAACCTGAACTACTAAATGATATGTTAGAGGAAACAGAAGAATTAATTAAGATTTTTGTTACGAGCATCAAAACGGCCTCCGGCCCGTAGGGGCCTATGCCCCGGAGGGCTGGAAAGAAAAAGAAATAGCTGTTGAATATTCGGTATTGGATGTTTGTTTTTCATTCGATTTTAGAATAATTTGAGGAGCGGAGCGGCATCATTATTCGACGTTCAATGTTCGATGTTGGACGTTCATCTTTTAAACAACCCTGTACGGTATAAATGTAACCTGTAAATGTTTACAAAACAACTTAGCGCTTATGGAGAAAGCTGGGCAGGGAAGGTGGGAAGGGAATAGATTGAGAAGGGTTGTTGTTAAAAGTCTGATTACACTGGTTCTGGGGGTGTTGTCCGTATGGCTTATGGTCCATAATTGGCAGTACCGGGCAATCTATCATGAAAATTATATCTTTGGAGAAAAACAAGCCAAAAAGTTCAGACACTTTCCCCGGGCCCTTTATGCCTTTGGCCTCAACGCATGGTTTGAAAACGATTCTGATATGGCCGCCCGATTTTTTCGCGAGACCGTATGGCAGGACATTTTTTACATGGATGCCTGGCTCAAGTTGGCACAGGTAGAAACAGTTCTGGGGCATCTTAACACGGCTCGAAGCATATTAGAGTTTTCGGAGGGGTTGACTAAAAATGTTTATCGTTGGAAATGGGATCAGATTCTTTTGGCCCACGAGCTGGGCATGGAAAAAATAGTTCTGGATAACATCAATTTTCTGGTCCGTCACCGCAAAAAGGTGCAAGATGCGTTTCAACTGCTGGACACGCACCTGACCGGAAACGTAATGCAGGCAGTTAACGTACTGGATGCGCCCAATTTAATTTTCTTTCTTGAATGGCTCATGCAATGGGGCAGGGTGAATGATGCCCAAATTGTCTGGGACAAGATTATGTCGGCCGGAATTCAGAATGAAGATATCCAAATGAAATATATACACTTTCTTATCAGCAAAAAACAGGTTCCCTTGGCAACAAAGATCCGGAGATCGAGTACCGACATTCAAGGCATGACCAACTCCGGGTTTGAGGATTCGATCACTGGGCGCGGATTTGACTGGCGGTATACCGCAGATAATAAGGGAAAGTGGTTCATACGGCGCACCTTGTCCGAGGCTTTTTCCGGAACCTGTAGCCTGAAAATTAACTTTGAAGGAACGGAAAATATTTCATTCGGCCACCTGTACCAGATCGTGCCGGTGGATCCGCTAACATCTTACCGGTTAACCTATGGCTGGCGCAGCAAAAATATTACAACAGACCAGGGACCGTTTGTGGATATTTACGGGTACGATTGCAATGGGGTTTATTTCAAGGGCCCCATGATGCTGGGCACTCACCCCTGGCAGGAACAGGTTATGGAATTTACCGTGCCCCAAGCCTGCCGTGCCGTGGTGGTTCGCGTGCGCCGGCGGCCCAGCCATCGGTTTGACAACAAGATCGCAGGTATTTTATGGCTGGATGATTTTAAGCTGGAAAAGATGTAACCTTTCATTGGTTTTCCGGTTAAATTCGCTGCGCTCCTTTTCTGAGAAAAAGTTAACTGGGCAGGGTTCAGAAGTTGCTTAAAAAGATGAACATCGAACACCCGCCTGCCATGCATCACAAACCATGGTGGTATGATTATTATCACCGGGCCGAGACACGAGGACATTCTACCAAGACCACCCAAAGGCATTGCGGGCAGGTCGAACTTCTAACATCGCCCCGGTGAAATAGAAAAAAAGTTTCACGGGATAAAAATGTTGAAGAAAAAAGCATGGACAAAGGCGCCTGATGTTAGTAAATATAACCTGAATCTTGCATGAAAATTAATGAGAATATTTAGGTTGCTTGTTTGAGCCGGGTTTATACAACATCATGTAATTATACGTTTTATTTAAACGGTATAAGGGATGATGATCTTTTTTATTCATTAATTTTCATGTAAAATTCAGGTATAAATGGGGTGAATCATGTCAGATGAAATAATCGAATTAACCGAACTTCCGGGAAGCAATATGGGCGGGGTACGTAACCAGAACCTCCCCTCCACGGATTTCCGGCATACGGTTCCCGAGTGGGATACTGAAGAAGTCCACCTGCGCGACTACCTGGATGTTATTTTCCGTCGAAAATGGCTCATTATCAGTTTCCTGGCCTTAACTTTTATCACCACTCTTATTTTAACCCTGGCTTCTCCTAAGATTTATAAGGCATCCACATCCATTGAGGTAACACCGCAAAACCAGAAGGTGACCAAGTTCGAAGAGGTTGTTGGCACAGAAGTGCGTGTCCAGGAGTTTTATCAGACCCAGGTGGACCTGCTGCAAAACAATGCCCTTATCCGCCGGGTTGTTGAAAAGTTGGAGTTGGCCAACCATCCGGTTATTATGCAGACCCTGTATGGTGATGGAAAACCGGGTATTGTCTCAAGGATAAAGGCATCTGTTAAAGACTTTTTAAGCGCTTTAATATCCAACACCGAGGACCGGAAAAAAAAATCCTCTTTGATTTCCGAAGAAGCGGTGAAACAGCAAGCTTTGTTCAAATTTATTGAAGACAATCTCGAAGTTTCCCCCAAGAGAAACTCCATGCTGATTGGCGTTTCCTTCACATCCCCGGACCGGCAATTATCCCAAAGCTTGGCAGATGCTGTTGTACAAGAATTTGTCCACTGGAACATGGAGAGAAAACTCGACGCTTCTCAACTGGCCCGTGAGTTTCTTATGAAGCAGATCGACAGGGCCAAAATCAGTCTGGAAAAAGCGGAAGAGGATTTAAACCGGTTTGCCAAACAGGCGGGTATTGTTTCCCTGGATGCCAAGCTAAACAGCGTATATCGCCAGCTCGAGGAACTGATTTCAGCTCTGGCCATGGCTGAAGCCGATTTGATCGGCAAGGAATCTGTTTACAAACAGGCCGCGTTGGAAGGACCCTCCAATTTGCCACAGGTCATGGGAAACCAGGCAATTTCAGGTTTAAAAGCAGAATATGCCCGGCTGAGATCCGAATACGAGGACTTAACCGTTACCTTCCATGATGACTACCCCACCGTAAAGGCTTTAAAGATGAAGATGAACAGTATTGCCGACCGAATCCGGATCGAGGAACAAAAAGTATTTCTGGCAATTGAAAACCAATACAAGACTGCTCTGCAAAATGTGAAAACCATGGGAGCCCGTGTAGAGCAACAGAAAAAAATGGCCATTGACCTGAACGAACGGGCAACCCAGTACAAAATTATGGCTCGGGAGGTGGAAACCAATAAAGGGATCTATCAGAGCCTGCTGGAACGAACCAAAGAAATTGAGTCCATGGTCGGGGTGTCGTCAAGCAATATTCATATTATTGACAACGCCATGCTCCCGATCATGCCGTTTAAACCCAATGTAAAATTGAACCTGCTCCTGGCCATTGTGGTGGGGGTGATGGGCGGATTGGGTCTGGCCTTTTTCCTGGAGTACTTTACCGATACCATAACCAATCCCGATGAGATTTCCGACCGGTTTCATATTCCTATTTTAGGGGTGGTGCCCCTGTCCAAAACCAACGGGTTTCCGGTTGAAAATATTTTTGTGAACGATCCCGGAGCGCCCCTGTCCGAAGCCATGCGAAGCACCAAAATGTCGATCCAGCTATCCGGGACCGCCTCCCAGGCCTCAAGCTTTGTTATGACAAGCACCAAACCCTCGGAAGGCAAAACCACTATGGCGGCCAATCTTGCCTTAGCTTTTGCCGCCGCCGGGGAACGGGTGATCCTGGTGGATGCGGACATGCGTAAACCCAGACTCCACAAGTTTTTCCAGGACCCGGATGATACCTCCAGTCCCGGACTTTCGAAATTCCTGTCAGGGGTCAGCAGCAAGGGGCTGATCTGCCAAAACGGCATATCCAACCTGTGTTTTATACCGGCAGGACCGAGTCCGCCAAACCCGGTTGAGTTGCTGGCCTCGGAACGCTTTGCAATGCTGGTGCAAACCCTGACGCGCCGTTTTGATCGTGTGATTATAGACGGACCCCCCTATATGGGTTTTGCCGATTCTCTGGTTATTTCACGGATTATGGGGGGCGTGGTTTTGGTAAGCAGTATGGGTGAAACCACCCGTGATGCCTTGCTTCATTTTAAAAAGAGTGTGCTCAACTCCCAGGGGAAAATATTGGGATGTATTATTAACAAGGTGAATCTCGGCAAGCGCTTCGGATATCAGTCCTACTATAAATACTATAGTTATTACGGCGACGGGAGCGCCAAGGATAATAAAAAGAAAACAAAGGAACTTGCGGAATAACCAAAAATAAAAGGAACCCCATGTATCTTTCTCATTATAATTTGGCGTCCAAACCTTTTCAGATGAGCACGGATCCGGATTTTCTCTGGCTGGGTGAAAAGCACAAAGAAGCCCTTGCCACGTTGAAATATGCCATTGTTGAGAACAAGGGAATTCTTGCTCTTACCGGTGATGTGGGAACGGGCAAGACCACGCTCATTAATGCTCTCATCCAAAGCCTGGGGGATGACACACTGGCCGCTACTATTTACGATCCGAGTTTGGGAGTATTAGAATTTTTTAATATTATTTCCCTTGCATTTAATATGGGGAAAACCTTTGACGGCAAAGGTGAGTTTCTCATTTACTTCAAAAGATTTCTAAAAAAGGTCCGTGAACAAAATAAAAAAGTATTGCTGATTATTGACGAAGCCCAGCGGATTAGCAATGAACTGCTTGAAGAGATCCGGCTGTTATCGAACATTGAAGATGAGTACGTTAGACTCATGAATATCTTTTTTGTGGGGCAGAATGAATTCATCGACATTTTGAAAGAATATAAAAACAGGGCCCTGAGACAGAGAATTGCGCTCAGGTATCACCTTGAGCCTTTGGCGGTAAGTGAGACGGAAGCATATACCCGGCATCGACTTAAAACCGCCGGTGCTAAAGCCCATATTTTCAGTTCGGGCGCAATTCAAGAAATTTTTTCTTTTTCCAACGGCTATCCCCGCCTGATAAATATTATCTGCGATCATGCCCTATTGAGTGGCTATGTCAGGGAGCTTCTAATTATAACCGAAGATATTATTAAAGAGTGCAAGGAAGAACTTCAGATATCGAACTTGAATATGGGGCAGGACACTTATAATCTTGATAATGAGGGGAAGTCAGAACCTGAACTTCCCATTATACATAGGGAAGAAAGCCCCCGGCATAAAAAAAATCTTACCAGGTCTGTGGCAACAGGTATCGGCCTTCTTGTCGTGATTGGGCTTGTTGCCGGATATGTTTTTTATAGGCCGGTAAAGACAAGCTCAAGGCCCTCTTCAAGCCAGGCATTACTGCAGGGCAAGACGCCGGTCTTCGGGAAAACGGAAGAGAAAAACGACTTGCGAACAACCGTTCCGCCGGCGCCGGAAAAAAAAGCGTACGAAGTACCTGACAGAGTGGAGATCGGGAAAGTGGAAGATTCCCGTTATTATATGGTAAGGGGCTCTGAACCCAAACTGTTAAAGGAAACTCACACAAAAAAAGAAGAGAGTTCTTTATCTGTGCCGTCCGAACCAGGTGCCGGCCCATCGGACATATCAGAGACTTCGGGCGGCCATAAGGCGCCGGAAGCGCGTGTTGCCGAGTCCAAGATTGAATCTGAGAAACCCAAAATTACGCCGCCGAAAGCCAAACCGGCAAAAACCAAATCGGTTTTGGTGGAGAAAAAGACACTTGACAAAGATCGGGCCAAACTTGATGTCTTGGGGAAAAAAGATCTTTCTCCGCAAAAAGACCGCGCAATTGTCCCTAAAGTAAACAAGATTGCTCCTGCGCCTCCTGAGAAACAGACGCCCCCGGTAATGGCGAAATCTTTCAAAACCGTTCAAGAACCTGCAGCAGCGGTTGTTTTAAAAAAAGATAAGCCGCCTGTTAAGACGCTGGCAATCAGCGAGAGCCCAACTGCCGGAGTTGTGGTAGCGGCAAGGGTGCCTGAAGATTTGCAGTCCCGTCTGAACGCTTTTTTAAGCAGGTATTGCCGGACCTATGAGGAAGAACAGCTTGATCGGTTTGCCAGCTTTTTTACGCCGGATGCCATGGAAAAGGGCAAATCGTTTACGTCCCGGCTGGACCAATATCGCCGAACTTTTGAAAGAATTGATTCCATGAACTACCGGATTGAACTCAAAAGGTATGCCATTCAGAAAGGAACCGCGGCCATCAGAGTCGAGGGGATCTTTCATGCCCGGGCCAGACTGGTTGAAAGCAGAAAATGGCTGGAAAACAGCGGCGCCATCGCCATGGAGCTTGTGGCGCACGGAGACTCTTTTCAGGTCAGGCGGTTGGAGTATTAACCCGCAATTCCCACCACACCATCAATATCTCCTTTCCGGATCATGGTACCCGAACCCGAATCCGGGAATTCCGATATTTATCCCGGTTCCGTGAACCAGCTTGCCCCAGGTGCTTGATTTAACCACGATGATATCCCGGTCCTGCATTTCCATTTCTTGATTTTCCGGATTGTTTTCAAGTTCAAGGGCTTTGCGTCCCGCGTCTTTAAAATATCTGATCAACACAAAAGAATCCTTGAGAGCGTATGGTTGAATTCCACCTGCGGCAGCCAACGCTTCCCTGAGAACCATTTTATTTCGAATCGGATAGGATCCGGGGCGGCGAATAGCACCGTCAACAAAAAAATTGCCGGCTTCGGGAACAAATATAACGTCTCCGCCGTTAATCTCAACATTCAGTTCCGTGCGGCCTTCCTTGATGAGCCGGTCCAGGTCAACCACAAAAACATTGGGTTTACCGGGAATCGTTGCACGACGCCGGACCTGGACGGTGTTTCCGGCCTTATCGGAAAGACCGCCGCCAAGGGCCATGATATCCAGCAGTCGCTGTTTGGAAACGTAGTCATAGGTTCCGGGATTTTTAAACTGACCTACCAATGTTACCCGCTGGCTGAAATGCTCTTCAACAAATACACTGACATGGGGGTTTCTAATGTATTTTGTCCGAAAAAGATCTTCGATTTCTATCTCGGCTTCGCGGGCGGTCAACCCTTTGATCTGGATCTGGCCAAGGAGCGGAAGCGTGATATACCCCCGTGAACTGACGCGGACCGTTGTATTCAGAGTATCGGCCTCAAACACGGTGATTTGAAGGAGGTCCCCGGCGCCGAGTACATAGTCACTGGGATCCACGTTCATCTGGGCGGCGGAAAACAGCTGTTCGTTGAGGCGGGTGATGTCATCATTTTTAACGGGTGCGGCCACATACCGCTCAACAATATCACGATTTTGTTCCTGTTTTTTGCCGCAGCCCGGCAAAAAAGACGCCAGGAGTGTCACCGTAAGGGCCGCGATCAGGAAAAAGCGAATATGTGTTGTTTTTGTTTGCAATGAGTTATCTCTGGAGACCTTTGATAAAATGTAACCGTTCACGGATTTTTTGAAATTCCAAATTCCAAGCGCCAAAGATCAATTAAATCACAAATTCCAAGTACCAAATTCCAAATAAATCTCAAGCATCAAATTCCAAACCGGTTCAACGCGCAGCGCAGGCGCTTGCGCCGCGTGAGCGGATCTTTTTTTTTGGGGGGGATTTTGAATTTCGGTCATTAAAATTTACCTGCCCTGTTAAATAAATCGTAGATTTAATGCAAAGCATTATTTAACAGGGTAAATTTTTTGGGATTTGTTATTTGGAATTTCCACTAACTCAACTACTCCGTGAACCGATACATAAAATCAAAGCGGCGATTCACGAACTAGGTGAGCCACCGCAATATGATTTTAATTTGGAATCTTTTTTTCGACTTTTATTGAGACGTACTTGTCTCAGGAGGAGCGCTACCGCCGCCGCCGCCACCACCGCCGCCTCCGGCAAGAGCAGCAACACCACCAACGGTTACAAGTCCGATAAGCACTTTTGCGGTGGTTGACATTCCTTTGGCTTTAACTTTATCCGCCGGTTTATCTTTTTTATCTTTCGGCTCCCCCTTTTTATCTTTCGGTCCCTCTTTTTTATCTTCTTTATCCTCAAACAGACCTGCCTGAGCCAATCTGAGTTCTTGACCGGCGTTGATCCGCCTGGTTTCTCCGTCACCCACCGATAATAAGAGTGATCCGCCTTCGAGAACTCCGACTTTGGTGACATCATCCGTAACCGATACATAGCCTTGGAGCAAACCGGATTTTGCAGATGCATTCAGCAAAATTTGATGTGTGGTGACCACACCATCCGGAGTTTTAAATACCAGAATATGCGGCATGGAGGAAAGCGCAAAATATACGGTCCCGGTTTTAACTGACAATTTCCGGGAGTCGGGATCAGTTGTAACGGAAAACAGACTTTTGTCTATTGCCACCAGATAAAGGTCGCTCATTTTGACACCGCACTCTCCTTGTACGGATAAGAAGGCGCCTTCGGGAAAAGGCGCTTCGGATCTGAACTCTCCAACCTTCTGATTCCCCTGAAATAAGGTAACCTTACCTTTAGGGATTATCCTGCCCACAGACAATCCTGCAGCAAAACTAGTTGATACAAACGCAAAGAGTACGAAAATAACAACGACTTTGGATTTGGTTTGATTATTTGTTACCCATTGCATAAACTTGTCTCCTTTGTTACGGGGAAGGTGAAAGAGATAAAAAATCTTTGTACCGATAACTTACTATAAAAAAATGTAACTCTTTAGCTTTTTGAAAATATTACTGCTTGATTTTAATCGGTTTGTTTCAAACAACCAAATTACAATGAAAAATATAATTGTTTATCTTCAATGTCAATATAAAAACTAACATGAATGGTCCTATTTAAAAAGTTCATGTTCTGCGTAACCACGAAAATCACGAAGCCCACGAAGTATAATAATTTTAAGCATCTTCGTGTTTCCTAGTGTACTTCGTGGTAAAAAAATATTGCTATAAAAAGCACAAAATTTAAAAATAAGTGCCTAACTTTTTATAATTTCAAGTAAACTCCATGAAAACCAGCAGACAATTTCAAATAAAAAAAAACCTTTGGCTCAGGGCGCAAATCATCCGGGCCGTGCGCAAATTTTTCATTGAGAATGACTATCTTGAAGTCGAAACCCCCTGCAGGATTCCTGCTCCGGCTCCCGAGGCCCATATTGATGCCGAAGTTTCGGGTGACTGGTTTTTGCGTACGTCGCCGGAGCTTTGCATGAAGCGGCTTATGGCATCCGGATATCCACGCATTTTTCAAATTTGCCGGTGCTTCCGTCAAAAAGAGAGGGGCTCGAAACATCTGCCTGAAATGACTTTGCTGGAATGGTATACTGCCGGCCATAATTATTTTAATATGATGGAGCAGTGTGAAGACTTGATACGGTTTGTGGCCGGCCTATCCGGTTTTGAAGATTTTATAGTTTACCAGGGCAACCGTATCGATCTTACCCCTCCCTGGCCCCGGATGTCGGTGAGAGATGCGTTTGAGAAATTTTCATCCGTTTCCATGGAAACAGCCATGTTGCAGGATCGATTTGACCGGGTCACGGCCTTTGATATTGAACCGAATCTGGGCTATGGAAAACCGATTTTTCTTTATGATTACCCTGCGTCGGCTGCCTCTCTGGCAAGACTGAAACCGGAGAACCGTTCCGTGGCCGAAAGGTTCGAACTTTATATAAGCGGTATGGAACTGTGCAATGCCTTCTCGGAATTGACCGATCCGGTTGAACAGAGGAAAAGATTTGAGGGTGAGCAAAAGAACCGCAGACAATCCGGATTGCAGGCATATCCCTTGCCCGAAAAATTTCTGGAATCATTGCAATATATGCCGGAAGCTTCCGGCAGTGCTCTGGGCATGGACCGCCTGGTGATGCTCTTTGCGGATACAACCCGAATTGATGATGTGGTGGCATTTACGCCCGAAGAGCTATGAACGGAATAATAGGGGAATGGACGGGTGTGAATCACGGCTGTTGCAATATGAAAATTCATGTTCGTTTGCGCTACGTATTTAGTTTTGGGGAAAAGGTGTCAGGTGTCAGGTCTGGCGATTCCTGACACCTGACACCTGAAACCTGACACCCGATGGCGAGGTTTTCGCTCAAGAATAAATAAGTTAATGCGTGAGAACCATTTTAACAAATCGGTAATGCTCCTGAAACCTGAACACTGACACCTTACGATTGAACTAAATAACCAACAATCTTGATTTACACCCGGAATAGACTCTTGACAATCTCATTAAATTATAGTGTATTTCTGTGGGATTAAGGCTTTATCAAATAACCGATAACTATTAACGATTAACACCTAATCGAGTTTTGACGCGATTAGGGTATTACTGTAGAGAAAAACAAAATGGAAAACCAAGACACCAAGTTCCAGGCAGATATCGAGTGGGAGCAGCGTAAGTTGTGCAGAGATGAGAGCTGCATTGGCGTGATCGGTCCGGACGGCCGATGCAAGGAATGCGGATTGCCTTTTGAAGAGGGGCCTTCTGACGGGATAGTAGAAGAACCGGCCATGGAGAATTTAGAAGAGTATGAAACAGAAGAAGAATTAGAAGAGTCTGAGACAGAAGAAGAATTAGAAGACGTTGAAGAAAACGGGGAAGAGAAATTGGATTTGGATTTAGAATGGGAACAGCGCACGTTATGTAGCGATGAAAGCTGTATCGGCGTGATCGGTCCGGACGGTCGTTGCAAAGAATGCGGAAAACCCTATGAATCCTAAAATCTGCATTAACTTTTTTCAAAAGAAAAAGATGAACGTCCAACACCCGCCTGCCATGCATCACAAACCATGGTGGTATGATTATTGTCACCTGGCAGAGACACGAGGACATTCTACCAAGACCACCCAAAGGCATTGCGGGCAGGTCGAATATTGAACGTCGAACGTCGAATAAGGATGTCGCTTCGCTCCTCAAATTATTTTAAAATTTGTGGTACCTTCAGAATAACTCTCAACTATCTTTGGGTTTTTCCTAAGTTCTTTTAATGAAATGCTTGCTTTTTTTGTCCTTCATTCAACATTTTTACCCCGTGAAACTTTTTTTCTATTTCACTGGGGCGATGTTGGACGTTCGATGTTGGACGTTCATCTCTTGGTTTGTTCGATGTTTATCTTTTTAAACAGCCCTGTCCGGAATAACTGTTGCCTGTGACTTATGGTGCTATCCTCCCAGATCCAAAGGACCGGTTCTCGAATCTGTCCGAACCGGCACCGCTTTTTTATGATAAGTGAGAACAATAAACAGGCCCACACAAATGATCATGATGGCGCCTCCGGATGGAAACGCCTGGCGGAGCTGGAACAGATCCATCATCACACCGGCCAACAGTGATCCCATGAGCATTCCCAGACTGTGCGCCATTGCCAAAAGCCCCATAACGGACCCCATTGCCCGGGTTGAATTTCCTTTTAACACAGACAGTGCCATCAATGCCGGCATTGAAATCCCTCCTCCAACGCCGAACAATACACTGGCCACTACCAGATCCTTGAAGCTGTTTGCCCATTGAAAAGAGAAAATTGCATAACTGATGATTACCCCCCCGGTAACAACCATCATTTTCCGGTTGATCCGGTCCGAAAGAAAACCCATGGGCACGTGCAAAAGACCGCTGGAAAAAATTCCCAATGTCACAAGAATTCCAATGGATGAACTGGAGAGTGAAAATTCTGTATCTCCCAAAACCGGCAGAAAACTCCAGATGACCCCGATACATGCGGCATAAGCGAGCCTGAAAAGAAAAAGCCCCGCCATATCACTGTCATAAACAAGCCGTTTCCATTCTATTGGAGTTGTTCCCCGGTTCACAACCGACTCGGATCTTGTGGGAGGGAGTAGAAACAGGCTTAATAAAAAACCCGCAAAAGCAAGACCGCTCATGCATGCAAAAGAGGTGTCAAGACTGAAGCGGTCACGGATTTCTCCTCCGATCAACGGCCCGATACTCAGACCCAGGAACATGGACATATTAAACAATCCCATGGTGAACCCTTCACGGCCGGGAGGTGTGATATCTCCGACATAGGCTTGAACCGCCGGCATTATCATGGCCGACGTTATTCCTTGAACAAACCGTATACCGATAAGGGATTCAACATTGGTGGCGAGGATGAATGCCAGTGAAATCAGGGTATAGGCACACAGGCCTGTCACAATAAACGGTTTTCGTCCCTTTTTGTCTGAATATCTGCCGAAATAAGGGAGTAAAAAGGTTCTGGACAGGGAAAATGACCCGAATATCAAGCCGATGTATAATCCGCTCGCACCAAGATCATGGGCATAGACCGGCAGCAAGGGGACTACGATCCCCACACCGGTTACCGTGGCGAATATGGAAAAAAACAGGGTGCTGAAAATTTTTTTATCTAATTTTTTCATTCGAAAGGAATCATGCTTTTTTGAATAGCTCTCGTTTATGACAAAGCCATCCACATAACAGAGGATGGCTTTATTTTGCCTTGAAAAACCTGATCCTTTGCGCCATGCCTGTCCCGCATTGCGGGAGTCAGAGTTCTCTGGCTATGCCTGAAGAATTGCTGCAACAGTTTGAAGTGAACTAAATCCGCCAAAGTACGGTGGCGGATAAAGTTTGAAGTGAGCTAAAGTTAAGGAATTCTGTCAATTATATAAAATCAGCGGAGCGAAGCGACACCATAACTTTAGGCACTTTAGATCACTTTAGACACTTTTAACTTGTACGGCTTTAATTAAAATAGCCCCTTTGGGGATAACCAAAGACTGGTCCTCCCGCCGGGGCAGAGCCCTTCTGGGGCGGCGCCTGGGCCAGAATTTTTACGCTTTTTGAATATCGGCCAGAACAGACTCGACCAGATTCCTTATCTCTGAAAGCCTGTCTTCAGACATGGCTTCAAAACGCAGCACCAGAGCCGGCTGAGTGTTGGATGCGCGAACAAGACCCCACCCGTCGTCAAACAGGACCCGAACACCGTCGATATCAATAATATTGTACCGCGATCGGAAAAATTCGGTCACCTTTTTAACAACGGCGAACTTTTTATCATCCGGGCATTCAACACGTATCTCGGGTGTTGAAAATGTTTTGGGAACATCAGACAAAAGTTCGGATATTTTCTTTCCGGTTTGGGTTAATATTTCGAGGAGCCTGCACGACGCATAGGTGGCATCGTCAAAACCGAAATATCGATCGGCGAAAAACATGTGACCGCTCATCTCACCGGCCAGCTCAGCCTTTTCTTGTTTCATTTTCTTTTTAATCAAAGAATGTCCGGTTTTCCACATAATGGCCCGGCCGCCGTGTTTTTCGATATCATCATACATGGTCTTTGAACATTTTACCTCGGATATGAATGTGGCACCGGGTTTTCTCGAAAGGATTTCCCGGGCGAATATGATCATGAGCTGGTCACCGAACACAAGGTTCCCTTCCTCATCCACAACGCCGATTCGATCGCCGTCCCCGTCATAACCGATACCCACATCCAATCCCTTTTCCTTTACCATGGCGACGAGGTCCCGCATGTTCTTTGCCACCGTGGGATCGGCTTCGTGGTTTGGGAACGTGCCGTCCATGTCACAATACATATCGTAAACTTCGCAGTTAAGGTTCTTTAATATGGGTACGGCAACCACTCCTGCAGTACCGTTACCCGCATCTACGCCCACCTTGATGGGACCGGCCATAGTTATATTGTTTAATAAAAAATCCTTATAGGGCGTGACAGCGTCTGCCGTAGAAACAGAACCTTTGCCCTGCACAAATAATTTTTCAGTAATAATACCGAGTATTTTCTGAATATCCTGGCCATGGATCGAATCCAAATCCATACAGAGTTTAAAACCGTTATACTCGCCGGGATTATGGCTGGCGGTAACCATTACCCCTCCCTGCCGGTCAAAATGCTGAATTGAGAAATAGAAAACCGGGGTGGGGCAAATCCCGATGTCGATCACGTCACATCCGGTAGACCGTAGTCCCTCAATGATCTTTTCGGAATATAGATCGGAAGTCAAACGGCAATCACGGCCCACGGTTAGCTGTGAGCGACCATGATTTCTAAGAAAAGTCCCGACACCTTTTCCAATCAGCATGACATCATCTTCCGTCATATCCTTTCCCGCAATTCCCCTGATGTCGTATTCTCTGAACATTTCCGGATTCATAAAAGTCTCCTTTGCTACGATGTTTAAAGGTTTTCCTTTTTACTGGCTTGACACACAAGCATCCTATATTTATACTCACTTGATTTTTATTTAACAAGACAATTTTGACGGTTTCGTAAAAAGCCCAACTTCTGCGTTGTGCTGCATTTCGTGTTCACTGTGGCGTACATAAGTACGCCTCATTCCACGAAATTCGCGATGCCTTGAACTTAAACTTTTTAATTTGCCGTCTCAATTTTGACTTTTTACGATGCAGTTGATGATTATTCATGGAGCGGTTGAATTAAAAAAAACTTCCCGATTTTTCATTTATTTTGAGACGCAGGAATGACGAGAGAATATTCTATTGAGACATGCAAGACCCTTGGGGCAAGATTTCGTGACGCGAAGTTGCATCGGCCCATGCGGGTTGTGCGCTATGATGCGGGCAGCGAGCTTATTTATGACGTAACCGAGGTGGCCGGTACACATACGGCGAGAATTCGTGTGGTTGTTGAGAAGTTTGTGGGGGGCGGATTTGCCGGACAGGTCTATCGGGTGAAAGTGACGGAGATCAATGAGCCGGATGGGGAGATAAAAGGACTTGAGGTGGGCGGCATTTATGCGATGAAAATTCTTATTCCGCCGACCACCTTTTCCCGGATGTTCCGCAATACCATTTATTGGATGGGGTTTCAAGGACCATTTCAGCTTCAGGTGAATCCGGTTGCCGCAAGAGCCGGGGCGTTATGGCAAAAATTTATCCGGCGCGGAGCTAAGATCCGATTGGGGAATGAAAGATCGGTTGTGGATATTCATGCAACCTTTGTGGACCATACCCTGGGGAGTTGCGGTGAGTTCAGTGAGTGGGTAGAGGGGAGAACCTGGCGCCTGGAGGTTGATGACCATCTGGATTTCTTGAGAAAATGGCGCAGGGGCAGGGATGTTGAGATCGCCCGGCTGGGGTCACCGGAATACCGGGCCAAGTATGAATTTATGCATGAATTTGTTGAGCTGCTCCATGACATGGGAGGCCATGAATTTGCCAGACAATATGAGTGGTCCACGGCCAAAAGTCAGCCAAACTGTCTAAAACGAGAAGGTACGGATAATGACCCTTCCGGCGGGTTGGTGGCGGTTGATTTTCGGGCCGGTCTTGCACTGCTCATGTTTCTCCCCATGAGCCCCGGGGATTTTAAACTTATTGTCAAAGGACTCGGGAGGGGAAGCCTGGTACAGTTTGATCGGGGCAGCATCAGCCAACTTGAACGATTTATTGAAGCACATCACAACGACTTTGCGGATATGCGTGATATGCTGGATGATCTAAAAGCATGTGAGCGGATTTACAGAGACTCGGTGCCGGATATCACTCATAACTTCGCCCGGTTGTTTTACAGCAGGCGGCTGTGGTCGACCCTATTTGACAGCGCGGTGAATGGATGGAAGGTTCGAAATGTTGTCGACGATTCGCAGGCACAAAAGCTAAGACTTAGCAAGAGGTTGACGGTGTGGTTTTATTTGATGGGGCTCATTCCATTTTACGGCATGTCGTTCCAGCGAATGTGGGGACACGGGGACTGGCGAAAACATTATAAAAGCATGGCAACGAGTTGGAATTATTTAAGAAGAGCTTTTAGGGGGAGGGCCGCTGAAAAAACCATTGTCTGGCACAGAGCGGAAAGAATCGATAAAGCCCGCGCCGTGAGTATCGCTGAATCAGGGTGGCGTTTTATGGGACATCTGGCATTGTCCATACTCCCTGTGGTGCTGCACCGGTTACTAACGGATTGGGACTATGCCAAGGAGCGGCTGTTTTATATGGTTGTGCGGCCGGTTCGGTTGTATTTTGATCCGGAGCTGCGCAAGCAGTGGCTCTATGAGATGGTAAGCGATGGGCAGAAAAAGCATATTTTAAGTAAAGAGGATGCCGGGATTATTCTTTCACAGGTTGATGAGCCGTTTATACAGAAGTATTTAAAAAGCCTGGCCGTGCATATCTGCACATTACCGGTGACCCAGATTGTTTCCGTGCTGGTAGCGATTATTTATGTTGCCATGCATCCTGAAATGCCGCGAGCACAGGCATGGGGAATCGGGCTTGGAATTATCGCATTGTTTCAGGTGGTACCGATTTCTCCGGGTTCTCTGGTTCGGGGGATTTATGTGGTGTATCTGGTAGTCAGGGAGCGCAATTTCAAAGACTATAATATCGCCGTGTTTTTAGGGTTTTTTAAGTACATCGGATATCTGGCCTTTCCCATCCAGATGGCATATCGTTACCCGGTGTTGGCTCGATTTATGGCCGGGCATTGGGCCAATGAATCGGTGCACATTGTTCCGGTTTTTGGTGAAAGCGGGGCATTGCTGGAGCATTGGGTCTTCCGTTTATTTTACAACCTGCCGTTGACCGTGCGGCGTCGTATTCGAAACCGTAGTTTGCTGCGGGCATCCATGGCAAAGCGATACTGGCATATCCCTTTGTGCGCTGTTGCGGCAACCGGAATATTTGGAATTGCAGATGTTGTTTACCTCGGCAATGTTGGAAGTCTCCCTGATTTGAAAACCATTTGGTGGCTTTGGATATGTGTACCCATGCTTTGTGGTGCGGTGGTGACCTTGGGATACGGTGGGGAAAGTTTGGGGAAGCGGTTTGTGGGGGCGGCCATCTGTGGCGTTGCGGTCGGAGTTTTCTATGCGTCGGTGTCGGCATTTCTCGGCCACAGTAGTGGAATTTCGATTGGTGAGATTGCAACAAACGGTATGTGGCGAATGTTTGTGTTTTCGATTTTTTCAGTATTTGGAGCCATATTTACCGAACTGAAGTTGCCGGATCCGGATTTGTAGTCATTTAAATCTATTCATAAAATTCCGACGGCATCATAAGGAAGAGAGGAGTATCCAGACCATGAGCAAAATCATGCAATTGACCGTGCGGGTTCGTCCGTATTACAAAAAGAGCCTGAAGGCGGATTATCCCGCGATTGGCGGGAACCTGAGTTATCTTAATGAAGCGTGGATAGAGGAAGGCCCCTCTCTTTTTGACATCGTGGGAAAGGTGGACAAACTCCTCTATGATCTGGAAGGAAATCCGCCCTTCAGAAAGATTCTTCTTAAACACCAGGATAAACTCCGTAAGCTTCACAATGAGGTTGAGGAGCACATTGCCGATTGGAACCTGGCCAAAGCCGATAAGGCTTTGTATCAGATCGAGGACGTTTTTGATCAAATTGAATGGGAATTGGGGAGTTAGAGCAAAGGTCTCAGTGGGGTGCAAATCAAGATTGTTGGTTATTGAGTTCAATCGTAAGGTGTCAGGTTTCAGCTCTTCAAGTTTCTCGACCCTGACACCTGACACCTGACACCTTTTCCGCAAAGCTAAATACGTAGCGCAGACGAACATGAATTTTCATATTGCCAACAGCCGTGATTCACACCCGTCTCAGGGTTATCCTTTAACCACGGCAATGGGCCTGAGTTTCGCCACTTTTTTTGAAATTCCGGCCCCATGAACCACCTCCACCACCTGGGAAATATCTTTGTAGGCCTCGGGCATCTCTTCCGCCAGGGTGGATCTGCCGGTCCATCTGACCAGAATTCCCTTGTCTTCGAGTTCCCTTTGTATGGCCCGTCCTTTACTGGCCTTTTTTGCGGCTTTTCGGCTTAGAACACGCCCGGCGCCGTGACAGGTGGAACCGAATGTTTCTTGCATGGCCTTTTCCGTACCCGCTAACACGTATGAAGCCGTACCCATATCACCGGGAATAATTACCGGCTGTCCCACAGGGCGATATTGATCGCACAGGGCCTCATGTCCGGCAGGAAAAGATCGGGTTGCGCCTTTTCGGTGAACACAGACCGTGTGTTTTTTTCCATCGATGACATGGACTTCTTTTTTTGCGATGTTGTGGCATACGTCATAAAGCAGTTTCATGTTAAGATCTCTGGGGCTGATACCGAGTACTCTGAGAAGTATTTCACGAGAATTGTGCATTAAAATCTGCCGGTTGGTCCAGGCATAATTTGCGGCACAGGCCATGGCATTATAATAGCGCATCCCTTCTTTGGATTGAATCCTGGCGCAGGCAAGTTGTCGATCCGGAAGATCAAATCCCAGCTTTTTTACATGCTTTGTCATAAAAGCCAGAAAATCATCGCAAATCTGATACCCCAAACCTCTGGAGCCGGTATGGAGCATGAGTGTGACCTGTCCTTCAAAAAGCCCGAATGCTTGGGCCGCCCGTGTATCATAAACCGCTTCTACCACGCCGATTTCAAGAAAATGATTTCCCGAACCCAGGGTTCCGAGCTGATTAAGCCCCCTTTGCAGGGCTCTTTGACTGATCACACTTGGGTCGGCGTTCGGCATACATCCGCCATCTTCCGTATGCTCTAAATCCAGCGCGTCTCCAAGCCCCCGGCTGACCGCCCACTTGCTGCCCATTTGAAGAACTTTTTTTTCTTCGGGTACGGATAGTTTGATAGAACCTTTTGAACCTACGCCGGAAGGAATGCCCTGAAAAAGCGCATTCACAAGATTTTCAAGTTTTGGACGCACTTCTTTTTCCACAAGGGAGGTTGTTGCCAGGCGCACCCCGCAGTTAATATCATACCCCACTCCGCCCGGAGAGATGATGCCCGATTCCCAGTCAAAGGCCGCAACCCCGCCGATGGGAAATCCATACCCCCAGTGCATGTCCGGCATGGCAAGAGATGCTTTTAAAATGCCCGGAAGGGTTGCAACGTTCGCCACCTGTTTTAACGGTTCTTTCTGCTTATCCGCGTTGAGCATGGATTCTGTTGCGTAAATAATCCCCGGTACGCGCATATTTCCGGTTTTGAGTAATTCCCAGCGGTATTTGTCTATTTTTTTAATTTCCATGGTTCTTTTCTATGGTTACGTTTGAATTTTTATTTAAAATTATTTTAGCGTGAAGGGAGAAGTGTGTCAAGCTGACAAAATAACCACCCAGGGCAAACGCATTTGAATCCCAATAAAGTGAGAACGCTCCGCGACGGCGTATATCTCTTTACAACCGACTGAAACTTGTGCTCAAGCACCCGTAAGCCCGAGCCGTGCATAAGCCATGAAGAGCATTCGTATTTAATTTGTTCCATTGATTTTTTAAGTCATAATTTCATTCGGCTCGGGCGAACGCGTTCTAAAGCCCTTAAGCCGGTCGGGGGTGTAAATCAAGACTGTTGTTTGCTAAGATTGCCATGGCTATTTGGTTTCAGGTGTCAGGTTTCAGGAAGCATGTTCAGTAGTAATGGGCCAGCCTCGAGGGAACGATTCATCATTTACGCCATACACTGCCGTTTCCTCAGCTAACTGCCAGCGTTCTTGATTTACGCCCGTTTCCTCCTTAACCCTGACACCTGAAACCTGACACCTGAAACCTAAAAAAAAGGGCTTCGGAACCAGGGTTTGTCAATTAGCAACGATCAGCGTTTACCAGCGTCCTTGATTTACACCCACCCTTCTAAATATCAAATATGATCATCGCCTCCCATCCGGCAGGGCTGCTGTTTACCTGGATCTGGTGATAGGTTACGGCTTTGATTTCAGTTTTTATAACATGGCGATCAGGATTAAAAGAGTCACACTCGAGGGTTGCGGTCAGTTTGGTTTCAGAAAGGGACAGAATTCGGGCCTTTTTTACGAGCAATTCTTTACCGTTCCACAGGTACAAAACCTCTCTGAGCCAGTTTACCATCAGATCGCACCAGTCATCGCCCGACACCTCAATGTCACAGGAGTCAAGGCCGGTTAACTGATCCATTTCCGTAATAAGGTCAAACACGGCCCATGCGGCATTGGCAAAAAGCTCTTTTGAATCCGAGCCATAAACATGAATGCCGAAATCCGCCGTATGGTCGATCAAACTATACATACTTTTTATCCTGTGGGACAGGCTTTCCAGCCTGTCGAAGCTTTCTTGACTGCTGAAGTTTTCCAACCTGCCGAAGCTTTCCAGCCTGCCTTTACTATGCATAGTCACCAAACTACTAAACTCATAATCTTCCGGCCTGTCAACTAATCCTGCATTTACCGGATTATTATGGATATATTTGAATTTATCTAACCAGCCAGCTTCATGCCTAATCAGATGATCAAAGCTTTCATCCTGCCAGAAAGCTCCTTTTCTATTAAGAACTTTGTTGATTTCCCTTGAAGTATAACCTTTTATCCCTTGTAGAATTTTAGATAATTTCCAACCATGTAAAGGTGTTAGGAGTAAATGAACATGATCCGGCATCACAACATAAGCATCTAAAGTATACCTTTCTCCATAACCAAACCATAAAGATTCTTCTACTATAGCTGCCGGAACAGATTCTATTAAAGGGTGTTAAAACAAATTAAGAATAAGTATAATAAATCAGTTGCTTAAGCATGAGAAAGCCTCTATAATTTGGTAAATTTTCAGCAAAAAAAATTACCATAAGGAGACTTTCCCATGCATCACA